>ERZ869909.155-NODE-155-length-103774-cov-9.469387_pt1 | contig 103774 bp, 82 predicted proteins | sample MGYA00520892_ERZ869909 | MGnify/ENA primary metagenome ERZ869909 (study PRJEB32215, sample SAMEA104723947) | bioreactor metagenome | biome: bioreactor; feature: anaerobic bioreactor; material: water | place: China | collected 2015-03-12 ... | reverse complement strand
AAAGGGTCAGGAAAAAATTACGGAAATAACTTTTTCGGGTTACCTTCACACACTCAAAGCTATGAAAAAAGAAGACCTATTAAGTAAAGAATTTCTAAAGCAGTTCAAAACTGGAGAAGAACTATACTCCTTTTTGGGCCAGATCCAGAAACGTGGTGTAGAAGCCATTTTGGAGGGAGAGATGGACAACCATCTCGGGTTTGAAAAACATGCCCAATCAGAGGGCGGCAATGTGCGTAACGGTCATGGAAAGAAGAAACTCCGTAATGAGTTTGGAGAAGTCGAAATTCAGGTTCCTCGTGACCGGCAAAGCACCTTTGAGCCTGTTCTGGTGCCCAAGCGGCGCAATATTGCCGATGGAGTAGAAAGCATCATCATATCCCTTTATGCAAAAGGCATGAGCGTGGGCGATATTGAAGAGCAAATACGCGACTTGTATAACTTTGACATTTCCACTTCGGCTATTTCGCGGATCACTGACCGTGTAGCTCAGGATATTACGGCATGGCAGAACAGACCCCTGGATCCTGTCTATTGCGTGGTTTGGATGGACGGGATAGTTTTCAAGGTACGGGAAAGTTCAAGAGTGATAGACAAAACCATATACATTGCTATCGGACTACGTACTGATGGGAGGAAAGAAGTATTAGGATTATGGCTTGGCAAGAATGAATCCGCATCCTTTTGGTTGAGCGTGCTCACGGATCTGAAGGCCAGGGGCGTTCAGGACATCCTGATAACAGCTACAGATAACCTGAAAGGGTTTACAGAGGCCATCCGGTCAACTTATCCGGAGTCAACCAAACAAATCTGCATTGTGCATCAAATCCGCAATTCCTGCAAGTTTGTATCCTGGAAAGACCGAAAGTCTTTTGCTGCTGATATGAGAAAAATCTATGCTGCTCCCAACCGGGAAGCAGCGGCTGTAGCCCTGGATCAGCTTGAAGAGTTGTGGGGAAATAAATACCAATATGCCATCAAAAGCTGGAGGAATAACTGGGATGAACTAACTGCATTTCTGGACTTTCCCCTGGAGATCCGAAATATAATTTACACCACAAATACCATCGAAAACCTCAATGGAAAGATAAGAAAGTACACCAAAAACAAGCTTTCATATCCCACAGATGAAGCCGTGCTAAAATCAGTATTCCTTGCAGTTCAGGAGGCCACCAAAAAATGGACAATGCCTGTCAGAGACTGGGGAATAATTATAAATCAATTTATGATTATCTTCGAAAATCGTTTAATTATTTAACAAGCCCATATGTGACTTACACACTTAGTGGGATAGTGTCATTTATGTATGTTGCACCGTTTCTTTCAGAAAACACTCCAACTGTTCCAATTACGAAGCCAGAAGACGAAGATGCTTCTCAGGTATCTCCGGCAACAAAATAACCCTTTTTCACTAATTACCTGGCCTTCATGGAGCAATACCCTGAAGGCCTTTTTTATTATATTTGCCCCTCATAAAACACTTAAAACACCTTTCCATGACCTTTCGAAAAATCAACCGTGCCATACACCGCGACCTGGGATACTTCTTTTTTGGAATGTGTATCATTTATGGTTTGTCCGGCATAGCCCTTAACCATCGTCATCATTGGAACCCAAATTTTATCATTCGCCAGGAAGCTTTTCAGCTGGAGATTCCACAGGATGTTACTCCGGAGAGAGAGCTTGTATTGCAAATACTGGATCAGGTGCACGAAAGGGATTCTTATAAAACTCACCTGATCAGTGGCAGCCACATGCGGATTTTCATAAATGGAGGCACTGTGAATGTAAATATGGGTACCGGCGATGCTCAGTTAGAAACCATTCGCAAACGGCCTGTATTCAATCAGATCAACTTCCTGCACTACAACTCCCCCCGAAAACTATGGACATGGTTTTCCGATTTGTTTGCAGCAGGTTTGATTATTCTTGCCTTCAGCGGGTTGTTTATCCTCAAAGGAAAAACCGGATTTGCCCGAAGAGGGGTATATTTTGTAGCAACAGGTATACTGATACCCCTGGTGCTTTTATATGTCTATCTCAGCAGTTGATAAGAACAGTAAGGCCACAAAAACAACTCATGTGATCCAAACGTCTGGGGCTGATCCCAGGCTGCATGGTATTGAGAATGTCTTTGTGGCCTTATTTGCCTGACCCGATAGAGTATACCCAGTCAAACCCTTTGCATTAAACAGGTTTGATCTTTTGGGGTGTAATCATGTTTTCAGGTTTCATAATCTCGTCAAGTTCTTCCTGCGACAGCAATTGTTTTTCCAGAACCAGATCGTACACTCCTTTATTGTAGAGCATAGCTTCTTTTGCCAGCATTGTGCAGGTTTCATAGCCCAGAACCGGGTTCAGAGCAGTAACCAGTCCTATGCTGTTCATTACCATGGCACGGCAATGATCCTCGTTGGCAGTAATACCGCTGATACAACGGTGCAAAAGAGTGTTCATTCCGTTTTTCAACATTTCGATAGACTCGAAAAGACTTTGCACCATAATGGGTTCCATTACATTCAGTTCGAGCTGCCCGGCCTCTGCTGCAAGGGTAACGGTAAGGTCGTTGCCAATTACCTTAAAAGCAATCTGGTTTACTACCTCAGGAATAACCGGGTTTACCTTGCCAGGCATAATAGAGGAGCCCGGCTGCATGGGAGGCAGATTGATCTCGTTGAGCCCTGCACGTGGACCAGAGGACAGCAAACGAAGGTCGTTGCATATCTTGGATAGCTTAACAGCCAGACGCTTCACTGCAGCGGAGTACATTACAAAAGCACCCGTATCTTGTGTAGCTTCAACCAGGTTGGATGCCAGTTTGATGTCATGGCCGGTTACATCACGCAGATGTTTGATAACCTTTTCGCTGTAGTCCGGATCGGCATTGATCCCTGTGCCGATGGCGGTTCCTCCCATATTTACTTCTTTCATCAGCTGCACATTGGCATTGAGCCGTTCAATCTCTTCTTCCAGGGTGGTGGCATAGGCTCCAAAGGTTTGTCCCAGTGTCATGGGCACAGCATCCTGCAACTGGGTGCGACCCATCTTGATCACCTGGGCAAATTCGGCTTCCTTTTCTTTAAATCCATCGATGAGCATTTGCAGCACCTCAACCAGTTTGGCATTGCTGGCAATAATAGCAATCTTTACCGCTGTTGGATAAGCATCATTGGTAGATTGCGACATATTCACATGGTTGTTGGGATGGCAATACTTGTATTCTCCCTTTTCGTAACCCAGGAATTCCAACGCCCTGTTTGCTATTACTTCGTTGGCATTCATATTGGTTGAAGTACCTGCACCACCCTGGATCATGTCGATTACAAAGTGGTGATAAAATTTCCCGTTGATGATTTCGTGACATGCTTTTTCAATGGCATGAGCAATTTCGGTGGGAAGAAGTCCAAGTTCATGGTTGGCTTTAGCTGCAGCCATTTTTACCATAGCCAGCCCAACAATCAATTCGGGATAGAAGTTGAGCGTTACACCACTGATGGTAAAATTCTCAATCCCCCTCATGGTTTGAATTCCGTAATACACCTCATGGGGTACTTCGCGATACCCCAGCAGGTCGTGTTCTGTGCGGGTGCGGCCACTTTCGTACTGGGCACCCACGTTCACCACCTTGGAGTTGCTCTGGCGCATGCGCCTTGAAATTACTTTAGATATCTGTTTGAAGATTTTAAGGGCAATGCTGGCCTGTGTGTTGAACAGCTGGGCAAATCCATCCTTCGAAATGCAAAAAACAGTGGTGGGCTGTAAGGCTCTTGCATTGGTAGAATGCGGTGTGTCTGCCATAATGGTTCCTTCTCCCAGAAAATCATAGGGGCCAAAGAACGTCAATCTCTTTTCCTCTCCAAAGGGGGTCTTTTTGAAAAGCTCAACTTCGCCCTCACGGATGATATACAAAAATTTATTCATGGGGCTGTTTTCCTGGAAAAGGTAAGAGCGGGGTGCAAAACTCTTTTCCTGCAGCTGTTCAAGAATTACATTAAGTTCTTCATCTTCCAGTTCGCGGAATAATTCCACTTTCTTCAGAAATTTTTTTATGTCGGTGCTGTTCATCAGAATAGGATTTAGGGTATTTGTATTGTGTTTTTTTGACACCGGAGCCTTTGCTTAAAAGGGGCGTCAATGCCTGAAATTTGTGGCAAAAGTACCTTATTTACCTGAGTTTTTCCAACAATTAAAATAATGCGGGTAAAATGTATAAAAAAAAACCTGCAACCCTCAAGGCTACAGGATTTTATAGGTTTTCAACAACCTGTAACAGATCAGGGTTGCTGCACAATTACTTTGGTGGCAGATATGCTTTGATCGGTTTCCAGTTGCAATACATAAAAACCACCTGGCAGTCCCTGGGTATCAACCCAGATCGTTTCCTGCTCTGGGGTAAAGGAAATTCCAGAGATAATATTTCCGGCCATATCGCTTAGCCATGCGTTTCGGAATGTGCCTTGATAGGATACCCTGAACACCGAAACTGCAGGATTAGGAAAAACTCTCAAGCTTGAAGCGGATTGAGCAGAGCGATCTTCGGTAATCCCGGTCGATTGGCTGTTTTGCCAGGTAAGTTCAATGGCAGCGCCGGCATCGATACGGCCCCATCCCACGAATTGATCCCAACCAGACTGGGCGTTTTTGCCACCAAACACCTGTGGTCTTATGGTAGTTTTCAAAGTTTCGTAGATCTGATCGCGGGTCAGGCTGGGATTGATTGCCAGCATCAGGGTAATTACCCCAGCCACAAAAGGAGCAGACATAGAGGTACCGCTCCAGTACCATACCTGGTTAAAACCTGTACCTCCCAGGCTGGCAATCCTGTCGCCAGGAGCAACAAAGTCGATATGATCGCCGTAATTGCTGCCCCCTCCCCAGGAAAATGGCACCGCCCTCTGATCGCGGTTATTGGTGGCTCCAATGGAGATTACCCCCGGGTAGCCTGCGGGATAGTAGGTTACATTATTGTTCTCATTCATCATACAGGCAACGATTACAGAACCCTTACCCATGGCGTAATTTACTGCGTTGAGCAGCAACTGACTGGGCGATGACCCTCCGAGGCTCATATTGATCACATGGGCACCATTGTCGGCTGAGTAGGTAATGCCCTGGGCAATCCAGGTATATTGGCCTGAATTTTCATTGTTAAGAACCTTGCCTGTTATAATGCGGCTGTTCCAGTCGGTACCCGCTATGAGCAGACCATTGTTACCATTGGCGGCTGCAATACTGGTAACGCTGGAGCCATGGCCATGATCATCGTAATAATTGGTGTTGTTCGACACAAAATTATACCCCATCAGCTCTCTGCCCGCAAATTCGTTGTGTCCTGTGGGCATACCTGTATCCAGAACTGCCAGTACAATCGATTGCGATCCGGTGGTTCTTTGCCAGGCAGGTGATATGTTGATATCTGCACCTGCAAATCCTGATACACCCATGATGAGTTGTCCGGTATTTTTCAGTCCGTATTGTAGGTTGAAGTTGGGGTCATTCACTGAATTTTGCGCACTTCTGGGTGAAGCCTCAAACTCATGACAATCAAGGCAAGGTTTGCCTGCTCCATAGGCAATGAAATCTGGTTCAGCAAAGTCGATATCATCCCTTTGATTAAGAGCCGAAAGCAGCTCATCCATATCGAAGCCGGCATCCAAACCCACCATTACAGCACGTTCGAGCCCTTGCAGGGTTTTCTCCCTCAATTTCTCTGGAAACAAAGGTTTGATGTGCTCTATACCAAACAACTCAAAAAATGCTGGCAGCACCCTAAAGTCAGATTTGTCGGACTCCAGGTGAAGTCTGGTAAGAGTCAGATGCCTTAGATATTCATCAGACTGTTTTACCTGAAGGTCAAAGGCATCGCGGAATTCCATAAACAACGGGCTGTTTTCTGCGAATTGTACTACTACATGCTCCGGAGCATAAGCCCCCTGGGGGGATTGAACGGTTTCTCCGGCATTCGCCAAACCCTTGCTTGCGGGGTAGGAGAATAGAAATAACACTACAATGCCATAAGTAATAAGTCTCCTGGCGTTCATGATGTCTTTTTTTTGATTAATTAAAAACCTTTTTGCAAACCGGATCAGCGGTTGAAAGCCAATTGCATAATCGCCTGCAGGCGAAGGAAAATTGCAACGCAGAAAAAAGTGCGTCTATTCCGGGTAGGCTCAAAACAAGAGCACGATCAGAAGGGAAGATCCTGGCTGTTATCGCCATTTTCGGGCTCCAGGTCCCAGGGGGGTACAGAGTCTGTTCCGGGGAGTGATGAGTCCGCTTTGGCAGGGGCATTATCCAGCGATTCCATCTTCCAGACCTTTACATCGGTATACCAGTTGCCATTATACTCACGACTTTCCAGATTTATATGCACATTTACCCGACTTCCCACTGAAAAAGTTGCAAGATCAACTTTGTCATTCCAGTTAGATATACAGACCTTTTTGGGGAAAGAATCTTCGGTTTCGATAATAAAATCCTGTTTCTTCCACTCACCACGAGCCGACTGTCCGGCCTTGGGCTGGAGCAATTCAATCAGTTTGCCACTTACTTCCATAATACTTGATTTTCTCTTTGCCCGAAGGCATGAATAAATTTACTAAGATTTCAACGAATTTTCGGGCAAAACTAAATCTTTCCGCTCATTGTATGTTAATAAATTATTAACAATTTGTTTTTTTACTTAATTTAGTCGCCTCAGAATTCTGTTAAGAAGGGAAATCGGAACCATATGGCTCAAAAACTTTTTATTCTCCTTATTCTTTTTTCTTTTTGGGGTGCCACATTCGATAGTTTTGCTACCCCTCAAACTTACCCTGCATATGCTGCGGGTATCGGAGAATTTTCGGCTGAAGAAGAACCCCTGAAAGGAGAAGAAGATCCTGATGAACAAGATCAGTCTCTTTCAGAACAGAATTCTTTCTGGAAAGAGTTCTTTTTGCCGGGTATCAATGTGTTTCATATCATATTTCTTGCTTTGTTGCTTGCATTGTATTGGCGCAACCGAAGTTTGTGGAAACAATTGATGCGTACCCGCGGCAAATTGCGCAACCTTCACATTAAACTCAACCGAAGGGTAGATCAGCTTACTTACGAGCATCGGGAAAACAGCAAAAAAGCCAACCAGGCTACCCAATGAAAAATTGGTTGTTTTACGCAATTTTATTCGCCTTTAAAAGTTTTACTTTGCGTTGAAGGATTGTAGAGTTTTATTATCTATACCTGAAAACTGTTTGTAATTGATAAAACTATAGAGACATGCCCCGATTTTTAAAATTCTTCCCTTTACTACTGCTATTGGCGTCATGCTCCCTGTTTCAAACTCAAAAAACACCTGAAAAAACCTCAAGTAGTACCAGGGCTGCCGACCCCGGAATAAGCAACCGGGAGTATGCACAGCGGCTGCTGCTGGACGGCTGGCCGGTTGAATTGCTCAATACAGCCTCCGATGCCAATTACCTGTCTGACCTTGAGAAAAATCTGATCCTTGCGCATAACCTTATAAGGTTTGATCCGCCAAAGTATGCGCAATTGTATGTTGCAGAATACAAGGAATACTTCAAGGGTCTTGAGTTTCATTATCCGGGTAGTGAGGTTATAATTCTTACCCGTGAGGGGGTAAGGCCTGTAAGAGAGCTATACAATGAATTGCGCAAAGCTAAGCCTCTGCCTCTTATTGTACCTTCCGAGAAACTAAGCCGTGCCGCTCGCAGCCATGCCCGATACCAAAGCCGTACCGGAGAACTGGGGCACGATGGGCAAGGCGGAATGCGGGCCCGGATCGAAAGGGAGGGAACCTGGCAAAGACTTATTGGAGAAAATATTGCCTACGGAAGCAGCTCTGCACATGATGCCATTCTGGGGCTAATGATCGACGATGGGGTGCCCAACCGGGGTCACAGAATCAATATTCTTACCGAAGCATTCAGGGTAGCAGGCGTGGCACATGCCCCGCACCCGACTTTTGAGGGAGGTGTATTTGTGATCAAATATGCCGGAGGTTTTGAAGACGTTTCCCTGGATTAAAACACCGATTCCTATGTTGAAGAAAGTTTTTCTTTTCCTGTTGTTTTATGGTTTTGGATGGATTTGGGCGCAACAGGGGCATCCACTGCATTTGCAGAATTTCGATGGCTTTTCTTTTGAAGAGTATCTGAAATATCTGCACGATGATGGCTGGCAGGTAGACAGTATCAACAACCTGCAGGAGGCTCATTACCTGAGCGACCATGAGAAAATGATGGTGTTGGCAATGAACCTTCTGCGTTCAGATCCTGCCAGGTTTAGTATGCTTTATGTATATCCGAGGTTTCAGTATTTTGAGGGTACCCTGTTTCGCTTTCCGGGTCGCACACCCACCCGAACCCGCGAAGGCATTGAAGCTCTCAGAGAGCTTTACCTCTTGCTGCTGGAGGCAGAACCCAGGCCTTTACTCAAGCCATCACCCGGATTGAGCCGTGCAGCCAAAGGGCATGCCAACTACATGAAAAACACAGGATATGCTGGCCATGACGGCAATGGTGGAATAGCTCAGAGAATTTCCAGACAGGGCCGGTGGAGCGGGGGAGTGGCCGAAAACCTCATCTGGTCTGTATCAAACCCTCACGATGCCATTGTAGAACTGCTTATTGATGATGGTGTAAGGGGGCGGGGCCATCGGATCAATATCCTTAATCCGGCCTATTTGTATGTTGGGGTAGCGGCGGAGCCGCATCCCAGGCTGGCAAGATCTTATGTTACCAACTTTGCTGTTTCTTTTACAGAGAAATAAAAAAGAGGCCGTTTCAGAGCCTGGGCCGTTCAGTTTGAAAACCTCCTGAAATCAGAGCCCTGCTTTTAAAACAACCTCTTTCCTGAATACAAAACCCTGGGATTAGACTTCCTCCAAAGGTTTAGGATTACGTTTGATAAAGATAGAGATGATCAAACCACCTAGAAAGCCCCAGAAAGTCCATCCAAATATGGATTGCACAAGATTCCAGAAAGGTGTCTGAAACTTCAAACCCCAGTCAACATATCGATCCAGTTCTTCGGAAGAAATATTAGGGTTTAAGGTTATATGCAATTGCTCGGTAGCAATAATGGTTTCGGTTCGGATGAGCTCCATAAGGTCAGGCGCAATAAAGGCCAGCAGGATGAATTGGAATATTCCTGTAAAAATCCCGGTAAACAATCCAGAAAGGGTTAAAAAGCCCAGTGAGCGGCCATAGGAGATGTAGCCTCCGTTAACTTCATTTCTGAACATCAGAGCGGCATAAATCAGCCCACCCAGTATCACGGCAATCTCCAGCCAACTGCGTATGCTTGATGTATAAGCACCCAGCAGGTAAAACACAAGGCCCAGAATTATAAGTGCAACAGAAATAAGTAAACCATAATTGAGAGATGGCTTGAGCATACCTGGAGGGGAGTCGATAATAGTTTTTTCCATCGTTCTGTTTTTTGGGTAAAAAGATCATGTTTGGTTTATAGAGGGATATCCTCAGGTGGCAAAATTACAAAGAACTTTGCGTTGGTACATAAAAAATATTGCATTGATCTGTTTATAAGTACGATACCCTCATGATGGCCCCATAATGGAATAAAAAGTTGAAATTAGCCTTGCCCGCTTTATAAAAATTACTACTTTTGCACCCGTGAGTCTGGTACGACCAGCTCCTGCTGAACTCCCCCAGGACCGGAAGGTAGCAAGGGTAGGCGGTCGTAGCGGTGCGATATCAGGCTCACTTTTTTTATGCCCTTTTCTCGCACTCCCAAATACTTTTCCTATGAAGTTTTTTATTGATACAGCCAATCTCGATCACATCCGTGAAGCAAACGATCTGGGTATTCTGGATGGTGTAACAACCAACCCTTCTCTTATGGCTAAAGAAGGTATTAAAGGCCAGGATCGTATTATGCAGCATTATGTCGACATCTGCAATATTGTGGATGGCGATGTGAGTGCCGAAGTAATTGCTACTGATTTTCAGGGCATGATAAAGGAAGGAGAAGCACTTGCTGAACTTCACCCACAGATTGTTGTAAAGATTCCCATGATCAAGGATGGGGTGAAAGCCATCAGATACCTGACAGACAAAGGGATCAAAACCAACTGCACCCTGGTGTTTTCTGCAGGGCAGGCTATACTGGCTGCCAAAGCAGGTGCCACTTATGTATCGCCATTTCTGGGAAGACTGGATGATGTTTCCTTTGATGGTGTTGAATTGATACAGCAGATTGTAAATATCTATACCCTTCATGGTTTCGAAACAGAAGTACTTGCTGCGAGCATTCGCAACAGCCTGCACATTATCAAATGTGCCGAAGCCGGTGCAGATGTTGTAACCTGTCCCCTGGAACCCATCCTTGGATTGCTCAAACACCCCCTTACCGATATTGGCCTTGAGAAATTTCTGGCCGACCACAACAAGTAAGAAGTAAAGGTTTTTTTCTGAGCCACTGAAATACGACGTACGAAATCGTGTTTTAGTGGCTTTTTCTTTATAAATTCGCAACCATCAGGTATAAAGGAGTTGTTTATGCATCCTTAACAGCTGCAGCCAGCAACAAACCATATGTAATGATTGTTACAACACAAGCCACTAATACATTCAACGCTGCTAAACACTAACAATACACCCTAACCCACAGGAAATATGAAAAAGTACTTCGCATTGCTGAGCATGATGCTCCTGCTATCCTCTCTGGGTCTTTCTGCCAATACCAGGGAAGACCGGATCAGTCGTATGCTTGAAGAAAACCCTGAGAAGGAGTTTTTGATTTTTAAGTTTGACATAAAGGAGCAAATCGCAGCCCCAGCGCTTCGGCGCACTCAAAGGGCTTTTGCTCAAGCCGATTCGCTTAATGCCGACCTGATCCTTATTCATATGAATACCTACGGTGGGCAGGTAGACGTAGCAGACTCTATTCGCACAAGACTATTACAATCGCGTATTCCGGTGATGGTGTTTATTGACAATAATGCTGCATCGGCAGGAGCCCTGATCTCCATAGCAGCCGACCGTATTTACATGCGTCCGGGATCAAATATTGGTGCAGCCACCGTGGTAGATCAAACCGGAGAGGTTGTTGCCGACAAATTCCAGTCGTATATGCGGTCTATGATGCGGTCTACGGCAGAAGCGCGCGGGCGCGACCAGGATATAGCACAAGCCATGGTAGATCCTTCGGTAGAAATCGAAGGGGTGATCGAAGAAGGTAAAGTACTAACCTTTACCGCCTCCGAAGCCATGCGCTGGGGCTTTGCAGAAGGTATGGCTGAAAGTATCAGCGAAGTGATCAATCTGGCCGGATTTGAAAACTACAAGCTGGTGGAACAAAAACTAACCGGAATCGATCGAATAATAAATTTCCTGGTTCATCCTTTGGTGAGCGGTATTCTTATCATGCTCATTCTGGGTGGTATTTATTTTGAACTTCAGACCCCGGGAGTAGGATTCCCCATACTGGCAGCTATTACTGCAGCATTGCTTTATTTTGCGCCCCTTTATCTTGAAGGACTGGCAACCCATTGGGAGATCATTATTTTTGTCATTGGTCTTGTGCTGCTGGCCATAGAGATATTTGCCTTACCCGGCTTTGGTGTGGCAGGTATCCTGGGAATACTTTTCGTGGTTTCCGGGCTTGCTTTTGCCATGGTAGGTAACCAGGGGCCCGACTTCAGTGGTGTACCTCTAGCCGAAGTGGGACGTGCATTTTTGATTGTGATCATAGCATTTTTCCTTTCCATTTCTTCATCCATGTATATCGGAGCAAAATTGCTGACATCCAAAGGAAGAATTGGAAGTGCCCTGGCATTGAACACCATTCAGGATACCGCTGCAGGATATTCTTCTGTGGATGTAAGAATGCGCGACCTGATGGGAAAAACAGGAGTGGCACACACCATGCTGAGGCCCAGTGGAAAAGTTGAAATCGAAGATGATATCTTCGACGCTACGGCCCTTACTGGATACATTGACAAAGGTGAACCGGTAAAGGTGGTGAAATACGAAACATCTCAGATCTTTGTTGTAAAAGCCTAATTTTTGAAAGTATGAAGCGGGAACAGATTTTACATGGAGGAACCTGCCTGGAAGTGGTCAGAGGAGATATTGTGCAGCAGGCCGATGCCGATGCCATTGTAAATGCTGCCAACGCCTTTCTTCGCGTAGGCGGGGGAGTGGCAGGAGCCATTCATAAAGCTGCCGGGCCAGAACTGGAAAAGGAGGCCATAACCAAAGGCCCAATTAAGCCAGGAGAAGCCGTAATAACCAAAGGATACAATTTGCCCAACAAGTATGTAATACATGTTTTGGGCCCTGTATATGAAAGGGATATGCCCCATGATCAGTTGCTTGCGCGATGCTATCTCAATGCCTTACGTATATGCGAGGATTATAAATTCAAAAGAGTAGCTTTTCCTGCGGTCTCTACTGGCGTTTTTGGCTATCCGGTAGAAGAGGCAGCCCCGATAGCCCTGCAAACCCTTTACAACGCCATGCCTGCACTTAAGCATCTTAAAACCATACGTATGGTAATCTGGAGTGACAAAGACTATGATGAACACGTGAAGGTGCTTAAAAATCTTCAGAAAAGATAAACTACATTATGATGCAAATTTCAGACACGGTCTCACCATTGTATACAGATCTTTATCAACTTACAATGGCACAGGCCTATTTTCAGCACGGCATGCATGAACAGAATGCCGTATTCGATTATTTCTTCAGAAAAATACCTTTTAAAGGAGGATATGTAGTTTTTGCCGGTTTGCAGGAATTGCTTGCCATGATAGAAGAACTGCGGTTTTCTGAATACGACCTTGAGTACCTTGCACAATCTGGTTTTGATCCCTCCTTTTTGAAATACCTGGAAGATTTTTCTTTCAAGGGTGATATTGTGGGCGTTCGCGAAGGGGATGTTGTTTTTCCTTTTGAGCCGGTTGTAAGGGTTGAAGGGGGCTTGCTGGAAACACAACTCATAGAAACCTTGCTTCTCAATGTGTTGAACTTTCAGTCGCTCATTGCTACCAAAGCCAGCCGTATTCGATTTGCTGCAGGTTCAAAAACCTTGAGCGATTTTGGTTTGCGAAGGGCACAATCCTGGGGAGCTATGCAAGCCTCAAGAGCTGCTATTATCGGAGGATTCGATAATACATCCAATGTTTTGGCTGCACGAAAATACAAAGTACCCCATGCCGGCACTATGGCACACAGCTTTATCGAAAGTTTTGGAGATGAAATGGTCGCTTTCAGGGCTTATGCTCAGGCCTTTCCTCAAAACAGTGTCTTTCTGGTGGATACCTACAATACTCTTTTTTCCGGAATTCCCAAAGCCATAAAAGTGGCCAGGGAGATGCGGCAAAACGGGCATGAGCTGAAAGGGATACGCCTGGATAGCGGCGACTTGGCATACCTGTCGAAAAAAGCCCGCGAAATGCTTGATTATGATGGCTTTGATAAAGTAAAAATTGTTGTATCCAACCAGCTTGATGAGTATGTAATCAAGAGTTTGCAAGAGCAAAAGGCTCCCATTGATATTTTTGGTGTAGGGACCAGCCTGGTGACAGGTAAGCCTGATGCCGCCCTTGATGGAGTCTATAAACTGGCCAGGGTAAATAAGAAAGCAGTACTCAAGATCAGTGATAATCTTCAAAAAACCACACTGCCGGGCAAAAAGAAGATTCTCCGCTATTTCGACCGCGAGGGTATGTTCTATGCAGATGCCGTGGTGATGGAGAATGAAACCGATGTACCTCGCATGATCAATCCGTTTGAAAAGCATAAAAGCCTCAGCCTTGACGGGTTGCCTTGTGAAGAGTTGTATCATACCGCGATGAAGAACGGTAAAGCGGTATCGTTGCCCGAAAATCCGGTTCAAATTCACCAACGTCTCAAAACCAGGCTCAATCTTCTCCCCGCAGAGCATCAACGTTTTGATTTTCCGCACATTTATAAAGTCGGAATCAGCGAAAAGGTTCTTGCTGTGAGAGATGAGTTACTTTTGAAGCATAACTGGTGACAATTCGGTTCATTTTAATTTTCAGTTTATGAATGCACTTATTTTAGTTGATATACAGAATGATTTTTTGCCCGGAGGAGCGCTTGCTGTACCCCGTGGCGAGGAGATTATTCGCATGGTAAATAATTTAGTAACACGATTTTCTCTTGTTGTGGCCACACAGGATTGGCATCCTGCAAATCATGGAAGCTTTGCCTCGGCGTATCCTGGCAAAGATGTATTTGAATTGCATCAGCTGGGTGGGCTGGACCAGGTGCTTTGGCCCGACCATTGTGTGCAGGGTACAAACGGAGCAGAATTTGCCTCCGAGCTGAACCTCAACACCGTTGAAGCCATTTTTCGAAAAGGTACCGATGTCGGTATTGACTCTTACAGTGGTTTTTTCGACAACGGACGGAAAAAAGCTACCGGAATGGGTGACTACCTCAAGGGCCGAGGAGTAAAGAAGGTGTTTGTCTGTGGTCTGGCTGCTGATTTTTGCGTGGGTTTCACGGCTTTGGATGCGCTTTCTCTGGGCTTTGAAACCATAGTACTGGAAGATGCTACCCGTGCCATCGATCCTGCAGGCTGGAGCCAGATGAAACAGAATATACAACAGCAAAGTGGCAGAGTTATTACTACTGCGCAGTTATAACTTCAGGCCGCAATACATATATCCAATGAGGGTTAGAAACCTTACCGTATCCAATTCAAGGCTTACAGAAGGACAATGCTATCCGTTTCTGATCCTTAAGGTAATGGAATTGGGCAGCGACTCCTATTTTGTAATGCAAGACCCCCTGGGATACAAAGTATTGATGCCTCGCAATTTCTATCTCAATTATGGATTTGAGCCCGGGCAGACTATACAATGCAGGGTAGACCGGATCAATTGCAACGGGCGCATGTTTATTGAACCCAGCCATCCGCATTACAAGGAAGGGAAAAGCTACCTGTTTCCGGTTATTGAGTCGGGCTCAGAAGTGGGTATGCTTGGCGAAACAGAGCATTTCATGTGGGTAAAAGATGTTTTTGAGCAAAAGTGGAAGGTACGGGTGGGTTCGGAGCAATTGCTCCAGGCACCGGGTAGTCAGGCCTTCTGTTTGCTGGAGCGCATCAAAAAAGGAAAACTGTTTTTAAGCTTTGCTTCCGGACGGCCCATACATACCGATCTGGAAACAGGAAGATCATACAGGTTCAGGATTGTTGCAGAAACCATTCATCCCGAAGACAAATCTGCTCTTTATGTTTTAGAGGATAGTAAGGGTAAAAAACATCCGCTCCGCAAACGGTACTTTATCCACTATGGATTGAAAATAGGAGACTGGATAGAATGTGTGGCCGATAAGTTTACCAGTGAGGGTTACTTTTTTCTCGAACCGGAAAATCCATGGTATAAGGTTGGATCTGAATATGTTTTCCGGGTGCTGGAATTGCACAAACTTAACTTTTCCGATGGATCTGTTCAGGATGTATTGGTATTGCAAGATCCGTATGGGGAGGATATTAAACTTTTTGTTGATACTCAGCAGCTACAAAAGATTGAGGGAGCAGATCGCATTCGCTGTCGTGTTTTGCGCATTCGCAAAAGCCGTCTGGAGCTGGAGATTACCGGAAAATAATCTCTTCTACAGCATCGTTGCCCAATTCTGCATTGATTTTTCCAATAATCCAACTCTTTCCCATGGATAGCTCCTCCCGCAAAGGAGCAGATCTGAGGTATACAGTAAGTTTTTTGTTGTAATAAACGAGCCTGTCGGTTAGTTTGTGAATATCCGCACCCATTATTTTCTCCCAGGCAGCATTGATGCGGACTTCCGTAATTTTTGTATTTATTTTTTGTTCACCAAGCCAGGCTTTGATGATCTCTCCCAAACTCTGTTCATTACTTTTTCTCATAACAGTATTGCTTAAAGAATAGATCCTCTATAGGTTGAAATCTTTTACCGTTTTTACCTCACCCTTTTCCACTTCAAACATACGGCTGTGTAAAGATACTTTTTGGAGAATATTTTCCAGCCGCTGGGTGTGGGTATCGCTGATAAAAACCTGGCCAAATCCCTCCTGGCTTACCAAAGCGATAAGTAGCTCAACCCTTGCAGGATCAAGTTTATCAAAAATGTCATCGAACAACAAAATGGGGCTAAAACCCTTTATCTGACGTGTAAACTGAAACTGGGCAAGTTTCAGAGCAATCACATATGACTTTTGCTGCCCCTGGCTGCCAAATTTCTTCAGGGGTTGCTCGCCAAGCAGAAAAACCAGGTTGTCTTTATGCACTCCTGCCGTGGTATGTTGGGCCCAGCGATCTTTCTCCCTGGCGTCCATTAGCAGATCCGCAAAAGGGGTTTCCTGCAGTTGCGACTCATAGGCAATGTGAATTGGGTCGGCACTTTGGGTTAGCAATTGATGGTTTTGCTGAAAAACAGGTTTGAATTCATCAAAAAAGGCTCTGCGCTGTTCAAAGATATATTCTCCATGAGCAATGAGCTGAGCATCCCATATTTCGAGGCTCGCTTCATCAAAATACCGCTTTTCCGCAAAGCTTTTCAGCAGGATATTTCGTTGCTGAAGAGCACGGTTGTAATCCAGCAATCGTTGCAGGTACTCTTTATTGTATTGCGAGATCACCCCATCTATAAATTTCCGGCGTTCTTCGCTGCCACCTGTAACCAGTTCCACATCGCCCGGATGTATCAACACGAGAGGATACAAGCCAATATGATCAGCCAAACGATCATACTCTTTCTTGTTGCGTTTAAAAACCTTTTTCTGGCCTTTCTTTACACCACAATATACTTCATCGGATTGTGCGTTGATCTGGTATTGCCCCTGGATCACAAAAAAATCTTCTCCCAGCAGGATATTCTGACTGTCGGCCGGATTGCTGAAACTTTTGCAGAATGACAGATAGTAGATGGCATCCAGGAGATTGGTTTTGCCTGTACCATTGTTTCCGGTAAAGCAATTGATACGAGTGGATAGCTCCAGAGATGCCTCACGGTAGTTTTTGAACTGCAGTAATTTCAACGATTTGATATGCATACATTTTTCTTGTGTGGCAAAGTTACAAAAACAGAAAAGGTGCCCGGCTACAATATCTTACGATTTGATGTCATTGTGGATAATTATTCATAAAAGTTTAACCTTTATACCCCGGCAGGGCAAAAGATTTTCCTAATTTTGTTTTGGAAAACATTATTAATTAAAACAAAATCGTTTAAAACAATCATTTACTAACCAAAACTATTATCATGAGAAAAATTACGATGCTTAGTCTTGTTCTTGCCGGCTTCCTGGTAATGCTTTCTGCATCACAGAGTGTAGCCCAGGGAAAAGATGTAGTGCAAGTAGCAACACTGGCAGAATTGCGCCAGCAAGCTGCCGACAATACCACCATTTACGAAGTAACTGGAGAGGTGGTTTTAACCCATCAACACCCCTGGCGCAACCAGAAATACTTACAGGATGCAACAGCCGCCGTGTTAGTTGACGACAATGGGGTGGTAATCACCACTGCCTATCAGTTGTATGATGGTATTACTGGTATCAAAGGTAAACTTACTACTTTCAATCAATTGCTGCAATTTGTTCCCGTTGAAGACCCTGGCGCTGCCACCAGCAACAATAACGTGGTAGAACCATTACTCATTGCCCTTGCTGCCATTACACCAGCACATCAGGCTCAACTATTGCGTATCAATGATGTGGATTTTGTTGGATCATACACCAATTTTGACGGAAATCAAAGCTATAACATTGAAGATGCTTCCGGCCCAGGAGTATTGCGTACGCCAAATCCTGCAACAGTTCTTGACTATTTTGGAACTCCTGTGCCCACCGAAACTACCGATATGATTGTGGTGGTAACACAGTTCAATGATGTTTTACAGGTTTTTCCACGTGCACTTGCAGATTTTTATCCTGACGGATTGCCTACACACACAGTTACTTTTGTAATTATTGATGAGGACAACGATCCGGTTGCGGATGCAGTGATTACCTTCGATGGCGAGACTTTCGCTGCCGGAGAATATGTGTTTGAAAATGTGGAAGCAGGCAATTATACTTTCAGCGTGGCCAAAGAGGGATACTTCAGCCGCAGCGGGCAAGTTGCTGTTACGGGAGATGATGTGGAAAGAACAGTCGTTTTGGTGGCTCAACATGCCAATGCTGTTACCACTTTCCCCTGGAGCGAAGGTTTTGAAGCTACAGTACCTCCCACAGACTGGAAGCATTTTGCTTACGGTGCCGGTGGATGGCAATCCACAACCACTGCCCATACTGGCTCAGGAGCTGCATATCATGACCGTACTACAACTGAAGCTGGAGCTGCAGATTCATGGCTTGTTTCTCCTCAGATTGTAATTGGCCAGGATGATGATTTGCTCATCAGGTTTTTTGAGAGAAACCAGTTTATGACCAACTATGATTATAGTGGAGTGAAAATCTCCATCGGAAGCGGCAATCCTGAACATGGTGAGTTTGCAGAGGTTTATAAGTCTGTAGCAACCATGGGCACATATACCGAACGTGTGCTGGGCCTCAGTGCCTATGCTGGCAAAGCCATTTATGTTGCTTTTGTATACCAGGGGCTGGATGCCCATCGCTGGTTAATCGATGATGTAACCATTGAAGCTGCACCCGAAGCCATACCGGTTGCCAATCTTGCCGAGCTGCGTCAGCAAAGCCCGGGCGATCTTATTTATGAGATTACCGGAGAGGTTATTATAACCCATATGCATGCCCAGCGCAATCAGAAGTATATCCAGGATGCGTCCGCTGCCATGCTCATTGATGATCCTGTGGTATCTGGCAACCCCAGTATAATCCAAACTCAATACCAGCTGTATGATGGAATTACAGGCTTAAAAGGAAAACTTACAGTGTACAATCAGTTGGTTCAGTTTGTACCCGTTGAGGATCCAGGTCCTGCTTCTTCCTCAGGCAACGTGGTGGAGCCCCTTAAGTTAACCCTCAGCCAGCTTACTCCTGATCATCAGGCAATGCTGGTTATTATTGAACAAGTAAGCATCAATACAGAGTCAGAGAACTTTGCACCCAGCATATCCTATAATATATCTGATGCAAGTGGTGCCAGCATTTTGCGTACACCCAGTGCAAGTGCTGCATTAGACTATTTCAACACTCCCATACCTACTACGCCTGTCAACATGATTGCTATGGTATCGCAGTTCAATGATGATATGCAGATTTTCCCGAGGTCTTTGGCTGATATCGGTGTTGAAATGAATGTACAAACTGTTACCGCAGAAAAGCCTGTGCGTATTTTCCCTAACCCTTTTAGCCATGAACTGCAGATTGTTGCTACAACAAGTCTTCGTGAGATTGTGGTTTTCAATGCGCTGGGACAGGTTGTGGAAAGCATTCATAATCCCTCTGAAAGGACTACTCTCAACACCTCTTCTTACCAGCAAGGGATTTACTTTGTAAGGTTTGTGGGAACCAATGGTTCAGTTCAAACCGAGAAATTAATCAAGAGGTAATTCTCCGATTATCACTATACAAAAAAGGCTGCCCCACAAAACGGAGGCAGCCTTTTTTTATTTAACTACTTATTCTTAGATTCACTCAACTGCAACAAATTCAAATTGTGGGGGAGAACCTGCTGCCACGCAAATAAACTCTGCTACAGGATAACGACGAATCCAGTTATCGGCAAAAGTTTCATACTCTATGAAGTAATGAACATCTATACCTCCCACCTGCGGGGTAGCATCCGGGAATTTATGCTGTAACAGTTTAATAAGGCCTTCCCGGTTGATCCTTCTGAGCAATTCAGCATTAGCTGCCTCAGCACCTTCTGCTTCGAAAATAGCCCCTAGAGCAGCGTCTCGGTAGTTGCCATCAGTATCCTTGTTCAGGCGCCGACCGTTGAGGCGAATGTCGAAGTTGGAGTAAAAGGCACTGGCACCATAGTAGTAACCAAAATCATTGAAGGTTTCATGAGGAATAGGATCAATCTCGGCAAGGAACATATAATCATCGCGCGCCATTTTGAAAGTCACCGTAGGATCAAAAGCCCATCCCAATGTACCAAAGATATACTGTTCGGTTTTCTCTATTACATAAGGCGTTTTATTCCAGATAATCCCATCAAAAACATATTTATCTGTTCTTGTAACAGTCTGGGTTCCCTCTCTGTATCTGTATCTCACTACCTGCACATCGTTTTCTACAGCGAAAGGACGTAAGTTTCTCAGAAGTGAAGGCAAATAAACTTCAGGAGCATGTGTTTCGCTGAAAAAGCCTGACTGAGCAACACTTCCGCCAAAATTCTGATAATCAGCTGTGGTAAGCTCATATCCAATGTAAGGAATGTCCTCCTGTGTTTCCTGCAATACCCATTTTTGTCCGTCAAAAAGGTAAACATCCAGGTTGAGAAAAATCTCACCACCAACCCGGAATCGATAAATGGCATTCTGCATATCGCCCTCCTGGGCTGTGGGGAACAATGTCAGAAGCAGATCGGGAACATTCAAGGGACCGGAAGCGGGGTTTTCCTCATCAAAGGGTTGATTAGGATCGCCATTAAGGTTGAGGTAATCGGTAGGTGATAGCACATAACCAAAACCGGATTTCCACCAGTAAGGATCCAGCAGGAATTGATTAAAGGTAGCCAATACTCTGCTGTTTTCGCGCAGGGAAACGAAACGTACCTTCAGTACACTGGGAATATAATCCATGGCGGGAAACGAATCGCTGAATGCTTTGTTGTCAGCAATAAAGCCCCTGAAACGATTGTAATCGGCATCGGTAAGGGTATAGTCCAAAACTGTGTTGTAGGGCTGGCGAAGCTCATCCAACTCGTTGTAAAGATCCTTGTTGGGGTCGCAACTACCAAACGATAGGGCTATCAATGCCAGGATCAAAAGGTTTATATAGTTTTTCATTTTTCGTAAATTTTTCATCTGCTTATTATTTGTTTTTCTATTGGTCAGATGGAACATCCAAATTTAATCATCCGTGTGTGTGTTAAAGGCGTTATCATGGATGATTCAGATTTCTTAATGTGATTAAAATCTCACCCGCAACGAGGTGGTCCAGGTTCTTCCCCAACCATAATAAACGGTAGCCGATTCTGGTCTGCCTGCTATCGGGCGAGTAACCATTTCGTTGGTTGCTGGATCCAGCACTCTAATTTGCGTGACCCTGTCTGTGGCATCGCGGATCACTTGGGTGTCAAACAGGTTGTTGATATTGGATATAAGAGTAGCATCCAAACCCGCAATCTTAAATCTGTACCGTAAGCTCAAATCGTATAGCTGGTGTGAAGGCATACGCCAGGGGTTTTGTCCTTTAAGAAGAATATCTCCCCGGTCTTCAACTGTAAAATCGGCATAGTTTCGATCGAAATGAGTTACATCAAAGCCTAGTCTGATATTGGGAAGAACCTCATAATTAATACCCAGTGCACCTGTGGTTTGAGCAGAGTTACCCACTTTGAGCCCGCCTGCATATACTTCTACCACATCAATCAACTCCTGGTTTACATTGTAAACCTCCGCAATGAGGTCGCTTTTCCAGGTCCAATCGCCATAGGAGAACATACCGGTGATCTCAAGCCTGCGTTCAGGACGTAGGGTGAAGTCAATTTCAATTCCCTGGTGCATTGCGTCCAATCCAGTAATGTTGGCAATATCTTCATTTCCTATTGATCTCACCAGGGATTTGTCGAGCCATTGTGTATGGTAAAAAATAACATTGGCTGCAGCCACACTTGAACGGTAGCCATACCCGATTTCACTTGACATTACTCTTTCGTGTTTGGCACCGGTATTAAGGGTGTTGGTAAAACCACGGAAGGCAAAACGGTAGAAAGGAGCACGGGTAAAATAGCCCGCATTGGCAAAAACATTGTGTCTTTCATCAATATTATAATTTGCACCACCCTTTATACTGTATGCAGTAAAATCTATCCAATCGGAAGTTTGCGGTGCAAGAGCCCGATTATCCAGAATCCTGTTGTATTGTTGCATCAAACTGGTGTATCCGGCTTCATCACCTTGCTGCTGCGCTTGCTGGGCTTGAGCAAACAGACTTTGAGCTCTTTCTTCAAACTCTTTTCTCATGGGTGAATCATCATCGAAGTACAGGAAATAATCATGTCTTCTGTACTGAGTATTGGAAAGGGTGCCAGAAAGGAAGAACGAGTACTGAGGGGTTACATACTCAGCTTGTGCGAACATACCTGCCCAACCAACTTCTCCCATATCATGGTAGCCAATCTTGTCACCCACCTTCAACCTTTCACTGGGAGCTCTGTTTACGTTACGCGAAGTAACAGTATCGCTACCATATGTTACATCCTGGTAGTGTGTGCCACCCAATAAATGTGTTATCTCCTGAAAATGGTACCCTCTGTAGTAGCGAAGGTCAACACCTCCAGTCAATCTCAGATTATCAATTTCCTTCTGCAGGGTTGAGAGCATACCATACCAGTCATGCTGGTTTACGGCATTGCCAATAATGACCTGCGAGCCATCAGTATAGTTTGGGTTCTCATTGATGGCAAAATCGAAATCCAGGAAGCCATCAGGGGTTATTTTCGCCGATTCCGAAGGTAATCCTGTGGCGGTGTTAAATTGATACCAATTGGCACTTGGACCCAAAACCCGGCGACCACCACCGGCCGATATTGAGGCATATACAGCGGTAGAAAGTGTCATGGTGGGATCGATGGACCAATAATGGTTCAAAGATAATTGTGGCTTATGATATTCATTGTGCGCTGAGTTATACCGTTGCCCATTCATGATACCCACAGAAGGATTGTAGCGAATACCTCTTTCGTGGGTCCTGTAGGTTTCGATACGCTGCCTGGGCCACCTTTGATTGTGCCATTGGGGCGCACCAAAAGCAGTGAAACTCAAAATGTGCCGATCATTTACCTTTTTGGAAGCATTGAGGAAGTATGACCATCCATCGAACTCAGTTCCATCTACATAGCCATCACCTGTTGTGCGGCCTCCCAATGCCGTAATGGCCCAGCCATTATCCATAAGCCCTGTAGAAAGACTGATGGAACGCCGCTCGTAGCCATCGTGTCCAAAACCATAGAAAAGGGTGCCTCCTTTACGAGCCTCGGTGGTCTGGGTTACAATATTGATGGTACCCCCCACGGAGCTAATGGCAAGGCGGGAAGCACCAAGCCCCCTCTGAACCTGCATAGTTTGAGTAACGTCAGAAAGACCGGCCCAGTTTGACCAGTAAACACGACCGTTTTCCATATCGTTTACCGGAACTCCATTGATAAGTACACCAATATTATTGGAGTCAAAACCCCGCATATTGATTCTTCCGTCTCCAAATCCGCCACCATCTTTTGTGGCATATACACTGGGAGTTGACTTCAGGATCTCGGGAAACTCCTGTGATCCTAGCCTTTCAGTAATCACTTCTGCAGAGATGGTAGAAATAGCAACCGGAGTTTGCCGGTCGCGGGCTATACCTGCAACAGAAACTACAATTTCCTGAAGCACATTTAATTCGCTCTGCATAGCAACATCAATAATGTTTCGGCTACCATCTACCAATACTTCAAAGGGCTCCATGCCCACGAAGGTAAAAAGCAGGGTGGCGCCAGTGTTAACCCGCAACTGATATTGACCGTTTACATCGGTTACGGTACCGGTAGTGGTGCCTTTAACAATCACGTTAACCCCCGGAAGAGTTTGCTGATCTGCACTGTCGCGAACAGTACCCCGAACCAGTATCTCCTGTGCAAACAGCGAACCGGTTAAAGCCAAGACCAACACAATGGTTGTGTAAATCTGTTTCATCATAAAGGTTTTAATTTTAATAGGTTAGTGCCATATCGCTGCATCTGTTGGATTATCCTTTTGTGCGCAGCAACGGGGCGTGGGTTTGTGTAATGATTTGTTTAACGATTGTTTACTATTGTTTAAGATATAAAATTTCCCAAAAAGACTTCAAAACTACAACTTCTGAGTCAAACCACGAGGGTTATGGCTTTAAATTTATTCACAAAAGGGTAGGGGGGCTCTTTTAAGCACCATGGTAGAAAAAAACCCGGAACTGATGACTCAATTCCGGGTTTGGTAAAGATTAGTGAATACTATCAGCTGGTCTTTTCGGTTGCTTTTTTAGCCTGAACCAAAATTTCCGAGTTTTCTTCATCGAAATCTACAGAAATCTCGTCGCCTTCTTCCACTTTGGCTCTGATGATTTCCTCAGCCAGCGGATCTTCCAGGTATTTCTGAATGGCACGTTTCAGCGGACGAGCACCAAATGCAGAGTCCCAGCCTTTTTCAGCGATATACTCTTTGGCCTTCTCGGAGAGCACAACTTTGTATCCCAGTGCTTCAATCCTGTTGTAAAGCTTGGCCAGTTCAATATCAATAATTTTGAAGATATCCTCTTTCTGGAGAGATTCAAAGATCACGATATCATCTACCCTGTTGAGGAATTCAGGGGCAAAGGATTTTTTCAGTGCATTCTCAATAACACTCTGAGCATATTCTTTGCTTCCTGTTTTTTTGGCCGAGGTATTGAATCCAACGCCCAAACCGAAATCCTTCAATTGCCGCGAACCAATATTTGAGGTCATAATAATGATGGTGTTCTTAAAGTCAATGCGGCGTCCCAGGCTATCGGTGAGTTGCCCGTCGTCGAGCATCTGCAGCAACAGGTGAAATACATCGGGGTGAGCTTTCTCAATTTCGTCAAGCAAAATCACCGAATAGGGCTTGCGCCTTACTTTTTCGGTCAGCTGCCCGCCTTCTTCATACCCAACATATCCGGGAGGTGCGCCAATGAGCCGGCTAACGGCAAACTTTTCCATATACTCACTCATGTCGATGCGAATGAGAGCTTCATCGGAGTCGAACAAATGTTTGGAGAGCACTTTGGCCAGGTGAGTTTTACCTACTCCGGTGGGTCCCAGGAATATAAATGAGCCAATGGGTTTTGATGGGTCTTTCAAACCAGCCCGGTTGCGACGGATAGATTTTACCACCTTTTTGATGGCATCATTCTGTCCAATCACACTTTTCTCTAGGTCATCTTCCATGCTCACCAATCGCTGACTTTCGTTGAGTGCGATTCGCTGTACAGGCACTCCTGTCATCATCGATACTACTTCCGACACATTTTGCTCAGTTACGATTTCGCGGTGCAGCTGCGATTCTTCTTCCCAGGCTCGCTTTTCTTTCTCCAGCAGTTCCATCAACTCTCGTTCCTGATCTCTGAATTTGGCAGCCTGCTCATATTTCTGGCTTTTTATGGCCTTGGTTTTTTCTTCCCTCACAGTATCAATACGAGCCTCTATGCTGATAATGTTTTCAGGTACACGGATGTTGGTAATGTGTACTCTGGAGCCCGCCTCATCGAGAGCGTCAATAGCTTTGTCGGGCAGGCACCGATCGCTGATATAACGGCTGGTAAGGGTAACACACGCCTTGATGGCTTCAGGTGAATAATTCACCAGGTGATGGTCTTCGTATTTCTTTTTTATATTGTTGAGTATCTCAATGGTTTCGTCCTGTGAAGTGGGATCGATCAATACCTTCTGGAATCTCCTTTCAAGGGCACCATCTTTCTCGATATGCTGGCGGTATTCATCAAGGGTGGTAGCTCCGATGCATTGAATTTCACCCCGGGCAAGTGCAGGCTTAAACATATTGGAGGCATCCAGCGATCCGCTGGCACCACCGGCACCCACAATGGTATGCACCTCATCGATAAAGAGGATCACATCGGGAGTTTTTTCAAGCTCGTTGAGAAGTGCTTTCATGCGTTCTTCGAACTGTCCGCGGTATTTTGTGCCTGCAACCAGTGAAGCAATGTCCAGTGTTACGATGCGCTTGTTAAAGAGGGCTCTTGATACTTTACGCTGTACAATGCGCAAAGCAAGGCCTTCGGCAATGGCAGATTTTCCTACCCCGGGTTCTCCGATAAGAATTGGGTTGTTCTTTTTGCGACGAGAGAGGATCTGGGCAATGCGTTCCAGTTCTTTCTCTCTTCCTACTACCGGATCCAGGCGATCTTCTTCGGCAGCTTTGGTAAGATCGCGGCCAAAGTTGTCAAGCACAGGGGTTTTAGATTTATCAGAATACTTTTTAAACCCTCCGCCAAAACCACCCCCTTCGGAGGTTTCATCGTCTTCAGAGCTGGAGGAGAGATCGCTGCGGGGGGTAATATCGCGCAGCTCCATGTCGCCCGGATTGCTTTTCAGGTGTAAGATTTCATCTTTGATTCCGTCGTAGTCTACGCCATGCTGCTGTAAAAGTCGTGTAGCCAGGTTCTCTTTGTCTTTAAGAATAGACAACAGCAGATGTTCGGTGCCGATAATGTCGCTATTGAACACTTTGGCTTCCAGGTAGGTGATCTTCAAAACGCGCTCGGCCTGTTTCACCAGAGGAATATTGTCCACGCTCCGGTTCTTTTTCGAATCGGTGCGGATGGTTTTTTCAATGAGCGACTTAATCCGGGAAAGATCAACTCCAAGGTTGATCAATATCTGAACGGCCATGCCTTCACCTTCTCTGATAATACCGAGCAGAAGATGTTCAATGCCGATATAGTCATTCCCGTTTCGAATGGCTTCCTCACGACTATAGGTAATAACATCTTTTACTCTTGGAGAAAATTTCGCTTCCATAATAATTTGCGATAAGTAATAATAATGGTTAAAGGTAAGTGCAATCAAAATTATACACAATATTAACTAAAACGGCTGAATGTAGCACAAATTTTATTCACAATAGTTGTTTATAAAAAGTTATATTGCTACCTCAGGGTATGTTTTGCGAGCAATTTGGGAAGTAAACCTCCGTTTTTGTGCAAAGCAATCTTATTAACAAAAAAAATGCCGTTTTGTTAGCAAATAGCTTTGGGCAGGGCAGCGCATCGCCTTTTTTTTCCATAAAAAAAGCGTAATTTCGTGCCTTGGAAAACAAATTCCGGAATATCTGGAAAAATACTAAAAATCAAGTATGTCAGAAGAAAAAATAACGAAAGTTAATATTGAGGATCAGATGAAAAGCGCCTACATCGACTATGCCATGTCGGTGATCGTTTCGCGGGCGCTTCCGGATGTACGCGATGGCTTAAAGCCCGTACACAGAAGGGTTTTGTTTGGAATGTCTGAATTAGGCATTATGTCCAACCGCCCTTATAAAAAATCTGCACGTATAGTAGGGGAGGTGTTGGGTAAGTATCACCCCCACGGCGACATCTCTGTGTATGACGCCATGGTGCGTATGGCCCAAACCTGGTCGTTGCGCTATCCTTTGGTTGACGGGCAGGGAAACTTCGGAAGTATTGACGGCGACAGCCCTGCTGCTATGCGTTATACAGAGGCCCGCCTGCGCAAAATATCTGAAGAAATGCTGGCCGACCTCAATAAAGATACGGTTGATTTTCAGCTCAACTTCGACGATAGTATGGAAGAACCTACAGTACTTCCGGCTAAAGTTCCCAACCTGCTTGTAAATGGCGCCAGTGGTATTGCTGTAGGTATGGCAACCAATATGCCCCCGCACAACCTCAGTGAAGTGGTCGATGGCATTGTTGCCTATATTGATAACCAGGAAATTACCATTGATGAACTTATGACCCATATCAAAGCTCCCGATTTTCCTACCGGTGGGCTTATTTATGGCTATGAAGGAGTAAAAGAAGCTTACCATACCGGTCGTGGCCGCGTGGTAATGAGGGGAGAAGCCACCTTTGAAGGTGAGGAAGGGGGTAAACAATCCATCATTGTAACTTCTATTCCTTACCAGGTCAACAAGGCAGAAATGATCAAAAAAACAGCCGACCTGGTCAATGAAAAGAAAATTGATGGTATCACAGATATCCGCGATGAGTCAGACAGAACCGGTATGCGGATCGTTTATGAGTTGCGTCGCGATGCGGTTCCCAATGTAATTCTCAACCTGCTTTATCAGCAAACAGGGCTGCAAACTGCTTTCAATGTAAATAACATTGCCCTTGTAAAAGGGCGCCCCATGATGCTCAATCTCAAAGATATTATAAAGTACTTTGTGGAGCACCGACATGAGGTAGTAACCCGCCGTACACAGTTTGAACTGCGCGAAGCAGAAAAGCGGGCCCATATTCTGGAAGGGTTGATCATTGCCCTCGATAATATCGATGCGGTAATAGAACTCATAAAAAAGAGTAAAACTCCGGAAGAAGCGCGCAACGGACTCATTGACACCTTCTCACTGTCAGATGTGCAGGCACGTGCCATTCTGGCCATGCAGTTGCAGCGCCTTACCGGCCTTGAAATTGAAAAAATCAGGGAAGAGTATGAGGAAATCCTCAAAAAGATCGAGCACTATAAAGCAATCCTTGAGAGCCTTGAAATGCGCATGCAGATCATCAAAGATGAATTGCTGGATATAAAAGAGCGGTTTGGCGATCCCACACGCTCAGAGATAGAATACACTGCCAACGATTTCCGTATCGAGGATACCATCCCCGATGATGATATGGTGATAACCATATCGCATATGGGCTATATCAAGCGCACGCCGCTGGCAGAATTCAGAACACAGGCCAGGGGAGGCACAGGCTCCAAAGGATCCACCACTCGTGAAGAAGACTTTGTGGAGTACCTGTTCCATGCAACCAATCATAATTACCTTATTTTCTTTACCGAGCAGGGCAAGTGCTTCTGGAAGCGCGTATTTGAAATTCCTGAAGGAACCAAAAACTCCAAAGGCAGACCCATCCAGAACCTGATTAATATTCCGCCCGATGATAAAATCAAGGCTTTTGTTAAGGTAAAGGATCTTACTGATGAAGAGTACATCCAGAATAACTTTATTATTCTTTGTACCAAAAAAGGTGTAATTAAAAAGACTTCTCTTGAAGCCTACTCACGGCCTCGTGCCAATGGTATTATTGCCATCAACATCAGGGAAGGAGATGAACTGCTGGAGGCAAGCCTTACCGACGGGCAGAGCGAAATTTTGCTGGCTGCACGCAATGGAAAGGCCATTCGCTTCCCCGAAGAATCCATCCGGGCCCTGGGACGCAGTGCATCGGGTGTAAAAGGTATTACACTGGCCGGACCCACCGATGAAGTGGTGAGCATGGTATGTGTTAATAATCCTGAAAGTTCTATCCTGGTGGTGTCAGAAAATGGCTATGGCAAGAAATCTGTACTTTCAGAGTACCGTATCACCAACCGTGGAGGGAAAGGGGTAAAAACCATCAATGTAACAGAAAAGACCGGAAACCTGATCGCCATGGTGAATGTAGATGAAGGGGATGACCTGATGATTATAAACAAATCAGGAATTACCATTCGCTTGTCGGTAGCTTCTTTGCGCAATATGGGCCGCGCCACCCAGGGTGTAAAACTGATCAATCTGCGCAATGGCGACACCATTGCTGCAGTAGCCAAAGTGCAGGAAAAAGCAGACAGCTCCGAACCCCTGGAAGATGTTGAAGGAACGGATATTGAAAACTTAAATAGTGAAGATACAAATCTGGATAATCAGGATAACGATTAACATAAATGTAATTTTAACATTCTAATGATGAGTTGTTAAAGCTATCCAAATTGTATTACATTTGCACAATCAACATAGGATTACCAAAACATCAAAAAAAACTGTATCAAATGAAACGCGCATGAACGTAATGGCTAAAATACATTGAACCACAAATTCAGCAGGTCAAATGCATTCATGCAAATTTCATTAGTTCAAAACTTTAAAAAATTATTTTCTGATGAAAAAAACAGCTTTATTACTGATAATGTGTCTTTTTGCCACCACTATGGCAAATGCACAAAGGAGAGAGGTTCGCAATGCAGAACGCAACCTCAGCAGGGGTAATCTGGATGTGGCGCTGCAACACATTCAGAATGCTACTCAGGACGAAAGTACCAAAAACGATCCCAATACATGGGTTATTAAAACCCGCATCTATATGGAGATCGCAGCATCTGAAGATCCAAGGTTTTCCAATCTGGCAGAAGAGCCCCTCAACCAGGCTTTTGCAGCTATTACCAAAGCCAAAGATCTGGATGTTGACAACAAAAACCTGCTGAATATCCAGCAAACCAAACTGATCTTGTCAGAGTTTTTCTTCAACGCGGGTGCTATTGCCTATAATGCAAACAGGTATGGTGCTGCCAGTGACTATTTCTTCAACTCTTTCAAAGTGAGCCAATCTTTCGGTTCAATCGATACAGCTACCCTGTACAATGCAGGTCTGGCAGCTGAGGTGGCCGGCAGAGCCGACAGAGCCATCGAAATTTATCTCATGGTACAGGCCATGGATTATGAGCAACCTTATCTTTACACTTCGCTCACGAATCTTTTTATCCAGAAGAAAGATTTCGAACAGGCTGAGAAATGGGTAACCGAAGGAAGAAGAAGATTCCCTGATAATCTGGATATCATTTTTGCCGAAGCAAACGTGTACCTGAGCAGTGGAAATATTCCCGAAGCACGCAGAGTACTTGCACTGGCCATTGAACGTGATCCGGATAATGCCAATCTTCACTATGCTTTTGCTGTGAACTACGACCAAATGTCGCGCGATACACTCTTCAGTCCCGATGAAAGAAGATTTGCCTATGAGGAAGCCATCAAAGCTTACAAAACTGCTATCGAACTGCAGCCTGAATACTTTGATGCTACCTACAACCTTGGAGCACTTTATTTCAATGAAGGAATTCGTCTGTTTATTGAAGCTGAAAACGAGTTGAGAGCAAATCTGAATTTCCGGCAGTATGAGGAGAAGGAAAAAGTTGTAAAAGAACATTGGCTCATGGCACAACCTTATCTGGAGCGTGCGTTTGAATTGCTCGATGATGATGATCCGAACTTCGAAGTTGTTCTCAGATCTCTCAGAGAACTCTATATGAGAACCAATCAGGATGAAAAAACTGAAAAGGTGAACCGTATCTGGAATGAAAAATTTGGTAGTGAAGAAGAAGAATAGATTTCATGCTTCATTCAGAAAAAGCGATGCCTGCCAGCATCGCTTTTTTTTTGGCCCTTTATACAAAGCTAATGCATTATGAGTTAACGATAATTTTGGTACGGTGAGATTGGAGGTTAAAAGGGGGTTACTTCAATAAGATAGTATTACGCAGGAAGGGTAGACAGTTTTTAAGATTAGTACCTGATAAAAGTTGCATTGAACTGTTGTGTTAGTTGCATGAAAATTTTCATTTAACATAATGTTAATTATAGGACAAATCAAAAGTTCTCTTTACGATGTGTTATATGGTTTCTGAAATCCATTTTTCATGACCCTCGGTATGTGTACTTACGAATATTGAATTCTCAGCGACATATAAAAGTAAAAAAAAGCCAGGCATGGCCTGGCTTTAAGGATAGTACAAAGGTTTTGCAATTGAACAAAAAAATCAGAAAACCACTGGATTGGTAAGATCAAATACAATTTCGAAACGTTTCTCACCATCACGGTCCAAACGGTAAGAAAAATAAGTCATATTCTCATCCATACTCACCGTCCATAGATTTCCACCGCCGTCTTCGATAACACCTGCTGTAAATTCATCGGCAGGGAAATATTGTACAAATGCATTGCCCTGGTCATTGGCATAGCCACCGTACATTGAGTCATCTTCGTGGGTGCCGTCTTCGTGCAGATGCTGGTGCCGAAAACGCAATTTACCATCTTCAATCAGAAATATCCAGGTTCTGGAATGATCGTCATCAACATGAAAAGGTATGTAAACATGAGTATCCTCGCATTCGGTTACATACATGATCATGGTTCGCTCGGCCCAGCTGGCGCCGTGATGACTGCGATACTCCTGGCGTCCGATGAACGATTGGCCACAAAGGCTCGCAAGGTTATTAAAAAATGCCTGATGGGCATCTGATTCAAGAAGCCCTGCTACTGGCTCCGTAAGATCGGTAGCGGGTTGTGTACGTGGGTCACATCCCACAAATAACAAGCTTAATACTGTGGCTAACAGGAGTAATTTCTTCATAAGTGCTTTTTTTTATTAGTATTCAGCAAATATACACAATCCCGGTCAATCTTTGGATTTTGCAACCCCTTCCCTGTTTATGAAATGTTAATAAGTAAATGTGTTTAGGCGAAATTTTCTGCAATCCACCTGCAATAAATTCCTAATTTTACGGTCTTTGACCCGCGCAGACAGAATGATAGATTTATGGATATTCAGGAAATAATTTCGCGTATTTTTCAGGAGGTTTCACCCCTTACGGCCTATGGCAAAGTGGCCGACTATATACCAGCCCTGGCCCAGGTTAAACCTGACCAGCTGGGCATACATGTACATACCCTTGCAAACGACACGTTCAGTATCGGGCATAGCCATACAAATTTTTCCATTCAGAGTATTTCGAAAGTATTTGGATTAACCCTTGCCTATAAAGCCCTTGGGAGCCAGCTTTGGCATCGTTTGGGAAAAGAACCTTCGGGCAGTTCATTCAACTCCCTGGTTCAGCTGGAATACGAAAAAGGCATTCCGCGCAACCCTTTTATCAACGCAGGTGCGCTGGTGGTATCAGATATAATCCTATCGCTATACAAATATCCCAGGCGCGAAATGCTTGAGTTTGTCAGAGAGATCAGCGACGATACTTCGGTGGATTTCAATGAAGATGTAGCCCGTTCAGAGCGCGATACCGGTCATCGGAATGCGGCGCTGGCCCATTTGATGAAAAGCTATGGAAATATCCATAATCCTGTTGAGGACGTGCTGGATTTTTACTTTTTGCAATGCTCTCTGGAAATGAATGCTGCCAGTCTTGCCAAGGCTTTTCTTTACCTTGCCAACCACGGAGAGATTCCCTTTTCGGGCAAAGAGATCCTTACACCCAGCCAGGCCAAACGGTTAAGCGCTCTGATGATTACCTGCGGCTTGTATAATGAAGCCGGCGATTTTGCCTACCGGGTTGGAATGCCCGCCAAAAGTGGTGTTGGTGGTGGCATTGTTGCTGTAATTCCTAAAAAGCTTAGTATTTGTGTATGGTCGCCCGCCCTTAATCCCTTAGGAAACTCTTTGGCCGGTATAGAGGCTCTGGAGCGATTTACCACCTATACAGGAATTTCTGTTTTCTGACTCTGTCAGGAATACCAACACTTGAAATGATATACTCATAACTGCTGCATAGATAAACAATCATGAGTAGTTTAGCAATTGTTAGCATAATTTTTTTAACCCCGCCATTAACATATTTTAACTGTTAAAAAGCATCATTAGGCTTTGCTTATTCTATTTTTGCAGCATATTTTTTCAAATAACTCATCTGCTATATGGATATTAAAGAACTCAACGAACGAATTCAACAGGAAAGTGCATTCGTAGACATTCTGACCATGGAAATGAAAAAGGTTATTGTGGGTCAGAAAGGCATGGTAGATCGATTGCTTATTGGCTTGCTTGCCAACGGGCATGTATTGCTTGAGGGGGTTCCCGGTTTGGCTAAAACCCTGGCCATTAAGTCGCTGGCCAATTCTATCAGGGCTCAGTTTTCACGCATACAATTCACTCCGGATCTGTTGCCTGCCGACCTTATTGGTACAATGATCTATTCGCAGCGCTCTGAAGAGTTTGTTGTGAAAAAAGGACCCGTTTTTGCCAATTTTATCCTTGCCGACGAGATCAACCGTGCTCCGGCAAAGGTGCAAAGTGCATTGCTGGAAGCTATGCAGGAACGCCAGGTAACCATTGGTGATCAGACTTTTACTCTGCCCGAACCTTTTCTGGTGCTGGCTACAGAAAACCCCCTGGAGCAAGAAGGAACCTACCCCCTACCCGAGGCCCAGGTTGACCGCTTTATGCTCAAAATCATTATTGGTTATCCTTCACGCGATGAAGAGAAACTTATTATCCGCCAGAATGTAAGTGGAGAGTTTCCCAAAACCAGCCCCGTATTAGACCCTTCTGATATTTTAAAGGCCAGAGAGGTTGTAAGGGACGTGTATCTGGATGAAAAAATTGAAAATTATATTACTGATATTGTTTTTGCCACCCGATATCCTAAAGATCATGGGCTGGCTAAACTAGAGCCACTGATCAGTTACGGAGGATCGCCCAGGGCCAGTATCAATCTGGCACTTGCGGCCAAAGCCTATGCTTTTATTAAAAGAAGAGGATATGTAATTCCTGAAGATGTGAGGGCTATCTGCCCCGATGTACTGCGCCACCGCGTAGGTTTAACCTATGAGGCTGAGGCGGAAAACATCACATCAGAAGATATTGTGCATGAAATCCTTAATAAGGTTGAAGTACCCTGATGCCTATGGAAACCCAGGAACTGCTGAAAAAAGTACGTAAAATTGAGATCAAAACCCGTGGTATCTCCAACCAGGTTTTTGCCGGTAGCTACCAAAGTGCCTTCAAAGGGCGGGGTATGGCTTTTACCGAGGTGCGCGAATACCAGTTTGGCGATGATATCAGAAATATCGACTGGAATGTAACGGCACGGTTCAACCACCCCTTCGTAAAAGTTTTCGAAGAAGAACGGGAACTGACTGTGATGTTGCTGATCGATGTGAGCGGCTCCAACACCTTTGGCTCCAAAGCACAACTTAAGGAAGAGATCATTACCGAAATTGCGGCCGTATTGGCTTTTTCAGCCATCAGCAATAATGATAAAGTGGGAGTGATCTTTTTCAGCAGTATCATCGAAAAGTTTATCCCACCCAAGAAAGGATCGACACACATCCTTCGCATCATTCGAGAACTCCTTGATTTTAAACCCACTCAGCAGCAAACGGATATTGCCGGGGCACTTAAATACCTGCGCAATGTGATAAAGAAAAAGTCGGTAGCATTTCTGATCTCCGATATGCACGACAAAGGTTTTGAGGATGCTCTCAGTATTGTGGGTAAAAAGCATGATCTGGTTGGCATACGTGTGTACGACCAGCTGGAGGATGATATTCCTTCTGTGGGGCTGATGCGCTTTCGCGACGCTGAAAGTGGTCAAATGGCATGGGCAGATACCTCAAGCAAAAGCTTCAGGCAAAACTTAAGGCTTTGGAACGAAAACCATCGCAAATACCTCGATGAGGTTTTTCGAAGAGCATCTGTTGATCTTACCAGCATTGGAACCCACCAGGATTATGTTCCTCCTCTGATCGGGCTCTTCAAAAGAAGAATGAACTGAAAACCTTAGCTACCTAACAATCTATTCTGCTTTATGCAAAGGATAAAACTCATATTTCTTGTGTTTGCATTTGCTACCCCAATGCTATCGGCCTTTGGTAGCGAAGTAAAAACCACCCTGCAACCTTCACGGATCCTTATGGGAGAGCATGTGGCGCTCAGCTTTGAAGTTGATGTGGAAATTGAAGGCCAATTGCAGATGCCTGTATTCAATGAGCAAATCAATGATAAAGTCGAAATACTTCACTATGGAAGCCTCGACACACTGGTTTCTGAAAAGCCAGGACATCATTTGCTCAGAAGATCCTTGCGTATAACCAGTTGGGAAGAAGGGTTGCACCCTATTGCTCCCTTTACCTTTCTGATGATCCAGGGTGAGGATACCTTGTCGCTGGAAAGTGAACCCGTGCTGCTGGAAGTAGTGCCTTTCGATATTGAGGAGCATGCAGACCTTAAGGACATTAAGGACCTTGCAAGTGCACCCCTCACCCTGCGCGAGATACTTCCCTGGTTTTTGCTCTGGCTTGCCATTGCTGCCATTGCCGTTGCAACAGTGTTGTATCTGCGTAAGCGAAAGAACAAACCCCAACCTCTCACCATCTGGCAGAAACCAGAAATTCCCGCACATGTTGCTGCGTTTAACAGTCTTGAGAAGCTAAAAGAGCGAAAACTATGGCAACAAGGCAAGGTGAAGGAATACTACAGCGAGCTAACTGATATTCTGAGAATGTATCTCCATAAGCGGTACGGTATTGTTGCCATGGAAATGACCACTGCAGAAACCCTACATGCCGTTAAAGGGTATGTTGAGCAAAATCAGGCTTTTGAGATCCTTGAGCAGGAGCTTCAAATGGGCGACCTGGTTAAATTTGCCAAATACATGCCCCATGAAAAGGACAATGGCCTTATGCTCGACGATGCATTTGTCTTTGTAAAACTTACCATGCTCAAAGAAACGGTTGAAGTAAAACCCCGGAAACCGCAAAGCGAAGATTAATTTAATATTGTACGTGAACCCATGTTGACAGAGATAACTTTTGCATATCGCCCTTTTCTCTACTTTCTGCTGGTAATACCTGTTCTTATTGGCTGGTATATCTGGCAAAGCAGGGGCATGTATGCCACAATGCAGTTCTCGCATTCCTCCTTTTTGGGGAATGTAAAAAAGAGTTTTCGGCAGCGCATGGTGCATTTGCCTTTTATTTTGCGAATGCTTGTTTTTGCCCTGCTCATTGCGGCTCTTGCCAGGCCTCAGTCTACAGCCCGTATGCAGGATGTAACCATCGAAGGGATAGATATCGTGGTGGCTCTGGATATTTCAGGCTCTATGCTGGCAGAAGATTTCAAACCCAACCGAATGGAAGCTGCAAAAGCCACAGCACTCGATTTTATTGATATGCGTCCGGGCGACCGCATTGGGGTTACTGTATTTGCTGGTGAAAGCTTTACACTGGTGCCTCTTACTACCGACCATGCCTTGCTCAGAGATATGCTTCGAACTGTTTCAACAGGTATGGTAGAAGATGGTACTGCTATTGGTGATGGCCTTGCTACTGCCATCAACAGGCTCAGAGAAAGTGATGCCATAAGTAAAGTAATTATCCTTCTTACCGATGGTATCAACAATGCAGGAGTAATAGACCCATTAACGGCAGCAGAAATCGCCCAGATATATGGTATCAGGGTTTATACCGTGGGGGTAGGAAGTAAAGGAGCTGTTCCCTACCCTTTTCAAACTCCATTCGGTATTCAGTATCGCGATGTTGAAATTCCTGTGGATGAAGCCTTGCTTTTGGAAATGGCAGAAATGACCGGAGGTTTATATTTCTGGGCAGATAATCAGAATGCATTGCTGAATATTTATCGTGAGATAGACCAATTGGAGCGCTCACGCATTGATGTTATGGAGTTTTCGCGCAAAACCGATGAGTATTTGCCTTTGGTTTTGCTGGCCCTTATGCTGGCCGCTGCAGAGTTTTTACTTAGAAATACATGGTTGAGGGTAACCAGTTGATCTTACTTAATGTTTTTGTACAGGTATGGACATCTTAATGTTTGAAAATCATAAATATTTCTATCTTTTTCTTTTGCTCCCGCTATTGTTGCTGGTTTTCCTTTTTGCATTGTATACGAGGCGAAAAAGCTTGCAAAAACTCGGGCAATGGGAAAGCCTTAGCCGGATCATCCCATTGCGTTCGGTGCGTCGGCCATGGCTTAAGTTCAGCTTATTGACCCTCAGTATTACCTGCATCATTCTTGCCGCTATCAACCCGCAAATTGGCTATAAAACGGAAGAAGTAAAAACCAGAGGCGTAGACATTGTGGTGGCTCTGGATGTGAGCAGATCGATGCTTGCCGAGGATATCAGGCCCAACCGTATGGATCGTGCCCGCATGGCCGTGTCGAGGCTCATCGACCGGTTGGATGGCGATCGCGTTGGGATTGTGGTTTTTGCCGGTTCGGCTGTTACACAGGTCCCTCTTACTCCCGATCATGAAGCTGCCAAAATGATTTTGCGCACCGTTAATACCAATAGTGTACAAGTGCAGGGAACTGCCATTGGGGCCGCCCTGGAAAGAAGTATTGCAGCTTTTGGCGGCACCGATAGTCGCAGCAGGGTAATTGTTCTTGTATCAGATGGAGAAAACCATCAGGACGACCCCTTGCCTGTTGCCCGACGCGCTGCCGAAATGGGAATTACCATCCACACAGTAGGTGTAGGCACTCCGCAGGGGGCTCCCATTCCCATCTACCGGAACAATCAGTTGTCAGGCTTTTTGCGCGACAACCAGGGAAATACGGTTATCAGCCGCTTTGATGAGCCTATGCTGCGTGCCATTGCCCAACAGGCCAATGGAACCTTTCAATCCAGCACAGGCCCAGACCTGGGGCTAAACCGTATCCTTGATGAAATCAGGCAAATGGAACAACAGGAATTCGAGACCACACGATTTTCTGAATACGAAAGCAGATATCATTATTTCGTGGCACTGGCACTTATTTTTCTTTTGCTGGATCTGCTGATTGTGGAAAGAAAAAACAAATGGCTCAATAAAATCAAACTTTTTGAAGTCAGATAAAATATTTCAGGAGATGACACGCTTTACAATCATCATTATCTTTGTTGTAGTTTTTGCAGGGAAACTTGCTGCCCAGGTTGAAAACCCTGAGGTTCGGCGTGGCAATCGCTTATTCAGGGCTGAAGATTTTCAGCAAGCTGAACTGAATTATCGCAGGGCACTGGAGCAAAACCCGCAAAGTGTAAGGGCTTTGTACAACCTTGCCAGCGCCTTGTACAGACAGGGTCGCTACGATGAAGCCGCCAATATTCTGGATGGCCTGGCTCGGTTGGATATACCTGAGAACCGTCGTGCTGATGTATTGCACAACCTGGGAAATGCCCGCCTTGGAAACCAGCAGATCCGGGAAGGAATTGATGCCTATAAGGATGCTTTGCGCATCAGGCCCCAGGATCAGGATACGCGACACAATCTCGCAAAAGCGCTCAGGCTGTTGCAGGAACAGCAAGAGCAGCAACAACAGCAGGGCGATGAAGATTCGCCCGATCAGGATCAGGACCAGGACCAGCAAAACCAACAAGACCAGGAACCCTCTGAGCAACAACAAGATCAACAGCAGCAACCCACTCCAAGGCCCGACCAGCTTACACCCGAGGATGCTCAACGGATACTGGATGCGCTCAACCAACAGGAAAGAGAGGTTCAGGAAAAAATTGACAGGGAAGAAAGACAAAGAATACCACAAAGACCAGAAAGAGAATGGTAGCATACAAAAACTTATTGCAAAACAACCTGGCTTTAGCAGTTTGCTTGCTTTTGCTGATACCAGGTTTATGGGCACAGGAAATTCAGGTTACTTCCTCTGCGCCCTCGCAGGTTGCCGTAGGAGAACGATTCAGGCTGAGTTTCCAGGTTAATGCACAACCCTCGGATTTTACACCTCCTGCCTTTTCGGGTTTTCGCGTTTTGTCAGGCCCAAGCCAATCTTCAAGCTCTTCGATGCAGATCATCAATGGTCAAACTACCCGGTCGGTTTCCTTTACCTATACTTATTTACTTGAAGCCACCCAGGAAGGTAGTTTCACCGTGGGGCCGGCAAGGGTTGCAGTCGATGGGAACACCTACCAGAGCCAATCTTTCAGCATACAGGTAAGTGGTACTTCCGCACAGGCTGCCCCAGCACAACCTCGTCAGGGAGCTGAGCCCTCGCAGGCTTCGCCTGATAGAGCTGCTGCCCGCGATCTCTTTATCAGGGCATCTGCCAGTAAAACCAACCCATTCCAGGGCGAACAGGTGATCGTAACCTATAATCTCTACACTCGTGTAACAGTAAACCAGTACTCCATTGAAAAACTTCCTTCCTACAGAGGGTTCTGGTCTGAGAATATTACCTCTGCAGGGCAACCCCCGGTGCGCACCGAAGTTGTAGACGGCGAAACTTACAGAGTTGCAGAGATCCGCAGAGTGGCTCTTTTCCCACAGCGTAGTGGAGAAATTCAGATTGAGCCTCTTGAGGTGGAGATGGTTGTAAGCCTGCCCGGACAAAGAAGACGTCAAAGCCTGTTTGATGAGTTTTTTGGAGGATCGCCCTTCGATCAACGCACTGTGCGCCAAACCGTAAGATCTAATGGTATTACCCTGAATGTGAAACCCCTGCCCGTACAAAACCGCCCGGCAGCATTTACCGGTATGGTGGGGTCTGAATTTGAAGTTACAGCCACTGTGCAACCCACTCAGCTCAGACCCAATGATGCAGCCAATTTGCGTATCACCATTACAGGAAAAGGTAATTTGAGGATGCTCGAAAACCCAAACATAGCATTTCCGGCCAATCTTGAAGTTTTTGATCCCAATGTAACGGATAATATCCGCAACACTACAGCAGGCATTACCGGATCCAGAAGTTTTGAATATCTGATGATACCACGTACCGGAGGAGAGTTTGTAATACCTCCTTTCACTTTTGTGTATTTCGATGCACAGCGACAGAGTTACGTAAGCCGATCTACACCAGAATTTGTACTTGAGGTAAGCGGCGATCCTTCACAACCCGGCATTGCAGGTTCTGCACCCTCACAGGAAGAAATTCGTATGCTGGCTACAGATATCAGACATATTCGCACAGGTAATGTAAATTTTGTACCTGCAGGAAAGACCTTCTATGGCAGTCCCTTGTTTTATATGCTTCTGGCAGTTCCCTTGCTGCTTTTCCTGTTTTTTACCGTATATTGGCGAAGTCAGATCAAATTGCATGGCAATCAGCAACTTCTGCGGCATAAGAAAGCTCAGAAGCTGGCACGTAAACGCCTGAAAAAGGCCAAACTGTTTGCAGATAAAAAACAAGAGAATGAATTCTACGATGAGATATTCAGAGCCTTGTGGGGATATCTTTCCGATAAACTGAGCATCCCGGTTTCAATTCTCAATAAAGAGACCGTTTCGGGTGCCTTTAAATCGCAGAAAGTACCCCAGGAACTTTCCGATAGTTTTCTGGAAACACTCAATCAATGTGAGTTTGCCCGCTTTGCTCCGGGCCAGAAGGAAGATAAAATGGCAGAGATTTACAGCAAAGCCTTGCAAACCATTGTTACCATCGAAAAAGATCTGAGAAGTAAAAAAAACTGAGCATTATGGTTAGAGCCCTTTTAGTAGTGTTTATGCTTATTCCCGGGGTGTTGTCCGGGCAATCTGCCAGTGAGCTGTTTCGTGAGGCCAACGATGCTTATGCGCGCAGTGAATACCAGCATGCTGCGGAGCTCTATGAGCAAATTGCAGCCATGGAGCTGGTTGCCCCCGAACTGTTTTACAACCTGGGAAACGCATATTTTAAAAGCAACCGCCTGGGTAAAGCCATTCTTAATTTTGAAAGAGCTGCCCGTTTAAATCCGGCAGATGAAAACATCAGGCATAATCTGCATATTGCCAATTCCCGTACAGTTGACAGGATTGAACAACGCCCTCAACTATTTTATGAGCGCTGGTGGTCTGCTACCTACATGCTTTTTTCCGCTTCCGGATGGGCTGTATTGTCCATCGCAGTATTTGTGCTTTTACTGGCTTTTGTAGCCCTTTACCTTTTTTCGCGTACCACGGGTGTGAAAAAAATGGCCTTTACCATCTCTGCAGTATGCCTGGTATTTTTCCTGTTTTCATTGGTTTTCGCGCAAAAGCAACACAACAGGCTTACCAATACTTCTGAAGCCATCATAATGGTTCCAAGGGTAGCAGCCAAGAGCTCTCCTGCTGTTACAAGCCCTGATCTTTTCCTGATGCATGAAGGAACAAAAGTTATGATACGCACCAGGCTTGGCGAATGGTACGAAATTGCTCTGCCCAATGGAAATGTGGGATGGATAAGACATGAGAGTATTGAGGTCATTTAAGTTTTGGAGAAAAGCAAAATAATACCGTATTTTACGGCTTGTTTTGCCCAAAACCCAACGGCACATGGAGGATACTCAATCTTTTGTACTTCACGTAGATGATTATGCCCTGTGGGCATTTCTGGGGTATTTGTTGTTGATTGTAACGGTAGGAATTCTGGCTGCAGGTTTTTCATCCAAAGGGATCCGGAACTTTTTTATTGGCGGGCGAAAAATGAGCATGCTTGTGGTGGCTCTATCGGCTGTAGTAAGCGGCAGAAGTGCCTGGCTGTTACTCGGGTTTACCGGATTGGCCTATACCATGGGCCTCTCAGCCCTGTGGGCTGCATTAGGTTATATTGTGGCGGAGTTCTTCCTGTTTTTCTATTATGCCCCACGCATCCGGCGTTTCAGCGAAAATCGCGACTGCATTACCATACCAGATTTTTTTGAAGAACGTTTTGCAGATCATTCAGGCCAGATACGTACCCTGGTGGCTGTGATCATCGTTTTGTTTATGATGGCATACGTTTCGGCCCAGTTTGTTGCCGGAGGCAAAACCTTCAGTGCCAGTTTTCAGATCAGCCAGGAACAGGGGCTGGTACTTACCGCAGTGATTATTCTTTTTTATACCCTCGTGGGGGGCTTTCTTGCCGTAAGCCTTACCGATACCATTCAGGGACTGATCATGATTATAGCATTGATAGCCCTGCCAGCCATTGCCATCATCCACCTGGGAGGTTTCTCTGCTTTCTGGCAACAGGCTGCCCTAATCACCCAGCCTCTTGCTTTCACTAATGTATTTGCCCTTACAATGGGAGCTTTAATAGGGTTTGTAGGTATCGGATTGGGCTCGGTGGGCAATCCTCATATCATTGCCAGGTATATGTCCATAAAAAGCACCAGGAAACTCAAAATGACGGCATGGGTTGGCACCCTTGCCAATATCCTCATGGCTTTAGGTGCTTTGTTTACAGGAATGGCAGGCAGAATTTATTTTCCCGACCTGGCTATGCTGCCCGGTTCTGATGCAGAAAACCTTTATCCAACCCTGGCAAGCCAGCACCTTCACCCCATCATGTTCGGAATTGTAATTGCCTCCATCTTTGCCGCCATAATGTCTACAGCCGATTCGCAGCTCCTGGTTGCTGCTTCGGCTATGGTAAGAGATTTATACCAAAGGCTTTGGAAACGCAATGTACAGATCAGCGATAAGAAGCTGGTTGCCCTGAGCCGATGGTTTGTTTTGGTTTTGGTGGCAGTGGCACTTTTACTTGGTTTTATGGCTGAACAACTGGTTTTCTGGTTGGTTTTATTTGCCTGGGCAGGATTGGGAGCAGCTTTTGGACCTACTTCCTTGCTTGCTCTTTTCTGGAAAGGTACCACAAAGCCTGGAATAATGGCAGGAATAATTACCGGCGCTTCAACGGTTATTGTCTGGAACCGGATTGCATGTCTTAAAGAATTTATTTATGAGTTGGTTCCGGCTTTTATTCTTGCTTTTGTGGTAACCTGGCTGGTAAGCCTTTTTACCAAACCCCCTGATAACAACCAGGAATTATTTAAACAATTACTTGAGGATAATTCAGATAACACTCCGTAAACGAGCATGATTCGGTAATAACAATCCGGGTGGCATTCATCATGCGGATGGCATCCAACACAAATCAAAAAAACAACAAGACTCATGAGAAAATACGTTTTAATTTTTATTGCAATGGCGGCAGTTGCCTGTCAGCCCTCGTCACGCGAAAGTTTTACTCTTACCGGCAAAGTAACCGGAGCCAGCGATGGGCTGGTGTTAATGCAGGACCGCATAGATGGACTTATGGTTACCGTAGACTCTGTTGAGATGACCAATGGGCAATTTGTATTTACCGGAAAGCTTAAGCACCCTGAGGTATATTATTTCACCATAGAGGGTGTAGCCAGCCGATTGGCTGTATTTCTGGAGAATTCGAAAATGACCATGGAGGTTGATGCCTCTGCTCCTTCACAGTTTGCTGTTAAAGGTTCGCATTCGCACGATATCTTTTCAGGTCTCAACCAGGTAACCGTTCCTTTTGATGAGCGACTGCGGTTCGATCAACAGGAGATTCAAAGAGCAGAATCTGAGAATGATGCCGTATTGGCTGCCAGCCTGAGAGAGCGTCATGAACAAACCACCCAACAGCGAAAAATGGCTGTACGTGAGTACGTTGAAGGCTACAAAAATCAGCCTGCAGCCGTATTCATAGCTTTACGTCAGCTTACCCATGGCATGAACCATGAGGAATTGGCAGATCTGCTTGCAGTTTTTGATCCCGCACTGAAAGGGACACGGCATTACGATGATCTGGCGCAACGTGTAATTGATATGGAAAGGGTTTCTGTTGGCAAGCCTGCCCCTGATTTCAGACTTCCCGATACAGAGGGCAATGAGATTTCTTTGTCGGATTTGCGTGGCAAATATGTTCTTATCAGTTTCTGGGCTTCATGGTGTCCTTATTGCCGGGAGGTAAATCCCGATCTTGTAAAAGCCTATGCCGCTCTGCAATCAGACCAATTTGAAATACTGGGAGTTTCTCTGGATCGCGAACACGAAGCCTGGATCAAAGGGATTGAAGATGATGGTCTTACATGGCCCCAGGTAAGTGATTTAAAGGGCTGGCAAAGTGGGCCCGCAAGAACGTATGTAATTCGAAGCATTCCGCAGAATGTACTTATTAGCCCCGATGGGATCATTGTTGACAAGAATCTGAAATATACCGATCTTCAGGAAATTATTTCAGATCTCCTGCGCCAGGTCTGATCAGAAATCGTACTTCGCCATCAGAATAATATGGTAATTGATTGCCGGATCCATAGATTCAACAGGCTTTCTGCTGGCATTAAAGGTTTTGCCATATACTGCATTGTAATAGGAACACTCCAGTCCAAAACTTAAATTATTGGAGAAGAATAAAATCCGGGGTGATATTCTGAATAAATAATGCAGATCATCATAACGGGCCAGCTCAGGAATACGCAAATAAGGATCAGCAGAACCCATGTTTTGGGTAAAACCTGCAAACAGCCCCCATTGCCATGGCTTTGCATTGGAATGCAGGTCGGTCCACAGTGAGAGGGTGCGCAGATTGGCATAGTCGTAGTCTGAGCTCCAGTCGAAAGGATTTTCGGGGGTATCGGTGCCTTTGGCTCCATACCCCCCTATCATTACAAAGTGGCTGAGGTTCTCTCCATAAATGGCTTCAAGTTTCACCGTAAGGGGCGACGTTTTTATTCTGGAAAAAGCCTGCAAATGATAGGCGCCAACGGTTTTGCTGGTGGCAATACCCCCTCCGGTAATATCGCGTGGAGAAAGAAACTTATAACCTGCAGTGCCCCCGATTAATACATTGCCTGAATTTCCCCACCGAAGTTGAACTACACTTTCCGGTAAGCCAGAGTTTCTTTGGGCATCATTGGGCCCGGCACTGCTATGATAACCATGTATGAGAAAGGACAAAGAAGCGGAGAAATCCTCAGAAAAGTGTTGCAACAATCTTATCTGAGGAGACCGGTTCAGGGGATGAAAAGGCACTGCAGCAGCAAAGGAGATGGTAGAAGGAAAGCAATCCAGCACAAAGGCCGGATGAAAAGTATTGCCCAGGGTAAGCTCGGAATGTTGCCATCTCAGAGAAATAAATGCAAGACGCAGACGAAGCATCCGCACGTAATCCTGATGCGTTCCGAAAAAATCGGCTTCCAGTCTTCCTGAGGTGGTTGCCCCAAAAGCATCAGGACCTTTTATGTTAACACCGAAGCGAGATTGAACTGTTATCATGTTCAGTTTGCTTCTTTTGTTTATATCGTTTCCATTGATGTCGAACACAGGTTTTTTGGGAAACAGGTACAATTCGCCATCCCGTGTATCCAGTGAACGGTACGTATCGTAGATTATCTCGTAGCTTATGTAGCCGTAAGGTTTGAGTTGTATGGGGTTTTCCTGTGCAATGACAAGCGTTGAGTATACTGAAAGCAGAAGCAGCAAGGGTAGTTTTTTCAGCGACATACCTGGGGAGATTGAAGGTTTTATAAAAAAGCCGGATATCAGTGTTTTTGATATCCGGCGGCAAAGTTACATTTATCTTTTCCACCGGGCAAAAGATTTCCCAGTGTAAAGGAGGTTTTAGTATCTGCTGTTTTCTTTGAGTTTAAAGAATGAGATCATATCAAGAAGTTGTTCTGCCTGGCTGGCCAGTTCCTCACTGCTGGTGGCCATTTCTTCGCTGGCAGCTGCATTTTGCTGAGTAACCTGGTTGAGCTGCTGAATGGCATTGTTAACCTGCTCTGCCCCTGCATTTTGTTCTATACTTGCAGCTGTAATCTCTTGCACAAGGTGGGCTGTTTTCTGGATTTCGGGTACAATTTCGCGCAATTTGCTTCCGGCTTCAACAGAAATGTTTACACCATATTTGGAGAGTTGGTCAATTTCGTTGGCAGCCACCTGTGAGCGTTCGGCGAGTTTGCGTACTTCTGCAGCCACTACAGCGAACCCTCTTCCAAACTCTCCTGCCCGGGCGGCTTCAACAGCTGCATTTAAGGCAAGGATATTGGTTTGGCGGGAGATCTCCCCGATTATCCCAATCTTTTCGGCAATCTCTTTCATGGCATTTACTGCCAGCTCAGTGGTTTTACTGCCTTCTTCTACCCCCTGATTCGAGTTGATAGCAATGGTAGCTGTAAGTCTTGAGTTTTCTGTGTTTTGCTGAATATTGGCAGCCATTTGCTCCATAGAAGAAGATACCTCCTCGGCAGCGGATGCCTGCTGATTGGCTCCATCAGACATTTGCTGTGCCGTACCGCTGATCTGTTCGCTGGCGGAGGCAATATTATCGCTGGCTAAGCGAACCTGCGAAATAATGTCATTGAGCTTATTTACCATTAAATCCAGGGCCTGTGCCAAAACACCGATCTCATCAGTATGCTGGCTTTGAATTTTTGCATTCAGATTACCCTTGGCAAGTTCCTGCGAAAGCCTTATGGCCTCCTGAATGGGGTTTTGGATGCTGCTTCTAATAGCAAAGGCAAATGGTAAAATGATTAAACCCAGCACCAGCGCCATGGCCACAATTACTCCGGTTAGAGTTCTGCGGGTTTGGGCAGCAAAAGAGGCACGGATAATACCTTTTTGCTCATCGATATTGTCGATATAAACCCCTGTTCCGATCCACATATCGGTTCCGGGGATCATTTCAGAATAGCTAAGCTTGGGTTGAAGACCATATCCTGGCTTCTCGAAAACATACTCAACAAAACCTCCACCAGCACGTGCGTTACGATCGAGTTCTGCAACATACAGCACACCATTGGGATCGGCTGTGCGCCCCAGATCCTGGCCCACCCTGTCTTTAAGAATGGGTAAAGCAATACAAACGGTATTGCGATAAACAAAGTAGTAGCCAGATTTATCTTCTTCGAATCTTATCTGATCTACCATATGCCTGATCATATCCTCGATCTCCTCAGGATCGTTCATCTGACTGATTACCGAGTGTATGGTTACGGCCATGCTGTGAGTAGCCACCTGAAGTTTGTCTTTCTGGTCATTCAGCATAATCTCCTCTACCTTTTCCAGGCTATAATCCTGAAGTCTCTGAAAACGGTTGGCAAAAACAAGCACAACTATGATAGTAAAAAGCAGAAGAATACCTGTCAGCAGCAACAATCTGGCTGAAATTTTAATTTTTCGGAGCATAGTTTTTCTGGTTAAAAGAATAATTGTTAAGGTAAAATTGTGAAGGCTAAATTAGAAATATGCCAGAAAAAGTATGTTAGTATTATCCCTGCAAGTATATCCGCGTAATACGGAAAAAAATCCATATAAATAGACCTGTAAAAAAAAATAAAGCCCTGTAGTTCAGGGCTTTATTTCTATTGAATGAAGAAGCATCAGTTTGTAATTCTTCCCGTACCTCGCTTTCCTGGTCCTCTTTGGTTCATGCCAGGTCTGTTGTGAGCACGAGCATCAAACAACGCTCTTTGATCTGGAGTGAGGATTTCGCGGATGCTTTGCCGATGGGCTGCCGAAGCTTTTTGTTGAGCTGTGCGAAGCTGGGCCATCTGATCGATTACAGCATTGATCTGGTTCATGTCTGGATTTTCGGCGATCTGAAGGCTTTGTTTGCGGGCCCTCAATTCATTCATCTGTGCACGATAGGCAGTTGTTTCCTGCAGCCGGGCTGTGCGAAGCTGCTGCATTTTAGATTGCTGCTCAGGAGTTAAATCCGGGAGATTTGTGCAAGTGTTCTGGCCCTGGTTTTGTTGTCGTCCTTGTCCGCCGCGCTGGGCCTGTACCGGAACTAAAGAAATCATTAAAAAGGCGGCTGTCAGGAGAAAAAAATTTCTTGTTTTCATTCTCTTTTTTTTTTGAGTTAGATTTTTCCAATTTGCTTAACGGCTTATCCTCTTACAACCCGTTTTGGAAGCATTATGGCCTCACTTGTTTGGTTGGGCTCTGTGCAAGGGTTGATTGTGATAAGTTGCTTATTGGATTGCGAAAACAAGAAAAGGTTTAAAGCCAACTTTCTTTAGAAGTCAACTTTAAACCTATGCATCAGACAATCAGAAAGATAATTACCCTTCTTTGATAAACTTTTCTAAAGTTTGCTCTTTGAAATAAGACTGAAACTGAGTAGTTACCGATCTTACCATGCCACCCATAAGGCATTTGTCGAAAGGACATATCTGTCTGTCGAGCGGACATTCCGGGGTTTCTATCTTGCCTTCAATGGCTTCATAGATATCCAGGATCGTAAGATCGGAGGGTTTCATGCTGAGAACAAAGCCCCCGCTGGGGCCACGTACAGACTTTAAGTAATTGAATTTTACCAGCTGCTGTAAAACCTTTGCCAGGTGATTTCTTGAGGCCCCCATTTCCTGGGCAAGAATATTTACATTGATGTGTGTGTCAGATTTGGCAATTAGGACCATTGCATGAATGGCCAGAGAAGCGGCTTCTGAGAGGTGAACAATTTTTGCCATGTGGTTAGATTAAAATTCTGTGCTAGAATGCTGTTAAAACTGTGGTTATTATCAATCAAAAGGTCATTTTCCTTACAACAACTCCCTGCATGGCATGGAGTTCATTTTCAAGGCGTAAGCATTCATCCCTGTCGCCCATAAGTTCAAGAAGAATCAGTCCTGCTTCTCCTTGACCTGGAATATCAAGCTCATTGAGCCCCAGACGGGTTTTAATGCTGCAGCCAAAGCGAGTGCAGATCCTCTGCAATTCAGTGGCTTTCTGCTCTCTTTCTTTTACCATTATTCCCAGAATTACCAGTTGTTCCATACCTGATTGTTTAAAGTGTTTTACCTGGAATAATTCATTCGTAAATAATTTGTTAATTCATTGGTCGTATGCCTGCCCCGCCTATGCGGGGGAACTTGCATGAACGAGCTTTTTCATCTTTTTTATGAGCGGCACTGCTCATGCAAGTTTCATTTTATGCATTCCTGAACTGCATTACCTGCACCTCTACTCCACCGATTTGTGAGAGTTCGTTTTGCAATGCATCGCACTGTGCAGGTTCGCCATGCAAAACCAGCAAAATGGTGCCAATGCGAGAACAAACATCTCTTGACAATTCGTGGAAACCCAGTCGGGTGCGGATAACGGAGCCATATCGGGTTAAAACCTCCTGTGTACGACCTGCCTCTTTAATGCGGTCGTATACCATTACACCAATAATCCTCGACTTTTGCATGTTGTTCAATGTTTTAATACTAAAAATACATATCTCGTTTGCCCTTTTTAATAAGCTGAATTTTCTCTTTTAGTTTTTCTACATTCTGGTGCTCTGCCAGCTCGGCTACTTTCTTTTCCAATAACTCATAACCATGGGTTTTAGTATCCTGGGGTGCATAGTCTTCCAGATATTCGGCCATGGTAAGTAATGCATTGGGCGAGCAAAACCTTTTGATAAAGCCCGGTACCGAAAACTCCATGAAATGTTCTCCGGTTCTACCCAGTCTGTAACATGCTGTACAGAAGGATGGGATGTAACCTGTCTTGATCAACTCGTCCATAATCTCATTAAGAGAACGGTTGTCGTTGATCTGAAACTGCTCCATGGTAAGATCCTGATGCTCTTTTTTTACCTTTGAGTAGCCTCCGAGCTCCAGATTGGTTCCACCATCAATTTGCGATACTCCGAAGCGAAGGATCTGGTCTCTGATATGCCGGGGCTCTCGGGCAGTAAGTATCATACCTGTATAAGGCACCGCCAGGCGCAGAACAGAAACAAGTCTTACGAATTCGTCATCCTTCACAATATGATCCTTGTCTATATTAAGAGAAAGGGCATTTTGTATCCGTGGGAAGCTAATGGTGTGTGGGCCCACATTGTAAACCGCTTCAAAATGGTTAACATGGCGTACCAATCCCAAAACTTCGAACCTCCAGTCGTACAAACCAAACAAAGCTCCAATTCCCACATCATCGATACCAGCCTCCTGCGCCCGGTCAAGAGCAGTGAGCCGCCAGTCGTAATTGCGTTTTACACCACCCAGGTGAACCTTAGTATAGGTGGGTTGATGATAGGTTTCCTGGAAAATCTGAAAAGTACCAATGCCGGCATCTTTTATTGTCCTGAAACCAGGAATATCGAAAGGAGCAGCATTGATATTCACCCTTCTGATCTCGCCATTTCCATGCTTAACCCCGTATACAATCTTTACTGTTTCTGCAATAAACTCTGCCGAATATTTAGGGTGCTCACCATAAACCAGAATCAGACGTTTATGTCCGGCATCAATCAGTGCAGTGGTTTCGTTGATGAGTTCATCCTTGCTCAGGGTAATCCGTTTCATGTCTTTGTTCTCAGAACGGAAACCACAGTACTGGCAGTTATTGGTGCAAAGATCGCCCACATAAAGAGGTGCAAACAAAACAATACGCTCGCCATACACTTTTTCTTTGAGAGTGCGCGCCCCCTCCTTGATTTCTTCTATGAGGTCGGGGTCCTGTACATTGAGCAGAATGGCAGTTTCTTCAAGCGAAAGTCTTTTTTTATCTAGAGAAGATTTAATAATTTCCCTGACCCTGGCTTTATCTCCATGTGAATGGTTAATAAAATTCCAGATTTCATCAGGATCAATGAAAGGTGTCATTCGTTGATCCTTAATGCTGTAATTTTCAGGATGATATATCATGGTAATATTATTTCGGTATTTGCAGTACAAAAATACGGAAATTTTAACTCCGATTTCTAAATGCATCGGGTTTTTTACGATGTTTTTGGGATTGTTTTCTATTGGTATACCTTGTGCTTTGCGAGAGGCCTCACAAGTCAATTTTAAGGCCATCATAGGCCAGAAAAACATTTATGGGGAGTATCTCTTGAATTTTTTCGTGCAAACCAATAAAATGGCTCAGGTGTGTAATGTAGGCTCTGTGGGGCTTTACGCGGGAAATTACCTCAATGGCCTCATCTAAAGAGAAATGACTTATATGCTTTGACTTGCGTAGTGCATTGATTACAAGCACCTCAGATCCTTCAAGCTTCTCCATTTCCTGATCTGAAATAAAACTAGCATCTGTAATATAGGAAAATGCGCCAATACGAAAACCAAATACACTTAACTTATGATGCATTACCTCAATGGGTTGGATTTCAATACTATTTACCTGAAACCGCTCATTTTCTATGGTATGAAACTCCAGCTGAGGTGCTCCGAAGAAACGCTTTTCGGTAAAAATATAGGGGAACTCCCTCTTTATGGATTCAATCACCTGTTCGCTGGCATATACATCCACTGTTTTGTTGAGCACGTAGTTGAAGGCCCTTACATCGTCGAGCCCGGCAATATGATCTCGGTGCCCATGGGTAAAGATAATGGCATGAATGTCCTCTACCTTTTCGCGAATCATTTGATACCTGAAGTCAGGACCACAGTCTATCACCAGATTTTGCCCGGCAATTTTAACCATCACTGAAGTACGAAGTCGATGATCTCTTTTGTCCTGGCTTTTGCAAACTTCGCAATCGCAAGCAACAACAGGAACCCCGGTAGATGTACCGGTACCCAGGAAGGTAACTGAAATGCTTCTGTCGGTGCTCATAGGCAATGCAAAAAGGGTTTAGTAAATCAGTTCTTCCACATCTTCCATAGCATCTGCCAGCTCTCCCTGTGCAAGCTTCTGATCCATGAAAATTTCTCCACCTCTGATTTTCTTATAGAAATACAGTGTGGCAGGGGTTGCGCTGAAATGCACATTATCGTGAAGCAGAACACTGTCAACATTTCTTACACCATCGATGTCGTCGTGTACTAGTGTTAACGACTTCATGGGTTCATTGCTGCAAATGGTATTTGTGGCATAGATACCAGGGGGGGGTATTAGCTTTTCTTGCTCTGTGATCTCTATACGATGGAATCTCATTTTTATTTCCGGATCTGGCGGGCTGACATGGCTCATTTCTCCGGAGATGATATATTGATGATCCAGGTAAGCATTGGCCCTCATGATATTTCCCTCAAAAAGCGCTTTACGGATCTTGGTAGAACTTACAGTCTCATTCTCAATATCCTGAAGAGGAATGTTTTCAACTTTAAAATTGAGCTCATGACCTAATTGATAAAGATAGGAGAAATCGCCAGAGCGGTTGTGCCCGAAATGATGATTTTGCCCCACCACAATGATTTTAGCATTGAGCTGTCCGATGAGAATATCCGTTATAAAATCGTGGGAGGAAGTTTTTGAAAACTCTAGAGAGAAAGGTATGATTACAAGGTTTTTTAGTCCTGTTTTGGCCAGCAGGGCAATTTTCTCTTTCTGCGAATTGATTAGTTTAAGATCTTTCTGCTCCGGATAGAGCACCTTACGCGGATGCGGATAGAAGGTAACCAGGGTGGACTCCCCTCCTATCTCATTTGCCAATTCGCCCAGGCGCTGAATAATAATTTTGTGCCCAACATGCACACCATCGAACGATCCGGTGGTAACCACGGCATTTTTTATTTTTCCTTCGGCCTGGCTGGTATCATGAAAAACCTTCATAAGTATTTAATTTGGTATGCAATAGTATTGCGATGTTAATTTTCGATTTCAAGATCATTCTTCACGAAAAAGGCAAGCTTTTCCAATGAAGTAATGATATCGTATTCCTCCAGATGGATGTGTTCAGGCACCGTAAGGGGTACGGATGTATAATTGAGAATTCCAATAATACCGGCTTCCATAAGCATTCTGGCCACTTCATGGGTTGCTTCGGGGGCCACTGTAAGAATTGCAATACGTATACCCTCTTTGGGTAATACTTCTTTAAGCTGGCTGATATGATGGCATGGCACACCGGCAATTATTCTGTTGGTTTTCTGTACATCATTATCGAAGGCCGCTACTATACTCAGGCGCTCCCTTTTACCAGTAAAATAACTGGTAATTGCCCGCCCCAGGTTACCCATTCCTACAATGGCTACCCTTTGGGGTTTGTTGCTATCGATGATCTGGCCAATGAGCGCAACCAGGTCTTTGATTACGTAGCCTTTGCTCTGACTGCCCGAATACCCGATAAGCATCAGATCGCGCCGAACCTGAACAGGAGTCAGGTTCATTATCCTGGCAAGCTCATGAGAATACACGTTGGTTTTACCGTCGTGGATACTGTTGTATAAGATGCGCCGGTATTGGCTGAGCCTCTCGATGGTCTTGCCGGGTAGCTCTTTCATTTTTTTGCTATTCATCAATATTTTATTTTTTGAGTGATTTGCTATTAAAGTTATGCTTCAGGTAAAGCACTGTTATTCGGTCGGGAAACGCAGTGTAAAGGTACTGCCTTCACCCGGTTTGCTGTCTACCTGAATTTTGGCATTGTACAGATCTGCAATCTTTTTTATGATCGACAATCCCAGGCCAGTGCCACTTATATGTTTGGTTTGCTCGCTTTTAATACGAACAAAATCCTCAAAAAGCTTATCAATATCTTTCTTTTCCATCCCTATGCCTGTATCGCTGACACTCAAAACTATTTCTCCCTTATCGCGCTCGAGAATTACATCAATACGTCCACCGTGTTTATTGTACTTTACGGCATTTGAAAGCAGGTTGTTGAGAATGATTTCCAGCTCCTGCCTGTCGGCTTTAAGGGATATCTTATTATTGCAGTTCAGATGTATATCAATATCTTTCTGAATACACAGGGGCTGAACCAGGTCAATGGATTGACTTGCGATCTCACAGAGAAATACAGATTTGATATTGCGCTGCTTTTTCCCCGATTCTATTCGTGTAAAATCCAGCAGATCCAGAATAAGGTTGCGCATATCCTGAATGCGGGCCAGCGAACGTTGTATCATCTCCTGATAATCGTTGATATTCTCGCCATTACGTTTTTCTTCCATCAGCCTGAGATAACCTTCAATGGCATTGATAGGCGATTTGAGTTCATGAGAAAGCACAGAAAGAAACTGAAAGCGGATCTGTTTTCCTTCCTGCTGCATTTTCTGGGTCATACGTCTGAGAAACAACTGCTTGGCAATATTTTCCAGGCAACTTCTCAGCTCTTTAGGAGTAAAGGGTTTGGGTACAAAATCGTATGCGCCGCTTTTGGTGGCTTTCACAGCCAGATCGAGAGATGCATAGGAAGTAATCATCACCACGATGGCTTCAATTGCCTGGTTTTTGATATATTCCAATACTTCCACCCCTTGTATTCCGGGCAGTTTATTGTCGAGCAGTACAATATCGAATGCATAGTTGTCGAGCAACTCTATACCTTCCTCCCCGGTTTGTGCTTCAAAAACTTCGAAATCAAAGTCTTCGTCCATAAAGGGATAGCTAACCGAAAAGCTTTCCAGGATACGACGTATACCACTGCGTATTCCGGGTTCATCATCAACAACCAGCAAATTGAGTTTTCCCATTGTTTAGATTTTCAGCAGCTTATTGATTTCTTTGTGCAACTGATCCATCCGGATACCTTTGTCGAGAAAAAGGTCGGCTTTGATCCACTGTCTTTCTTCTTCACTTTCCACGTCGAAGAGCATCCCTGTTTCAGCAGTTACGGCTGATGCTATAATAATGGGTACTTCGGGATACCTGTTTTTGATGATGTGGCAAAGGATAAACCCGGTATCCTGGTTTTCCATCATCAGGTCGAGGATGGCAAGGTCGGGTTTGATTTTCTGAATGATGTTTTCTGCTTCTTTCTGGGTATCTGCAGCTATCACCTCAAAGCCCATATCTTGCAGTGCTATGGTAAGTTGAAACAGATAATCGGGATCATCATCCACAAGCAGAATTTTCTTTTTTTCGATTTTAAGCATGTCTGTTAATCATTTATTTCGGTGTCGGTATTTTGCAAGGTTTCAGAGGGCAATGTAACAAAAAAACTTGTGCCACACGGGCCTTTTGCCGGATCATTATTGGATTCGACCTTAATATTTCCTTTATGCATTTTCACAATCCCATAAATAATGGGTAATCCCAGTCCGGTACCTTTACCATCGGCCTTGGTGGTAAAGAAAGGTTCAAACATCCGCTCCATATTTTCGGGCGATATGCCTGTGCCGGTATCCTGTATGGTAAATACAACAGTGTTGGAGCTTTGCAGATCATCCTCTACACGTATCAGGAGTTTGCCACCCGATGGCATGGCATCAACCGCATTTTTGGCAAGATTGGAAAAAACCTGTACCATCTGGTCATGATCGCATCCGATCTCCTGCCGGCTGGTATTGATCTGTATCTGCAAATCAATCTCGGGGGGCATTACAATGGCTCGTAAGCTGTTTTTGATAAGTGTTTTGATGTTAATACTGGCAATATTCACCTTGCTTTTACGGGCAAAGTTAAGCAAACCACCTACAATTTTTTTACAACGGTCGGCCTGGTCAACAATGAGCTTCAAATCCTTGTAGTAAGGGGAATCGGGTTCGATTTCGTCGAGCAACAAATGGGCGTACATAATAACCACACCCAGCGGGTTGTTTACCTCGTGGGCAATACCTGCAGCCAGTTGCCCCATGGATGCCAGTTTCTCTGATTGCTTGAGGGCAGCCTGGGTCGATGCCAGTTTTTTGTTAGAAACATCAAGCTCTTTAATGTATTCGTGCAGTTTTTCGATGGTATACGGAAGGCACATTTCAGTTTCTGCAATACCCTTAAGTATGGCAATGGCATGCTCATGGCATGTATCATATCCGCAGGCAGTGCAGTTGAGCTCATCATCTTGTTCTATAATGCCCAGTTTTTCTTTTACCTTGCGAATTTGTTCGGGCGAAAAATTATCGGTAAAACGCTGATCATCTGCAATAAAATACCTGTCGAGCTTGATATTGGAAAACCGTTGCATATTCTTTTCCCACTCTTCTTTGTCCAGCCGGTCGAACTGCCTCTTGGCAAAGTTGCTGATGTTTTTTCTTTTGAGGAAAAACTGGTGGCGACTGCTCATTCCGGGTCCGTTGATACATCCATTGCAGCAAAGCAGATCAAAAAGTTTGGCTTCGAGGTATCCTTCCTCAAACTCTTTAAGCACCTCGGTAATATCCTGACGCCCTTCGGCCACCACAATTTCTCCCTTGAGGAAGTCCTCTTCCAGGTCTACTGTTTGAAGCATACCCCCGCTTATGGGGAAAACCGATCCCTTACCGGCTATGGGCTGATCAAACTCAGAAGGGTCAACACCAGAGGGCTCGATGTTTTTCTCATCAAACATCCTGCGCAATTCGGTAAACGAGATCACTTCATGCACCAGGCCCTTAAACTGCCCCAGCATGGCCTCACCTTTTTTGGCAATGCAAGGACCAATGAAAACAATCTTAAGCTCAGAACCGTGAATTTCATGCAAAACCCTGGCTGTGGCAATCATTGGCGATACCAGTGGAGCAAGAGATTTGATAATATGCGGATGGTGTTTTTCCACATAGCTTACAATAGCAGGGCAACTGGTAGAAATATAGGTGTGCTTGGGGTCTTTATGCAGTAACTCTCTGTAGCTTGCTGCTACCAATTCGGCACCAAATGCCACCTCATTTACAAAGTCAAAACCCAGGGCCCGAATCATCCCAACAAGGATCTGGTAGTCAGAGATATCAATAAATTCGCCGGCCACACTGGGAGCAATAATTGCCGCTACTTTTTCATTGGATTTGAGAAGTTTTTTTACTCTGTCGATGGAAAATGAGAACATCTTGGCATCGCGGCTGCACACCTTTACACAGTTTCCGCAGGCAATACAGCGGGCCGGAATGATCTCGGCCTGGCCGTTTACGATCCTGATAGCCTTTGCCGGACATTCGCGAACACAGGTATAACAAACCCTGCAACGGTCTTTTACCGTATAGATGTATTGATTTTTGGGCTGGTTATCCATGGTGGTTCGTATTCCTGGTTTGGGTATGGGCTATTCTGCCTGGCTACTTTATTACCTTACGGGGGCTGAAACCTGTATGCAGCATTTCAGTTGCAGATGCCAGGTCGAAGTTTTCGCTGAAGAAATCTTCAACAGACTTATTCTGTCCGGCAAATTTCAGAGGTATTTCCTTTTCAAGATCCTGTGCTGCTTTTCTGCGGTACTTAGCTTTGTCAGGATTCCAGTGGATGGGTTGTCCGCCCCCTCCCACACAACCTGAGCTACAAGCCATGATCTCTACATAATGAATATCGCTTCGTTTTTCTGCCTTAATTTCATCCAGATATTTCTGCGCTTCTGCAATACTGCTTACCCAGGCAAAGCCATATTCTTTCTTCCCAATCTTTACCTTTACCTCTTTTTTACTACCGGGGTTTTTAGGTGCAATAAACTTGAGTGCGGGTGCATTTTTTCCATTGATCAGGTAGTTGAGTTGTGTAGCCACGGCCTCAGCTTTTCCGCCTGCCCACGACATCTGCAACCCTGCCACAGATGAGCTTTTCACCGGATAGTCTGCCTCGCTGGGTTCCTGCCGGCCCAGATCGATGCCATGGGAGCGCAGAAATTTCAAAAACTCACGTACCGTAAGAGTTGCATCTATTTCCGAAAGCCCTTTACGGGTGTTTTCTTCTCGTGAGGATTCGAATTTGTTGGCTACACACGCCATAAATGACACGTTGTAAATCTCTTCTGCCTTTTGATGTCCCAACTGTATTTTCATTTCCTTAATCAGCCGCCCCAGGAGTTGCTGTGGCGATTTTGCTGTAGAAAGTTGTTGAATCATACCTGTTTGGAACTCTTCGGCATATTTTACCCAGGCAGGACAACAAGAGGACAACAGAGGGATCTGGGTCATTTTTTCGGCTCGCTCCTTTAGCAGAATTGCCTCCATTTGTATATGCAGATCGTAACTCCAACCCAGATCAAGTACTTTGTCGAACCCTGTTTTGCGAAGGGCACTGTAAATGAGTGCTGCAGGCCGGTCTGCCGGCTTCAGGTTCAGATGCTCTGCCACCGATGCCACAAAAGAGGGAGAAACCAAAGCAACGGTGTACTTCTTGGGGCTTGCCAAAGCCGCCTGTACTTTTTCAATATGTGATATATCTACCAGAGCACCTGTAGGGCAAACCATGATACATTGACCACATTTTATACAGCTGGAAACATTCAAGCCTTTGTTGAAGGCTGAATTTACTGTGGTTTTATTTCCACGCGAAATAAACTCAATGGCAGTTACCAGCTGAACCTCTTCACAAACCCGAACGCAACGGTTACATAAAACACACTTGGCAGGATCGCGGTAGACACTTGTGCTTGAATGATCTCGCTGATGGGTGTTTTTCTGACTGAAATACTTTCGCTCCTTGATATTCATTTCCTCAGCCAGCCATTGCAATTCGCAATTTCCGTTGCGCTCACAGTACAAACAATCGTCAGGATGGTTGGAAAGCAACATTTCAACCAAAGCCTTTCGTGCTTTAATTACGCGCATGGAGTTGGTTTTTACCACCATACCCTTTTCTACAGGATAGGTACATGAGGTAACCAGATCGCGTTTTCCTTCTACCTCTACCACACAAAGGCGGCATGCTCCTGAGGGTGTAAAACCCTGCATATGACAAAGGGTCGGAATCTTTATGCCATTGGAGCGCAAAGCGGTGAGCAGAAGATCTCCTTCCTGCACTTCAACGGGGCTGTTATTTACATGGATGGTAATACTCATGACACAAGTCGTTTATTCAACCAAAACGGCATTAAATTTACATGCTTCAAAGCAAGCATTACAGGCTATACATTTATCCTGCACAATAAAATGGGGTTGCCTGGGGGAGCCAATAATGGCATCGGTGGGGCATTTCTTGAAACAAGCGGTACATCCGGTGCAAAGATCCACATCAATGGTGTAGGTTTTCAGATCGCGACAAACCCCGGCCGGACATTTACGTTCAAACACATGGGCGTCGAATTCAGACTTGAAATTGGCAAGGGTATTAAGAATGGCATTGGGAGCAGATTTTCCCAATGAACACAAACTGGTATCCTTCATCACCTCGGCCATACTTTTCAGCTGCATGATACCTTTAAAACGCTCGAGGGTTTGAAAAGAGTTTTCTTTGTCGGGTTTGCGGGTAGCTGCTTCCACAATTTCCAGCATACGGGCTGTTCCTTCGCGGCATGGAATACATTTGCCACAGCTTTCATTTTTAAAGAATGTGGTAAAGAAACGCGCCAGATCGAGCATACAGGCACTGGTATCTACCACCACACAGGCACCGCTGCCCAAAGCAGAGCCAATATTTTTCAAAGCATCAAAATCTACCGGGGTGTCCAGTGTTTGTGGTGTAACATAGCTGCCGCTATTGATACCCAGGATAATGGCCTTAAAATCATTGTCCTCTTTCATTCCTCCACCTATTTCCTCAACGATAGTGCGAAAACTGGTGCCCATTTCAACCTCAATGGTGCCATAGTTTGCAACTTTTCCGCTGAGGCTAAAAAGCTTGGTGCCTTTGCTGGTGTCATTGCCCAGGGTCTGAAACCATTGAGGGCCATTTTTCATGATGAGAGGCACATTGATAAGCGTTTCCAGGTTCTGAACTATGGTGGGCTTGTTCCATAGTCCTTTGATGGCCGGAAAAGGGGGTTTGTAAACAGGCATGGCCCGTTTGCCTTCAATACTGTTGTTGAGCGCGGTTTCTTCACCACAAACAAATGCGCGGGCACCCTCTTTGATCGCTATATCGATGTTTACTCCTGAGTCAAAAATATTATGTCCTGTAATCCCAAATTCCTCTGCCTGCCTGAGTGCTTCCCTTAGCCTTGAGATAGCCAGGGTAAACTCACTGCGGGTAAAAATAAAGGCTTTTGACGCACCAATGGCATAGGAAGCAATAAGCACCGCCTCAATTAGTTTATGAGGGTCGCTTTCCATCATCACTCGATTCATATAGCTGCCCGGGTCACTTTCAACCGCATTGCAAACAAAATATTTCTGATCGCTTACTGCATCCAGTGTTATTTTCCACTTTTTTCCTGCCATATATCCTCCACCCCCACGGCCAGCCAGCTTGCTGTCTTCTACCAGGTTGCAAACCTGTAAAGGTGTATATTGAGTAATGGTATCCGAGAAAGCCTGGTACCCCCCCCGGGCAATGTATTCCTGCACCGATACCGGATCGCTGATACCACAGTTGGCAGAAAGGATTTTCTTCTGGGAGCGGAAAAACGGAAGTTCATTCATAAAAGGTACCCCCTCCCACAACTGGTGAATGGGGTTATGGTATTGCCCCAGCACATGCTGGTCGGGCACGTGGCTGTTGAGAATCTCGTCGAGAATAAAGGGCACCCTGTCGGGCATTACATTGCCAAAAGCAATTCTTGCCTTTCCTGGCAACTGCACATCAAGCTGCGGTTCTGCCTTACAAAAACCATTACATCCACCCTCAATCAGTTCCACCTGCAATTGGTTTTCCTTTATATAGCTTTCTACCGCCTTGAAAGTTTTTCTGGCGCCTGCTGCCTGTGCACAACTGGTGGTTCCTACATAGATCAGGGGTTGCTCAACCCTTTCTCTTTTTATGTACGACAATTTCCGGGCAATATCGGGATCCTGATCCCGGCCCGGATTGAGAAGTACCTTTCCGATGAGAAACTCCCGAACGGCTTTAGAATCATTGATCTTCATAGATGGTGTTATGGTTTTCCCTGTAATGATTGAGAATTTCTTTGAGCTTTGGCATGGTTATACCTGCAAAATACTCCCCGTTGATTTCGATCAGGGGAGCCAAACCGCATGCTCCGATGCATGATACCACCTCCAGGCTGAATAGCCCGTTTTTATCGGTCTGTCCATGCGATATTTTGAGCTGTTTTTCCAGTTCGTTGAGTATGGTTGAGGACCCTGCTACGTGGCACGCAGTGCCATGGCAAAGCCGGATATGAAATTTCCCTCGTGGCCCGAAACGAAAATTATCGTAGAAAGTAGCTACTCCAAAAATCTTATTTACCGAAATATCAAGGTATGCCCCTACTTCAATGATAAGCTCTTCAGATAAAAAGCCATAGGAATCCTGTAGGGCATGTAAAAGAGGAATCAGATCATCTCGCTGTTTGTTGGGAAACAGGGCAAATATGGAAGCAAGGGTATTGTCCATGGTTTTGGTTGCTAATTTTTTAACAATAATAGGAACAAATCAGGGAAATAAAAAACAAAGCCGGCAGATAAATGCGATTTTTTTCTTCCCTTCATGTGTGTGTGCTACAAATATAGGGAAAAATAAAAGAAAAACGTGTGGCATAAAATGCTAATAGTCAAGCCAAAGCCTTAATGTTATTTAGATTAATTCTTAACAGTGGCCTTATGGGGTAAGATGTTAGTCATTTCACCCTGATTTTCGACACAAATCTTTATTTTTGCTGAACATAACCCCAAAACCACCCAAAAAATCAAACGCATGGAAAAGGCTCACCACATTATCATTTGTATGGGTAGCAGTTGCTTTTCGAGGGGAAATAAAAGACTGGTGCGAATGATCCAGGAATTTCTCAAAGAAAACAAACTGGAAGATAGTGTATTGCTGAAAGGAGCTCATTGCATGGGGCAGTGTGATCTTGGGCCTGTTATGGAAATAGACGGAGAAAGGATTTTCTCTCTTACAGAGGAAAACCTCATTGATACAATCAGAGGCAGACTCAATCTTTCTACCTATTAATAACTTAGGAGTTCCGAAATGCCCATTGTTTAAAGAAAACGCCTGAAAATGCGACTTATAGATATCGATCTGGAGAAATGCAACACCTCTCATGCCTGTATCAGGGCGTGTCCTGTAAGAGCTATTACCGTGCAAAAAAACAGTGAATATCCCGAAGTGAACCACGATCGGTGTATTGGCTGCGGTAGCTGCCTGAATGTGTGTACTGTAAATGCGGTTAGCTATGCCCGGTCTGTAGATCAAACCCGTGCCCTACTGGATGGCCCGCATAAGGTGGCTGCCATTGTAGATCCCAGCATCAGCGGCGAATTTCCCGACATTACGGATTATCGTAAGTTTGTAGAAATGATACGCACCCTTGGATTCGACTATGTAAATGAGGTTTCGTTTGGGGTGGACCTGGTGGCCAGAGAATACAAGAAGCTTTTCAGCAATTTCAAAGGGAAGTATTACATCACGGCCAATTGCCCAAGTGTGGTATCGTATGTAGAAAAGTTTTATCCGGAACTAACTTCTAACCTCACCCCCATCGTAAACCCCATGACTGCCACAGCCATGGTAGTAAGAAAGCAATTCGGGCAGGAGGTTAAGGTGGTTTACATTGGTCCCTGTGTGTCGGCAAAAGATGAAGCCCTGCAATTCGGGGGCGACAGGAAGGTTGATGCTGTGCTTACTTTTCATGAATTGCGCCAAATGTTCAACCAACAAGGTATTAAGGAATCTACTGTTGAATATTCCGATTTTGATGAACCCATTGGGTACCTGGGTTCGTTGTACCCCCTGAGTAAGGGTATTATTTCAGCCGCAGGCATTAATGAGGAACTGCTCGAACTTTCCATATTTACCACCGATGGAAAAGACAATATGATTGATGCAGTCAGAGAATTCAGCCAGGGAACAGAAACCATTAAAAAGCATTTCAATATTTTTTACAACAAAGGTTGCCTTATGGGCCCGGGTACTACCCTCGATGACCGGAAATTCCTGCGAAAAACCCTCGTTATTGAATATGCCCGCAAGAGGTTGAAAGACTTTGACCAGGCAAAATGGGAAGAAAAAATGACCTTCTTCTCCGATCTGGATCTGACACGAAAATTCAAGCCCCACGATCAACGCCTCAGCAAACCATCGGAAGAACAGATAGAAGAAATCCTGAAATCGGTAGGAAGATCCATGGATGAAAAATCGGCATGCAGTGCATGTGGGTTCAGAAGTTGCCGGGATTTTGCCATTTCGGTGAGCCAGGGGCTGGCCAAACCTACCAATTGCATTACATATTCACTGAAAACCAAACAGGACTACATAAAAACCCTGAAAGTAAACAACGAGAAACTGCGCAAACAACAACAGGAGCTCGAAGAAACAGAGAAACTGCTTCGATCAGAAAACCAGAAAGTTAAAGTGCAATCCGAAACCATCTCTTCCCTGTTGCACAATCTGCCTGCTGCTGTGGTTATTGTGGATGAAAAACTCAGGGTGATTGAATCCAACCAGGCATTTATCAATATCCTGGGAGAGGATGCCGAGCTGATCAATGATGTGATCCCCGGGTTGATTGGCGCCGATCTGAAAACACTCCTCCCCTACAACCTCTACAATCTTTTCAGCTTTGTGCTGCAAAAGGATGAAAATATACTCAGCCGCGATGTTTCCTTCAACGAAGGATTACTTAACGTAAGCCTTTTCTCGCTCAAAGCCAATAAAATTGTAGGTGCAGTATTTCGCGATATGTATGTTGCTGAAGTAAGACAAGAGGAGATTATCAGCAGGGTAACTGATGTAATTGACGAAAACCTGAAAATGGTGCAACAGATAGCTTTTTCGCTGGGTGAGGGAGCCTCCAAAACAGAAAAAATGCTCAACTCCATCATCGAAACCTACAAACGACTTAAAAAGGAAGAAGAATAGAAAACCCGATGCATACCATGGAAGAACCCTTCTTTATTGAGGTTGGTGCAATGCAAAAAAATCATACCGGAGAGCGTATCTGCGGTGATGTATTCCTTAGTCGTAAAGTTAAGGAGGAGAACCGTACCATTGTTGTACTCTCAGATGGTATGGGCCATGGTGTAAAAGCCAATTTGCTCGCTACTCTTACTGCCACCATGGCTGTTAATTTTACAGCAGAGCATAAAGATGTGCATAAGATTGCCGAGATCATCATGAACACCCTTCCGGTATGCAGCGAACGCAAGATCAGCTATGCCACCTTTACTATAGTTGATATTGAAGACAACGGGCAAACTACCATTATCAACTATGATAATCCGGACAGCATTGTTTTGCGTGGAAATGAATTATTCGACCCGGTATGGCATAGTCTGGTGCTTGAAACAGAGAATAACAAAGGCAAAGAAATAAAGGCGTGTACGTTCAAAGCGCAAAAGGAAGACCGGATTGTATTGCTTACTGATGGTATTACACAGTCAGGCCTGGGGAAAGGCCAGTATCTATTGGGATTTGGCTGGGACAACACGCGCGACCTGGTTCTGAAATCGGTAAACGACAAACCGGGGATCTCCGCCTCAAGGCTTGCCTCCATTATCGTAACCAAAGCCCACAGCAACGATGGTTACCAGTCGAAAGATGATATAAGCAGTGTTGTGGTCTATTTCAGAGAGCCACGTAAACTACTCCTCTGCTCCGGGCCTCCCTTCGATAAATCAAAAGATCCCTACCTTAAAGACCTGGTAGGCTCCTTTGACGGAAAGAAAATTCTGTGCGGAGGTACTACAGCCGATATTGTTTCAAGACTGCTTGATATACCCATTGAAGATACCCTCGAATTTGATGATCCGGATTTACCTCCCTTATCCTATATGGAGGGGATTGACCTGGTTACAGAGGGTATTCTAACCTTGAGCAAAGTAGCAGGGATACTTGAAAAATACAATGAAAGGACAGAGCTTGACAAAGGGCCTGCCGACAGAATCATCAAGCTTTTTTTGGAAAGCGACGAAATCAACCTGTGCATTGGCACCGCCATCAATGTTGCACACCAGGACCCCAACCTACCTGTAGAGCTTGAAATTCGCAGAAGCGTTGCAAAAAAAATTGCGAACCTTCTTGAAGATAAATTTCTCAAAGAAGTAAATCTCGAATTCATCTGACACTAACCATTCATTTTAATTTACTGTACAACAAATTTTTGAAAGCCTCACTTAAAGCTTTCATGCAAACTTTTTCTGCTTATTTTTAATTAGTCTTATTTTAAATTAAAGCGCAACTCTTTTTTATGTTTTGTTTTTCGGTTAACCTAAGTTGCTGAAAAACAGGTGGACAGGTTTGATTGAGGCTCAATTGCAAAAATAATACTACATACAGCCGTTTTTCTTCTTTGAAAAGCCATTTTTTGTTCTTATATTTGCCCACTATACATAAAAATTAGTTGAATCCGACAACACTATCCTTAGATTTTGCGCTGTTTTACAAAAATTAAGGATCTTTAAATTTGAATTGGTGAAAAGATTACTCTCCACTACTTATGCAATCTTTTCCCTCATCCTGATAATGATTATCACAACTGTTTTTCAAACAGTTGGAGCTTCTACTCCCCATGAAGTTCATGATAGCATTATCCGTGAGGATACAAGGAATCCCGCTGAAATTCTCTCAGAACGGGACCTTTTATCTGATTCTTCACCCCCTCAATCTCAGGTAGTTTATTCCAGAATTGGACACGAAGTGCCATCAGATCCGATCCTTACACCACCAGCGAAACCCCAGAACTCCTTCTTTAGAATCAATCAGCATGGATTTGGCTGGCAAACCATTTTGGTGATTATCGGCATCCTTCTGGTTTCGCTTATCGTATTAGTATTGCTGCTGATAAAAAACCTGCAGGCGAGAAAAGAAACACAAAAAAGTGAAGAACGATTTAAGGCTCTGCTGGTAGCATCTCCATCTGCAGTTATGATCTTCCAGCACTACAAGCTTATTTATGTAAACAAAGCCCTTGAGGAACTTACAGGCTATTCTTCCGATGAACTGCTGAAAATGGAAATCTGGCAGCTCATTCATCCCAACAGCTTGCGAAACCTTAATAATGATTCTATTCTCACGGATCCGGCCAATTTCAGTTTCAGGGGTGAGTTTCAAATTGTTACAAAAAGTAAGGAAAAGAAGTGGATAGATTTCTCCACGCGTAGTATTGAACTGGATGGCAAACATGCCATGCTTGCATCAGCTATTGATATTACCCAGAAAAAGAATTACGAAAAACAGCTTATCGAAGCAGAAGAGCGTTATGCGCTTATTGTGCTGGCTACCAACGATGGCATTTCGGATTATGATATTCCTGAAGAGAGGCTCTATTTATCACCTCAATGGAAAGAGATGCTGGGTTTTAACGACCAGGAACTGGAAAATGTAATGCAAACCTGGTACGACAGAGTTTTTGAGCAAGATCGTGATAAAGTAATCAAGATCATTGAAAACCTCAAAGGAGGAGCCTATCCCTCCTTTAAAACAGAGTACAGAATGTTGTGCAAAGATGGCAACAGTATATGGGTAGCTGCATCCTTTTCTGTGGTTTTCAACTCCGAAAAACACCCCATCCGTATTCTGGGCACACATACCGATATTACTGAGCGGAAAATTACTGAACAAAAGCTTAAGGAGAGCGAACTCAGATACAAAAGCTTTTTCGACCACAATTCAGCTGTAATGCTCATGCTGGAGCCTGATAGTGGCAATATAATGGATGCCAACCAATCGGCAGTAGATTTTTATGGCTATTCGAGAGATCAGCTTCTGCAGATGCACCTGAGCGAGATCTCAGATATGTCGCAGGATCAAATTGACCAGGAGTTTGCCCTTGCCAAAGAGGAACAACGGAATTACTATTACTTCCGGCATAAACTCAGTGATGGGCATGTGCGCGACGTGGAGGTATACAGCAGCCATATTCGTATCAGTGACAAAAATCTGCAGTACGCCATTGTGTTTGATATTACCCAAAGACGCAAAGCCGAAAAAGAATTGCAGGCTGCCAAAGAGGTTGCAGAAGAAGCCAACAGGATCAAATCGATGTTTGTGAGCAGTGTGAGCCACGAGATCCGCACTCCTCTCAACGCCATTATTGGCCTGGCTGATCTTATCATTGAAGAAGAAAACCTTACCAAAGGGCAGTTGGAGAATGTCAGGTCTATCAAATACTCTTCCGACCATCTGCTGGATGTTATCAATGAGGTATTGGATTTCTCTAAGCTGGAAGCTGGAAAGGTAGAGCTGGAGAAAACTGAATTTGACATCATCACTCTTGTCAGGGAGAGCGTAAAGACCATAGAATTCAAAGCCCGTCAGAAGAACATCGCCCTCAGGGTGGAGATGGAACCGGGCATTCCCCGTGTGCTCATTGGCGATCCGGCCCGCCTTCGGCAGATTCTGCTCAACCTGCTGAGCAATGCTGTGAAGTTTACCTCACAAGGCCAGGTAGATGTACACGTTACCGTTCAAAAACTTGAGCAGGAGCAGCTCAGCCTCAGATTTGCTGTTTCTGATACAGGTATTGGCATACCTGAAGAGCAACAGGAATATATTTTTGAAAGTTTCTCGCAAGCCGGAAGCGATACTACCCGAAAGTTTGGAGGTACAGGCCTTGGGCTTTCCATCTGCAAGAAACTTGTAGAACTGCAAAAAGGAAAAATCGGGGTAAAAAGTATAGAAGGTATGGGCTCCACTTTCTGGTTTGAGCTCGACTACCCTGTCAGCCCCAAACCTCATTTACCCCAGCTGGGCAAGCCTGGCGGTAAGCTTAAGAACCTGAAAGGGGTGAGAATTTTGCTGGTGGAAGATGATAAGATGAACCAGTTTGTGATGAAACAAATTCTGGGCAAATGGCAGGCTGAAATTGAGATCGCTGAAAACGGAAGGCTTGCTGTAGAAATCCTGGAGAAGGAGAAATTCAGCCTGGTTCTTATGGATCTGCACATGCCTGAGCTTAACGGGTATGAAGCTGCCAGGATCATCAGAGACCCTTCATCCCGCGTACTGGACCATGAGGTACCTATCATCGCCCTTACTGCAGATGTTACTATGGAAACCCGCGAAAGGGTTAACAAAGCAGGGATGAACGATTTCATTACCAAGCCCTCTGAGCAGGAGGTGATGTATGAAAAAATTATGCATTCTATCATTCATCACAAAAATAAATTCAACCCCAAAGAGGAGCCCGTTGAGCAGCAACGCGAAACCCTGTTCTCGCATAGTGAAAAAGCCAAACTGCGTATCAAAAAGGCTCTGGCGGATATATTTGACGATGATCTGCCCAGTACCCTTGACCTGATCAATAAGTTTCTCAAAGAGATACCTCGAACCATCATCGGAATCAATGAGGCTTTTTATGAAAACGATTTTGAAACCCTGGGCAAACTTGTTCACAAGATCAAACCTGGTTTCAGCTATATGGGCTTCACCGAGGTTTCCGACAAAATCACCCGAATACAGCAACTGGCAAGGCACAACAAAAGAATTGCCGAATTGGAAAACCTGTGCAAGGAGCTTGATGATCATTCCCGTGAGATCATCCGCATCTTAAGAGAGATACAGAAAGAGTTTATCAAAACAGATTCTGTAGATGCACCTCCTCGTGCATAATTAAGCAAATCCGGGCCTGCATTGCGCCCTCCATCTGTTCCGATTGGTTTTAATATTGTATTTTTGGCTTCTCTTATCCTTAAAGCTATTCTTTGGATGGACAAACATGATTTTTTTATGCAGCGCTGTCTTGAACTGGCGCGTAATGGCCTGGGGCATGTTGCACCCAATCCTATGGTAGGAAGTGTTATAGTTTACAACCAACAGATCATTGGCGAGGGATACCACCGGGTTTTTGGCGGCCCCCATGCTGAGGTAAATGCCATTCAAAGCGTCTGTAACCCAGAGTTGCTCAAAAAAGCCACCTTGTATGTTAACCTTGAGCCTTGTTGTCATTTTGGTAAAACCCCCCCTTGCACCGACCTGATCATAGAAAAGCAAATTCCATCGGTAGTGATTGCATGTGTTGATCCTTACGATGCCGTTGCAGGCAAGGGTGTGGCCAAACTGCGCAACCATGGCATACATGTGGAGGTGGGCATATTGCGCAATGCAGCCATTAGCCTCAATAAACGGTTCTTTACCTTTCATCAGAAAAAAAGACCTTATATCATTCTGAAATGGGCTCAAACGGCTGATGCATTTATGGATATTGAGCGCTTACCCGGAACACCCGCCCGACCTACCTGGATCACATCAGAAAAGCTTCGTATGCTGGTGCATAAATGGAGAGGTGAAGAACAAGCCATCATGGTAGGAACCATAACCGCACTCAAAGACAACCCAAAACTCAACATTCGCGACTGGAGTGGCAAAAACCCCTTGCGCATAGTACTGGACGAAAACCTCACCCTCTCGCCTGCTCTTGCTCTTTTCGACAATAGCCAGCCTACTATCGTTTTTAACCAAACACAAAACAAACAGCAGGACAAAACCCAGTGGGTAAAAAGCGATTTTTCTGACCCTGATTTTCTTAAAAATATCCTGTCTGTTCTGGCAGATAAAGGAATACAGTCGGTTATTGTTGAAGGAGGACAGAAACTCCTGCAAGCCTTTATAGCCAGAGATATGTGGGATGAGGCCCGAATTTTTCAGGGTAGCAAATTCTTTGTGAAAGGTCTGCGGGCACCCTCTTTGCCGGTTGACAAATTCTCGCAGGTAAACATAGGCAGCGAGCTGTTGTATCTTATAAAAAACCCCGCAAATCCTTATTAGATAAGACTATGCAATATCTACTGGCCGCAATCTTTTTTTCTTCTTGTATCATCCTTACTTTTCGAATGTTCAGCGTTTGGAAAATTGACAACCTGCAGGCAATTACAGCAAATTATCTCATTGCAGCGGTGTTGTCTTTTGCTACTTTCAGCCAGCCCTTTGATTTTTTATCCATTCCCGCAAAACCCTGGTTTGGATGGTCGTTGCTCAACGGTGTATTCTTTATTGTAGTATTTGCTGTTTTTGCCCGTTCGGCTCAAAAGGCAGGGGTGGCTATCACAGCTGTGGCATCCAAAATGTCTGTAATGATCCCGGTAGGTATTGGAATTCTGATTTATGGAGACCAGATCGGATTATTGAAACTTATGGGAATCTTATTTGCATTTCCCGCCTTTTATCTGATATTCAGGAAAAAAGAAAAACCATTGGAGGTCAGTTCTCATAGCGTGGCTTTGCCATTGATATTGTTTTTGGGCACAGGTACCAACGACAGCATCATGAAGCACGCTCAGAAGTTTCATGTTGGAAACGAATATCTTCTTTTTCTGGGTACTATCTTTTCCATTTCATTGCTCATTGGATTGGGGCTAATGGCCTATCAACTTTACAGACATGACCGGCAAATTACTCTGAAAAACATTCTGGCAGGCTTTGCTCTTGGTTTTTTCAACTATGCCTCAACTTATTATTTTCTCAGAAGTCTTTCGGTATTCGAAAGTTCCGTCTTTTTCCCGGTATTTAATGTGAGCATAGTAAGCATGGGAGCACTGATCGGGCTTCTGATATTTAAAGAACGACTTTGGTGGAAAAACTGGCTGGGTATTGGCTTTGCTATTATCACAATTTTGCTGATTGCCCTGGCCAAATAGCAGGGTTTAAACGATTGTTCTATGTTTGAAGATACCTATAAGACCATAACTTCTCAAAGCGAAGGGCTTTACAAGGATAAGGGTAGCAAATTCATCGCCCTTGCAATTCCTGTAACTTCAGAAGAAGAAATACGCCAGCACTTGTCTGAACTCAAAAAACAATACTACGATGCCCGCCACCATTGTTATGCCTGGGCTCTGGGGCCCAACCGCGATGCATTCAGGGCCAACGACGATGGAGAGCCCTCGGGTACTGCAGGCAAACCCATCTATGGCCAAATTCTCTCTCACGATCTCACCAATATTCTGATTGTGGTAATCCGCTATTTCGGGGGGATAAAGCTTGGAGTAAGGGGCCTTATCAATGCCTATAAAGCTGCAGCTCAGGATGCTATTGCCAATAACTGCATAGAGAAAAAAATCATAAGGGAAGTCTACCAGCTCTCCTTTGAGTACCCCCTGATGAATGAAGTAATGAAAGTGTTAAAAGACCATGACCTGGAACAATTATCGCATGATTTTGCCATGAGCTGCAAAATTCTGTTTGCTGTACGAAAATCGCATGCTGATCATATTAAATCAGTGTTTGAGGGTATTTATGGCGTTACAATTAAATATGAACATACTGTGTAACAGAAAAGCTCCCCAAAGCACATATAATCAGCATATTATATGTTAATTCTTGATTTGGAAAGGATTAAACAATCCCAACACAAAATCCTGATTGCTAATTTTTTATGAACTGATTAAAGACTAAAACCGGGCTGTTCTGTAAACTAAATTTAAATTACTTTTTGCGTTTCGTTTTTAGTTGTTTATTACAACAATAAATGTTATCATTGCCGTTGCACTTTCCGAAAAAATTAAAAAATGACCAAAACCCTGAAAGTAATAGCCATTATTGGCTTATTTAGCTTTTTGCTCTATTCATGCAAAAGTCCGGAAACAGATTTCCGTCTTCAGGGATCCCTCATTTTACTTGATAGCATTAATGTGGATGGTATTGATAGTGTTCAATACCAGATCATTCAAGGATACAGGGCTGAACTGGCGGCTGAAATGGGGCGACTGCTTGTTTATTCTGAACAGGTAATTGAAAGGGGTACTCCCGAAGGATTACTCAACAATTTTGTTGCCGACCTGGTGCTGGAAAAGGGGCATCAGCTCTACAGCCCTGCAGATGAACATCCCATTGATTTTTGCTTGCTCAATTATGGAGGTCTCAGGGTACCTCTGCCCAAAGGTGAAATAACCTTTGAGCGTGTTTTTGAGTTGCTTCCCTTTGAAAATGAGATGGTGGTAATAACCCTCAGCGGAGAAAAAATACTTGAGCTTTTTCAGTATCTCTCCGTCTCCAGTGTAGGAATGCCACTTGCAGGTGCAAGGTTGACCATTGCAAACGGGCAACCTGCCTCCATACTAATTCAGGATCAGGAATTTGATATAAAAAGAAATTATAAGGTTCTTACCTCCGATTATCTGGCCGGAGGTGGGGACTCCATGGGCTTTTTTCTTCAACCGCTTAATTACGAGTTGCTTGGAATGCGTGTACGTGATGCGATTATTCATCACATGCAGCAAGTTCATAAAAGGGGCGAACGAATTACTTCGCAACTTGATGGGCGGATCTCTTATTTATAATTCGTTACAGGTGTAACAACTTTGGGGAGTTGCTATAACCCTTGCATTTTATTCTTTTTTCCTTCATCAATGAAAGGAGTATTAGTTTATGGTGTCTGATAAAATCAACAGGAGGGCTTTTGCAAAAACTGCATTGCTGGGAGGAGTAGCGTTGAGTTCCGGCATTTGGGCCTTTGCCGGCAGCCAGGTTGATCACTTATGTATCTTGCATACCAATGATACCCACAGCCGGATCGACCCCTACCCTTCCAATGATCCACGTTATCCCGAAATGGGTGGTTATGCCCGGCGGGCTGAATTGATCCAACGTATTCGTAAACAAGTAGAGCATGTACTTTTACTGGATGCTGGAGATATCTTTCAGGGCACTCCCTATTACAATTTTTATGGAGGCGAGCCGGAGCTCAAGCTTATGACACTGATGGGTTACGATGCCTCAACCATAGGTAATCATGAGTTTGACAATGGCCTGGATGGCTTTCTAAAAGTGTTGCCCCATGCCGGCTTCCCTTTTATCAGCTCAAACTACGACTTTTCCAACACCATCCTCGACGGAAAAATCGAACCCTACAAGGTGTTGCAAAAGGGCGATCTTAAAGTAGGGATTTATGGACTGGGTATTGAACTGGAGGGGCTGGTTGGCAAAAACCTTTTTGGCAATACTCAATACCATGATCCGGTTAGGGTAGCCCAATCCATGGAGAGGTTTCTCAAACAAGAGCAGCATTGCAATGTAATTATTTGCCTCTCGCATCTGGGCTATGAATACGAAACCTCTAAGGTAAGTGACGTGGTAATTGCACGTAACACGCGCTATACCAACATAATACTGGGTGGCCATACCCATACTTTGCTCGATCCGCCAGCTCAGCAAGCAAATGCCGCTGGAAAAAAAGTGTACATTGGCCAAACAGGATATGGTGGTGTAAGGTTAGGCCGTATGGATCTGTATTTTAACTAAGAAAACAGTGAAATTTTCGTCGATACGGCTACAACAAAAATTTCTAAAAATCAAGAGGCCTGACATTTTTTTATTCACTTTTTTTTTTCAAATTTTGTTCATAAGTATTGGGGGAAACAAAAGAACACTATACTATCTGTGATTCAATCACTAAAAACAGAACCGAGTATAAATCGATAGAATTTTTCATAAACAGTGGAAGAAATTATAAATAACCACCAGGAAGTTTGGTCAAGATGTCTGAATGTGATCCGGGATAACATTACATTGAACAGCTATAATACATGGTTTGCTCCTATCAAACCCGTAAGGCTGATCAATAATGTACTCACCATTCAGGTGCCCAGCCAGTTTTTCTATGAGTGGCTGGAAGAACATTACATTGAACTGTTGAAGAAAACCATCAAAAAAGAGTTGGGGAGCGATGGTCGCCTGGAGTACAGTATTGTAATGGACAGTGCCCATCACAATCATTCGAAGCCCTATACCGTGCATGCACCTACCCTCAACCGTAAGGCGCTGAAAAACCCACCGGTAACCATGCCTCTGGATTTAAACAAGGAAAACGGAAAATCTGTTCCCAATCCCTTTATCATTCCAGGGCTCAAAAAGCTCAACATTCATCCGCAGCTTATTGAGTCATATAACTTCGACAATTTTATTCAGGGAGATTGTAACCGTCTTGCCCGCAGTGCCGGTTTAGCCGTTGGCAAAAACCCGGGAAAAACCTCCTTCAACCCTTTGTTGCTTTACAGCTCAAACGGTTTGGGCAAAACACACCTGGCCCATGCCATCGGCATTGAAGTAAAGAACAATTTCCCCGAAAAAACCGTGCTTTATGTATCATGCGAACAGTTTACCAACCAGTTTATCGATGCTGTGCGCAACTCCAATCAAAACGATTTTATACATTTCTATCAAATGATAGATGTGCTGATTGTGGACGATATACACTCTCTTGCCGGGAAAATAAAAACCCAGGATGTATTTTTTCATATTTTTAACCAGTTACATCAGAACGGCAAGCAAATCATTATCACCTCCGACCAGCCTCCCGTTGAGATGAAAGGTATCGAACCCCGTTTGCTTTCACGCTTCAAGTGGGGCTTATCGGCCGATCTGCAGGTACCTGATTTCGAAACAAGAGTAGCCATCCTGCAGAAAAAACTATATAATGATGGTGTAGAGATGCCTCAGAATGTAATTGATCTGATTGCAAACACCATTACTACCAATATCCGCGAAATGGAAGGTGCCCTGATTTCTATACTGGCACAATCTTCCATGAATAAAAAGGAAATTACCATTGAGCTGGCCAATAGCATTCTGCAGAAATTTGTAAAAAGTACTCCGCGCGAAATTACCATAGAGTATATTCAAAAGGTGGTGGGTGATTATTTCAATATTCCTACAGAAAAGATCAACTCCAATACCCGTAAAAGGGAGATTGTTCAGGCACGGCAGCTGGCCATGTATTTTTCCAAATCCTACACCAAGTATTCGCTGGCTGCCATTGGCAGTAAGCTCGGAAAAAAGGATCATGCCACGGTACTGCATGCCTGTAAAACAGTGAAAAACCTGTACGATACCGATCGCAACTTCAAAAAGCATTTTGATGAACTGGACAACATTATCAAAGTGAAACTTTAGAATTTTTGTCATATCTTTGAGCAAATCCCGGGTCAGCTTTATTGAGGATGCCGGGGTTTTCTTATTCTGTAAAACCGATAAAAGCAAACGTTTTATGAAAATCCTTATGGTATGTTTGGGCAATATTTGCCGCTCTCCTCTTGCTGAGGGAATTATGAAAGCAAAAGCCCTCAAATACAACCTGGATGTGGAGGTTGATTCTGCTGGAACAGCAGCCTATCATGTTGGTGAATTGCCCGATCCAAGGTCAATGGAGGTGGCAATGAAAAATGGTATTGATATCTCCGATCAGCGTGCGCGAAAGTTTACAGTGGCAGATTTTGACCGTTTCGACAAAATTTTTGCCATGGACTCGCAGAATTATAGCGATCTTGCCAATCTGGCCCGCAACAATGAGCACCTGGAAAAGCTGGAGCTGATCCTTAATATGAGCCAGCCCGGAAAAAACCTTACGGTACCTGATCCCTACTATGGCGGAAAGGACGGTTTTGATAATGTATTTGCCATGCTTGACCAGGCTTGCGAAGTGGTTGCAAAGCAGATTTTACAAAATAACAGCTAATCTGTATGAACTTATTTGCGGATGCTTCAGCCATTGCTCAAACATGGCAGGATCTCAGTACCAACGTAAAGGAAACACCTGTGCTTACATGCAGCACCATTGACAATGCTTTGGAAGCCCGGCTGTTTTTCAAATGCGAAAATTTTCAAAAATCAGGTGCCTTCAAATACAGAGGAGCCAGCAGTGCCATGCTTGCCGCAGGCAAGCAAATGTTGGCCAATGGGGTGTGTACCCATTCTTCGGGCAACCATGCACAGGCCCTTGCCCTGGCTGCCCGGATCAGGGGCGTAAAAGCTTACATTGTTATGCCTGACAATGCACCTGAAGTAAAAGTTGAAGCTGTAAAAGCCTATGGAGGAGAAATCACTTTTTGCCAACCGACCCTTGAGGCCAGGGAGAGCACATTGAAGGAAATACAAACCCAAACCGGCGCACTTTTCATCCATCCCTACAACGATTACAATATCATTAGAGGACAGGCCGGCTGCTTCTACGAAATGAGCAGGCAACTGGGTTTTCAACCCGATTACGTAATCACTCCACTGGGCGGCGGTGGGCTATTAAGTGGTACAATACTTTCGGCACGGGCATTCTGCCCCCATACACGCATATTGGGCGCAGAACCACTCAACGCCAGTGATGCTTTACAATCTCTCCGACAGAAAAAGTTTATTCCCTCCCAATCACCCCAAACTATAGCCGATGGCCTAAAGACCTCCCTGGGCAGCATTACCTACCCTCTTATTATGGAGCATGTAGAAGATATTATTACGGCTACAGAAGAAAGCATTGTGCAAACCATGTTCTGGGTTTGGGAACGAATGAAAATCGTAATAGAACCCTCTGCAGCTGTTCCTTTGGCTGCTTTGCGTGAAAACCCTGACCGGTTTGCCAACAAAACAGTAGCCATAGTTTTTTCGGGAGGAAATGTAGATTTAAGAAAACTACCCTGGTTAAATCCTTCTGTATGATCAAGAATTCGTCAAATTCAGCAACTCCTGGTCGGCTGTATCTGATACCCGTAAGCCTCAGTGAAGATAACGACCCTCAGTATGATATTCCGGCAGGAAACACAGCAATTCTGAACAATCTCAGTGAGTTTATTTGCGAAAACGAACGAACTGCCCGACGATTTCTCCGGGCCATGGGATTTACCGGAAATTTTGATGAGGTAACACTGCATGTACTCGATAAACATACCCGCGAAACCGATCTGCCGGAATTTCTTGCACGCGCCAGGCAAGGCAATGACATTGGTTTACTGTCGGAAGCAGGCAATCCCTGCATTGCAGATCCCGGGCAAATGATCGTAAAGCTTGCCCACCTGGCTGGCATAAGGGTAATACCGCTTGTGGGCCCAAGCTCTATCCTTCTGGCTCTGATCTCATCGGGATTTAACGGACAACATTTCATCTTCCATGGCTATTTGCCCATTGAAAGAAACAAGCGTATTGCCAAAATCCGGGATATGGAGCAGGCTGCCCAGAAACTGGGCCAGACCCAGATCTTCATGGAGACACCCTATCGTAATAACGGATTGCTGGAAGATCTGATAAAGACCTGCAAACCAACTACTCCCCTGTGCATTGCCAGTAATATCACTGCAGAAGATGAATTTATTCGTACTCTAACGGTGGGCCACTGGAAACAAAATACCCCTGACCTTCAAAAGAAGCCAACAGTTTTCCTGATATACAAATGAGGTTGCCTCATGGTCGGGATATTACCCGCGTTTGAAGCAACCTCATCGTTGAATTATTGTTGGCTAACCAATTTTCAGATGGCAGGTCTCTTGTGTTTGAACGTGTAATAAAGCACCCAAACACCGAGCAGGATCATGGGTATACTCAGAATTTGCCCCATATTGATTATAAGACTTTCTTCGAAAGGAGATTGAACCTCTTTTACAGATTCAACTACAAATCTCCATACAAACAGGGTAATGAGAAAATAACCTGAAAGGAAGCCCTGGTAGAGTTTATGCATTTTCTTGAAATACATCCAGAGCATGCTGGCGAAAATAAAGAGGTACCCAGCCCCTTCGTAAATTGCAGTGGGGTGCCTGGGCTCGGTAAATCTGGGCTCGGCCCCTCTAAGCCATTGAGATACGTTTTCAATGAATTTAAACCCCCATGGTTTTTCCGTAACATATCCATAAATTTCGTGGTTCATAAGGTTTCCCATCCTGATAAAGAAAGCTGCCAATGCCACAACAATCAAAAGTCGGTCAACCGTCCAGAAGAAAGGCTTACCCGATACTTTTTTCTGGTATCTGAGCATGGCCAGGATAATTCCAAAGGCACCACCATGGCTGGCAAGACCTCCCTGCCATATATACAGAATTTCGATGGGGTTGGAAATGTAGTAGTTAAAGTCATAAAAGAAGCAATGTCCTAAACGGGCACCCACTACGCTTCCGATGGCAATATGTATCAAAAGGCTATCAAGTTCTTTCTGACCAACATTTTCACGTTGAAAGATTTTTCGCATAATTTCATATCCCAGGTAAAAAGAGAGTGCCCAGAACAGCCCATACCACCTTACTGTGAGAGGCCCCAGGCTGAAAATGACCGGGCTTACTTCCCAGGTTACATATAATAAGCTCATAAGCAAATATTTGGATTAGTCAAAATCTATTAGTTCTACATCAAAAATCAGGGTTGCATTGGCAGGGATGGGTCCTGTAGCCCTTTGCCCGTAAGCCAGCTCAGGAGGGATTATAAAGCGGTATTTAGCACCTTTTTGCATCAGTGCAATACCTTCATCCCATCCAGCAATTACCTGTCCTCGTCCCAGCAGGAATCTGAATGGAGTACCTCTTTCTACCGAAGAATCAAAGATATTTCCATTGATCAGAAAACCGGTGTAATGAACAGTTACCATTTGTCCGGTTTGAGGCTGATCGCCCTGGCCCTCTTGTACGATAAAGTATTGTAAGCCACTCTCAGTTTGCTGCAATTCAAGACCATCTACAGGGTAAGGACGGGGTCTTTTTACTTCTTCAGCATCAATTACCTGTACATCAAAGATCAGGTTAGATGCAGGAGGAATAGGGCCACGGCCCTGTTCTCCATAGGCCAGGTGATAGGGTATCCACAGACGGGCCTTGTCGCCCACTCTGAGTTTGGAAATCCCTTCCTCCCATCCTCTTATCACCATGCCTTTACCAAGGGTAAAATCGATAGGTTCCTCGCGCTGAAATGACGAATCAAAAATGCTCATATCTTCAAAATACCCGGTATAATGTATTCTGACCCGCATATTGGGAATGAGCATGGTGCCATCACCCGGTTCAATTACAGCATAGCGCAATCCGCTTGTGGTTTGCACAATATTAATACCTTCGGGGACAGCAAAGGGTTGGGGAGCCCTGTTTACCTTTACAATTTCGATGTTGAAATATAAGGTAGAACCGGGGGGAATTGCCCCCATGGCCCGATCGCCATAAGCCAGGTGAGGCGGTACAATAAGTGTGGCTTTGTCGCCCTGTCTGAAAAGCATGATTCCCTCATCCCAGCCTTTGATCACTTGTCCGCTGCCGGCCATGAAAGATACTGGCTCTCCACGATCGTAGCTATTGTCAACAATGGTGCTGTCTTCAAGCATCAGGGTATAGTGCACAAATACAACATCATTTTTCTGTATGAGTTCACCTCTTCCGCGTTCTTGAATAAGATACCTCAAACCTGTTTCATGCTCTGTAAAAACCGGAGCAACCACACGTTGCTGAGACGAACATCCTGCCAACAGGAGGAAACCAGCACCCAATGCCAATGCGTAACGAAGAATTCTCTGCATCATATTAGAATTATTTATGGATTGTTATATGCCCCACCTCTTTGGGTGGCAGAAAAAAGCGGCCATAAAGGTTAAAAATGCGTGCATAAATAGCAATTTCAAAGTTTTGGTCATGGCTCGTTTCAACATAAAAAACCACAACCCCGGGAATAGTTCTCGCGGAACTGAAAACCCGGGATTGTAAAATAAAAATGGTTTTACTCAGCTGCAATAAGTTCCACGTCAAAGATCAGGGTAGAGTAAGGCTTGATAACTGCTCCCCTTTGCTGGTCGCCATATGCAAGGTAAGAAGGGATGATAAGGCGGGCTTTGGATCCAATGTTGAGTTTGGAAATTCCCTCATCCCAGCCTCTTATCACTTGTCCTCTTCCCAGTTGAAAACGGAAAGGATCACCTCTTTCAACAGAAGAGTCGAATACAGTACCATCGAGCACCATTCCGGTATAGTGTACCGTAACGGTTTGACCGGGTTCGGGTTTGGGGCCGCTGCCTTGTTCCTTGATAACAATGATCAGCCCGCTCTCTTCAGGTTGGGTGGTAATGTTATTGTCAATCAGAAAACGTTCACGAAGACCTTCTTCCTGATGTGCGGCCACTTCCGCTTCTTTGATCATTTCTTCGCGTTGCTTGCGCTGATACTCCTGGAATTCGGTCTGAGTAAAGATCTCCAGCATGCGAATATCAATGTACATGGAGTCGCCTGGGGTAATAAATTCGGGCAATGTGGGAGTACGCATGGTTACGGTAAAAAATCTTCCGGCATCGAGTTTAAAGGTTACACTGTCGCCTACTGAAAGCATACGCATACCTTCATGAATATCGCCGGCATACTCAGAGGGTTGTACCGAAAGATAAACGGGTTCGTTATACCCCAGGTTTCTGAGAAATACCGAATCGGCCGGATATCTGAATGCCATTTCAACTTTCACTATGTTATCCAGCCCGGCTTTGGGGCCTTTGTTGCGCTCATGGAACTTATACAACAATCCGGTGCTGGTCTGCTCAAAACCCTTTGATCCGCATGCGGCAAAAAACAATACGAAAACGGGTAAAATCCAGAAAAAGTGCTTCTTCATTTTTTATTTGTTTGTTTGTTAAGATTAGGTAAATTATTGCAAGTCAACAAGTTCAATATCATAAACGATGGTAGCTCTCCTGGGAATTTTCACCCCATCGCCTGGCACTCCATGAGCCAGATGCGAAGGCATAATAAAACGGGCCTTATCTCCAACCCTCAGCAAGAGAATACCTTCCTCCAGTCCGCTCTCTACCCCTCCTCTGCCAATTCTGAATTGCCTTACCCCATCATTTTGCGAAGAGTAAATCAGGTCGCCGGTAAGCAGACGTACCGAATAGTTTAGAAAAGCAATCTGGTCGCGCTGGGCAGCAAGCCCCTCACCCTGATGGTAAATCATATAGCGCAAGCCGGAGCCCGTTTCTTTCATTTCCCATCCATGGCGCTCAATATAATCGCGTATTTCCTGATCCTCAGCATCAATAAGCATGGCATTGGCTCCCAGCAGGCTTTGTCGAAGCTCTTCCCTGGTAGGTGCTTCCTGTTGCTGCCCACCACCTGAACAAGCCACAAACAAAAAACCTGAAAATGCCAAAACCATCCATGATGATTTGTAAAGAATACTTAGAAACATACTTATATCATTTGAGAGAAGATCTTTTTTCATTGTGTTTAAAAAATAATCTTTCTCGTGTAAAGTTACGCAATATCTTATACTTCGTGTAATGCAGCAAAATTATCGATACTAAGTGTCTGCAAGAGGCTCTCGAAATAAGATACAGTATTGTCAAGGCTATCCTTGTGATTACCACCTGCAGCATTTCTGTGCCCTCCGCCGTTGAAGTATTTTCTGGCCAATACATTTACATTTACCTGCCCCTCTGATCGCAACGAGATTTTGATAGTATCCTTTCGCTCAATAAAAATGGCAGCCAGCACAATATCCTTGATGCTAAGCCCATAGTTTACAACCCCTTCGGTATCTCCTTCCTGGTAGTCGAATCTTTTAAGGTCCTCTTGCGAAAGATAAATGTAAGCGGTTTTGAATTGTGGCAGCACCACCATTTTCTGACTCAGGCAATAGCCCAGCAAGCGCATACGCCCTTCAGAGTAGGTATCATAAATGAGTCGATGAATCTTTTCTCCATCTACACCCAATTCCATAAGATGAGCTGTAATCAGATAGGTTTGGGGGTTATTGCAACCATAACTAAATGATCCTGTATCAGTTACAATGCCAGCGTAGAGACACTGAGCCACCACCAGATTAATACATTCTTTGCCTGCCCAGGCAACCAGAAACCGGTAAACCAGTTCGGCAGTAGAAGAGGCAGACACATCAGATATCATTACATCATAATCTTCGCGCGGATCAGGGTGATGATCAATTAAAACCCTGTAGGCCGGGCTCTTACGCATTCTCACTGAAAGATCCTCTACCCTGTCAATATCATTGAAGTCAAGGCAAAAGATTACCTGAGCGTTTTTGAGAAGCTCTGTACATTTTTTTGTATCGCGATTGGCCAGCCAGATACTATCACTGCCGGGTATCCAATTCAGAAAAGCAGGAAAAGCGTTGGGCGAAATAACATTGACACTGGAGTATTCCAGATTGCGCAGGGCATGGTAAAGGCCCATGGATGAGCCAATTGCATCACCATCAGGGTTTACATGGCTTACAATGACAATATTTACCGATTTCTCTGAAAGAAGATTGGAAATCTGTTCTCTTTGTATGTTGTTCAAGGTTTTTTCTGTTTTTGTTCCTTCTTAGATCTCTCTATAGCCATAAATATATGTACCATAGAAGAGCCTCAGCACTTGTAAGATCAGCAAAGTTAGTAAAAATCATGCAGGCATTGGCCTGATAGCGTTAATTCTTAACAGGTTTCTATCAGTAAACATCTAATTTTTTTAACATTGATAAACAATTGCAGAAATACTTTGTATGATAGTTTATGTATTTATTCAATCATCTCAATCATTTCAGTGGTTTTACGTATTAATAATGTGAAAATAAATTCACACTTTTACAATTCTCTATCAATAGTATCCATCCAAAAGACAAGGAAATGGCAGGAAGAATTACCCTTACAATGATCAAGCCCTATGCCGTGCAAAATGGCTACACAGGCCCCATTCTGGCAAAAATCAATGAAGCGGGTTTCAGGATAATGGCAATGAAATATCTTCAGCTTACCTTAAAACAGGCAGAGGAGTTTTATGCGGTGCACCAGGGAAAGAATTTTTTCCCCAAGCTGACAGAATTCATGAGTTCAGGTCCGATTATAGCTGCGATACTTGAAAAGGAAAATGCTGTTGCCGACTACCGCAAGCTCATTGGGGCAACCGACCCCTCAAAGGCTGATGAAGGAACCCTGCGCAAACTTTTCGGAGCGAGTATTGAGAAGAATGCTGTTCATGGATCGGACTCCGACGAAAATGCTCAGACTGAAGCAGACTTCTTTTTCAGTCACCTGGAACGTTTCTAACCTTATCCGCGTAAAATCCGGATATCAACGCATATCATCCGAGGGAAAATACTCTTCAAAGGTTTTGTCTTCATAGATCATGAGGATTTTGAGGAGTTTTTTCCCTTTTCTATCATTATGTTTAGCGGAATATTCCTGCGGTTTGACGTTGTCTAATGCAGGGTTTACAGAATCCGTTACCTCTTCAGGATTCTGATATTTTTCAACAACCTTATCCTTACCTTGCTCTGTGGCAATCTCAGAAGGTTTTTCCCTATCTGGCAATATCTCCTTTTCATAAATACTTTCAGACTCCAATCCAGAGAACAGATCTTTCTGCTCCTTAAAGATTGTACCATCTCCTTTGAGAAGCCAATGAACATTGATCTCAGGAAATGTATCCAGCACTTTTTGAATAAACTCAAGGCTGGGCTTGTTTCTTTCCGACAATATATGAGAAATGGTTGAACGAGGTACATCAAGCTTATCAGCAAATTTTGCTGCAGTAAGGTTGTACTTTTCTAATATTTCCTGAATCCGGTTTACCATTGTAATTTTAATTGTACACAAATGTAAAGATAATTCTTCAAACCCACTGTTCATTAATGTAAATCGAAAGCAAATTAATTAATTCACACATGTAAACCACGACTTAATTAAACTATAACTTTAGGTTAGTAGTTTATTGTGCTTAATATCTGTTGTTTATGATATTTCATTGCCATAGTAACACAAATTGATTAAAAACGCGGAATAAAGCTGAATTACCTGAACAATTTATGCCAATAACGTCTTTATTTAACTGGTTATCTATCATTTAAGCGTATAAAGAAGAGACTTTCGAGTGCGAAATCCAATATAAATAGGGCTTTCCTGTTGTTCATAGTATTAAACTTATAATTTACAAATGCGATCTCTTTGTGCCAGAGTATTTAAGTGATCATTCCACTCCTGCAATTCACAGATCTACACTCTGTTATTTGTTTACCTTTGTTAACTTCACATATGTGAAATTAGTATTGCAAGCTATGATTTACATTTGTAATCAATGCTGATTTGCTTATCCGGGTACAAATTATTCTAATGTGCCTGCCTGGTACTTTCACTCAAACAAAAATGTATGACAAGAAAACCAAAATCTGTTTTCAAAATAATTGTCCTACTCAATGGACAAAGGTTGGTTAAATCTTTAGAACACCTCCTCTGTATTCTACCCTTTTCTCTCTGGATATCCTCCTGAGAATCGAATAAAAATGGCCCTCCCGTACCCTTGTGGGTAAATATGGGAAAATTGCGAAGGAATATTGTCAGAAAATTGCGTGTATTTTACTGAATATCTATTCTTTAACGCATATTTTCAACTGTGTCAGATTACTTTCAAAATAGTTATCGGAGAGAAAGCACGAGAAAAAGTGTTGGGGTCACAAAAGATAAGGAGGAATTCCTTTGAATCTGGCTGGCGGTTTAGAGCTTAATTGCTTTAACCATTTCTGTCCGGTTCCGGAAATTGACTTTCACAAAATATATGCCCGAGGCCATGCTTTCAATATATTCAAAAGCTCTTATATCATTATATCCTTTGTAGAGCAAAACATTTCCAAAATTGAAGATAGACTGACCACTGGCATTGTATATACTAATGGTTACCTCCTGGGCATCATCGGCAAAAATTCTTAATGAGGAATGGATCGTAATGGGGTTTTTTATGATCTTAAGTGCCTGGGAGGGTTTAATTTGCTGGTTTAGGATCTGTGAAGCAATTTCAAAATCGGGTATTCCAAATCCATAGAGTGTATCGGGTTCAAAATACCTGTCGGCACTTTTTATAATGGCCTCTTTTAACTGATCCGCAGAAGCCAGAGGAAAGCTCTGCCACAGGCAGGCCGCCATGGCTGCCACAAGAGGTGAAGAGAATGAGGTTCCATTGGCCTGGCCAATGCTTCCCATGAGGTTGATAACGGCTACTCCTTGTGCCTGTGCCATTACATCGGGTTTGGTTCTGCCATCTGCACTGGGGCCCACAGAGCTGAAGTTTACCCTGTTTCCGTTACTGTTTGTGCCACCAACCGCCAATACTCCCGGGGCATCAGCCGGAGAACCAATGTATTGCCACGTTTGCGCGCCATAGTTTCCGGCACTGTTAACCACCAGTATTCCTTTGCTGAAAGCATAATTGGCAGCCCTTGCCACAACAGTGGTTTGCCCATCAAGTTGCGAATAGGTATAGCTTTGTGAAGGATCATCAAACCGGGTATAGCCTAAGGATGAGTTTATTATGTCTGCTCCGATGCTATCGGCAAGTTCTGCCCCGGCAAGCCAGTTGTACTCTTCAATACGAAACTCTGTGGCAGCATCTTCTGTTCTTATTAGCCAGTAGGAAGCTCCCAGCGCTGCACCGGCGTAAGTGCCAGGCAAGTATCCTCCCATTACAGATAATACGTAGGTTCCATGAGGATGCTCACGAAAAACATTACCTCCCGGGTTAACAAAATCGCGCCAGCCCAGTATTTTATTGTGGTGCCATAAATACTGAAAAGCCTCCAGGCTGTCAACGAAACGATAACCTGCATCCAGCAAGGCAATCTTCAAACCTCTTCCCCAAAAGCCTCTTTGATGCAATGCGCTGCCATTGACCATGTTGATCTGGTTTTCGGTGGCACCATAGGCCGGGTAGTGTGAATCGGCGAATACCGAATGAAAACTGTAAACAGGTTCTGGGCTGTTCTCCAATGCATTGTCGTGCATTTCCATTCCCCTGAGATCGACGGGGGAAACGGATTGGGTACTCCCACTGTAAGATTTTACAATCTCAGAAAAAACAACAAAGTCCAGTCCGGCAATGTCCTGATAGATGGCAGGACTTTCAAGTCTGAGCATGGCACCATTGAGCCATTTGCTTGTATAGTAGACCTTTACACCTTCAAAGGTTTCGATAAGATTCAGATAATAGGGAGAAACCGGCAAATCGGTATTATCCAGGGGTATCATTTGTCTTTGTCTTCTCTCCAGAGATCTTTGAGATAAGAATTCATGCGGCCGCGACAGGCTGAAAGGAGAATGATCTTTATCCTTGAAGCTTACCCAAACCATAACAGGATCCTGGGCCTTCGCCTGAAGTAGGAGCAAAAACAAAATGGCAAGGAGGGTAATGCGTTTCTCCATGATATTCAGTTTATTAAATCAGATCATAACAAACCTGAACATTGCCTTTCTTCATGTTTGTCTGATCAAGTACAGCTATAAAGATAGTATAAAATCCAATTAAGCTATCCAATAGACAATCCATTGCGGCTATCTGTATCCGTAAGAGTTAATTATGTAAGTATAATCTACTCCTCTTACTATGGTACCATCAATCTCTTTGGTGAGCTCAACAAACTTTTTCTTTACCATGCCCACTTGCGTGGCATATACTTCATACTGCAGATCAAGTCCAATAAGTGTTTCAAAATCCTTTTGCAATACAGTGGCAGTGCTGTCAAACAAAAGCTCTCCGAATTGTTCGGGGATGTGAGCCTGTGTGATGGTATAGGTTTGAGCAGGCAGTGTGTTTAAAGCGTTACCGTTCCAGTTCTGATTACGTTTTACAGGGAATGTGAGTTTAATGAAGCTCCTGTTCTCTTCTGTTTTTACCGCTCTGCTGATCAATAATTTAGAGCTCCAAACATTTTTGATCTGCCATGTATCGGTGGGTTGCAACCGGTAAAACCTTTCGATCCGCAGAACACTGTCGCCCTGATTATCTATAAAATAATCTGTATACGTTTCCAATACCTGGTATTGATAATGAAAAACTTCGCCAAGAAAATCGTCATATACAGTAGAGTCAACATCATAAACGACCCAAAGCCCAGGTGTATGGCCAAAGTAATTGTGACCCAGGTAAACGGGTTCTCCCTGGCTTTTGTGGCACGATGCCAACGATGCCAAAAAAATCATGCTTAGTGGCACAAGGAAAAGCGCGCGAATTTGTCTGTTACTATACCGCATGTTAAAGGTTTTGGCCCAAAGAAAGCTGCAACAAGGTTGCGTCAAGGTTCGGGCGGGTATTAAAACATACCATTGGTTCCCCAAGGCATGTCATTTCTTGTGGGGCCAGGGCGAAGCGGAATGGCTTCATCATCGGTTTCAATAAAGATTTCCTCTCTCACCAGGATACCATTGTCGTATATTGCTTTTTTCTCTATTTCGCCTCGTTCACTGTACCATGTCCACACCCTGTCGCTGAGATTTTCTGTATAATAACCCACCAGCAGTGGCCTGCCTGAAGGATAAAACACTTCGTACTTGCCATGGAGCAAATCATCCTGGTAATGCGCTCTGATGTGGATAGATCCGTCCATATAATATCTTTCGAATAAGCCTTGCATTTTTCCCCGGTGCCAGGTTTGAGTTTCCGCCAGTCTTCCTCCAGGGTAATAGGTTTTCCAAACTCCGTGGTTCAATCCATTCTGGTAAAAGTGTTCGCCAACCAATACACGGGTTTCTGAGAAGAATCTCCACAGCCCTTCCATTTGTCGGTTAAGAAAGAAACCCTCTCCCATGATAGCGCGATTGCGATGGTAATAGGTTGCTTTAACTGACTCTTCGCCGGGTTCATGTATCAGTTCAGCTCTGAGCCCACCCTGTGGATAGTAATACCTGAACACGCCCACAGGCTGATTGTCAACAAAATTGCCTTCGTAGCGCAGGGCACCACTTTCGAAGTATCCTCTCCAGGGCCCTTGCCTGCGACCTTGTGCATCATGCTGGTTTACAGGATCGCTTGCCATAACCGGAAAAATCATCCCGGAAAACAGGCCCAGCTTGAGCAAAAGAATAAAAACTAATGATTTCGACATGATTGAATTAAAATTTCTGCAACGAAAATACTAAAAACCTTACTGCTACATACACGAGTATCACGTATTGATTATTGTATTTTACTGCTATTGCGCTGCATTTTTTGTAAATGATTGGCAAAATCAACCAATGAGGGAAAGAAATAATCGATCAGCCGATCATTGGCCTTTACGAGGTCCCGGTCCGAACCAATCAGCACAGTCTTCATTCCCATGTTTTTACCAAATTGCATATCACTAAGAGTATCTCCCACCATTACGGATTTTTTAAAACGGATGTGCGGAAAATCCTTTCGTGCCTGCAAAGCCATTCCGGGAGAAGGTTTCCGGCAAAATGGGTGGTGCTCTTTCAGGCCTGGGCAATAATAGATTTTATCGATTCGCCCTCCGGACAATTTTATCTGGGCCAGCATCATCTGATGAATATCATTCAGATCATCAGAAGTCATCAGGCCTTTCCCTATTCCTTGCTGATTGGTAACAATCAGCACTGTGCCGAAAATTTCTGCCAGTTTTGCAATGCTTTCACAAACACCGGGCAGAAATACAAAATCTTCAGCTTTCAATACGTAATGATCCATGAATCGTTGGTTGATTACACCATCACGATCCAGAAAAAGAGTCCACTCAGGGCTAATGGGCAGTGTTATCATGAAGTGCTCAGGGGTGTATTTCCGGGGAAAATGGTTTTTTCTACCTGCTCACATAGTATATGACCCAGGGTAATATGGACCTCCTGTATACGAGGAGTATCATTGGAGGGTGCCTTGATCAATACATCGCACAGATTGGCCATTTGCCCTCCTCCCATACCCGTCATGCCGATCACGTGCATTTGCATTTCCCTGGCAGCCACGATGGCTTTGAGAATTCCCGGAGAATTTCCGGATGTTGAAATGGCTACCAGCACATCATCTTTCCGTCCGGCGGCTTTCACCATGCGTGCAAAAACATCTTCATAGCCATAATCGTTGGCAACAGCAGTTACAAAAGAAGTGTTTACGTGCAGTGCTTCGGCATACAAAGGCGGACGATCGTAATAAAACCGTCCGGATAGCTCTGCAGCCATATGCTGGGCATCGGCAGCGCTGCCCCCATTTCCGCAAAACAATACCTTTCCCTGCAATGAGTAGCATCTCACGATTAATTCTATGGCCTGGGCAAGGCTCTTATGCAGCAGGGTATCTGCAAGGGTTTTCTGTTTTACCTCCAGGGAGGCCTTGAGAGATTGTATAATTTCTTGGTCCATAATCAGTTATTGCTCTTTTCCGGGGAAATTTCAGCTGCTTCAAAGGTAGCCTCAACCAGTTTGCTCCACGAAAAGCGGTCTTTCTGGGTTTGCAGCCCTCTTTTCAATTCTTCTGCCATATTTTTATCGAAAAACCGGTGTATGGCCCTGGCCACCTTCTCTGCATCAGGTTTTACCACCAGCCCGGCAACATTGTTGGGCACCATTTCGGGCAGAGCGCCCACATTGGTTACTACCATGGGAACATCAAAATGATAGGCTACTTGTGTAACTCCACTTTGCGTAGCATCCTTGTAGGGTTGCACTACCAGATCGCTGGCGCAAAAATAGGCTGCCACCTTTTCGTTGGGGATAAACTGTGTATGCAGGATTACCCTGCTGCCAAGGCCTTTCTCCCTGATAATTTTCATATAAGGTTGATCGGAAGAGTAAAACTCACCCGCTACGATGAGCTTTAAGGGCAAATCCAGCAAAATTTGCTCTCCCATGGCATTGAGCAGAATATCAAGACCTTTATAATCACGGATAAACCCAAAAAACAAAACATACCGATAATCCGAAGAGAGTTTCAAGCGTAACAGAGCTTCCTCCCTGGGCATCTTATCTCCAAAATTATCGTAAAGGGGATGCGGTGAATATACTTTGGGTTTGTTTTTCCTGTCGAACTTTTCAAGGTCCTTCAGAACCGCCTTGCTAAGGGTAACAAAACCATCGCTTCGGTTTATATAGTATTGGGTGAGCAGCTTGTCTCCCGGTCTTTTTTCGTGTGGGATAATATTATCGGCAATGGTAACCACCTTGGTTTTTTTGTTTTTGCGAACCATTGCTGCTATGGTTCCCAGGCAAGGTGCCATAAAAGGTAACCAATAGCGGATTACCAGAAGGTCGGCCTTTTCTTTTCGGATCTGCCGCCCCACCAGCCACCAGTTCAATGGATTGATACTATTGACCTTTACACGGATCTCAAGATTTTCGGGAGCAGGCCGGATGGCATACTGCGTTTTTCCGGGAAACAAAAAGGAAGGATACTGAAGTGAGAAGGTATATATGATTACCTCGTGCCCCATATCCTTAAACTGCTGAGCCAATCGCTCATTGAAGGTTGACAACCCGCCGGCCCTCAAAGGATAAGCCGATCCTAGTATGATTATTTTTGCCAATTTTCCTCCGTTGTTTGATCTATTAAATAATGATTTCGATCGGATGATTTCCGGGAGATCAGTTCGCCCAGAAAACCAGCCAGAAACAGTTGTGTGCCCAGTATCATAGCCAACATTCCAAAGTAAAACAACGGACGTTCGGTCATGCGAAACTCCAGCCAGAAGAACTTAGCCCAAGCCAGATAACCTGCAATGGCAAATCCGGCAACAAACAGCAATGTTCCCAGCAATCCAAACAGATGCATGGGTTTTTGGCCAAATCGTGTTACAAAGGTGATAGAGATCAGATCGAGGAAACCATTGACAAACCGTTCCAGTCCGAACTTGGTTTTTCCATATTTGCGTTTGCGGTGCTCCACTACCTTTTCTCCAATATTTTTAAACCCGGCCCATTTGGCCATTACAGGAATGTAGCGGTGCATCTCACCATATACTTCTATTGATCTTACCACTTTAAGGTTGTATGCCTTTAGCCCGCAATTGAAGTCATGCAGCCGGATGCCCGTAACGCATCGGGTTGCCCAGTTGTAAAGTTTGGTGGGCAAAGTTTTTGAAATAGGATCATAGCGCTTTTTTTTCCATCCGCTTACCAGATCGAACCCCTGCACGGAAATCATATCGTAAAGCTCCGGTATTTCATCAGGACTATCCTGCAAATCGGCATCCATGGTTATGACCACTTTGCCGGATGCATACCCAAACCCCACATTCAGGGCAGCTGATTTGCCATAATTGCGACGAAAACGAATTCCCTTTACAAATGCATAGTCTTTACGCAATTCCTCAAGGGTTTCCCACGAACCATCATTGCTCCCATCGTCAATCAGGATCAACTCGCTGTTGTAGCGATCCTTTACAACCTTCCATATCCAGCTGACCAACTCGGGCAGTGAATCTTTTTCATTATACAAGGGTACTACGATCGATAAATCCATCCCATGATATTGTTTAGCTACTACAAAAGCGCAAAGTTACAAATTTTAACGGGCAAAATGTTAAGCTATCATCAAGTGGTTTTTTTCCAAACAAAAACCCTGACACAGTGTTTGTGTAAGGAGTTATGGTAACTATACTGCGGATCGATCCCGAAATGAAGTTTCTTTTGCCTGAGGGTATTTATACAATCCAATTGCGGGCTTTTGCTGAAATAGTTGTAACATTGCAAAGTTTTTTTCAAACCTCCTTTTTTTCTGCTCATGCGAGATCTTACCCAGGGCCCTGAGGGGAAGCAGATTTTTATTTTTGCCCTGCCCCTGCTTATCGGGAATGTTTTTCAACAACTCTACTACATTGTAGATACGCTGATAATAGGCCATTACCTGGGTACAGAGGCATTGGCAGCCTCCGGAGCGTCATTTCCTGTGATCTTTGTTTTGATAAGCCTGATGATCGGAATTACAACCGGTATCAATGTTGTTATCAGCCAGTATTTTGGCAACAAAAACTTTGCGAAGGTAAAAAGAGCCATTGATACCGCATTTATATTTCTTTTTATCTCATCCATAGGACTTACCGCCCTCGGACTTATTTTCAGTGAGCAGATCTTTCGTCTGATAGGCCTGCCCGAAGAGCTGCTGCCTCAAGCCATGGAATATTTCAATGTGTATGTGGCGGGGTTGATATTTATGTCGGGATACAATGGAACCAGTGCCGTATTGCGCGGTATGGGAGACTCTAAAACGCCTTTGTATTTTCTTATCATTTCCACTTTTCTGAATATTGGCTTTGACTTGTTGTTTGTGGCAGTATTCAAATGGGGTATTGCAGGGGTAAGCTTCGCCACGGTACTTGCCCAGGCCATTGCTTTCGGTTTGTCGGTGATCTATCTCAATCGGTATCATCCATTGATTCAGTTCTCTTTTAAAGGACTGAGCTTCGACCGGTATATTTTCAGGCACAGTTTACGCATTGGCATTCCTACGGGTTTGCAGCATACCTTTGTTTCTTTGGGCATGGCAGCGCTTATGACCATTGTAAACATGTTTGGCACTCCAACCATTGCCGCCTATTCCATTGCCTGGCGAATCGATTCCTTCGCTACCCTGCCGGCCATGAACTTCGGAATTGCATTATCTACTTTTGTGGGCCAGAATATTGGCGCCAACAAAGTTGAGAGAGTGCGTAAAGGACTGATTTCTACCCTTTGGATGACGACCTCCATTTCCCTCGTGGTCTCTGTTATTGCCTGGTTGTATGGCAAAACCCTTATGGGTTTCTTTACCGACGACACTGAGGTGATACAAATTGGATATGACTACCTGGTTATTGTTTCTTCCTTTTATGTAATCTTTGGAGCCATGTTCGTTATGCATGGTACACTTCGGGGAGCTGGAGATACACTGATACCCATGTTTATAACTCTTTTCTCTTTGTGGGCTCTCAGGGTACCTTTATCCTATTTTCTCTCCTTGCAGATGGGTCCGGTGGGCATCTGGTGGGGAATCCCCATTGCATGGACTTTTGGCTTAGCAGCAACCTTTACCTGGTACAAAACCGGAAGATGGAAAACCAAAGCAGTGGTAAAACACCCCCCACTTTCGCAGGAAAACTAACCCATGCAAGTCGAATCACCGTATCGATGGATTGCTAAACAACTGAAAGTTTGTATACTGAATGAAAAATCAAAAAAAACACACAAAAAGCTAGGATTTGCTAAAAAAAATACGCTATCTTTGCAACCGCAAACGCAAAACAATGGCTCCGTAGCTCAATTGAATAGAGCATCTGACTACGGATCAGAAGGTTTCAGGTTTGAATCCTGACGGAGTCACAAAAAGCCCCTGATTTTCAACGATCAGGGGCTTTTTTTATACCTTGATGAATATTTTTCTTCGATAAAGAACCCAACCTATCAGCCAGAACACGATTACATGCGCAATTGCGTAGAGCAAAGAACCATTGTAGGTACCCGCTATAGGTAAAAAAACATTCTGGTAGATCCATGCGCTGCCACTAATGAGGGTTCCATCGGCTGTTTCAATGCGGATCAGGCGTCCCAGGGTTTTGGCCCAAAGACCCGAGAGTGCAAAAAGAAACAATGGATTTACCCCGAAAACCACAAAAAACGAGGTCCATCGTCTGTATCCCTTCAAATCGATGATCCAGATGAGTAATCCAAAAAGAATAGCTGCCAATCCTGCTGTATATAGTACATAGGAACTGGTCCAAAGGGGTTTGTTAATAGGAAAAACAAGCCCCCACAGAGCTCCGGCTAACGCAAACAACAACCCCCACAACATCAGTTTTACGGGCACTATTTCCTTCTTGTTACTTTTAATGAGATTTCCGGCCAGATAGCCTATCAACACAGTTACCATAGCAGGCAAAGAACTCAGTAATCCTTCAGGATCGAAAGGTACACGCTGACCTTCATGAATAAACCCTTTGTATAAATGATTCTCTCCCAGCAAGGCGGCATCGAATCCAATTGCAGCATTTCCAATAAGGCTGTAGGGATCTTCGCCACCCCACATCCATAGTATACCCCAATAGGCAAAAAGGATCAAACAGCCAGAAAAAATAACAGCTCTGGTGCTGCGCAGAAAAAGAACTAATAAGGCTGCCAGCAAATATGCCACCGCTATACGTTGCAAAACCCCCATGATGCGGAGTTGCGAAAAATCGATAGACCATTGCGGATAGGAATTAAGAAATAAACCTATGGCAAAAATGAGTAATGCCCGTTTCAGCGTTTTCAGCAACAGCTTGTTGCGGCCCTGCCCCTCCTGCTTTCCAAAGGAGAAAAACATGGATACCCCTACCACAAACAGAAAAAATGGAAAAACAAGGTCGGTTGGGGTACAACCGTGCCAGGCTGCATGTTTTAATGGAGCATAAATATGTTGCCAGCTTCCCGGTGTATTTACCAGGATCATAAAGGCTACAGTTATCCCTCTGAGTACATCCAGTGCCAGATATCGTTCAGTTTTTTGCATAACTCGTTGTTTCGTTACTTGTATTATCCTTACAAATTCGTCTCAAAAATATACATTTCGCCCTTTGCTCTGCCACGAATAATTAATTAAATTTTTTAATAACCGTAGGATTTGATTATTTTAGCAAAAAAAAACAACATGCAAAACCTCTACTCCCGTTTGCTGCTGGCAATTATGCTATTCGCCGGCAGTCTTCATGTTTCTGCTATTGATGCTGTATATTACGTTGGTACGGGTCAACCCGCCGAAAACAGATTAATTGCACTTACCATTGCCGGTATTGTAAATCGCGACGAACCCCGTTTATACCTGGTGGATGTGTATCAAACCTGGAGCTACAACCAAACTGATGTTAAATGGCGTGAGATTTATGAGCAATATGGAAATGCAAGCTTCACACACATTGCCAGCATTCAGGGACTTATCGACCATTTTCAGGATTTTATTGAGGGTGCTGTTACCTATGACCCGGCCCTTACCTACGGCAACTTCCAGGGCCAAAACTTTCGCTGGCAAGGCGAGGTAGCTGCCATGCTTGGAGGATTAACCAATTGCATTCCCCTACCCTACAACAACGCGCAGATCATTGTGGATCGACCTGATAGCGTATGGGTTCCGGACCCGTTCCACGGAAAAGATCCCATAAGAGTTTCTGCAAAGCTTGAAGATATTGAACACCCCTGGAACAATCCCTCACTGAGCCAGGAGGAGAGATACTTCAGCATATTGGATTGGGCATTGGAGAACCTGCTGGACCGCACCCATCCACGCCGGTTCTACCTCAGGGAAATCACCGACTGGGCCATAAGCCAGCGCATGTTCCAGCTTAACCTGGCCGGAACCGAGACCCTGAACTTCTATTCGTTATCAGACGAAAAGGCAGAAAAGATTGAGCAGGTAATGACCTATTTACGGAGTTGCCACCCCGATGAGATTTTTCATGTATACGGCTGGATGCGCCCTGAGCCATTGGTTCAATGGATCTCCGGTTGGGGAGGCAGCTTTCACGAAACCCTTCTGGGAAATCTCTCCTGGCATCATATTTTTCCGGCACAGGAGGATTTTGTTTATGACCGCGCTTCTTCATTGAGCCCCGATGATGTGGTGCTTGAAAATAAGCACTATGTTGTTTTCCTGGGTTCTGAGGGCGATGCAGGAAACTGGGTTGCAGGTTTCCAGGCAGGAGCCTGGCACTCTCCTTTGCGTGGACAGGTTCCTGTAGGATGGGGTTGGAATTTGCATATGTTCGATCAGTTTCCTTTCATGGCGCAGTATTATTACAGTACGGCAACAGAAAACGACGGTTTTATGGCGGTTACAACTCCCTTGGGTTACGCCTACCCCGATATGTTTCCCGACGGCTTTTTGCCCGATGCCATTGATCAAACCACTGAGCTCCTTCAGCGATTTGATATACCCACCGTATACGCTTACAAGCATTACAATGGTGCCGGGGTCTCTACCTACAGAGGCATACAAATCAGCAACAATTATAACTTTCATAAACTGGGAAGCTTTGCTGAGTCAACAGGCACAGGCCTTACCTTTCTTTTTGATCCTGCATTGTTAACCCAGCGCTATTACACCAATTATGGGGGATTGTTGTATAATCATGTAAATGATGAAACATTTTATGCCAATGTGGTTGATTTGAACAATGCAGCCAACCGGGTAATCCAGAAGTTAAAGAATAAACCTACCCCCAATTTCCTGCTGGCAGGTTATCAGCGATTCCGGCAGGATGGCATCACCATAAATGCCAACAATCCAGCCGACATCACCTTACCCCGGCTTCAGACTTTGATGCAGCTGATCGAATCAGACCCTGATCTGGCTGGGAAAGTAGAATTTGTAACCCCAGAACGTTTTACCTGGCTGCTACACCGGATGATTGCCACTGCCGATACAAGAGAACCTTTACAACCCCATGCTGGCTCTATCCGCACCTGGGTTGAAGGAGGACAAAATCTGGCTGTAGAGTTTTACCAGCAAACTCCCCGCGAAGTACAAGTGCGTATTTTCGATCTGTCAGGCCGCCTCATCCGCAGCCAAACCTTGCAGGGAACAACCGGATTGCAACGTATACATGTTTCTCTGGGTAATCTCCCTGCCGGAATGTACATCGTAACCCTTGGTAATTCAGAACTTTTCAGCAGTGGCAGGTTTATCATACCTTAAACAACCGGCCCTGTTGTAGTTTCCAGTCAGCAGGTAGTTGCAAACATACAACTACTCAAATACCATTGTTGCCAAGATTGTTAAGACTTACAGGTACTTACATATTGGGTTATCAGGATAACAAAGGATGGTATCTGCTCATCAGCGGTTTTTTCCATGGGTTTGGCATTGCTTCCATTCTATTTACCCAACCCGGTAGTGTTAAGAAAAAAACTTAACAGGTAAAAGAATTAAGCTTAATTTTGCGGTTCGTTAAAAAAAGATAATCCTGCTGGTAATTCCAGGGAAACAGAAAACCAATTTATTATGCTCAACATCATTTTGTTCGGACCTCCTGGTGCCGGAAAAGGTACGCAATCGCATATGCTGATGCAAAAATACAACCTCACCTACATTTCTACCGGTGAGCTGCTGCGTAAGGAAATCAGGGAAGGCACCCCCATTGGCAAAAAGGTAAAAGAACGCATTGAAGGTGGTGGTCTTGCCGATGATGAAATCATTGTAAAACTAATCAATAAGGCCATTCAAAACCATGAGGGCAGCGATGGTTTTCTGTTCGATGGATTTCCCCGTACTTATGTACAGGCTTATATTCTGGATGGATTATTTATCCGCTTGCAGAGATCACTTACCCGGATCTTTATTCTGGAGATCTCCGACGAGGAATGTACTCAAAGGTTGCTTCAGCGGGCCAAAGAACAGGATCGCAAAGATGACAATGAGGTTGTAATTAAAAAGCGACTTCAGGAGTATCATCAGAAAACCTTGCCTGTACTGGATTTCTATAAGAATTCTGGATTGCTCACTTATGTTGATGGCACAGGAACTTCAGAGCAGATTTTTTCCCGTATCAAAAAGCATATTGATGAAGACCTGAAGAAGAAATTCATCAATGTGGTAATGTTTGGATATCCTGGTGCAGGTATGACCACACAGGCCAACCGTTTGGCGGAAGAATTTGATCTTACCTGTATTTCCACACGCGAGTTACTGCAACAGGAAGTAAAGGAACAAACCAGCATTGGGCAACAAATTCAGCCCTATATGGATAAAGGGTTGTTGCTTCCTGACGAAATTGTGATCCGCTTGATAGAGAAAAGGTTGCAGCAAACCCATGGAAATGGAAGGGGCTATGTTTTTAAAGGCTATCCTCGTACACTGGTTCAGGCTTATATTCTCGATGGTATTCTCAAGAAAAAGGGGCTCAGTATCGATTGTGTTATCAATCTGAATGTAAACTATATCGAACTGATGAAAAGACTGGATATGCGCAGTCGTACCCAGAGCAAAATGCCCTACGACAGCAGCGCCTCCACAATCGTATCTCGTCTTGAGGAACATGAGCAGCATAGTGAAGCAGTGCTTGAATACTATCGCCAACACAACCAGGTAATCGACATTGATGGTGTTGGGGAAATTGACGAAGTTTATGAGAGATTGAGAGAACCCATTCTAAAAGCGAGCAGGAATTTGCGCTGATCTGTCAGTTAGCATATGGATAAAAAAAAGAGGTCACAATGACCTCTTTTTTTGTTTAATGTACTACCAGCTTTCGAAGCATAGTTCCATCTTCCAGGTAAATCCTCAACATATAGACACCTTCCATGATACCGGTCAGCTGCAGGGAGGCTTCTTCTGACGCTACAGAGGTTCTGAAAACTTCTTTCCCGGTCATATCCAGTAATACCAGGGCCATTATGGGTTTAGAACTTCGTAAATGCAAATGATCGCGGGCAGGGTTGGGGAATACCACAAGGGTTTGCTCATCCAGCTCATGCACCAGGGTCGGTGCGGCTACCAGAACCACCTCCTCTGTATGATCCTGACCTGCAATTTCCAGGCTGCCATAAGTGGGATAGAACTCAGCGGCTGCAACCATGAAGCTGTATTGGCCGCTCTCCAGCCCTGTTATTACATACTGCCCTGAGGGATGTGCCTGCCCCTGAAGAGTAATCACAGCATTATCGATGGCCTGCTGATGGATATCTCTCACATTAAAGGTAAGGGTAAAGGTTTGAGGCTGCCAGATATTGAAAGTAGCCACAATCTCATGGTTGCCTTCAACATGTTGGAAGGTATAGGAGGATACTGGGCCTACAGAATTACCATCCACTTTTACATCTTCAATCTCGTACCCTTCATCGGGTTGAACCGAAAAGGTTTTATTGTATCCCTGCACTACCTGTATTTCTCCCTGAGGGGAAATGGTTCCGTTCTCGCCCGCAGATGCAATTATGGTAAAGTATTCAGGTACGGCAAGGGTTACAAAAATACTTTCGGAGGGATGAGAAGTTCCCTGCGGTTCATTGTATACGGCTTTCACAAAATACTCATAAGTGCCTTCCGGAAGATCAGAATCATAGTAGTGTGTATGCTCTGTATCCCCCAGCCATACTCCATCCCGGAAAACCTTATAACCCACAGGGTCAAAAAACACCCATGACTTCTCCCTTTTTGTGCTTTCCTGTTGTGGAGCACTCCATTCCAGGTAAACAGAGTTAAAATTGCCTGTATGGGCAATCAGATCGTGGGGTGGTGCAAAAGGGTTCTCCCCTGCCAATTGCACATCAACCCAGGTAATCTGGTAGTCAGTAACGCTGATATTGCTCATTACAACCGGATTATATCCATCGGCTGAAACCTGAAGGGAATAAACACCTGCCTTCAGGGGGCGATAAAAATCTCCATGAGGCAAAAATGAAAAAACAAAGGAATTGTCTTTGTCATGGCTGATCAGTTCGATCTTTGCTTCCAGAGGTTCTCCTGTATACAAATCAGTTACAGTACCTCTCATACCGTTGAGTGCCTGTTTCATGTAATTAATGAGCGAACGCCGGTTGTACTCCCAGTGTGCTGGCAGTTGAGCTGCAGGCAGAAGCTTTGTGTTAGACAACTCAAGGGTAAGTTCGCGCTGATTGCGGTAATAATTCATAAAGTCCTGCCGGCTCCCCGTTACTACATACCAATCGCCTCCATGTGTAACACCATTGTTAAAGCTTGACCCCGAAGGGTTCATGTAATTGGAAGGGCTGTAAAACCTCGCTGTGTCAGCATATTCGTGCGATACCATTTGCCACCAAACATGATCGGCATGGGTTCTTGCCGACGACAACCAGCTATCCCAGGGATAATTGACACACTCTATGCCACCATGCATGTTGGCCGACATTACAAAATGAAGGGTATCGGTAAGATTCATCATTGCCTGGGTTTCTGGCTGAATTGGCGTTGATGGATTGCTCACCGGATTGGGATAGTTTCGGTTCAGATCAACTCCACTGGCGTTGCTTCGGGTAGCTCCGCTCACAGTATTGTTATTATTGGTGTAGGTTCCGTCTGGATTTTCATTGGGACAAATCCATATCTCCATATTATCAAGCAGATAGGTGATCTCATCAATGACACCATAGTTGGTAAGCAGATAATGTATCAGCCTCAAAGACAGAATAAATCCGGTAGTTTCATCGCCATGCATGGTAGAGGTATACATAAACCGGGGCTTGGGCTCATCTGCATTAAGATTGGAGCTGATGCGGGCAAACAACAACGACCTGCTACTGCTTAGCGTGGCAATATTGTGTATTTGACAACGGTTTGGATGATCCTGTTGAAACTGATACATCAGGTTGACATATGCCTCGTAGGTGGGGTAAAAATCCCAGCTCTGGGTGAGATCGCGAGTAGCAACCTGCTCCCAGTTCTTCATATTCAGCTCATAGTAGTCTACATCCCCGGGCGATCTTTCCACCCTGAAATCCAATCCCTTGTCTTGCAACATAGCAAAAGCATCATGGTTGCAATAAACGAAAACTCTGTTCCCTTCAAAGAAATCAATAGATAGATGAGTAAGCAGATCCTGGTTTTTATAGAGATCGGAATGAGCCATACTCAGATAAACCTCGCCTCTTTCAGTTAAGATCGTCAATGCTTGCGCCCGATGATCCTGGAGTTCGTGGATCTGGGCAGGCAATTGCCTGGCATTAATTATTCCGGTAAGGACCAGGATGACCCAGACCAGCTGTAACAATTGTTTTGATGGGGACTTCATGAAAAAAGATTATTATTGCAATGAGTTACCCGGGTGAAGGTAAGCCTGGCAGGCAGCAGAACAGCCTTTGATATCAATGGCTTTTTCAGTCTCGTTACATTGTGTTGGTGCTTAGTGAATTGATAAGTTGGCTGCAAATGTATCGAAAAAAAATCAATAACAAAAAAAACCTGGCAGAAAATATAATCTCCCAGGTTTTTTTCTTTGTGTGGTTCCTTATCTATCTGACAATAAATCTTTTCTCCAGAACGAAGTTATTCACACGCAATCGCATTACATAGACACCGGGTAAAAATCCTGACACATTTACTTTTTGCTCAGTGTTGAGTTTTTCCCAATACCCTGAAAAGACAATGCGTCCCTGCATGTCGAATATTTCCATGTGCCCCTCGCCATTCCAGTGAAATACCTGGAAATACAGAATTTCAGTGGCTGGATTCGGATAAAGTGCGATACCTGGTAGCAGATCAAAATCAGCAATGCTGTTTTCTAATTCAAAAAGTGCCCAGGCTTCTTTGTGCTCATTCATAATCAAAACCAGCTCTGCCTGCAGATAATCCTGCTCATTTACCACCCATTTCACAAAAACATATCCTTCAACCGGGGTAGCCAGCAGGGTTACTTCTGAGTTTTCCTCAAAACTGTAATTTCCCGGTACAGGATCCGTAGTACCCCCCGGACTGCTGGAGACAACCAGATCGAAGAAGAGTTTCTGAACAAATACAGCAGTGGCTTCCTTGTGGCCATCCATCAGGAGTGTAATTTCCGGTGTTGAAAACTCAAGGCCTTCTACCAACCATTTACTGAATTTAAAAGTGGGGTCGCTTTGGATGGCCTGTAGGCTAACCTCCGATCCTGCCGGGAAGAAGTGTACCCCTTCATCTGGATTTGTCTGACCCTCCCCTTCTTTTTGGATGGTGAGCGAGAAGGTTTCAGCAGGCTCGAAATGGGCAACCAGTGTCTTGTTATCATCCATAAACACCTGAACGATCGGACTGGTAATTTCCTCCTCGCCCACTACCCATTTGGTGAATACACTTCCTTCAATATTAATTGCCTGTACTTCAATAAATGTATATTTTTCGACATTGTAGTTTCCCGCCGGTGGATCAGTCTCACCCTCTCCCTCATGAATGATTGCAAGAGAAAAAGTGGTTGAAATAAGGGTAACGGGCACATTGAGATTTGCATTTACATTAACACTACCTGTAGCCGGATGATATCCTTCTTTTTCAACCCAATAGCTGTAAGTACCTGAGCTCAGCCCCGGAAAAACATAATTTCCGGGAGGATTAACAATCCCCGCAAAAGTGATTACTGCATGGGTAACAGGTTCTCCATATTCATCATTTACGTTGAAAGTAACCGTATAGGTGGGAGGTGTTACGGGCATCAGAATCACATTGATAGTTCGATCCTGTGTGATACTGGCATTGGAAGAAACGCTCACATAACCTGCACGGGAAACAGTATAGCTGTAAACACCTGCCAGAATGTTTTCAAAAACATAATCACCGGGCAGGTTGGTAATCCCTGCGAAAGTGACAGTAGCATCCAGAATGGGGCTTCCGCCAACGGCTGTTACATTAAAGGTTATGGTGTAGGTTTCCGGGATAATCTCTTCAAAAATGGCCTGTGCGGTAGTGTTTTCTGTCAACACCAAACTCAATGGATTGTCAGTATACACCTCCTGGTTAAGTATCCAGTGAGAAAATTCCCACTGCGAAGCCGGCTCTGCAGTCAGTTCCCACAGTGTTCCGGGAGGAAAATCGTATATGCCTTCTTCAGGATTTGTCATTCCTTCCCCGACGGGTTCAAGCATTGTCAGGAATAGCCTGGGGATATAAACAACCTCCACCTGTGCTGCCGGTCCATGGTTAATTTCGAGTGGGGAAGGTGAATACCACTCATCTTCAGGCAACTGAATGAACTGAAGAGTGTAACTTCCGGGACTCAAAGCCAGGGCAAATCCGCTTTCGTACCAGTTTTCACCATCAGTACTCCATTGAGCTCCAGCCGCTATGGCCTCCTGCGGAAGCAGTACCACGGTCAGTTCTGCAGGTTCAATGGAGAACTGCCCCATTGTAAAATTGATCTGATAGTTGTTGCCAGCCGACAAATTTCCCTGCAATATGTTATAAACACCAACCTCCTCGCCCGGCTCACGGGAAAGCTCTCCCTGGAATTCATTGCCAGGCAAAAGCATTCCTCCGGTAATTGTATAGGTGAGAATGGGATCATCTTCTCCGAATTTCTTTGACTTGTTATCTGCCAGAACATCGATCTGAGCCTGAAGTATGGAGGCAGAAGCCTGCCCGGTTGTGGCAGCCAGAAAGTAATTCAGCCTGTCTGCACCACCGATGAGAGAAATATCCTCAAAGAATACGGTCTTGTTTTCTCCGGCATCCGGGCTTTCAAATGTTGCCGAAAAAGAGAAAAAAAGTTGATCTCCTTCCAGACGATTGTCCGAAAAACCTGCCTCTGTAACACTTACTGTGCTGTCGTAAATCTTGTCTTCAGCATAAAAATCACTGAGCTCCAAGGGTCGCGGAGTGATGGAGGCTGTTGTAAACTGTTCCTCCAACAAGTATTTATCAGCATCGGCACCTAGTAGCTGTAAGCCTGAAACAGTAACGGGTTTATTATTACCCACATGTTTGTTTGCAAAAAAAGCAACGGCAAAACCCGTGTCAAGGATCACCTCATCACCCTCATCAATCCCTTGTAATTCGCCATAGTCAGTAATCTGCGCAAGGGTATTCCCATCGTAGATTTTGTCGGAGGCCTCCATTCCGGCAAGTACCAAAATGATCTTGTCCGTAACGGTCATAATCCCATCCGTATAGGTTATGGAATAATTCTCCAGACCCATCCCCTGGGCCCCGGAAATCAGAATGGGGTATTGACCCACAGCAGCCGAAGCATCTGCTCCTGCACTGAAAAGGGTTACCGAGATTACCTCATCTGTGCTGGCAGTAATAAGTCCTGTGGTTGTAAACTCATTCCCCTGGAAAACATACTCAACTTCTTCGGGTTTGGTGATGTTTTTTGCAGCAACAATCAAAGGGGCCGGCTCAATAACCAACATTCCTTCTGTAAAGGTGATATGGTAATTGGGGGATGTAAAGCCTCCGGGAACAATTGTATACTCACCCGCCAGAGTGGCAGTGGCAGCAGGCCCTGAAATCACCAGTCCTCCCAGAAGGTTTGAAGGGCCCTCACCTGAAATGAAGCCTGAAAAACTCACTGTAAAACCACTGAAAACCTGATTGTCGTATGTTTTGGTTTTATCGTCAGCCATAATTGTTAAGGGAACCTTCTGTATAACAAATATAACAGAGGAACTACCTGCGTAGTTGGAATCCTCCACTGTGGCCACTACTTCATAGGTGCCGGCATTGAGGGGAAGGTCTGTACCTCCGTTGTAGGTAATGATCAGTGTTAGTCCTTCGGGAACGGTTGCAAACTCCGGCTGTTGCGGCAGTCCGTTGTACATGGTTTCCAGTTCCGTAATCTGCACCGTAGCTTCGGCCTTCAGGATCTCAAAGGTTGCAGTGGCAGTGCCCTGGTAATTGGGATCCTCCACTGTGGCCACTACTTCGTAGGTGCCGGCATTGAGGGGAAGGTCTGTGCTTCCGTTGTAGGTAATGATTAACGTTAGTCCTTCGGGAACGGTTGTAAACTCTGGCTGCTGCGACAGTCCGTTGTACGTGGTTTCCAGTTCAGTGATTTGCACTATGGCCGGGGCCTTCAGGATCTCAAAGGTTGCAGTGGCAGAGCCCTGGTAGTTGGGATCCTCCACTGTGGCCACTACTTCGTAGGTGCCGGCATTGACGGGCAGGTCTGTGCCTCCGTTGTAGGTAATGATCAACGTTAAATCTTCGGGAACGGTCGCAAACTCCGGCTGCTGCGGCAGTCCGTTGTACATGGTTTCCAGTTCAGTGATTTGCACTATGGCCGGGGCCTTCAGGATCTCAAAGGTTGCAGTGGCAGTGCCCTGGTAGTTGGGATCCTCCACTGTGGCCACTACTTCATAGGTGCCGGCATTGAGGGGAAGGTCTGT
>ERZ869909.154-NODE-154-length-104099-cov-9.299389_pt1 | contig 104099 bp, 82 predicted proteins | sample MGYA00520892_ERZ869909 | MGnify/ENA primary metagenome ERZ869909 (study PRJEB32215, sample SAMEA104723947) | bioreactor metagenome | biome: bioreactor; feature: anaerobic bioreactor; material: water | place: China | collected 2015-03-12 ... | reverse complement strand
TATAGAATCCCAAAGGGGCAAATGGTTGCAAATCCCGTAGGGATGGAACATCATAATCACTAAAATCAAAGATCGGGTTTGTTTCGTTCCTCTGGAACTCATGGTTTCTGTTTCTGTGGTTTTTCTATAAACATGCCACCCCTCCGGGGTTTTGTACAGAAACTATGTGCACGATTAGTCCCGTAGGGACGGAATGTGTATAGAATCCCAAAGGGGCAAATGGTTGCAAATCCCGTAGGGATGGAACATCATAATCACTAAAATCAAAGATCGGGTCTGTTCCGTTCCTCTGGAACTCATGGTTTCTGTTTCTGTGATTTTTCTATAAACATGCCACCCCTCCGGGGTTTTGTACAGAAACCATGTGCACGATTAGTCCCGAAGGGACGGAATGTGTATAGAATCCCAAAGGGGCAAATGGTCGCAAATCCCGTAGGGATGGAACATCATAATCACTAAAATCAAAGATCGTGTTTGTTTCGTTCCTACGGAACTCATGGTTTCTATTTCTGTGTTTTTTCTATAAACATGCCACCCCTCTGGGGTTTTGTGCAGAAACCATGTGCACGATTAGTCCCGTAGGGACGGAATGTGTATAGGATCCCAAAGGCGCATATGGTTGCAAATCCCGTAGGGATGGAACATCTTACAGCCCGGAAAATAGCAGCCATCTTTCAGAAACACTGAAGATGGCTGCCAGATAGAATTAATGGATTATCTCTCTCGTTCAAATCTGGTTTTCATAATCAAAAGCCATCATTTTAGCAATAAGGCTCTGTTCTGCTTTATCCAGTGCATCGGCAGTTTCCTTTTTGGTAAGTACATAACCTGCTGCAGATAAAGTTACAAATGTTTCTACCCCAGCTAAATCTTCCTCAATGATGGGTATTGCTTTGTTTTCTTCTTCCAGACTAAGTTTGGCCCTTATGCTACCGGCAATTTTATTGGCATTATCGCTTAAAGAAACGGCAAGGGTTTCCATCAAGCTAAATGTTCTGGATTGATTGGAAGTTATTGTCCAATTTATGATAGCATGCGCCAGGGCAGGAATAAGTCTTTCTCTTAGTTCCTTGGGAGCTATAAGGCATTTGCCGAAAACATTTTCACTTTCAATCCACCCTTCTTCTCTTAAATTATTTAGTGTTTCTTCAGTAACTTCAGGTTCAAGAAGATTAAGGCTAACAGAGAATAATCTTCGTAAGTCAATGGCCATATCTTGTACAAACAATCCTGTAGCTCTTCTTAGTTCAGGTATCCATTTTCTGCTTAAACTACGGTCTTTGCCGGCCAAAAGGTCACTTATCTGCTCATCATTCAAAAGATTACCATCTTCATCTCTTACAATTACCATGTTATTGGGCCTGTCACTCCTATCGAACGAAGCATTTTCCTTTCCAATACCCGCAAGCAATGGATGCAAACCACGCATTGCCGAAATAGAAAGAGGGCTTCTTCTCTTCAGGGTTCTTTCTTTACCTCCTTTTGCGGCTTTCATCCAACCCCCAAAAAGCTGGTCTGCAAATGTAGGATCGCAATTACCATATACTTCCCCTTCACCAAGTTCTCCATTCTTGCTTATTCCAAAAACAAATGTGGTTGGAGCCGGTACTTCATTTAATGCAGAAGTTAAACTGTCAATCAGAGATCGTTTTACCTGTTGTCCACTCGAGTAAGGCACCCACCTGTTGAACTGAGGATCAAAATATCTTTTCTGACCATCTTCTACTGCAAAAACTGTATGTTCTGCTCTTTTTAATGTTCTGATGTAAATTGTGTTCATAGTCTGCAATTTTATTTGTTATTATTCTTTAGAGTTTCCTGAAAACTGAAATGAAATTTGTACTTCATGAGCTTTAAAAATTTGTTGGTTCTTGCAGCAAATATTACCTTTTCGTGAAAATCAGAGGCTATTAATATTCCTCTGGTAACTTCTGAATATGTACCCATGTATGCAAGTATTTGGGTTAGACTTTCTGGTTTTGCAATCCCAGCTTTTAACTCAATAATGACATTTAAACCTTCCAAGTCTCTGGCCAATATATCAATCCTACCTGCAGGTGTGATGGTTTCTTTGCCACCATCAATAATAGTTAAACCCTTTTCCAGCTGCTCAATGTTATGGCGTAATGCCATCTGCATATCCCTTTCCAAACCGAATTTGGTTTCTACAGCATCTGTAATTTGTTCTGTCTCCTCCATGTTGTCATAGGTGCCCATTGTGAGATGTGCTTTGATGGCCCTTACACTTTCCGGAGAAACATTAAACTTTTCGGAAATTTCATAAACAGAAGCATTGCCTTTTCTGAGTAATTTGATTATTTCCTCTTTTTCCATAGTTAAGAAATTCTTTCCTGATAGGCATAGTCAAATTTCAATAGAACTACGAAGTAGCCAAAATCTTCGTTATTCAATAAATGCACATAATCACGCAAACCTTTATATACGGTCAATGCCTTGTTGTCCGGTTTTAGGTCTGAAATGATTTCGGTTAGGGTTTCTATAAATCCTTTTTTGGATTTCGCTGAAAGCAGGTTTGAGATATTGTTGGCTGCTTTTCTTGAACCGGATTTGTCTTTCTGTAGTTCGGTCCGATACTCAAAGAGTGCTTTTGCAACCTCTTGAGTATAATCTGATAGTTCTTCTTTGTTTTTCGTAATCATAGCTAATAACCAGGTTTTGTAAATTCTGAATGGAATGATTTTATTTTCGTAATCCTTTTGATTTGCTTCTTTAATAGCTGACTCAAAATCTTCATCACTTTGGTTCCCTTTTCTAGTGACCTTTGATTTGGACAGATTTGGCATTTTATCTGCATCGAAATACTTTCTAAGTCCTTCCGGTTCGAGTGCTTGTATACCCAGAGCACCCAATTCACAAGCCCTCTTAATGTGAATTCCATACATGTCTTCATATTTGCCCAAGTCTGTTAATGCTGCGTTTTCTCCAAATAAGACTTTGTAGAAAGAAATCAGCTTTCGAGCCTGCTGAAATCTGAAAGGATAAAACCCCATGGTTTTATTCATCTGCCCAAAACCGAAAACATAGCCTGTAATCGTCTGATTCGGATAATGATTAGAGAGATTGAAAAACAACCTGCTCCATTTGACAGTTTCAATGACTGTTTCTGTTTTATCGTGTTTGAAGATACCCAGATTGTCAAGGGTTGCAAAATCATGGTGTCCTCTGTTGAAATTGCTGTACACAAAATTTAACCACTGTCCGTTCCAACTTGTTATTTTGTTTCCTGCCAACTTTTCAAGAGTAGGTTCATTTAAGAACGAACGATAAACCTTCCAGCCTTCATAGGTTTTATAAAGGATTTCAGGTTGATCAAAAAGGATGGATAATCCTCCTGATACTCCCAGGCTTAATCCACTGCCTATCCATGACAAGTATATTTCTTCTTCTTCAAAAAGCAATGGTATATCGGTTACAAGTCCCGATGTGGTTGCAAATTCTTTAAGTTCAGAGGCAGGAAAACCAATTGCAATACTTGCATCTCGCTCTCCTTGTTCTATTTTTTCATGAAGGTTGAAAAGTTTCTCCTTTCTTTCAGCAACAGTTAACAACTCTGGCTTTTGACCTTTCTTCATTTGTACGAATGGAGAGTTGGTTGGCCATTGTAGATATTTGTTGTGATTAAAAAACAACTCAAAGTATTCTTGCTCAAAGAACTCCTTTGCTGTAAGCTGTTTTTCATTTTTTTCATTCCAGGCTTTCAAAAAAGTCCTGCCGACATTTACAGTTATCATTGTGCTCTATATTTTACAAAAAATTGCTATCCGGGTTAAATTTTTCTCTTGCTTTTTCTATATGAAAACCTGTTTCTATGTTGTAAGAATGGTTGGGTACAATAAAAGGCCTGTTTCCTGTTTCACATTGAGGAAAAGCTTTTACCTGCCAGTATCTTGCGGGGATTTCGAGCTGAAGCCGTTGTTCGAAGTAGCCATTCGTATAATTCTCAAAATCAGACTCAAGAATGCAGCTTACACTGTCAATTTCCAGCAATTCCAATAGATACGACTTTGGTCTATGCGTCAGATAATCCAATACAAAGGTTCCATCTTGCTTGAAAATAGAATGTGTTTCAATGTTCATTATATCTACATTGGGGAAAACTTTATCAATTTTCTCCTGCAGATCTCTTTCTTTTAGAATTTCACCATCAGGAAGCACATCGAAACTGCTTTTTAAGATTTCAAGATCATAGGGAAGTGCCTCTTTTTTATCTTCGGGTGGTGGTATAAGATAAATTGGTTTATATTTTCCTATGGTTTCGGGAGTTCGCTTACGGTTAACTCTTCCAAATCTTTGTATCAAGGCGTCCAAAGGTGCTGTTTCTGTAATCATCAGGTCAAAGCTGATGTCCAGACTTACTTCAACTACCTGTGTGGCTACCACAATGCATGCTTTATCAGATGTATTGAATTGGTACGTAGAGTTGCCTTCATTATCCAGGCCAATGAGTAATTGTTCTTTTAGGTTTCTGTCGCCTCTTTTAAAGCGGCTATGTATCAGTAGTGCTGGTATTTCCGGAAATAGCTCCTTGAAATGATTGTATCTTTCCTGAGAAGACTGTACGCGGTTGCACACAATCAATACTTTTTTATTTTCGGTCAGGGCTTCATTAATCACCTTGTCAGTATCTTTCCAATGGTTCAGCTTGTTAATTATGTGCCTGTTGAACTCATCAAGCTGGTCATTGGACAAACTGACCTCATATACGTTTTCCTTTCCTAAAATGGTTAAAATTCTATTGTAGAGATCTGAGGGCATGGTTGCAGTTCCTATATGCAGCCGACATCCTATTCTATTGAGTACCTCCACCATTTTAATTACAATGGCTCTGGAAATCTCAGTATAGGTATGAATTTCGTCAAGGATTATGTCATTACCTTTCAGGTCCAATAGTGTTGCTTCAAAGCCTCTTGTGCCGAAAATAATTCCTGCAATCTGATGTGGTGTAAGAACTTTTATCGAAGACCCCATCATTCCTTGAAGGACGCGCTCTGTTGTTCGGCCATTTTTAATAGCTACACTTGAAGCGGAATGTAATAACCGGATGTCAATGTCTGGGTTCGATGGTGTTAGATCTTTTAGCACACGATTATACATGGCATTGATGGATGCCTGGAAGGGAAGCGTATAAAACACTCTTTCTTTGCATCTTCTGAAAAGAAAATCAGTTTTCCCGGCTCCTGTGCATGCAACCACCATTGTGTGTTTCTGGGGTGCATCAGCACTGATTGTAGAAAGGGGATAAAGCTCGTGTTGCCTTTCGAAAAATCTTAAGTCAGGTTTTTTGAATAATCTTTTTGCTTGCTTTTCTGTTTCGTGTATAAGTGCTGAGGCAAAGTGGTCGGCATTGACAAGTAGTCCTTTCCACTCGGAATAGCCTTGCTTTTTTACGAGACTTTCAGAAATATCAAGTGCTTTGTAATAATTCTCTTCTGCCTTCTCTTCTGTAATTACATCTGTTGGTACTCCCAATGCTGCAAGAATGAGCATCGCATCCTTCGACCATTTTTCCCAGTCTTTTTTGTGGATAGCAAAAACATCTTCAAAATTTTGCTCAAGGTCCAGGATACCTTTCTGTTTTGGATCGTTGACCAGAGATTTGTGATGAGCAACAACCATCTCCACCAAAGGAATATGAATTCGCTCATCAAATAAAGAAAGAAAAAACAGTGATGCCAGCTCATGTCGGTAGGGTTTTTCTCCCTCCTTTCTTTGGTAATCTGGTGAAATTCTTTCCTGAAATATTGGGCTGGCCTTTCCAATATCATGCAGGATGGCGCCATGTTTTGCTGTTTCAGGATCCTTCCCAAAAGCAATTGCAGCTTTTTCAATGGCCAAACTTACATGCTGCAAATGAGTATGCAATGGTGTAAACTCAGGTTTTCCCTTAGCTTTGATATGTTCGCAAACTACCATCAATGTGCACTTTTTACAGGATTTCCAACCACCTTTAACCATCCATACATGGGTTCGTTATTGTTAAGTCGATTGTAACCCACCAGAAAGGAATTGTCAGTTTTCTCAAAAACCAACTCGAAACCAAAGTATAATTCATCATTGTTTTCAAACTCTTCCTTTGTGGTGTTTCTAATCAATGGATCAGGATAAAGGATATCTTCATTTCTGGCAAGACAAATGTGCTGGGTAGAGGCTAAAATTGCATCCTCTTCGCTTTCGAAAGCTAAAAATAAAACAGGATTGATCATAACTCCTCTTTTCAAGATCGCATAAGGTCTGGAATACTCTTTATTGGCACCTCTGCCTTTCTCATTCCAGCCTCGCGCCTGGGTTTGTTCTTGCTGCTGAGATATATGGGCATAACTCAATCTATGGCCTTTGATTTTATGTATTCCCCATTCTTCTTTCAACAATTCAGGGAAAAGCTTTCTTTCAATACCCGCAACAATTGAAGGTGTAAGGAATTGCTGGCTGTATACTTCCTCATCTCTTACTGCAGTCCATGGTTTAATAAAGCCAAAAGGACCTGAATATTTTACAATGAATAATTGCATAATTTCTTGTTTTTATTTCAACGCCCCAAAACCAATCCCCGTGGAGTTCCCCACGCCCACATTCCAGGCGAAAGCCAGTTGTTCGGGTGAGCCGGTGATTTTTACGGCGCTCATGTTTACTTTATTTCCAATTTTGTTGTAATAGATGGTCTTGATTTTTCGATTGCGGTAGTCGGGGTCAAACCCTACCCTTATGTTTTTGTCGTCAAGACCTGCTTTGCGAAGTTTGTGTTGAAGGGTTTCTGTTAAACATACATTAGCCTCTGGATCTTCCCAGGTATAATGATAATCTTTTCCTTCAATACTCCTTTTGATGAAAATGGGGCTGCCTGGATGAAATATCCTTTCATGCCCGAATTGTGGGTCCTCCTGGATCATAATTTCATTTACGCTCAGGCCAAAGGCAATATCCGGATCTTTACGAATACCATTTACCAATTCCTTTACAAACGCCGGATTATATCCACTTATAAAGAAAGATGCCCCATTTAGGAATTGCATTCCTTTTTTTGTGATTTCGCCTCCATTGAGCCAGGAGAACGAATACAATGAGATGGTATCATGAAAAGGATTGTCTCCAAGCCATTTGTGCATGGTGCCTGTCAGAACAGGTTGGTAATTGAATGGAACAATTGTTTTTGATGGTGTGGTTGTAAGATGAATTCTCATAACTTAAATTGTATCTTTTGATAAATGATTGTGTTCGTTGCTTCAAATAATCCTCTGACTGAATTATGAAATTGTAAATTATGCTGATTAGTTTTCAACCATATTATAGCAATATTTTGTGTTAATGCCAGAAAAACAGAATGTTGATTAATGAAGATGACCGGTCTTATTTACTTTATTTTTGTTCCCATTTTTCCCCCCGCAATTTATACAATAAATTCATTATCGCCCATATGCTTTTGATTTAATTTATTAACACCAAAAGAAAAAACAAATTGGCCAACGGGCTAAAAATAAAAATAGAATTCGACAACTAGTGTCGTAATTATTTTTTCTTTCAAAAAAAATACTCCGAATTGATATACAGTGGGTTGGGTCTGTGCCTGGGTTTTAACCCTCCCTGCGAACTCCTGCTCCTTATCCATTAGAAACCCATAGTCTCCCGGGGTTTTAAGGGTAGGGATTTACATTCCTCCCCCTTGCCTCCTTCCCCCGTTTTTTGTACATTTGCAGCGGGTTTGCCCGTGGTTATAAACGTTTTTGAAAAGGAGATTTTATGTCTGATATGATACACAATGGATTAAGCAAGCAGCAGATCGAGGCTGCCGGATTGGAAAAGATTCGCCAGGATATGCAGCAGGTGTTGCATTCTTTTGCAGAGGTGCTCACCCAGCTGGGAGAGGAGCAGATTGCCCGCTATTTGCCGCTTGCCCATGAGCTTGAGGCATTGTTGCCCGGCCTTAACGGGCAGGACGAAAAGCTGATTCAGGCCTTGAGTATCTCTTTTCAGCTCATGAACCTGGTAGAAGAGAATGCTACTGTGCAGTTCCGGCGTAAGCTGGAGAAAAACCAGGGCATGGATGCCATACGGGGTTCGTGGGCAGAAACCTTCAGAAGGCTGCAGGAGCAGGGCCTTAACCAGGACCAGATTGCTGCGGTACTGCCCCGGCTAAAGGTGATGCCTGTGCTCACGGCCCATCCTACCGAAGCCAAGCGGGTATCGGTGCTCGACCTGCACCGCCAGTTGTATTTGCTGCTGGTGAAGAAGGAGAACCAGATGTGGTCGCCCTCGGAGCGCGAAGCCATTGATGATGAGATAAAATCGGTAATGGAGCGCTGGTGGCGTACCCGCGAGGTGCATCTTACCAAGCCCGACCTGGAGTCGGAGCGCAACAATGTGATGCACTATTTTACCAGGGTATTCCCCAAGGCGCTGGCCATGAACGACCTTCGCCTGAAATACACCTGGAAATCCATGGGCTTTGCCCCTGAGAAGCTCTCGGCACCAGAGCAGTTTCCGTTGTTGCAGTTCGGCAGTTGGGTAGGGGGCGATCGCGATGGGCACCCGCTGGTTTCGGCTGCCATTACCCGCGATACATTGCTGGAGCACCGCCGGGCCGCATTGGAGCTGATCCGCAAAAAACTCAGCCGCCTGGCTGGTGGATTGAGCTTTTCCGATGGCCAGAATCCGGTCCCTTCCTTTTTTCATAATGCCATTGGCCGGTTGCAATCGGAGCTGGGCGATGCCGGACTGAAAGCCATGGGGCGCAACCCACGTGAGCCCTGGCGCCAATATGTAAACCTGTTGCAGCTCAAATTGTACAATACCATAAACCGGGGAGAAGACGGGCCCTTTTACGCCAGCGCTGCCGAGCTGCAGCAAGATCTGCAGGTGTTGCGCAAAAGTTTGCACGAAATCGGGGCACAACGTATCATCGAAGATCAACTCTTTCCCCTGGAGCGGCAATTGCAATGCTTTGGTTTTCACCTTGTGAAGCTCGATATACGCCAGAACAGCAATTTCCATGAGAAGGCTGTGGAGCAGTTGTTGAAAGCCGCTTCGTTCGAAGACTGGCAATACAGCCAGTGGGACGAACAAAAACGAATTGATTTCCTCAGCCGCGAGCTGCAGAGCCATCGTCCTTTTGTGGTTGGGGGAGTTTGTGTGGGGCCCGAAGCCGACAAGGTACTGGCATGTTACAGGGTGATCCGCGATCATGCTGTTTCCTATGGCTATGATGGCATAGGGTCGTTGATTGTGAGCATGACCCGTGGATTGAGCGACCTGCTGGTGGTTTACCTTTTCCTTCGCGAGCTGGGATTGCAGAATTCTCCCCTACAGGTTGTGCCATTGTTCGAAACCATTGATGATCTCAAGCACTCTCACCAGGTACTGGATGCCTACCTGTCGCATCCGCTTTACAAAAACCGTCCGATGCCCGAAAGCCTGCAGGAGGTTATGCTGGGCTACAGCGACAGTAATAAGGATGGCGGTATCCTGGCCAGCCGGTGGAATATTTACCAGGTAGAAAAACAACTCAGCCAGGTGGGCGATAAGCATAATACATTGTTGCGCTATTTTCACGGTATTGGAGGCACCATAAGCCGGGGAGGAGGTAAGTACCACCGTTTTATGGAAAGTATGCCCCAGGGAAGTGTAAGTGGTCAGATCAAGCTTACGGTGCAGGGCGAAACCATTGCCCAGCAGTTTGCCAACCTGTGCAATGCCAGTTACAACCTGGAAATGTTGCTTTCGGGGGTTGCACTGCAAACCGCATATACCCTGTATGTGAAACAGGTACCCGACTATCCTTTCGATGCCTTTAACAAGCTGGCCCAATTGGCACAACAAAAGTACCAGGAGCTGATTCGCAAGCCAGATTTTATTGAATTTTACTCACAGGCAACACCCATAGATCTGCTGGAGCGCAGCCGTATAGGTTCGCGTCCTGCCCGTCGCACCGGGCAACGCACCCTCAACGATCTCAGGGCCATCCCCTGGGTTTTCAGCTGGAACCAGTCGAGGTTCAACCTTACCGCATGGTTTGGTGCAGGCTATGCCCTCTCCACCCTCAAAAAGGAAGATCCCCAAAGCTACCAGGCACTGGCAGCATTTGCCCATAAATGGCCTTTCCTCAGGTATACCCTTATACATATGGAGACCAACCTGCTCAACGCCGATGTGCAATTGATGCAGCAATATATTGATCTGGTGCAGCAAAGCAGTATACGCAATGAATTTGGCAGTGCCATTGTGCAAGAACATGCAGGCGCCATCGAACTGATCCGCGAACTGTTAGGCACAGAATCCGAAAGCAGGCGACAAAGCCTCCTGAGCAATATAGAGCGCAGAAGAAAGGCCCTTAATCGCCTGCATCAGTTACATATCCACTACCTGCAACAATGGAGGGCATTGCAGGAGGAGCAGAAAGATACCAACGAATATTTGCTCGACAAACTACTTATGATCACCACTGCTCTCTCCGGTGGATTGAAAAGTACAGGTTGATAATCAGTTTGCTGGTGTTTTGAGAATCAAAGCCGTGTTGCCGTACCGCTGATGTTGATGGAAAACTCCAGGGTAGTGAGGGTATAGGAATAGGTCAGGCGATTGCCGTCGCGTGTGCCCGATCCGCTTACACCCATGCTCTCTGCATCAATCACAATGGTTTGTTGTGGTATGGTAAAGCTTCTGCCAGACACCGTAGCCTGCAGGGTAACACCTGATTCATCTCCAAATCCGTTGAGCAGAATCTTGTTTGACTCGGCAGTTGATTTGGTAATGGAGAAATTGTAATTGTAGGTGAAAACCTGGCCAAAGGTAAAGGTTTCCTGTGTGCTCCATGTGCCCACAAAATCGTCTCGTTCGTCCTTGTCTTTGGAGCAGGCGCCAAACAGCACCCATACTCCCGTCAGGACCACCATAATCAGTTTGTTTGTTTTCATCTCTGAACATTTTAAATGGTTTGGCCGGATGCAACCCGCATGATGATTGTCATCCCTGTTTTACTTCGTTGAGCTCTCCCGCAAGTGCAGCTGAGTTTAACGAATCATGCTCGATTTGGATCTCTCTGTTTTAAAAGCAATAAATAAGATAGTGTACTGACATTGCAGTCACATGCAGCGAAGCATGGGGGAGGGGGGGCTTCTGGTTTTTGTCCTGGGTTGGTGGTCTGTAGGGAATTACCTAACTTGTAGTCTTCATTATGTGGGTGAAAAAGGACATTGAGGGAGGATGCTTTTGCAAATGTAGCGAATAAAAACACTGGTTAATATAAAAAAAATGCAGATGAAGAGAAAAATAATAACAATTCTTAGGGATTTGTGGGGGGTGATCAAGGAAACCACCCTCCGGTGGGACCAGGCCAATCCCTGGAGGCAAAGTGCCATACTGGCCTATTACTCCATATTCAGTCTGCCCGCCCTGTTGCTGATCATTATCGTGATGGCAGGTTATTTCTTTGGACAAGAGGCTGTTTCCAACGAGCTGTCAGTACGAATTGAGCACCTCATTGGCTCTGAATCAGCAGGAATTATAGAGACCATGGTTGCAAATGCTGCCGATCCGGGCAGCTCAAGTCTTGCATTTTGGGCAGGTATAGGATTTTTGCTTTTTGGGGCCACAACAGTTTTTTATCAATTGCAGCTGTCACTCAACCATGTATGGGGAGTAATACCCAAACCCCGGAAGGCTTTTTTGAAGTATCTGCGCGACAGGCTCTTCTCCTTTGGGCTGGTTTTAGCCATTGGCTTTTTGCTCATGCTGTCGCTGGTAGTCAACTCCCTGCTCAGTATGCTTGGATCGTGGCTTCGGGGCCAATGGCCGGAGTTGTTCCCCCCTTTTATGACACTGCTCAGCCAGAGCATTTCTCTTGTGGTGCTTACCGTAATGTTTGCCCTTATGTTTAAGATATTGCCCGATGCCATCATTCGATGGCGCTCGGTGTGGGTAGGTTCTTTGATTACAGCACTTTTGTTCGGGTTGGGGCAGTATGGACTGAGCCTTTATTTTCAGTATGCTGATCCGGCTTCCATTTATGGCGCTGCCGGATCGCTGATCCTGATTATGATATGGATCTCCTATGTGGCCATGATCCTATTGTTTGGTGCCCAGTTTACAAAGCAATGGGCCATTAAATTTGGCCATGGCATTAAGCCCAAGGAAAGTGCAGAGCTGGTGGATATGGATGACCCGGGGTTCTCCCTTACAGAGTAGGGGCGGCAATTCCAGTGTTTTCAGATCCGCTTTTTCTTGTGGTGGCTCGACAGTTTTTGACGTAGTAAGTGATTTCCGCAGTTTTTCTGTCGGAATAATTGCTAAATTAAAGGATAGCAATCCCTTGTTGGGCTGATAAACTGTAATCCGCAAAAACCGTTTAGCCATGAAGAACTCTGAACCCCGCATTTTTAGCCTGGTAGTTTTCATCCTTATGAGCCTGGCAATGATTTCGTGCTCAAAAAAGGAGGATGAAAAGGTACCGGAAGTTTCAACCCTTCCCATCACAGAGATAACCAATACCACTGCCAAAGGGGGCGGTACACTCATCAATGAAACCTTTGATAATCTCGCATTTTTCGGACTTGTAATTGACACCCTTCCTGAGCCTACCACAGGGCGTAAATTGATTATGACCGGAGGAGAAGCCGGCACGGGTTTCTTTACTGTGGATATATCCGGTTTAAAGCCTCACACACGCTACTATGCCCGGGCCTATGCCACCAATAAGGTGGGGGTGGGTTACGGCCAGGATGTTGAGTTTATTACCCAGGTAGTGGTGGGCGACCCTGTGCAGGGTGGGGTGGTGGCCTACATCTTCAGTCCATTGGATAATGGATACATTGAGGGTAGAAACTCCGGAATTATCGTAGCAGAAAGTGATATTCCGGGCACCTATGCCTGGGGTTGTGCAGGACTGCTTATTCCTGATGTCTATTCTTTTGTCGGATTTGGATTGTCCAACTCATTGGCTATCGTAGCAGCCTGTCCTTTCACTGATATCGCTGCAGCAAGAGCCTTGAATTTTACCCTCAATGGCAACTCCGACTGGTTTTTACCCAGTGCCAATGAACTTACAAGAATCTACGAAAATCTGCATTTGTCGGGTAAGTTAATCTTTCCCGGCGATTTTTACTGGTCGTCGTCGCAGTTGGACCAGAACCTGGCCATTGTGCGAGGATTTCATAATAACACCCTTGCAGGAATCGATAAAGCAACTCTGGCAAGGATAAGAGCCGTAAGGTATTTCTGAGGATGTATGAGTCTGATGGGGCTTACCCATGGAAAATGTGATTGTATCTCAAAACAATACCAGATGATATTATTGAAAACTAATCGTTCCTTTACCACGAAGCTGAATAGCACCCGGATTGTTTTTTTCTTACTCTTCTGTTTTTATCAATGCCGGCCAAGGCAGAAGATCCCGACAGTATCCTTATCAAGGAGTTGCAAGCTCAGATGCATTTGCTGCGTGTAGAAGAGGGTTTGTTGAAAGGTGGCAGTGGGCTGGTTGAGGCTCTAATTGGAGCCAAGTTTGTGCTTATTGGCGAGCAACACGGTATCCGGGAGGTGCCCGATTTCTCCGGTGCCCTTTTCAGGGAAGCACAAAAGGCCGGTTTCTCTTACCTGTGTATAGAAACCGATCCGTTTATGGCCTCCAGGCTTGAACAACTTGCCCGCAACGGGAAATCAGCTTTCCAAACCTTTAACCAGGCTTTCCCCATGAGTGTGCCCTTCTACAATTGGGTGGAAGAGTTTCAGTTTCTTGAACAATCATTGGCGCAGCTTACCGATGGTAAGCCCCGGTTGTGGGGTATCGACCAGGTTTTCATGGCAGCACCCCGCTATCTTTTTTCCCGTTTGGCCGAACTGGCTCACGATGAGCAAAGCCGCCATACGGCAAAAGAATACCTCGACCGTGCGCGGCAAGCGTTTGATGAAGTGATACAAACAGGTGATCCGGGCAAACTCATCATGGTTGCTCTTTCTCCCCACGATTATCAAAAGCTGAAGATGGCTTTTGCAGATAACCCCCAACAAGAGACCCATAGGATCATTTCCGGTATTCAAAAATCGCAGGATATCTATATGCTCTGGTTTCAGGGAAAGCAATATGAAAACAACCGAAACCGCTCTCGATGGATGAAAAGTAAGTTTATGGAGTATTACCGGGAAGCTGTCAGATCCGATGAGATGCCCAGGGTATTGCTGAAATTTGGTTCCGGGCATATGTCGAGAGGATTGTCCATGTTTGAGCAATACGATATCGGCAATATGGTTTCTGAGTTGGCGGAAATAAATGGATCTTATTCGCTGCATATCAACGTTGTGGGATTAAGGGGTATGGCAGCGCAAGCCTTTGGTCCGCCACAGGCTTTTGATCGTACGGCCTCCATGCCTGCTGTTTTATTGAAAGCCCTGGAAGGCAAAACCGATGGAGATAACTGGATACTACTGGATATGCGTCCTTTGCGCTCCAGAGTAAACCCCGCTTTGCTCCATCCCATCAGAGATATGGTCTTTGGTTTTGATTTTTATGTATTCGTGCCCCGGGCAACCCCTGTAAATAGTTTCTGAAACCCACGGATACCCCGGTTTTTTTTCGAATGATTTCCCTCCAAAAAATCTACTTATGAAGCAAACCCAGCCACCCAAAAAACAACTCATCAAGCCCGAAATGCTTATTGCGGTATTTGCCATACTTATAAGTATGTCAACACTGTTTGTGTACATCTACCAGTCGAACCTGATGAAGCAGCAGCAAAAAATGTCGGTATGGCCTTATCTGAGCTACGGCCCTTCGTGGAGCCCGGATCACCTGAGAATATCTATGATTAACAAAGGAATAGGGCCGGCAATTATCTCAAAGGTTCGTCTGACCTTTGATGGGGAAGAGATTGAAGGGATGGAGAAATTGATGAATCTGGTTCCGGATTCTCTCAGAAGCCCGTTTACTTATTCTTCCGTGTGGCCAGGACTTGTGGTGATGGCTGGCGAAACCATTACCTTACTGAGTGTTTCAGAACCCCAAACAGTAGAATACCTCCTGGGTAACATCCTGAATGAAAAGATCAGTCTTGAGGTTTGCTATACCTCGGTTTATGGCGATAGTTGGGTGAGTTATGGCACCTATGTGGAGGAAGCCCGTTGCAGGTAATGCAAAAAGTGGCGGGGTGACTGGAAGTCGCCCCATCACGGCCAGAACGCAGGCGACGGGGCCACTCTAAAATGACCCCGCCGCTTAAAACAGAGACCATTTAAAAGTGGAGAAGAAAAATGTAAAACGAGCCATGACAAAATATTTTGACACACATTATAAGCAGATGAAATCAATAGTTATCGCCAAAATCCTGGCTGTCCTGCTCGCTTTCCCAGTACAGGCACAGGAATGCAATTGTAAGGATGAACTGAGTTTTATCATGCAGTTTCTAAAAGAGAATTACCCGGGCTATCCTGATAAGGTGAATGAAAAGACCTATGCCGAATACAACTCTTTTACCCAGCAACTCAGCCTGAAGGCCGAACAAGCCACAGGCAATGCTGAATGTGTATTGTATATTGGCAGATACATTGGGTTTTTTCGCGATCAACATATTCAGTTTGGTTCAACACTGGACTGGTCGGCACTAACCACAGAAGCAAGAGAACAGATTATTGGCAGCAGAGAAATGGCTTACATTTCGCCCGATAAGATCGAAACACTTAAAAACAGCACAGGTATAGAAGGGATCTGGTGGACCCCAGACTCCACCTACCAGATTGCCATTATTAAAGACCATAAGGGTTTTCGTGAGTATGCCGGCATTACCCTTTACAGTAGAAATCCCAACTGGAGCTCCGGCCAGGTAAAGATTGATCTGGTTCGCACTGCTGACGACCGGCTCGATGGCGTAATGTACTTTGCCAACCACCAGCCTTATTATGTAAACTATACTATTTCGCCTAACAGGTTGGGCAATGGCTGGGTGCGCCATGGCTCTGTTGCACAGGGAGGGCGTACTCCTGCACTGAGTAGCCGGAAATTGTCAGACAGCACATTATATCTTCAGATGGGCACCTTTGCAGAGTGGAATGCCCTGCCCATCGACTCATTGGTGGAAGCCAACCGCAACCATCTGGAAACTATGCCCAACCTGATCATCGATATCCGCAATAATGGCGGGGGGTCTACATTTTCTTTCATGCCCATTATGCCTTATATTTATACTGATCCTATACACATGATGGGGAGTGATGTGCTGGCTACACCTCATAATACCAAGGCCTGGGAGGCCTTGCTCGACAATCCCTTTATACCTGAAGAGATGAAACCCGGGCTGGAGGAATTTATTGCCAACATGCGAAACCATCCGGGTATGCTGATAAAGGCATCACCCGATACCATCGTAACGCTGGGTATGGCAACACCCATCCCACGCAATATTGTAGTGCTTTTCAATGGCAACACTGCCAGTGCTTCGGAGATACTGATACAAGCTGCCCGCCAAAGCAGTAAGGTGACCCTGATGGGCGAGAATTCAGCCGGTATTCTGGATTATGCAGATATGCGGGCTGCCCCTTTTTCATGCATGCCTTTTGAGCTGGGGTATGCCACCACTCGCAGCCGGGCTATCGATCTGGGCAAAGGAATTGATAATGTGGGAATACCGCCGGATATTTTTCTTACAAATGACCAGGACTGGGTGCAGGAGGCATTGAAATATATTGAAAGAAAACGATAGTAGCGGGGTGACTTGAAGTCGCCCCGTCACGGCCAGAACGCAGCCGACAGGGCCACCTTCAGTGACCCCGCCGCTAAAAAAATAAAAATCACCATTATGATACGAACCGATCTCCACAAATACCGCCAGCACGATCCCCGGCTGCAGTTCCGGGGTGCCATTGCCACCAGGATCGAAAACCTTTGTTTATAGTGTAATGCCAATTCTTATTAGATGTTTCGGGGCGCTGCCCCTGATTGTTTCATTTATGTGCAATGTTTTACAAAGGTAAAGGGGCTCTGCCCCAGGAATGATTTTTCAACCGAAAACGGCAAATATTTCGGTGTTATGAATCTATATAATTTGAATATCCGCTTTTTGCCACTATGGCTGTACCTTTAGACAAAATATTTGGTCAGGTTTATTTCGCATGGGTGGCTATCTGTTCAAACGGCCTTGCAGATTTTTCGGTAACAAAACAAGGAACGAAGCGATTAAAAAGATTTGCAGACCCGCATTGCACTAAAATTTGGATCAATGCACTTGATTTATTGCGGGGCCTTAAATCTTTCAGCGAAGAGACCGTAGTTTTGTCGAAAAAGCTGCGAAGCCTTGATTTTTTGCAACTTTTTCATTAAGGAAAAAGTTGAAGAAAGAAAAAACTTTTCGAATGTAGTCTGTTCGATTGTCGAAACTGACCTTAACGTAATTACTGGCAAGATTACGGATAATCATACTATATAATAATCAGATTTTGAACGGATAAAACTCGCATTAAAAATGACAAATGCCTTATTCAAACCTGGCTGCAGCGCAGCCCAACCTTTATTTCAAATTGATCATATTTGTAACCAATAGGTGCAGCGCACCGCAACAATGGTGGCTCAGCGCACCAAAACAAAACCCTACCCCATGAAAAAACACCCCATCCCCAAAACCCCCATTCCCCTTCAGGCTTACAATAGACAAAACCGTCAGAAGGTGAAATACAGCCGGCGGTTTTCTGATCATGTGATACATGGTGTGATGATCTTTGCCAGCGTTTTGCTGGCTTTCTGGCTCAACGATTTCCGTTTGAACCAGGAAGAAAAAAAGAGAACAAAGGCTGCCATCGAAGCGGTGATCAACGAAATCAATCAGAACATGGTCATTCTTCAAACCTGGACACCCCGGCACGGGGAGCTTTATCAGCGACTGGATGAATTTAGGCAAAACAGCCTCGATACAGCAACCGTGTTTAATCTGGAGCAGTTTCTGGATGGGCCCATAATGCAACAAATCATTACTTACGATAGCTGGGATATCATTCGTCAGACCAATCCTCAGATGGATTTTGACACCAGGCTTTTGATCAATCATATTTACCGACAACAGGAATATGTTGATAATGCGCTAAAGGCATTGATAGATTACTTCTACCAGAGAGAATCTTACTCTCAGGAAATTGTCCAGGAGAACTACCTTCTGTTCACTATGCTGGTTGGAAATTTATGGGGCCAGGGTGAGGCTATGATCAGGGAGTATGGTTTTGCACTGGAGCAGTTGGAGCGGTAAAAACCATCCTTTTCGAAACATTTCCACTCCCTGTGTATGAATATCCACTTAAAAACGTTGCTCCCTGCCAAGTTTTTTAAGGGTCCTGATGTGCGATGCCATCGCCTCACCAAATCCTTTATGCTCATGGTAGGGCATATTGAACTCCCGGGTGGTTGCTTCCACAATTTTTGAAAGGGCGGGGTAGTGGACATGGCAGATCCTGGGAAAAAGGTGATGCTCTATCTGGTAGTTCAATCCACCCACATACCACGAGAGCCACTTGTTGTATCTGGAAAAATCGGCTGTAGCGGCCAGTTGCAGCGCAACCAGCGAATGACCTATCCTGCCCTCCTTGTCGGGTACAAATTGCTGCGGTCCCTCGGTTACATGGGCCATCTGAAAAACTATGGCCAAAATGCTGCCCGCTGTCAGATGCATCACTAAAAACCCTGCTGCTACCTGCCACCATGCCAGAGGGGTTAACCACAATGGCAATCCGAATATAAACAGGAAGTAAAGAATTTTGGATATTACCAGGTACGCCATGGAGCGACGGTACACTGCCAGTGGCTGGTTGGTGATACCCTTGCTGCGATAACGGATCCGTTTATGAAAATCACCAAAAACAATAGCCAGGGTCATCAGTGAATAAAAAAACCAGGCATAGTAATGCTGAAAACGATGGTATTTCTTCAAGGGAGAAGCATAGGCAAAACGAAGAATAGCACGGCTTTCAATATCCTCGTCTTTGCCATAGATGTTGGTGAATACATGATGCAGCTTGTTGTGCTTTATTTTCCAGTTGTATGCGTCGGCTCCGATGAAATTCATGCTCAGGCCCATCAGCACGCTTGTCCTGGGGTTGCCCGAGTAGCCGTAATGGTTGGCATCGTGCATTACCGACATCCCGATACCGGCAATTCCTATACCCATCAGAATAAATAAAAGCAACACGAGCCAGTAGGGCAGAGGCAGGGCAAGAATAGCCACAAATGGCAGAAGGTAAAGACTCAGCATTACGATGGTTTTCATGAGCATTGCCGGATTATGATACCGTGACAAACCTGTTTGCCGGAAGTATTCGTTGGCACGGCTGTAAAGGGCCTTCTTAAATGCAAGATCCTGCTCTCTGTCAAATACTATTCGCATAGCGCCTTAATTTATTGTGGAAATATAATGATAAGAAATTCAATGATAAAGGTAACACCAAAAACGATTGGTTTTTTTATTTGTTTTGCGGTATTTGGGTGCCTGAAAATTGGTATATTTGAAAAAGCAATCCATCTGCCTGTGAAAAGAATTCTCATACCTCTGTTTACCCTGCTCTTTTTGGGATGTTATGAAGAGATCATTTACGATGAAAACCCTTTTCTGATCAAAAAGAAAGAGTTACATTTTCAATCTCTTGCAACCCAAAATCCTGTTATCAATATGGGTACCTCAGCCTATATTTTTGCCACAGCCACCGGCGACAGTCTTACTTTTAGCTGGAGCGTGTCAGAGGGAAATCTTCAAACATACGATACCCTTGCCAAATTTTCTCATCAACAGGAGGGCTTCTATACCATTGAATGCACCATTGCTGACGCCTATGGAAATTCAGAAACCAGGTCAGTGGTGATCCACGTTACTGAGCAACTTGTTTTTACCGGGTTTGTCATTCAGGATACGATTGTACCGGTCAATTATTCCATCCCGGTTAAGGCCATTGCTTCAGGCGAAGAGATTGCTTTTGTATGGAGTGCAGATGGAGGAGAAGTAACAGGAGAAGGGTCTGAAATAAGTTTTGCTGCACAGGCACCGGGTATGTACCTTCTGAGCTGCACTGTTACAGACCTGGCAGGGGAAGAACAAACACTGCATGTACAAATCGAAGTGGTGGATGGCTTTGTGTTCAAAAGCCTGGTTGCCGATCCTGCACGCCTGCCTGCCCACGACAATGCGGTTATTACCGCCTCTGCACTGGGCGAAAACCTAAGTTACCGATGGACTTGCGATCCACCGGCCAACCTGCTGGGTTCCGGCAAACAGATTATTTTCAATATCTGTCATGCCGATATTTTTACGGTGTTTTGTGAGATTACCGATGATAAAGGAAACAAGCAGGTGAAAAGCGTGAAGATTACGGTTACGGATTTGTAAATTCTACATCCAATGAAGATTCCCGGGTTATTTTTTGTTTTGTTAGTTCTCTCGCAAATGGTCAATGCACAGTGCTGCTCCATGGGCAATCCCACCGGAGGACAGGAACAGCAGAGCGTTTTGCCTGCAAAGCATTTACGCATCTATTCGTTTTATAAACACGGATACAATGATACTTACTTCCGGGAGAATATCAGATTGATAAACTACGGTACTTTCAGCCACTCTTTGTATGATTTTGCTGGCCTTCAACTGGCCTATGGTCTCACGCACAGGCTTACTCTTGAGCACGAAACGGGGTATTTTCTCCAGAAGCAACTGCGCTACAACGATCCGCAACTTGATGCGCTTACCCGCAAGGGTTATGGACTCTCCAATGGTGTTTTGGGGTTGCATTATGCCCTGTGGAGCCACCCCAGGTCGGCAACAGAATTTTCTGTGGCTGCAGCGCTCAAATACTCCTACCAGTCGTCACCCCTGGAGGTTGATGGGGTTGAAATGCCCGTTGAGTTGCAACCCTCTACAGGTGCTTTGGGCTTTGTGGCTAGAGCTGCTTTTGTTACAAACCTGAGCAGTACCGGATTAACAGTCTTTTTACAGCATCGGTTTGAAACCAACCGTCCCAACTACCGCAATTATACCTTTGGCAATGCACATCATACTTCTTTGGGCCTGGGTATGCCCTTGCAAACCTGGTTATATGCCAATTTGCAGTTGCGCAACGAATACCGAAGCAGCGATACTACCCCTTCTGCTGCCAGGTTAGCCAGTGAGGGCAGCAACCTGCTGATAGCATCTCCGGCATTATCATTTCAGTTGCCTGCGCAATTTCAACTGACCCTGTTTGCAGAACTCCCTGTTTACAAATACTATTTCGGAGAACAGCTTTCCTATCAATACGCTTTTGGAATTGGATTTTCCCGTCAGTTCTCTTTTTTAAGCAGGCAATCCTTGTAAATCCTTCCAGAGGAAACTCAACTTTTCCATCAATTGAGTAAGAATCCAGGCGGCGGGGCCACTCTATAGTGACCCCGCCGCATCATACATACTGGCGATTACTTTTCTTCCAGAAACCCATCCACCATCTCAAAAAACCACTGTGGCTCGTCGTAGAAGATGAAGTGCAGCGCGGTAGCTGCCATCTCCACGCGGCTGTTGGCAATGGGGGCAAACTGGGCCTGGAAGCCGTTGCGGGCCGACTCCAGGGTAGTGCCCCACTGGCGGTAACCATACCAAGAACCCAGCACCAGCACCGGACTATCTATGGTGTGTACCTGGTTGCGGATGTCGGTGGTGTACATCTCGCCCATGGCCCGCGCTATAACGGCCGGATTGCTCCGCATACCCATCTCCAGCACCATACTCCTTTTGTCGGCATCGCCCATCATGGTGGCAATCATCATTTCCTGCTGCGCACGGGCTGCTTCAGGGTTGGCATTCTGCATCTGATTCTTCATCATCTCGGCCATGGGAGCGGCGGTTTCGGCGCTGATGCCAGGCATTGCCAATACCGGGAAGTAGGGCAATCCATCCACACTGACAATGGGACCGAACAGCTCGGGCTGTTCACTGGCAGCCCAAAGAGCAAGAAAGCCGCCCATACTGTGACCCATCAGGATGGGTTTATGAAGATTCTCTTCTTTTACATACGCAATCAATGCATCGCGGATGGCCTGCAGGGTATGAGGGGCTTCCAGGGTGCGTGAATTGCCAAAACCGGCAATGGTAACCAGGTGCAACTCATAACGGTCCTGGTAATACCCGGCCACCTCATTCCAGACCTCTGCACTGCAAGCCATGCCGTGGATAAGGATCATGGGGTGTCCCTGGCCGGTTTTCTTAACTTCAATAATGGGGTTGCTGGCAGCTGCGCTGGCAAATCCGAGCATAAGGGCAATGGCGAAAAAAATAATCTGCTTGATCATAGGATATGGTTTTTTACGTTGAACATTCGGGTTTGATGAATTGATGGCAAAGTAAAGCCATCGCCAAACGACTGGGAAATTTCCTTGACCAATGGTCCGGACAAAATGACCAACGGCACCCTATGGCAGAATTCGGTCTTTTTACCGTTGGTCAGGGATTTTTGGCATTTGGTCAATCCATCGGTGCACCACCCACAGAATATGCTAATTTTGAGGCATGAAACCATTTGTTGTTTTTATTCAGCGATATAAGCTCCATCATCTGCTCTTTTGGGCAGTATATTATGTAGGATGGGTGCAAGCGTATACGGATTATTACGAGCGGCGCAGTGATGTGCTGATCATTACACTGCTCTATGCCCTGGCCCATGCCACCATGTTCTACACCACACAGTATGTGCTCATACCTCGGCTGTTGCGCCGGCGCCGTATTGTGGCCTTCATTCTTGTCTTCGTTGTTCTGCTGATCGCCACCACGGGGGCCTTGTATGGCGGCATTACCCTGGTGCTGGGCTCACTCATCCGATGGGGTGTTACCCCCATGCAGTTTATGAGCACCCTGGCCATCTCCTCCATTTTTATGACAGGCGTGCTGCTCAGCATCAAGGGCTTGTTTGACTACAACCGCAACATACGCCAGCAGCAACGCCTGGAGAAAGAACGCCTGGAGGCTGAGCTGCAATACCTTAAAGCCCAGGTAAATCCTCACTTCCTCTTCAATACCATCAACAGTGTTTATGTGCTGATCCGCCAAAATCCTGAAAAAGCCTCCGAAACCCTTATCCGGCTCAGCGACCTGCTGCGGGCACAACTCTACGATTTCAGTACCGAGAAAATATCCATTGAGCAGGAAGTGGAATACCTGGACAACTACATTGAACTGGAGCGCGTGAGAAAAGGCGATCAGTTGATGGTGGAGGTACACAAGGGCGATCACTTGCAGGGTTTTTCCATTGCCCCCCTGATGCTGATCCCTTTCCTGGAGAATTGTTTTAAGCATGTTGCGCAGGATCAGGGATTGCAGCGCAAAATCCGGTTTGAGTTGTTGCGTGAGCAGGACCAGCTGATTGCCCGGTTTTTCAACTCGCGCAACAGCAGTTTTCCTGGCACAAGCACCCAGGCGGGCGGGCTCGGCCTGAAAAACATTCAACGCAGGCTGGCATTGTTATATCCGGGTAAGCATACCCTGCACATCAATGCCCAACCCGATTTTTATGAAGTAACACTAAGCCTGAAACTGACATGAGCGAAAAGATCAAAGCCATTATTGTGGATGATGAACCCCTGGCGCGCAGTGGTCTGGAAAGCTATGCCCGGGAAGTGGATTTTCTGGAGATCATTGCCGTTTGCGACAATGCCCTGGAGGCCAACAGCGCCCTGCACAAACACAAGCCGCAGCTAATGTTCCTGGATATCGAAATGCCCCGCCTGTCGGGCATCGAGTTTCTGAAGTCCTTGCCCAATCCCCCCCTGGTGATCTTTACCACGGCCTACCCCAATTATGCCCTGCAGGGTTTTGAGCTGGATGTGATGGATTACCTGGTGAAACCCTATCCCTTTGCACGCTTTCTGAAAGCGGTAAACAAGGCGCGCGATCTGCTTCTACTGCAAAAACAGGAGGTAACCACCGGCGACCCCGTCGCAGCCGGATATTTCTTCGTAAAGACAGAAAACAAGCTCGAAAGGGTGGTGCACGATGAGATCAACTTTGTGCAGGCCATGGAGAACTATGTGATTATCCATACCCATGCGCAAAAAATCATGACCATGATGACCATGAAAAGCCTGGAGGAAAGCTTGCCGGTGGCTGACTTTATGCGTGTACATAAAAGCTATTTGGTCAACCGGCACAAAATTTTGTCCATCGAAGGCAATGAGTTGCGGGTGGGTGATGCGCGTGTGCCGGTATCGAGGCAAAAAAAGCAGGAAATCATGGAGTTGGTGCTGGGGAAGAAATAGGCCGGGCGCAACCCTGAATTTTTCAAGCGGTGCAGTAAAACAATATTGGCCAAAACGAGCCAAGCCAGCGGATCTTCTCAGAGAGAACGCTGGCTTGGGTTATAGCCTTTTACGTACCAGGGCTATAAGGGTTTTACCGGCACACAGATATCCACAATGAATTTTCCATCGCGAGGCTCTTCGGGGTACATCTCAAAGCAGGGCTTGTCGTCGGGCTGATAGCCGCTGTTGGGAAACCACTGTCCGTAAAGCCATTCCCAGGCCTGGCCAAACTGGGTGGCATCTACCTCGAAGCGGGCCACCACATATTTACCCCCGTCCAGTTGCATCTTGCCAACCTCTCCATCCACCTTGGTGTCGGGAGCCACGGTAATACATACGCTCATTCGCAGCTTGTCTTCCGCGCAAATATTGGGATCATCGTGATAAATGATCAGGGATTTGAAGTTGGGGCCACCAATCAATCCCCTGGGGCCAGCCCAGCTGAAAAGGCGGTTCCAAAGCCCTTCAAAGAGTTTTTCATTGCCCGCATAGGGGCCTACATGGCGCAGGTACGCCACCGTCATGTTGGGGAGATCCTGAATCTCCAGACTTTTGTTAAGTTCCATGCTTATTTTCCATTTTATGGTTTGCGAACGTTGACAAAAGTACATGGCGGCATCGGTACGGCCTTGACCATCCTTGCCATGCGTTTGACCAATATTGCTATGCTGGGCCTTAGACTTGCGAAAGTCGCTGGGCGATAGGCCAAAGTGGTTCTTGAAGTAACGCGAAAAAACGGACAGCTCAGAGAAGCCACAATGGTAGGCAATTTCCGAAACGCTTGGATTAGCATTGGAGCGCAGCAGCATGGCAGCCTTCTCCAAACGAATACGGTTGATAAATTGAAAAGGCGTTTCGCCCACAATACTGTAAAAGATCCGGTTGAAGTGAAAGCGTGAAAAACTGGCAACGGAGGCCAGCTCGTCAAGGGTAAAGGATTTGTCCAGGTTTTCCTCGATATAATCAAAGGTACGGTTGATGCGGGCAATATATTCCTGCTGGGTTTTTCCTGACATGGCGTTGGTTTTGATGCAAAGGTATAGCTTGAGATGAATATTTGATAGAACCCGACTGAATAAATTGTTGTAATGCATGGGTAGCAAAAGGAAAAACACTACTTTTGTGCTGTCATGAATGCAGCCTGATGAGAAAACCCCTTTCCATAATACTGCTCCTTCTTGCCGCTTTTACCCTGGTGGCCCATGACCTTATTCCTCATCAGCAACACGAAGATCATATCTGTTTTGAGCATGCTGCCTGCAGGGCTGAAGCAGAGCCCTCTGAAGGGAGTGAAGAACCCTGCTGCATGCTGGCCGATCTTCACTTGTTTGCTCCGGCCGATCAGTTACATTTTTTCAACTGTCCCTGTTGCACTCATTCAAACGGTGTTGATGCTCATCTGGCTTTAATAGGGTGTGCCCCGGCTTGTGTACCAGAAAGTATTGCAAGCCCCTTGCTTTTCAGGAAACATCCTTTCCTTGTACTTTCTTTTTCCTCTCTGGCACTCCTGAGCAAAGGATTGCGGGCCCCTCCCATGGGCTGATTATCCCTCAGGAATAATTTCCGGATTCCCATTGTGCAACCCTCAGTTGTGCCGGAACCCCATTGTTTGGGTTTGGACACATATTTATTTGCACGGGCTGGGTAAGCATTAAACCTTTTCCCCATTTTTTAATCATATACCTATGAAGACAATTATCCCCCTTTTGATTGCCATTGCCATGCTTTGCTCCTGCGCTGGATCAGGGCAACAATCACATGATCAGCACACTGAAAATGAAGCTCATGTGCATTCGCACGACTGCGATCATGATCATGCAGAAGCCAAGCATGTTCATTCGCACGATTGCGATCACGATCATGATCATGAAGCACCAGAGGGTCAGGAGACCTTTGTTTTGGATTAAAACCGATGTCCGGGTGCCCTTATCATGGGCATCCGGACTTAATAAAATACAATTGAACCATGAAACGAACATGTTTGCGAATTAAACACAAACACATATCAACTGATACCGCATCTGCGGCAGAGCTCGGCGAAGCCAAAATAGCAAACATGGAGTTCCTTGTGACCTGTTTAGAACAAATTATTTACACATGAAACGAAAAAACATTCTGCTGCTGACCTTCCTGGGGATGTTTCTGGCAGCCTGTCATCAAAACCATAATCATCACCACGATCACGACCATGATCATGATGAGGTGAAGCTTTTCCTAACTGCGTACGATGATGTGCTGGAGGTATTTGCTGAGGCCGATCCCTTTGCAACTGGCGTTACTTCTGAGTTGTTGGTGCATCTTACCTGGCTTGAGACCTTCAAACCGGTTACCCACGGCAGAGCAACCCTCAGTATGGCCATTGGTGATCAGGGCATCCGTCAAACCCAGGATCAGCCTTTGAAACCGGGGGTTTTTCGGTTTCAGCTGCAACCCCAGGCTATGGGTATGGCACGTGTGTTTCTGGATGTGGAAACCAACGGTCAGTCAAGGCGTATTGAACTGGGGAATTACCGTGTGTACGACGATGCGCATGTTGCCTTCCATGCTGCCGAAGACCTTATGCCGGATCATCCCACCGCCATTCATTTTTCAAAAGAACATTCCTGGCTGGTAGATTTTGCCACCGGGCCGGTAAGAGAAATCTCCATGGGCACTGTAATCAAAACCGTTGGAGAAATCCAGCCTATGCAGGGCGACGAAATACGGATCAGTGCACAAACCTCTGGTATTGTAAGGTTTGTAAGTAACAGCCTGTATGAAGGTACAGCACTGCAGGCTTCAGAGGTACTGCTGCACGTTTCGGGGGAAGCACTGGCCGAGAATAATGCTACCTTGCGTTACCAGCAGGCTCAGAGCAATTACCAGCGTGCCCGTGCTGACTTCGAGAGGATCAGTGCCCTGGCAGAGGAAAACATTGCCAGTCAGCGCGAATTAGGGCAAGCCCGCAACGAGTATGAAACCGCCGCAGCAGCATTCGAAATGCTCTCACGCAACTTCTCTGAGAAGGGTCAGGTGGTTCGCAGCCCCTTTGCTGGTTCTCTTACCCGGCTGTTTGTAAGCAATGGAGAATATGTGGAAACCGGTCAGCCGCTGGCCCGCATTACACGTGAGGGATACCGTATTGTGCGTGCCGAGGTTCAAACCCGCTATGCACCCTGGTTGCCCCAGCTGGCCGAGGCCCACTTCAGGGATCCTCTCAACAGGGTTTTTACCCTTTCGCAACTCAATGGCGTGTTTTTGTCAAGGGCCACAAGTGCCAATGAACAGTCGCACCTGCTCCCCGTAGTGATGAAGATACAGAACTTACCCCACTGGGTCAACGGATCATTGGTAGATGTGTTTCTGAAAACCTCTTCACAGGATGCTGTAATTGCCGTTCCTAACACCGCGCTGGTTGAAGAGCAGGGATATTTCTTTGCTTTTGTGCAGATCCACCCCGAAATGTTCGAAAAACGCCTGGTGAAAACCGGTGTCTCCGATGGTATCCATACCCACATTTTGGAAGGATTGACTGCTGGCGAACGAATCGTAACCCTGGGTGCAAGAATGGTGAAGATGGCTGCCGCTGCCGGAGAGATTGATCCGCATTCGGGGCATGTGCATTAGGGACAGGGTGTGAGGCATGGGGTGATAAGGCAAGAAGTGAGTGTGAGGGAACTGGAAACTTCCGCAGGAATTTCCAGCTTCCCGGGAATGAAAGAGGCGATAGCTCAAAGCTAAAAGGAGTAAGGTAAGAGACAAAAGGATTGCCTGGCTCATCCTCTTTAAAGATGCTATTGATTAAATATATCGAAAAACAGAATAAATATCATGCTAGATAAAATATTACAAACATCGCTCAACAACCGTTCGTTGGTTATTCTGTTGGCAGTGATTCTGATGGTTGCCGGTAGCCAGGTAGCATCGAGGATGGATGTGGATGTGTTTCCCGACATCACTGCCCCGACAGTGGTTGTGATGACCGATGCCCATGGTATGGCACCCGAGGAAGTGGAGCGTCTTGTAACGTTTCCCATAGAAACCGCAGTAAATGGAGCTACTGACGTAAGGCGGGTGCGTTCGGCTTCCAGCCAGGGCTTTTCCTTCGTATGGGTGGAATTCGATTGGGGTACCGATATCTTTCGTGCCCGCCAGATCGTTAGCGAGAAAATGGTGGAAGTAACTCCCTATATACCCTCAGGTATTGGTACTCCCATACTGGCTCCCCAAACCTCAGTAATGGGAGAAATACTTTTCATTGGTCTTCAGGCCGATAGCACCAGTATGCTCGATTTACGCACCCTGGCCGACTGGGAGGTCAAACCCGTGCTGATGGCTACACCAGGTGTAGCACAGGTAACCATTATCGGAGGCGATTACAAACAATACCAGGTGCTGGCAGATCCCATGCGTATGGCTCATTTTGGGGTAAGCCTACAGGAGCTGGAAGCCACTTGCCGCAGCATCAGTCAAAATACGCAGGGTAGTGTTATCCGCGAATTCGGGAATGAGTTTGTTGTAAGGGGGATGGCACGTACCAACGATCTTGAACAATTGGGTGCTTCACTGGTGAAGTACCTCGATGGCAAGCCCGTAAGGGTAAATGATGTTGCCCAGGTGGTGATGGGTGCTGCCGTAAAACAGGGGCATGGGTCTCAGAATGCATCTCCTGCGGTAATCCTTTCCGTTTCGAAACAACCCAATGCCAACACCATTAAGCTGACCCGGGCCATCGAACAAAACCTTGCCGACCTGCGCAGTTCACTGCCCCCCGATGTGGTGGTGGATACCGAAATCTTCAAACAGTCCGATTTTATACAAACTGCCATCAACAACGTGCAGCGTGTACTGCTGGAAGGGGCTATACTGGTGGTGATCATTTTGTTGCTCTTTCTGATGAGCTTCCGTACCACCCTTATATCTCTCATCGCCATTCCGGTTTCATTGCTTACTGCGGTTATTGTATTGCATCTGCTCAACCTGAACATCAATACCATGAGTTTGGGAGGTATGGCCATTGCCATCGGGTCGCTGGTAGATGATGCCATTATTGATGTGGAAAATGCTTACAAACATTTGCGGCGCAATGTATTGCTTCCTCCTGAACAGCGCACCCCCGTATGGCAGATCATTTTCGACACTTCAAAAGAGATTCGTTCTTCCATCATCAAAGCTACCCTGATCATTATCGTGGCTTTTATTCCTTTGTTTTTTCTTTCCGGTATGGAAGGACGCATGTTGCAGCCACTGGGTATTGCATACATTGTGTCTCTGGCAGCCTCGCTTCTAACAGCCATGACCCTTACCCCTGTGTTGTGTTATTATCTGATCACAGGCGAGAAACAATTGCAGAAGGCAAGCCAGGAGCCCTGGTTGAGTCGAAACCTTGCCAGGGCCTATAAGAGATCACTTACCAGGGTGCTGGAGCACAAAAGAGTCCTGATATTTGCATCAGCCGGCCTTTTTGTGGTGGCGGCGCTGGTGCTGATGACCATGGGGCGAAGCTTCCTTCCCGAGTTCAACGAAGGGGCGCTCACCATTACTGCAGTCAACCAGCCGGGAGCCTCACTGGAGGTGAGCAATGAGGTGGGGAATTTGTTGGAAAGAGCATTGCTCTCTGTGCCCGAGGTAACACATACTGCCCGCCGCACCGGCCGGGGTGAGCTGGATGAGCATTCGCAAACGGCCAACAGTGCAGAGATAGATGTGAATTTTGTTCTCAAAAACCGTTCGCAGGAAGATTTTCTTGAGGAGGTACGGGAGAAGCTGGCCACAGTGCCCGGCGTAGCGTTTACCGTAGGGCAACCCCTGGGCCACCGGATCGATCATATGATATCGGGCACACGTGCCAATATTGCCATCAAAATATTTGGGGATGATCTCAACACTCTTTACCAAACCGGAAAGCGCATAGAAGCAGCCATAAAAGATGTACCCCGGCTGGTAGATGTTACTACCGAAGAGCAGGTAGAAGTGCCTCAATTGCAGGTCAGGGTCAATCGCGAACGGTTGGCATTCTACGGTATCACCATTGAGGAGTTTACCTCCTTTGTGGAGCTGGGTTTTGGCGGAGAGAAACTGACCGATATCTATGAAGGGCAACGCCGCTTCGACCTGGTATTGCGTTTTCGTCCTGAATATACCCAAAGTATTGACGGGTTGAAGAATGCCCTGATCCAGACCGGCGACGGACGATATATTCCCCTGGAGCAGGTAGCAGATATCATTTCGGGGAGCGGACCCAATACCATCAGTCGGGAAAGTGTACAACGAAAGCTTGTGGTTTCGGCCAACGTATCAGGAGGAAGCCTTAGCAAGGCAGTGGAGGAGATTCGCCAGCGAATAGAGAGCGATGTTTATATCCCCGAAGGTTACCGTATTGAATACGGTGGGCAATTCGAAAGTGCTGAAGCTGCCACACGTACCCTGTTGCTGACATCCATACTGGCCGTAGGAGTTATATTCCTGCTGCTGTTTCAGGAGTTCAGAGATGTAAAACTGGCCGGCGTGGTATTGCTCAATCTTCCCCTTGCTCTCATCGGAGGTGTTTTCTCTCTCTGGATCACGTCAGGGGTGCTTAGCATTCCTGCTATCATCGGATTTATCACCCTGTTTGGTATTGCCACACGCAACGGTATTCTGCTTATAGGGCGCTATCAGCGACTGGAATCTCTTGGTAGCAGTTTGAAAGAAAGGGTCATTCAGGGTTCCATTGACAGGCTCAACCCCATACTCATGACAGCCCTCACCGCTGGCCTTGCACTGATACCGCTGGCACTGAAAGGCGATGTGGCTGGCAACGAAATCCAGAGCCCCATGGCAAAGGTAATCCTGGGAGGATTGCTAAGCTCTACCGTGTTGAATATTTATCTGGTGCCTGCAGTATATTCCCTCCTGAAACGAAAAGAACAAACCGCACCTGTTTCTGCTCAAACAGATGCAATGGAGTAGATCATTACAAAACAACAGATACTATGAATAAGCTGATAACTTTTATCCTCATCCTGTTTGTGGTACCCTTTTCGTGGGCTGGCCTGGATGAGCTGGTAAGCGAAATAGAAAAAAACAATACCCTGCTCGAAGCAATGCGCCAGCAGATGGAAGCCCGAAGCCTGGCTCATCGTACAGGGATTTTTCTGCAAAATCCTGAGTTTGAATATGCCTGGTTTGCCGGAAGCCCTGCAGATATGGGTAGCAAAACAGGTATCTCGGTAAGGCAGCAGTTCGATTTTCCTACAGCGTACAGGCATCGCAACCAGCTATCTTTAGCCCGCAATGAACAGTTGCAATGGGAGTACAGGCAAGTGCGCAGCGATGTTTTGCTGGAGGCCCGCCTTACCCTGATACAGTATGTACATGTGGCAGCAATGCTCAACCAGCTGCTCAGCCGGCGTGCTCATGCTCAGGGTATTGCAGATGCCTATGCGCGTATGTACGAGCTTGGCGAAGCCAATATCATGGATTACAACAAGGCCCGACTCAACCTGCTCGATATCAGCCAGCGTGTTCAGCAGCTTACCCTTGATCAAAACCGGTTGCAGGCCTCTCTGGAGGCTCTCAATGGAGGTAAACCCCTGGGAGCTTTGCCGGCTTCTTATCCTCTGCTGATCCTGCCCGACAGTTTTGAAAACTGGATGGACGTTATGAAGGAAAGGAATCCTGGTTTGCTCTGGTATCATCAGGAGGTAATTATCAGCCAGCGTGAGGAGCAGTTGCAAAAAGCGGTAAACCTGCCATCCTTTCATGTGGGGTATGTGAGCGAAATGCTTACCCATGAGCAATTTCGGGGCTTTGCTGTGGGGTTATCTGTTCCGTTGTGGGAAAACAAAAATACCCTCCGCTCTGCCCGGGCACATACCCAGGTGCTTCAGCTACAGCTCTCGCACCTGCAACTGGAATACTACCTTGAGCTTAAGTCGGAGCATGCCCGCCTGCAGGGTATGCTTGAAACCTTTGCCGGGTACCAGGACCTTCTGGGCAAGCTCGATCACAGCCAGCAACTGGCCAGAGCTCATGAGGCCGGAGAGATCAGTCTTACGCAGTATCTGCTTGAGCTATCCTACTACTACCAGGGAATGGATACCCTGCTGGAGATGGAGTGGGAGCTGCAAAAAGGATGGGCAGCCTTGAATAAGTACAGTTACTGATTGCCGGGTCGTTCCTCTCTTCCGTCTTTGTATCGGGCAAATCGTCCTTCCGTCCTCGGATGCACATGGTCATAATCCTTCCAGGGCCAGCCCCCAAACTGAGTGCGGCGATAATCGGCAAAGGCCTGCTGGATTTCCTGGGCCGTATTCATTACGAAAGGGCCGTGTTGTACCACAGGTTCGTTGATGGGCATAGCTTCTAGCAATAAAAGGTAGGCGTAAGCTTCACCACACTCAATGATAGCCTCCTGGTCGGCAAGCAATTCAATGGCATGGTTTGCTTCAATGTCAATACCTGCCATCGAAATGGTTTCACCTTTGTAAAAATAGAGGCTGCGGTTGGTTTCCATGGCCGTGGCAGGGAGCTTGTAGCGGGATCCGGGTTGCATTTTCAGGGTCCAGATGTTTACACCATTGGCGGGCTCAGCAGCCCAGGAATCGGGTGCTGGATCAGGCGCCTGGTGTGAACCCAGCTGCCCCGCATATACCTTAATTTCGGTGATCTTTCCCTTTTCGTCGGTGTGTTGTACCACTGGTATTTGTTCATTCCAAAGCATTTTGAAATGAGGGTCAGCAAATTTGTTGCGCTGGGGCAGATTAAGCCAGATCTGGAATAGCTCCAATGGGTTCTCAGCATCCTGTTTGATAAGGGGAAACATTTCGCAGTGCTGCAATCCGGAGCCGGCAGTCATCCATTGCACATCGCCCATGCCATATCGTCCGGCAGCACCGTGGCTGTCGCTGTGGTCCACAAAACCCTCCTGAACAATGGTAACTGTTTCGAAACCCCGGTGAGGGTGAGCCGGAAAACCAGGAATGCGTTCGCCGTGGTACATGCGCCAGCCATCCTTCAGGGTAAAATCCTGGCCCAGGTATCTTCCTGCCAGGGAAGCTGCAGGGCCCATGTGTTGATTGCCGCTGGGATACTGGTCCTTGTGGTGCACACAAAAGATAAATGGGTTCTGAACAGGCCACATAAACCCCAGGGGTTGAATGTTTTGAATGAGTTTGTTGTACATAGTGCTTTTTTTGGGGCAATGTACAAAGAATATTACGATAAGTCAAATTCGTTGTGTTAAACCTGCTCCTTGAAGAACAAAAATGTGCGATTATAAACCACCCTGGATCATTTTGAAGGAATCTAAAGTACAGTGGTTACAAAAACAATCATGCAATAATTTCCATACTCCGGATTATTTGATTATCTTTGCAGCCGTGTTTATGAATTTCTTCCCTTGTTGCACTCCCCGGATCATCAATCAGGTTAATACATAAGCCAGGGTTCAAGACCCTGAATTAGTATTGTTGTGCTTTCAAAAGAATTCCGAACACAAAAGACTCCTTTCCAACAGACCGGTAATGGGGACCCTTTCCAAAATAGTTTTACCGGTCATATTTTACCATCAGAGCGATAAGCAAATTCAGGTTGAAAAGCTGAGCAAATCAGCGATTCGGCAACTGTAGTTTTACAGTGTGTCAATGAATGATTTAAGAATGCAATAACCCATTGACTTGTAGCTCAATAATACACTATAAATGACATTTCACGATTTAAATTTAATTGAGCCTATCCTTGGGGCTTTAAAAACTGAAGGATACACAATACCCACTCCCGTTCAATTTCAGGCTATCCCCTATATTTTAGACAGAAAAGATATATTGGGCTGTGCGCAAACCGGAACTGGAAAAACAGCTGCGTTTGCCATTCCTGTAATACAGCTACTCACCGAAGATCAGCGCAACATACGCCGTAAGCCTGCCATTAAGTGCCTTGTGCTTACCCCCACACGCGAACTGGCCATACAGATTGATGAGAGCTTTGCTGCGTATGGAAAAAATACTTCTCTTCGCCATACCGTTATTTTTGGTGGAGTAGGTCAGCAACCCCAGGTCGACAAACTTCGCAAAGGCATTGATGTGCTCATTGCCACCCCGGGAAGACTCCTCGATCTGATAAACCAGGGGCACATATCGCTCGATCAGATTGAGTATTTTGTACTGGATGAGGCAGACCGCATGCTCGATATGGGCTTTTTACCCGATGTAAAAAGGATCATTGCCTACTTGCCGGCAAGGCGGCAGTCGCTGTTCTTTTCTGCTACTATGCCACCCGATATTGTGAAACTGGCCGATAAGATACTTGTGAACCCCGTTAAAGTGGAGGTAACCCCTGTTTCCAGTACCGTAAATGCCATTGAGCAGTTGGTGTATTTTGTTGATAAAAACAACAAACGACGTTTGCTGGCAGACCTGCTAAGGACCGATGAAATTGACCGGGTGCTGATATTTACGCGCACCAAGCATGGTGCCGACCGTGTAGCCCGCGATCTGCACCGCTCGGGGATCAAGGCGCAAGCCATCCATGGTGATAAGTCGCAAACTGCCCGCCAGAATGCATTAAGCAGCTTTAAAGCAGGGCAGACACGCGTGCTGGTAGCCACCGACATTGCCGCCCGTGGAATCGATATCGACGAACTGAGCCATGTAATCAACTTTGATCTCCCCAATGTTGCCGAATCCTACGTGCACCGAATTGGCCGTACCGGCAGGGCAGGGGCAAGCGGCAAGGCCATTGCCTTTTGCGATGCCTCAGAAAAAGACTATCTGCAGGATATCCAGAAACTCATTGGGAAGAAGGTGAAGGAAGTAAAAGATCACGACTATCCCTTAATGATCCATGATGCGCAGAAACCGGTTCCCGGAGCAGGCAGACGTTTTGGCGGTAATGGCGACAATCGGGGTACACAAACCCAGATTGCAGACAAATCACCCCGGCGTTATAAATCGGGCAATACCCGGCGCTCCAAGCGCTGAAAGGTATCTGCATAAACTTTTCCTCAATAAAAAAACACAGCGGTGTGGCCAAGGGCTGCACCGCTGCTCATTTCAGACCCCAAAGGGTCTTTACCTCTGCACAGGTTTTTTTGTTGCTTACAATTATCTGTTAGGACCAGATCCTCTTGGTCTTTCAGGACGACTTTGCGGACGCTCAGGCCTTGCTGATCTTTCACGTTGCATAGCACCTGTTCCATCCTGAAGCCTTTTCTGCTCCCTATTTTGCAGCCTTTCTTGTTTGCGTTGCTCACGTCTTTCCTGACGGGTAAGTCTTTGCTGTTCTCCCTGGGTACGGGCTTGTGTACTTACAGCTTCACCATCCCTGGTTTCGCGGGCTACATTACTCACATTTTCACCATGCTGATTTTGCTGAGTGGTTTGTTCACGCTCGCGGGTCTGGGTGCGTTCCCTGCTCTGAACAGGTTCTTGTGTTTGGCTTATGGCAGCGGCACTTAAAAAAAGCAAAACTGCTGCACTAAAAAACATCTTTTTCATTGTATAGGGTTTTAAGTGATTAACTGAAACAAATATATAACCCCATAAATGAAGGAATGATGAAATTCAGCCGGTTGAAGCTGCCTTTTAAAAAATAAAACGGAATTCTGTTCCCTTACCGGGTTGCGAAGTAACTTTGATATCGATCTGATGAAAGTCTGCAATACTTTTTGTGATAGCCAGTCCCATACCAGATCCGTTATTGGGATGCATTGGTCTTTTGCGAAAGCGAGAAAAAAGATGATCCTGATCCTGGATACTAATGCCTGGCCCACTATCAAGAATGCTTATGTGGGTTAGATGGTTGTTTGGCCTTATTACAATGCTCACCTTTCCTTCACGGGGTGTAAACTTAAGAGCATTGTTTACCACATTATAAAACATTATAAATATCAAATGCCTGTTGGCATTATTAATCTTTGCATCAGTTTCTTGCAGAAGCTGCAAAGTAATGTTTTTGTCGTCTGCAATAGGTCTCAACTCTTCAAGTATCTCTCTGAGAACAAGAGTAACTGAAAATTGCTCTTTCCTCAGATATTGCTCACTCTCTACCCTGGCAATGAGTAGCAGCGAGCTAACCATACTCTTGAGCCTGTAAAGTGTTTTCAGGCTATCCTCAATTCTTTCTGCAACCTCATCTGAAATATCTGTGCGCGATAGAAGGTTTTCAAAAGTAATTCTCAAGACTGAAACAGGTGTTAGCAGTTCATGTGAGATATTATCTGTGATTTGCTTCTCCTTTTCAAAGAGTTCTTTGATTTTTTCCATCTGCCGGGTAAGGGTAGCATCCAGTTGTTTAAACTCCTGTGTAGAAGTCAATACCGGTTTTGAATCATAGACAAGCGGAGAGTTTGTTTTTCGAAGTTTTTGGCTGATTTTTTCCAGCGGACGGATGAGCCATGCAACATAGGACAGGTCGGAAAAGCTGGTGAATAAAAGAAAAACCAATAAAAAGAAAAGGGTTATGGTTCGGATGTTTTTTTCTTGCTGCCGGATGCTGCTCAGGCTTTTTCCTATCTCCAGCAGATACATCTCTCCGTCAACATAAAATGAGTAATTCAGTACCCGGTAATCGATGATCTCATCATCTACCCTGCGCTGGGTTATTTCGATGAAATTCCAGTCTTGCTCCAGATCAACCCTTTCAAGGCTAATGTATTCTTCCTTAAGGATATTATAACTTCCAAAGGCATCGGTGTTTTCGTCTTCAAGAAAAAATTCCACACCCCACATGGCAACCAGGTCAATCACCTGTTCGCGTTTTGCAATAAGCTGATTGTCGGTTTGTATGGTGTTGATTCTTTCCAGGATTATGGGCATAACCAATAGAAATACTGAACCAAATATCACCTTCGACAGGATATTAAACAAGCTCAGTTTGAATCTAAGTGTCATGGGATAAGTGTTTGTTTGGTTCGTTGGCTTTGCTGAATACTCCCTGAGTTGTTATATCAAGGCAAGCTTGCCTGGTAGCCAACTCCCCTGATTGTTTTTAACCACTCTGTTGGGGCATGAGTGTTTAGTTTTTTTCGCAGATTTTTGATGTGTACGTCAATGAAGTTGCTGTCGTATTGATCGTCAAGCAAATTACCCCAAATGTGTTCATAGAGTTGCATTCGCGTAAGGGTTTTGTTTCGGTTGAGTACCATGTAAAGAAGAAGGTCAAATTCTTTCCGGGTAAGTTCCACCTCAATAGAATTGCACGTAACGGTTCTGCTGTTGAAATGAATTACAAATTCTCCCGCCAGGATTTCATTGGTGTTAATTTTGAACTTTCTGCGGGCTACAGCATGAAGCCGGGCGGTGAGCTCGGCCAGAGAAAACGGTTTTGCAAGATAATCATCTGCCCCCAGCTCCAATCCTGTTACCTTATCCTCAACAGCACCGCGGGCTGTAATGATTAAAATGGCAGGTGGATCCTCCAATGTGCGGATTTCATGGATCAGATCAATACCATCATAGTCAGGTAAACCCAGATCAAGAAGTACGAAATCATACAGATTTACAGCAAGATTTTCTGATGCTTCTTCTCCTGTTGACACAATTTCACATAAATAACCCTCCTGGCTCAGATGCCTGGCCAACTCATTGGCCAATTGGTGTTCGTCCTCAACAATCAATATGTTCATCAGTAAACAGTTTTTGGGTTTCTTAGATCATCAGTGTTAAGCTTTAATTGCCTGATTGGCTCGTTATTTTTCCTGAACCACAATACAAAAAAACTTTTCGGATGCTTTGTGTCAAAAAGGGTTATTGTTGATTACAAAATCCTGAATATCATATTTATAAAGAAATGAAAGCCTTTGTTGGTATTGATATCCTCCTGGTTCTGCAAGGGGATCAGATACAAAGGTTCGGCTTCAATGGTCAGTTTTTGGTAGTTAAAGGCAGTAGGGACGGAAATTTCCATTTGCAACCACCCGAATACATCCTTTGTGGTAGTTGTACCCTGATGGGGGAGGTTGGGATTGCCCTGACCAGGTCGGTGGGGGCGTTGCACAGGAACGATTTGTGTGGAATTTCCGAAGAGAATATTTATGTTGGGGTCAAATGAAAAATAACTGGCTGAAGTTCCCAAATCCGGGGTAGCAAAGAACCTGGAGTGCCTCAGGTAAAAATATATTCCTGCCTGTTCACCCAGGATGCTTCCCAGAGTAGCCCGCGTATAAACCCATTGCCAGTCGAAACCTCCACTTATACGCATAAAATGAAAGCTTCCGAAGTATGGGTCATCAAGATTATTGGCACTTTGGTAGGAACTAATCGAAATAGCGACGTCGAAATACTTGTTGAAGGTATGCCTGAAACCGGCTGAAAGATCATACAATGGAATGGTAATGTTTATCCCGGGCAGATGATAGAGAGTGGCTGCTGCCCAAAGACTTCTTTTCCATGCAATCATTACATCTGAGGAAACAAAGGGTTGATGATCCGAGAGGCTTGAAACAGTATACATCAGATCGCTACCGTATCCTGTGCCGGCAAATAACGATATTGAAGAAGGAGCCTTAACCTGAGAGGAGGTATCCTGGACTGGTTCCTGGGCCACGCTAAAGCACATAGCACTCCAAAGCCAAGTATCAATCTTTTAAGTGTAGGGGGTAATATGGGCTGCATGGAGTATGGATTAACGATTTCTTCCGGGTCGTCCTGCTCCCTGAGGCCTTCCGGCTCCGGCAGGTCGTCTTCCTTCACCAGGTCTGACAATATCAGGACGTGCTCCCCTTGATGGACGAGCTCTCTGGCCTTGCTGCCGTTCATTACTCTGCCGGTCAGGAGCAACTTTTTTTACTTCCTCTCCTTCTTTGCTCTCAGGGGGGGGCTGCTGGGGTGTGTTTTGATTAGCGGTTGTGGTTGCCTCCTCTGTTGTGGATTCAGTAGATTGATTCTCCTGTGTCTGTTTTTGTGGAGGAGGATTGGGGTTTGCCTCCTGTTGTGCGAAACATGCAGTAACAAACAAAAAAATCAAAACCTTTAACATAAAAAGATTTTTGACCATATCCTTTTTTGGGGCTAATTTACATAAACTATTATGAAGTTTTGATGAAGGATGCTGCTTATTCAGGCTTCAGACTAATTTCTTCAAATGGGTTATCCTATACCACAACACTGTTTTAAGAAATATTGTGAGTGAATCCTAAGGCAATCTTTTTTACTTTTGAAAAGCCTCAGATTTAGGCTATTCGGGGACATTCAGACTATATGATTTGCTTTTTTTATCCGGAATAACCGGTTTTTTGCATTTGAAAAGTCTGCATTCATTTTTAATGAACCGGTTGAATAATTCTCAAGCGCTGCAAAATAAGTAAAGAGCAATCGTAACTGGACTAAGGTTTCTATGTTGAAACCTGCTGCGATGGCTCCTCTTCACACTCATACGATGTTGTTTTATGAACAAAAAATTCAAACCCATCCTGGTAGTATCACTCATACTGCTTATTGCTGCCATAATTTTTTACCCCAAGATCAAACCCCTTTTCAAGAGTCAGGGGTCTGCACCTGCGGCCGCTGTTCCTGCCGGCCCCAGGGCCCTCAATGTGGATGCCATGGTACTGAAGCCCAAACGGCTGGTAGAACTTATCAACAGCTCGGGTACCCTGATCCCCGATGAGCAGGTGGATCTGGCCTTTGAAACCTCCGGAAAGATTGTGTCAATCTTTTTTGATGAGGGCACCCGGGTGCGCAGAGGGCAGTTGCTTGCCAAGATCAACGATTTGCCATTGCAGGCGCAGCTGCGTAAGCTTCAGGCCCAGAAAAAGCTGGCCGAGGAGCGCGAGTTTCGCCAACGATCGCTGCTCTCCAGAGACGCCATCAGCCAGGAAAGCTACGACCAGGTGGTTACAGAACTGCAAAGTATTGAAGCTGATATAATGCTCGTTGAGGCACGAATCGCCGAAACAGAACTCAGAGCTCCTTTCGATGGGGTGATAGGTTTGCGTCATGTCAGCGAAGGTGCTTTTGTAAATATGAATACACAAATTGCACGCCTCATTAAAAACGATCCTTTGAAGATAGAGTTTGCAGTACCGGAAAGGTATTCGGGCGAGATACACCCAGGATACCCCATCCGTTTTTTCCTGGATGGTTTTCCCGACACCCTGCAGGCAAGAGTATATGCCATTGATCCGAAGGTGGATGTTCGCACCCGAAATATTGTTGTGCGGGCGCGGTATTCCAACCCCAACGAACGTATCAAGCCTGGGCGGTTTGTTTCCATCCAGCTGGAGCTTTCCGAAATTGCCGATGCCCTTGCCATTCCTACTGAGGCCCTGATACCCGAAATGGAAGGCGACCGCGTTTTTGTGCTGCGCTCCGGACGCGCCCATTCGGTAAATGTTACCACAGGATTGCGTACCGAAGACCAGATCCAGATCACCAGTGGCCTGCAAGCGGGCGACACCCTGATTACCACGGGTATTTTACAGCTACGTCAGGGTATACCCCTGCAAATTGACAATCTTTTGTAAACGTTTTTACCATGAGTTTATCCTCCATCAGTATAGAAAGACCCGTACTGGCCACTGTATTGACCCTGGTTATCCTTTTGTTTGGTTTGATAGGGATGACCTTTTTGGGAGTACGTGAGTTTCCCAGTGTGGATCCGCCCATTATTTCGGTACGAACCTCCTACCCGGGAGCTAATTCCGATGTTGTAGACGCCCAGATTACCGAACCCCTTGAGCAGGCCATCAATGCTGTGCCGGGTATTCGTTCCATTACCAGTGTTAGCCGCCAGGGAGGCAGCAACATTACCGTTGAGTTTGAGTTGAGTGTGGATATGGAAACCGCTGCCAACGATGTTCGCGACAAGGTGGCCCAGGCCCAGCGCCTGCTGCCACGCGATGTGGATCCGCCTGTGGTTTCAAAAGCAGATGCCGATGCAAGCCCCATTATGTTTATCAATATCCAGAGCGACCGGCGCTCCCTGATGGAACTTTCAGAGATTGCCGAACTAACCTTTCGCGAGAGATTGCAAACCATCGATGGGGTGAGTGCCGTGCCCATCTGGGGGCAGCGCCGTTGGAGTATGCGCCTTTGGATGGATCCGGCCAAACTTGCCGGGTACAACCTTACCCCACTGGATGTGCGCAACGCCATAGCCCGCGAAAACGTTGAGCTTCCCTCGGGTAGTATCGAAGGGGCAACTACAGAGCTTACCATCCGTACGCTGGGGTTGCTTACCACACCCGACGAATTCAATAACCTTATCATACGCCAGGAGGGCGATCAGGTGGTGCGGTTTATGGATATCGGAAGGGCGGAACTGGGGTCTGAAGACCTGCGAAGCATCCTTATGCGCGATGGTATTCCTATGCTGGGTGTGGCTATCATTCCTCAGCCCGGTTCCAATCATATCGAAATAGCCGATGAGGTGTACCGCCGACTGGAGCATATCCAGCGCGACCTGCCCGACGATGTGTTCTACCAGGTGGGATTCGACAACACGCAGTATATCAGGTCTTCCATAGCCGAAGTGCGCAATACCATATTTATTGCCTTCATCCTTGTGGTAGTGATCATTTTCTTCTTCCTGCGCGACTGGCGCACCACGCTCATTCCCATCCTGGTGATACCGGTTTCGTTGGTGGGAGCGTTCTTTATCATGTACCTGGCAGGATTTACTATCAATGTACTTACCCTGCTTGCCATCGTGCTTGCCATCGGCCTGGTGGTTGACGATGCCATTGTGATGATGGAGAATATCTATGTGAAGATTGAGCAGGGGATGACCCCGCGCCAAGCAGGTTTAAAGGGTGCTCAGGAGATCTTTTTTGCCATCATTGCCACCACCATTACCCTGGTGGCGGTATTTATACCCATTGTTTTCCTGGAAGGGATGACAGGGCGGTTGTTTCGCGAATTCAGTATCGTGATAGCCGGGGCGGTAGCCATCAGCTCCTTTGTTGCTCTTACCTTTACCCCCATGCTCTCCACCAAGATACTGAAACAACGCAAAACCCGGGGAGCCTTGTACCACAAGACAGAAGGTTTTTTCAAAGCGCTCAACGATGCCTACCGCAATTCGCTGGAGCGATTTATGGCCGTAAGGTGGGCGAGTATCCTGATTCTTCTCGGTGCAATAGGAATAATCATACTATTGTATCTGAACATTCCTGGAGAGTTGGCTCCAACGGAAGACCGCTCACAGATCACCATCAATGCCCAGACCCCAGAGGGGGCAACCTATGAGTTTACCCGCGATTACATTTTTGAGGTGGCACAAATGGTAATGGATGAGGTGCCCGAGGCGGAAGGGGTGATCTACATGGTATTCGGATCGTGGGCCAATGTCCGTGTAATTCTTGTGCCTCCTTCGCAGCGTAGCCGCAGCCAGCAGGAAATTGCCGATTACCTCTCAGCAAGAGTAAGAACCATGACCCGTGCACGAGCCTTTGTAATTCAACAATCCACCTTTGGTGGCCGTCGTTCAGGCATGCCTGTGCAATATGTGCTGCAGGCCCAGAGCATCGACAAGCTGCGCGAAGTGCTTCCTTCCTTTATGGAAGCGGTAGATCAGAGCGAAGTGCTGCAAATGGCCAACGTGAACCTGCGTTTCACCAAACCTGAACTGCAGGTTTCCATCAATCGCGACAAAGCCAACCTCATGGGTGTATCTACCCAGAATATCGGGCAAACACTTCAGCTGGCACTCTCCGGGCAAAGGTTTGGCTACTTCTTTATGCATGGCAAGCAGTACCAGATACTGGGAGAGCTGGCCCGCGAAAACCGCAACAAACCCATGGATCTGAAATCGCTGTATGTTCGAAACAATCATGGAGATATGATCCAGCTCGACAATCTGGTTTCCTTGCAGGAGCAAACCGCACCGCCACAATTGTTTCGCTACAACCGTTTTGTGTCGGCAACGGTTTCTTCAGGCCTGGCTCCCGGCTACACCATCGGAGAAGGTATTGCCGAGATGAACCGTATTGCCGATGAACAACTGGACGAAACCTTCCGAACTGCCCTAACAGGAGACTCACGCGATTTCCAGGAGAGTGCAACCAGCCTGCTGTTTGCCTTTGGGCTCGCATTGCTGCTGATATTCCTGGTGCTTTCGGCTCAGTTTGAGAGCTTCCGCGATCCGTTTATCGTGATGGGTACGGTACCTCTGGCTCTTACCGGCGCATTTTTCTTTATGTGGTATTTTGATGTTACCATGAATATTTTCAGCCAGATCGGAATTATCATGCTCATAGGGCTGGTGTCGAAAAACGGAATCCTCATGGTGGAATTTGCCAACCAGCGCAAACAACAAGGTATGGAAAAAATTGAAGCCATAAAGTATGCGGCGGCACAGCGCTTCCGCCCCATCCTCATGACAAGCCTTTCAACCATCCTGGGAGTGTTTCCTCTTACCCTGGGAATAGGGCAGGGTGCCCAGGGGAGAATTTCCATGGGGGTTGCCGTGATAGGTGGACTTATCATTTCTACTTTCCTTACCCTGTATGTGGTACCCGCCATTTATTCATATGTTTCCAGTGCCAAAAAGAATGTTGAAGATGAAGAAACTGCCCCTGCTGTTCGTTAGTATACTATTGTGTGTTGCTTTTCCCCTTAAGGCCCAATTGCCCATGAGCCTTGAGCAGGTTGTTGATCTGGCCCTTGAGAACAACTATTCTCTGCGCATTGTACGCAATCAGCAACAGATATCAGTCAACAATGTTACATTGGGCAATGCGGGTATGCTGCCCTCGCTGGATGTAAGGTCGCAGTTTTCGGGCAATCTCAATAATACCGACCAGGTACTGCGCGATGGCAGTGAGAACGCCTTGCGCAATATTCACAACACTGCGTTCAATGCTACCTTGCAGGGCAGCTGGATGTTGTTTGACGGATTCAGGGCACAGATCCGCTATCGTCAGCTGGATGAGCTGAGAAGTCTTTCGGAGCTCAACACCCGGATGGCTTTGGAAAACCTGGTTGCCCGGGTGGCAGCCGAATACTATTTTTATGTGCAGCAGCAAAGGTTGTTTTCCAATCTGCAATATGCTGTAGACCTTTCCAAAGAGCGGGTACGGATAGAACAGGAACATTTTCTGCTGGGCTCGGGTTCGAAAGTACGCCTGCTGCAGGCCCAGGTAAATCTCAATGCCGACAGCTCGCGGCTGGAAAGACAATACGAAGTGCTAAGTGCCTCCAGGATACGCCTGGCTGAGCTGGTAGCCGCAGAGGATCTTAATACAGGGCTGGTACCCGCCGATACACTGATCCTGGTCAATCCCGGATTGCAGTTCGATGTGCTGCGTGAGGATGTAGCATCGCAGAATACCGCCATCAACATGGCCTTGCAAAACCGTATCATCTCTGCCTACGACCTTGAGATAATCCGCTCCAGGCGATTGCCCTACCTGAACCTTACCTCGGGCTATGGCTACACCCTGAGCAATTCGCAAAGCGGCGCCATCAGCCAGCAACAAACCTGGGGGATGAATTATGGCCTTACCGTTGGGATTAACCTCTATGATGGGCGTAATCTGCAGCGACAGCAAAGCAACGCTCGCATACAGCTCGAAAATCAGGAGCTGGCCCTGGAGCGAATGAGGCAGGAAATTTATGCAGATCTGCTTACCCTTTTCAATGCCTACACCAATAATATGCGTCTTTTGGGTCTGGAAACCCAAAACCTGGAAGTAGCCCGTGAAAACCTGGATATCGCCTTCGATCGCTACAGGCTGGGAGCTCTCTCAGGTTTTGAGTTGCGCGAAGTGCAGAAAAACCTGCTGGAAGCAGAAGAAAGATTACTCTCCATACAATACCAGGCCAAAATGGCTGAGATCAGCCTGTTGCAACTCTCCGGAAGGATACTGGAGCAATTGTAATCCAAGGTCTCTCCCAATGAGACTCTCTGGATTAATTTCTTGCGCGTAAGAAAACCGAAGCGGTATCCGATGGAAGATCGGGTACCGCTTCGGCCTTTTCTCTTTCCTCAATCTCTGGCGTTTCGAACCGGGATACTTTCGTTTATTCTACCGGATAATAAGCCTGGTATTCCATGAATGACCTGTATTTGCTCCCAGCGCCTGTATAATGTACATACCGGGGGCCAACCCTGAAACATCGAGCTGGTAACTTGTTTCGGTCATTAAGAATCGCTGCAGCTCATGCCCGTTGATATCCACAATCCGGATCCAGGTCTTCACAGCCTCAGGCAACTGGAGTGTAACATGGCTGTGGGCAGGGTTGGGGCTGAGTGTCATTTTTCCTTCGGGCAAAGGGATGGGGTCGGTTGATACACCACTCAGAGGAATCCCATCAACACTGAAGTTGTCAATGCGCTGGTTACCACTGCTGTTGTCGCTGCCAGGGCCGGTTGAGAGTATCCGGAAATACAGATCGGGGTTGTTGTTTACCTCTTCAATACCTGAAAAATCAAGGGAGACAAAAGCATATACCCCAACCTCAGGATCCACTCCCAACTCACCAATGAAAGGTACCTCCAGCACATCTCCATGGTTGAACCAGCTGGTGCCCCCATCGGGTGAGTATTGAAACTGCTGCTGCTGAGCCCCATTGGAAGTGCGTGTTGTGGCATATTTTACCATCAGGTCTTTGTAACCTGTGGAGGGGATCTGGAATCGCAATTCGCGTGTATGTGCCGGATTTCTGAACCTCAGCACTGCCCCTTGTGCCGGTGCCTGCCCCAACCGCAGGTTGTAGTCAGATACGGGGTCGGCATCGCGGTGTGTACGTCCGTCCATAAAGCCTTCGCCAGTGCCGGGGTAAGTGATCAGGGCAGAGAGTCCCTGGGCCGAAAAGTCAGATTGCACCTGGCTTACAGCACTGTTGGTAAGGGTGTTGAAATGCCAGTAATGCACCAGCTGGTAATTGTCGGGCAGGGTTTCGGTGAAATGAGCCTGCAATGTAAGGTCTGATGCAGGCATCAGGAACGTATATACCGGCTGGGTACTGAGTATGCTGGACTGAAAAGACCAGTGCAGGAAAGTGTATCCCGGATTGGGGATGGCTTCGAGAGTTACCTCTGTTCCCTGTGCATAGGCTCCGGTGCCAGGTATGGTTCCGGCGTCTGGTATATTGAGGGTAACCTCGAGCAGCCAGGTTCGGGTAGTTACATCGAAGGGGTTGGAGATTGCCGGAGAAAGACCTGCTGCCTCTGCCCTGAGCACCACACCTGTTTCTGCAGTGTTGTAGGTGATGCCTTCGAACAGCACCGAAGCATTACCTTGCTCCAGTATTGCCGTCAGAACCCCCGAGAGATTTCCACTGCCATTTTCAAGGCTAAGAGATACAGCATAGTCCTGTTGGGCCTGTGCCGGGAGCCCGTTTTCGTCTTGAGCCATCACCCACAGATCAAAGGGCTCCATTGTGTAAACGGGCAGGTTGTCGTTGATCAGTGAGAATGCCAGTTGCACAGCCTCTCCGCCCATGGGTATGCCATCTACAGTGAAATTGTCAATTCGCTGGTTGCCACTGGTGTTATCATTGCCCGGGGGTAGGGCCAGTATGCGGAATCTGAGATCAGGATTGTTGTTTATGGCTTCAAATTCCGACAGATCCAGGGTAATGTGGGCATAAATCCCCACTTCGGGGTCGACACCGTACTCTCCAATAAAGGGGATGTCCATATCGGCCCCAAAGGTAATCCAGGTGTTGCCTGCATCGGGCGAATACTGGAACCGCTGTTTCTGTGCACCACTGCTGGTGCGTGTGGCCGCATAGCTTACTACCAGACTGGCATAGCCCGTTGAGGGTGCTTTGAAGAGCAACTCACGGGTATGTGCAGGGTTGCGTGCCCTTAGCACGGCTCCCTGGGCAGGTTGCTGCCCCATTCGCAGGTTGAAATCCGAAACCGGATCTTCATCTCTGTGGGTACGAATATCCATAAAACCAGTTCCGCTGCCGGGATAGGAAAGTGTGCCGGGCATACCTGCAATGGAAAAATCAGCGTGTACCTGGGTAAGTTCTCCTTCAGGAAGGTTATTGAAATGCCAGTAATGGATCAGCTCGAAATCATCTCCGGGAAATGGAACAAAGTGGGCTGTGATACTACCGGCCTGTGTAAGCAGCAAGTCAATGGTTCTTCCGGATGGCAGCGGGGTTTGTATGCTGCCATTGATCTCCCAGTGGCTGAAGATAAAGCCTGTGGCGGCCTGTGCCTCCAGCTGAGTGGTGATATTGCCATACAGTGAAGCCTGAAATGGGAAATCAGAAAGTTGCACAGAATTCATCCTTACGGTACCTGCCTGCTGCGGGTATACGCTGATTTGCGTGGCATAGGGGCCGGTAAGGTTGTAGCAATCCTTCAATCCGTTTACCAGGTACTGGGTGCGAGCCTGCAGGAAATTGCGGATGTTCTGCACATTGTTTTGCCAGGTTTGCATATTGCCCCCCCAGCGCTGGATTTGCCGGGGCATCTCGGGAGCAATATTGTTTACCATACTGTCGAGCACTGCCACCGCATTATCATAGCTGAAGTGGGTGTTGAGCAGATCGATGTAGCGGGTAATATACCTTTCCCTTACCTGGGGGTTTTCCTGGATCAGTTTCCGGATAATCTGTGTGTGTCCATCGCCCACATTGAGGTTTTCGGCCTGGCAGGGCGGGGCAGTGGCAGTGGCATTGGGCAGCCCTGTATAGTTATGGAAATGGCCCATGGCTGCTTCCATATCCCACACATAATAGCGCCATTGCTGTGCCTGACCCTCCGGGTTCCTGCCGCGCCACCATCCCGTGTTGTAGTTGAGCCAGTCGCGCGATACCACAAAGGAGTTTAGTACAAAATAGTCGATCAGGCTCTGGATATTGAGTTGGGAGTCCACATAATCGAAATGAGCTTTCTCTCCCATATTGTTGCTGGCCACATAGCTCTTCAAGTGGCTCCAGGCCTGAATGGCGGGTTGATTGCCAAAATGAGCATAGGTATTGCCCCAGGTTTTGATGAACTGAAGGTAGTTATCGCTGTCGCGATAGAGATAATCCTGGCCATAGTAATGGTCGGTGAAATTATTGTCGTCGACCCTTTCTCTGAGATCATAAACTCCCCAGTATTGCCCGTTGAGATATACAATTACGTTGGTAGAGCTGCGTTCGTCGAGATCCAGGCCCGCCAGCTGCGATAAGGTTTGGATATAAGAGTCTCTGATGTGTGCCCCACCATTCTCAAAAGGATAATTATCGTTGGCGGCAGCTTTTACCATCAGGCGGCGAAACCTCGTGCGGTCTTTGGTAGCAAAGAAGGGGTATTCGAGCCGGCGTTGGTAGCCATAGTCATCTCTCGATATAAAATCAACTCCCCTTTGTGGGTAGCTCCAGGAGTCGTTGCCATGTTTGTTGAAATCGCCGAAATTTTTATCCTGGAATACACCCTCCTGATCGAAGAACTCAAAGTTGCCCAGGGGCCGCAGTGAGTTGTTTCCATTGAAAAGTTGCAACAGATCCGTATCACCTGCAAAGGAAAATATGGGCAACTGGTGGTTTTCGTCAAAGAAATAGGTGGCTGTTTCGATGAAGCCCGGAATGGTGTCGGGGTTGTTATGAAAAGCCCTGGCCCTCAATACGGTGGTAGAGGTCAGGGTGATGGGTGCAGTGTAGATGGGCGAAGAAGTGTTGGGGGTAGAACCGTTGAGGGTGTACCGTATGATTTCGTTGGGGTTCTCTGAGGTGATCTCCACCTGTACAGTACCCGAATAGCTTCCTGCAGGCAGGCTGAAGGCAGGTGTGGAGGTGTAGGCCAGCCTCGCCTGTGCATTGGGCTGCAGAGGAGTAGGGTGGGTGAAGATACCCCATTGAGGGCTTCCATCGGTAATCCGCCCACGCGAATGGTTGATCTGGGTCCTCTCCATCTGCACCGATTCCATGAGTTCGCCTTGTGGGTTCGACAATACAATGGCATCGGGGCGCAACTGGGTTAGATTAAAATTGGCATGCAGCACTGTACCACTGGCAAAATCGCGGTTGGAGCAGTATACCAGCACTTTGCCCCCCGGAGGGATGATGGCTGCAGGGATCTGCCACTTCAGCGGATCATCGGGATCGTTGCTCAGGTAATAACCTTCCAGGTTAAAATAGTTTTCAGTATCGGCATTGAAAAGCTCAATCCAGTCTTCGGTGCGTCCGAAACCATCGTGATGGGTGCGGTTGGAAGCACTGTATTCGTTGATGTATAGTGGCCCATCGCCAAACTCAATGGTGCCATAATGCACCTCAACGGTGCGCCGGTTGATAAAGTTGAATGAGGCATTGCAGCCCGATCCGCCCCAATTGCGTGAGGCATGGAAGGTGAGCTCGATCTGACCCGGAGAAACCCCGTTGGCAATATGAGAATTATTGATGATGTAAGTATGTGTGCCCGGAGTATCAATGGATTCTGACAAAACAGCTGTTTCGCCTGCACTGCCCGATACATAACTGCGTTGGTCTGATATCCATGCACTGGACCCGGACACAGCCACAAAATCGTAGGTGATATCGGTCCAGAGGATGGTTTCTCCCTGAGGTACATTGATCTGCAGCGTATTGGATTGATAATTTGGGAAAACACAACTGGGAACCACCTCATTGTTCACAATGGAGATCACCGGATCAACGATCACCGGGAAAACCCGCTCAGGAGCACGCAACCATTGAGCATCTACAACCATACGCCAAATATACTGTCCGGGAGTGTTTTGCTCCAGCTCGTACTGCACCATACTGTGGGGCCTCTGATGGCTGAATTTGGCAGCAATGGGTGTTTGGTCGGTAACCACGGCAGGATGAAACCGAAAAACAGGATCTCCCTCACTGTTTACAACTTCCATTTGCTCCTCATCCACCAGAACCAGGCGCAGGTTGTCGGGAATAGTAATAAGATTTTCTACAACCATATGATCGGCCCAGTAGGGGATATCGGAAGAATGGCGGAGGATATAATGGGTTTTCTGGGCAAAATCGAAAAACTCCTGCCGCATATCGATACCCGGAAAAATCTCCCGGGTGTTGATCAGGCTGGCGGATACCTCCCTGGTCCGGCTTTGATGGGTTGCAACTTGGGTTTGGGATTGCCCCGAGGAAACAAAGGTTGCCTTTTGGGGCAGGATATGCATGGTGGCACCTGCATGGGAAAAGCCGGTGTGGCCTGTATGCTCATTGAAGTGATGCACAGGGTTCACATCGGGCATTTGGTATTGGCCGGGCTCCCGGGATGTTAGTCTGTTTTGCAGAGAAATGTAGAAACCATTTTCGTTAAGGTAATGCAAGGGGGCTGTGGAATATACCAGCGTGCGGGTTTTGTTGGCATTGAGAAAAGTGCGCGAATGGGTGGTGCGCAAATGCACCAGCTCGTAGGCCAGTGGAGAGATTACCGATGCAGGGCGGGTGGTGCCCAGCTCAGGATGGCTTTGATGTGTTGCAGGGATTTTGGCAAAATCCTGCCCCCATGAAAAAGTGGAAAGAAGCAGAGCGAAGGCCAGGACAAAGGAAGATCGGGTCATGGTAGAATTGGGTTTTTGGAATGGAGGTAAGGGAAATGCAGTATTGCAGCACCTCCCTGGTATTGGTGTTTCTCTATCAAATATAGGTTAAATTGTGTAATCTTTGGGATACATTAGCCAATGTGGCCTCAAAATATTCCGGATCCTGATATCACATATGGGTTAAGAGACTGAATTTGCAAGTGTTGGAATTTTTTTTGTCGCTGACAGAGTTCCTTGTTTGCTATGGATCAGGTGTTTCAGAAAGTGGCCAGACCAATTGCATTTTTTTGTCAAAAAATCTTTGTCTTTCGTTAAACGTAGTGCTAGCAAGATTGCAATTAATCAAAAAACTAATTACTACCCCCTTGTAGTGTGTTTTTTTCGAAATTGAGGGGGTAGGGGATAAACTCAGCTTCGTCGCCCTTTACTTTTTCAAAAGCCTGATCTTTCCACTTCTGTTTTGCCTTGTCGATGAGATTTTTGTCAGAAGAAACAAAGTTCCAGTCAATGAATCTTTGTTCAGGAAAGGGTTCTCCTCCAAAGATATAGACCCTGCTGTTGGGTTGCAGGGTAAACTCGCACAAAGTACTCTGGGTTGCCACCAGCAGTTGTCCGGGTTCAAAAAGCTGCCCCTCGGTTTCTATGCCGCCCTCCAGAATAACTAAGCGCAATAGTATTTACCAGCATGGATGGGTTGGGTAGTCTTTTCGCTATTCCTTTGAGCTCAGCAAGGGCTTTGTTTGCATTGATTAAAGCCTTCAAAAATGTATGTTTATTGACAGGTGGGTTGGAGTCTCAGGAATATCCAGTTGAAACCTCATTGTGGGTTCAGCGTGCCAAAGGAGTATTTCAGGCTATTTATTACACCCCCCCACCGACTTATCGTTCACTTCCCCGGTCTCTGTGCCAGTGCCATTCTGATGATATCGGAACCGAAGAGGTCGAAACGGCGGATTGGGTCTACGGGGCCCAGGTCGCTGGCAGTGGCCTGGTCTTTCATGGCACGCAGGGTATCGCCCAGGGCCAGGTAGGTCCTGGCGCGGTTATGATATACCACCGTTGCCTGCTCTGTAATGCCATACCTGTTATGCATAAGTGCCATGGCAAGGTTGTAGTTTACCAGGGCCCGCGGGTAATCTTCCAGGATATACCACAGGTCTGCCTTGTTGAGAAAAACATCCGGACGCAATGAGTCGATACTCACTGCTGTGCGGTAATCGGCAAGGGCTTCCGGATACCGCTCCAGGGCCGCAAGTGCATAACCTCTGTGAATATAGTGGACGGCCCGATCGGGACAGTGATGAATGGCTTGGTCGAAATACACTATCACACTATCGTAGTTGGGAATGCCAAAATAGGCCAATCCTTTGAGAGCATAGGGCAGATCAGGCGATTTGGCATGCGACATATCCAGCTTTCTGAAAAGGCTCAATGCCGACCAGTAGTTGCCGGTTTTAATCTCCATACCTATGCAGGCCATTACCAGTTCACCGCTGGAAGTGTTTTTATTCATCGCCTTGTAGTATTCTGTTCTGGCCCAGTCCTCCTGCTCCAGCGCAAGGTAGTGTGCCGCAATTTGCAGGTTGATATCCGGATTTTTCTTATCCAGTACTTCGGCAGCCAGCAGGAAGCGTATGGCTTTGTCGGTGTTGCCCTGCTTTTCCATTTCACCCGATTTTCTGATGAAATGCTCAGAAATTAAATTGCAGGAGCAGAGCCCCAAAAACAAAGCAGCGAAGAAAAGTCCTGTTTTTACCATGTGTTGGAGTTTTTGAAGGTGATACAATTTTTGGGGCATAGGATCAGCGGCTTTTTAATTGCATTTCGAGTTTTTGTACCCTGGCTTCCAGGTTGAGCAGTTTTTCTTCCAAGGGCGATAGGTTCTGCACAGGCGAGTATATACCCAGCACTTCGAGGGTTTCCCTGGGCTGGAGTAAGGTTTTTTCGGCCGTATCAATGCTAACGTTTTTGGCATCCTCAAAACTTATCCGGCCCATAAAGGATCCTTTTGCCGCATGAATGATCATCATTTTCCCCATGAGCACCTTGGCCGGTACTGCCAGCACGATGTCGTTCTTCTTTACCCATGGGTTGGGAGCCAGCTCGTGGGCGGGTATTTCGCGGGTGTTGCGGGGTAAGAACCTGAAAAGCCTCGGTTCCTGCTCCTGCTGCGGTGCCGGCTTGCTTTTACTTACATCGGGCAGGGTAAATCCTGCCAGCTGATTTACCGTGAGGTTGCCGCGCAACAGCAGGTCGGTGTTGATATGAAACACCTCTGCCGTTTTTAGTATGGTTTCGATTTTGGGCTCTGCACGACCCTCTTCGTAGGAGCTGATCTGGCCGCGGCTTACATCGATCATCTCCGCCAGCTGGGCCTGTGTGAGGCCTCTTACACTGCGTATCTTCCTGATATTCTTTCCAAATACTGACATGGCTTGCTGTTTTTTTTGTCAAAATTACAATTTGCTAATAATATTTGCAAAAAAAATGTTGAAAATTTTTGCATTGTAAAAAATTCTTATTATCATTGTGCACCGAATTCTTTGCAAGACCAATACTATAAAAAACCCTATAAAAACCTCATGTATGGATACCTATTTCTATAAAGTAAAAGACTATGTTACCGAACTGGGCTACTCTGTTCTGTATGAAAATGAAGCTGACAACCTCCTTGTGATTGATGAGGAGGAGATGGGGGTGAAGAATATGGTGATCGGAGTTGCAGCGCCCATAGTTATTATTGAGCAGTACCTTTTTGATGTGAAGGAGGATACTTCCATTTTCAGAAAGTTGCTCATCAAAAACCGCGACATCGTGCACGGAGCATTTGTGCTGGATGAAACGGGAGAGAAGGTGATTTTTCGCAACACCCTACAGGTGGAAACGCTCGATCTTAAAGAGCTGGAAAGCACCATAAACTCCCTGGCTCTCTTACTCTCCGAATATTCCAATGAAATTCTATCGTTTTCAAAATCACACTAAAAATATATAGTCATGAAAGTTTTACGCAGATTGTTTAAAATAGGGCAGGCAGAGACCCATTCTGCCATCGATAAGCTGGAAGATCCCATCAAAATGATCGAACAGGGGCTTCGCGATATGCAGGACAACCAGGAGAGTGCAATGCGCTCGCTGGCCGAAGTAAAAGCCATGCATATCCGCCGCAAAAAAGAACTTACTGAGCAAAGCAGCCTGGAGGAAGATCTGCACAATAAATCGATGCTGTTGCTGCGCAAGGCCCAGCAAGGCGAACTGGATGCAGCTCAGGCCGACGATCTTGTGAAGGAAAACCTCAAGCGCAAAGCCAAAGTTACGCAGGAGATCCGCATCATTACAGAAGATGTTGCCAGCCTTGAAAAGCAGGTTGCTACCCTGGAGCAGAATGTGGCGCGGATTAAGGCTGAGATCAAGCAATGGGAGAATGAGCTTCGCACCCTCAAAGCCCGCGTTAAGGTGAGCAGTGCCACTGTGAAGATCAACAAGCAGATGACCAGCATGGACAGCACCGGCGTTGTATCGATGCTGGAGCGCATGAAGGAAAAGGTGATGCAGGATGAAGCTCTGGCCGAAGCCTATGGCGAGTTGGCCGGGCAGCGCTCCGCCGATCAGCGCGTTAGCGAAACCCTGGAAAACCTGTCTCTGGATGATGAGCTGAAAGAACTCAAAAAGCAAATGGGCCTGAACGAACCCCCCACCAATGGGTAAACCTGCCATTGACTGCCTCCCAGAGCTCTTTTACCTAATCTATGCACAGAAATGGAAAAACTGTTTCATATTGCCTTTGCTCCGGCCAACTTCATCCTGAGCCTGCTGGTAATCTTCGTTACCTTGTACTGGCTGGTGGTGATCTTTACAGGGTTCGACTTTGATCTGGCTGATGCCGATGCCGATGTGGATTTTGATGCCGACACCGGCGATATCTCAAAACCCGAGGCCGGAAATCCGGATGGCGACGGTTTCTGGAATGCCATGCTGAAGTTTTTTTACATTGGCGAGCTGCCCATCATCTTCATCATTACCCTGGTGGTGTTCTCCATGTGGCTGATCAATGTAAACGTTACGGCCATCCTGGGAATCTCGCACAACATACTGGGTTTTGCGGTGTATGTGCCTGGGTTTATTGCCAGTATGCTGGTTACCAAAGTAGTGGCAAAACCTTTTGTGAAGCTCTATGCCATGTTTAACCACAAAGGAGAAGAACCCATCGATTTCATTGGCAAAACCGGCCGGGTAATCTCGCCCATGGGGCAGAACCGCCTGGGGCAGATAGAGGTACATGTTATGAAAGATGTGATCAGGGTGTATGCCCGCTCCATCGATGGAGAACCCATCCCTTACAACGATACCGTAATCATTCTCGAAGAATCGCCAGACCGGAAATTCTTTCTTGTTCAGAAATATCAACCTTAAAAAACTCTTACAACTATGATTGAATCTTTTTATGTAGTGGCCTTCCTGGGCGTGGTGGTACTCATCGGCCTGCTCATGTGGCTTATTTCGATGTACAAAAAGGTAAGCCAGGGCAGGGTGCTGGTACGCACCGGCCAGGGTGGTGTAAAAATCTTTTTCAATGCCGGACTGGTTATTCCCATTCTTCACAAAGAAGAGATCATGGATATCTCCGTGAAAAAGCTGGAGATCTCACGTATGAACAAGGACGGCCTTATCTGCAAGGACAATATGCGGGCCGATATCAAAGTGGCCTTCTTTGTCAGGGTAAACAAGTCGGTGCAGGATATTATCAATGTGGCCCAAACCATTGGCTGTGCAAGGGCGTCCGACCACGAAACCCTCGAAAGCCTTTTCGAAGCCAAATTCTCCGAAGCCCTCAAGAGTGTGGGTAAGAAGTTTGAGTTTATCGAACTCTATGAAGCACGACGTGAGTTTCGCGATGAGATCATCGATATCATTGGTACCGACCTCAATGGATATGTACTCGACGACTGTGCCATCGACTACCTGGAACAGACCAAGATCGAAAATCTCGATCCCAACAACATTCTCGATGCGGAAGGTATCAAAAAGATTACTGAACTTACTGCTGTGCAGAATGTAAAGGCAAACCTTATCCGCCGCGATGAGGAGAAGACCATCAAGAAGCAGGATGTGGAAGCCCGCGAAGCGATCCTGGAGCTCGAGAAGCAGCTTAAGGAGAAAGAAGAATCGCAACGCCGCGAGGTAGAAACCATCAAAGCCCGCGAGCAGGCAGAGATCGATAAGGTAACTGCAGAAGAGAAGCTTCGGTCAGAAACCGTTAAGATCAGTACCGAAGAGCAACTGGAGATTCAGGAGCAAAACAAGCAACGCCAGATCATCATTGCCGAAAAGAACAAACAAAGAGCCGAAGCGGTAGAGCTGGAGCGTGTGAAGAAAGACCGCGATCTGGAAGCCACTGAAAGGGAACGCATCGTATCATTGGCCCAGATAGAAAAAGAAAAGGCCATTGAAGTAGAGAAGAAAAATATCCAGGATACCATCCGCGAACGTGTGGCCATGCAGAAAACCGTGGTGGAAGAGCAGGAGAAGATCAAGGATGTGGAAGCTCTCAAGGAAGCCAACCGCCAGAAGGATGTTACCCTCATTGAGGCTGCCAAAGAGGCCGAAAGAAACATGATCGAAGAGGTGAAATCTGCCGAAGCCAAAGAGAAGGCTGCCAAGTTTGATGCCCAGCGTATCCTGGTGGAGGCCAATGCCCGCAAGGAAGCCGCCGATAAGGATGCTGAAGCGCGCAAAATCATTGCCGATGCCAAAGCCAAGGAAGAAGCTACACTAGGTTTGTCGGAAGCACAGGTAATGCATGCCAAGGCCGATGCGCAAGAGCGCCAGGGCTTTGTAGATGCCGCTGTAGTGGAAAAGATGGCCGAAGCAAAACGCAAAGAAGGTTTGGTAGAAGCCGAAGTGATCGAAGAAAAAGCCAAAGCCGAAGCCAGGGGTATCCAGGAAAAGGCGGGTGCCATGAAACAACTCAACGATGCCGGCAAAGAGCACGAAGAGTTCAGACTGAAGCTCTCAAAGGAGAAAGAGGTAGAACTTGCCCAGATCAGCATCCAGAAGGATATTGCCGATGCACAGGCCAAGGTACTTGCCGAAGCATTCAAAACCGCCAAGATCGATATCGTGGGTGGCGACAATACCTTCTTCGAAAACCTCATCAGGCAAATATCGCATGCCAAGGGAATTGACAAGCTGGTAGAGCATTCTCAAACCATCGATCAGATCAAAACTTCCCTGCTGGGCAATGGGGAGCCAGGCACTGCCAACCTCATGGATCGCATCAGGGAAATTGCCGACAAGTACGGCATTACCAGCGAGAACCTGAAAAACCTTTCCATTGCTGCCCTCATCGCACAGATGCAGCTGAAGGCCAGCGAAGAAGACCAGGGGTTTTTGTCAAACCTGCTCAGTATGGCCAAAGACCTGGGCCTTGATAAGAAGAAACTGGGCTAATCCCCGCTTCTGAATAACCCCTCAATTGCACCGGCGGGCTCTTTTGTGCCAGGCCCGCCGGTTGTTTCTATTCATTCATTTGCCAATTATCTTCATGGACAACACAATAGAAAAAGGTACATACGAAATCATACAGAGCCGCCTGCAGGAACAACGCCGCGCGCTTGCCGAACAGCTTCAACTCCTCAACAAAGAGCGCCAGAAAGTATTTGGGGCCATCGACTTTAAACTGGTTTCCAATGTAAGGGTAGATACCGAACACCACTGCCTGGCCCGCGACCTGGTATCAGTTGCCGGGGTATGCCTCCTGGGATACAACGTAAGGCTGGGGTTGAAAACTATTCTGGAGATCTCTGATGTTTTCAGTGTTTACAAATTCCAGGAAAACGAGTTTCATCCGGCACCTCTGGATATCATTAAGGATAAGGATTTTGCCAATGAGCTACAGAACCTCTATAAGTTCTTTCGCCATACCCGGTTTTCCCGATTCGCCGTCCGCGAAAACTTCCTCTACATGCTCTTCCAGCTCTCCGACAGCCCCTCCGATGTTAAAGCATTCAAATGGCTGATCCGCGATACCGAACTGGTATATATAGACTCGCGCAGTGCTGCAGAGGTTCGTTTTCCCAATCAGCATGAGTTTACCTGGACCAAAGCCACACGCGATATGCAGCGGATAGGCAAAAATCCTCATGTATCCATTGCCGACAAAGTGTTTGTGGAAACCGTACAGGGAGATCTTACCATAAAGGTGGAAGACAATACCGAAGATGGCCTGGGGATTTACCGTGAAGATGTAGAGCAAAAAGACCAGTCGCTCGATGATGGTGAGATCCATTTCTGCGACCTGGGAAATATTGTGTTGCTCAAAATAAAACCTTACCTGGAAGAGGATCGCTACTTCATTTTCAACCATCGGATTAAAAATGTGGTAAGGGTAGATACTCTCAGAGATGCGGGTATTTTGTTGCCCGACGATCAGGGGATCATCCTCTCCAACGGCTATTACCTGCAAACGGGCGAATACAAGATCTTCGACAGGCGCATCGAAGGGGTTAAATTCCTCCAAAGAATACAGTCGCCCAATGGCGAGGATTTTCTTTTTGTGTTTTACGAAGAGAAGAACCACGACTTTGTTATTTTGTCGTACAACGTTATTGAGCAAACCGTAAAAACGCCCATCTTCTGCAATGGTTATACCTTGTTCGATAAGGGAGAGCTGTGCTATTTCAACAAAGAAACCGATCCTGGCAGGCACCACCTGATCCAGATCTGGCAAACACCTTACACCCGTGAGGTATTGCCCGGTACCCAGTACCAGGACCACGAGCTTTACAAGATCGGCAACAAGGCCATTGTAAAGGCAATGGCCGAGGTACAGGAACTCATCGTTTTGCTCAGCAAAGAGGACTCCTACCAGGGTCTTTACAAAGATATTGTGCAGAAGAGCCAGGCGATCATGGATGGCTACTTCTGGCTTAAGAATGAAACCGGGGCAGGCCTGCAGCAGCCGCTCAAACAACTCAGGAAGGTTGCCATGTCGGCCATCGATGAGTTTGAGAAGGTGGTGCAGATAAGGCGCAATACGGCTGCAGCACTGGAGAAAGTTTCCCAAACGGTGGAAAAGATCCTCTTTGATACCCGCAGTGCCAGCTTCGATACCCTCGATCAGTATGTTTCTCTGCTGGCCCGCATGCGGGGTATCAGGGGAGAGATCATTGGCCTGCGCAACCTGCGCTATATCAACATGGAGGTGGTGGCTACCCTGGAAAAACAAATTGCCGAAAGGGCTGAATTGCTTGCCAGTGGTTGTGTGGATTTTCTGCTGCAAGACAATGCTCTGGCCTACTACCAGCAAAGCATGGATGAGCTGGAGGGCATGGTGGAGCAACTTACCAAAGTGGTAGATGCCCGCAAGCTCGAAACCCGCTTCGATGAGCTGGCACAAAAGCTTGAACTGCTCATCGATATCATCAACAACCTTAAGATTGAAGATACTTCGCATTCCACCAAAATCATTGAGAATATCTCCCTGATCTTCTCACGCCTCAATCAGCAGCGCCAGGCCCTGAACAACAAACGCCGGCAATTGGGCGAGAAGGAAGCACGTGCCGACTTCCAGGCACAGATGACCCTTTTTGAACAGTCGGTGGTAAACTTTATGGAGCTGGCCACCGAACCTGCCAAATGCGATGAGTATCTTACGCGGCTCTCCATACAGCTTGAAGAGCTGGAGGGTAAGTTTGCCGATTATGAAGATTTTTCCGAAAAGATCACCGAGAAGCGTGAGGCTGTATATGCTGCCTTCGAAACCCGGAAGGTGAGTCTGACCGAAGCCCGCAACCGCCGCACCAATACCTTGTTCGGATCTGCCCAGCGAATCCTCAAAGGGATTGCCAACAAGGCAAAGAGCCTTACCTCCGAAACCGAGATCAACGGATATTTCGCATCCGATCTGATGATCGAGAAAGTAAGAGACATTGCCGATCAGCTGGAGAAGCTTGATGACTCTGCTAAATCTGAAGACCTTCGCAACCAGATACAGGTTTTGCAGCAGGAGTCTGTGCGGGCCCTGAAAGATCGCAAAGAGCTTTTTGAAGATGGCGACAATGTGATCCGTATGGGTGAACACCGGTTTGCCGTAAATACCCAACCCCTCGATCTGACCCTGGTTCTGAAAGATCGCAGCTACTTTTACCATCTTACCGGCACCTCCTTTTACGAGCCCATCAACAGTGCCATCATAGATCAGTTGCAGGATGTATGGGAGCAGCAGCTGCCCTCAGAAAACCGCCTGGTGGCCAGGGCCGAATACCTGGCCTGGAAAGTGTTTGAAAACCTCGACCCCTACAAAATCTATGAAGAGAAACAGTTGGTACAAGCCATTGCCGACTATATGGGATCGAATTACGGTGAAGGATTTGTAAAAGGAGTGCACGACAGCGATGCATTGCCACTGCTGCAGAACCTGCTCGAAAAACACCGCGACCTGGGTATGCTTCGATATCCGGCTGCCGCCAGGGTGCTGGCCAGGATCTTCTGGTACTATGCACCCCAGGACAAAAAGGACTATTTCAAAAAGCAGTTTGTGTTTATCAACCTGATGCAGCAGGTGTTTGAGCAAAAAGAAAACTACAAGCACCTTCTTGCAAAGCTGGCTCAGTCTATTACTGCTTTCTCGCAGGAGCATCAGCTCTTTACCGAAACCGACCCCTTGCTTGCAGCAACTTACCTGGCCGAAGAGCAGGCCACTCCCGGATTTGCCCTGGATAAACATGCCGCTGACCTGCTGAAGGATTTCAAAAAGTACCTGCGCGAGAAAAATGCAGACATCATCTTTGCAGAAGCCCAGAAAGGGCTGGAACCCTTTCCGGAGGCCCTGTGGCATCTCTCTCGTTCCTGGGTTACCACATTCCTCAATGCCAAAGGCAAGAAAGCCAAAGGATATCTCATCGATGAGCTTACTTCGTGTCTTATGCCCGATTCTTCCGAACCGGATTATATACTGCATCTGAGCGGGGTGCAAAACATAGAAGGATTGCGGTCGTTGCCGGCAGATGCCAGCGATAAGGTTTATGTGTTCGATTTTCATCGGCTGTCAGATCGTTTGCGCCACTTCATTCAGGTTGTACAACCGCGTTTCCTGCAGCTGCAACAGCTTAAACACCAGTTGATTGAAGAGAAGAAGAAAAACCTTCGGCTTCATGAGTTCAAAACACAGGTGCTTACCTCTTTTGTGCGCAACAAGCTCATCAACGAAGTATATTTCCCGCTTATAGGTGCCAACTTTGCAAGGCAGATCGGAGCTTATGGACAGGATAAACGCTCCGACCGCTCGGGGATGCTTCTGTTGATCTCCCCTCCGGGCTATGGGAAAACCACTCTGATGGAATATGTTGCCGATCGTTTGGGTTTGATTTTTATGAAGATCAACGGGCCTTCGCTGGGGCACGAGATCACTTCGGTAGATCCTGCTGAAGCTCGCAATGCTGCTGCACGGCAGGAGCTCCAGAAGCTCAACCTTGCCTTTGAAATGAGCGATAATGTAATGCTCTACCTGGATGATATACAGCATTGCAACACCGAGTTTCTGCAGAAATTTATTTCCCTGGCCGATGCCCAGCGCAAAATGGATGGGGTATACAACGGGCAGGCCAAAACCTACGATTTCAGAGGCAAACGTTTTTGTGTGGTAATGGCCGGAAACCCCTATACCGAAAGTGGAGAGAAATTCCAGATACCCGATATGCTCTCCAACCGGGCCGATATTTACAACCTGGGAGATATGACCACCAACCGCCAGGATCTGTTTAACCTGAGCCTAATCGAGAATGGGCTCACCTCCAATCCATTCCTCAAATCGCTTACCCGATTCAGCATGGAAAACCTTTACAAGCTGGTTCGTTTTGTTGAGAATGAGGAGGGTGCATTGCCCGATATGGAGGGGAACCTCTCCACGCAGGAGATCCAGGATTGTGTGCAGGTACTCAAAAAGTGTATGCAAATCCGCGATGTGGTACTCAAAGTGAATGCACAATACATTGCTTCTGCTGCCATGGCCGACGATTATCGTGTGGAGCCTCCCTTCAAACTCCAGGGGTCTTACCGCGATATGAACAAGCTCATGAGCCAGGTTGTGCCGATCCTCAATGATGAAGAGGTGCTGCAATTGCTTCTGAGCCATTATCAGAACGAATCGCAAACCCTCACCTCCGGAGCCGAAGCCAATATGCTCAAGCTTTACGAGATTATGGAACTTCTGGACGAAATACGCCAACAACGCTGGCAGCTCATCAAGGATACTTTTGTGAAAAATAATCGCATCAGGGGCCTGGGCGATGCCGACCGTATGGCACAGGTGATTGGTCAGATGACTTTGTTTGTGGATAGCCTGGAGGGCATTCGCAAAGTGCTCAGTGAGAAGAAAAAAGGGTGAGGAGATAAATTCATTTCACCACCTGGCGGGGTATATCTGCCGGAAGGCGGGTCAGGGTCTGGTAATTGAGCTCATTGCTCATCTCTGAAAAGGAGGCCACACTGATGCTCAACCGTTTTTGATTACCAATGAGCACCACCTCATCGCCTTTCTCCACATGGGGAATGTCAGTTACATTTACCGTCATGGTGTTCATGGTTACGGTGCCAATTACCGGCACCCGTTTACCACGTATGAGCACCCGGCCCATGTTGGACAATGATCTGCTGAATCCGTTGCTGTAACCCACGGGCACAATGGCAATCTTCATCTTTTTGTTGGCAAGGAAACTGGAGCCGTATCCCACAAAGTCGCCTGCTTCCACTTCTTTTACCACCATCACCCGGCTTTTCCAGGAAATGAGCCTGCGTAGCGGGTTGTCGTCGGTAGGGTCTTTATGGAAGCGAAACATCTGGGTTTCGGGGCTCGGCCAGAAGCCATACTGGGCAATGCCGATGCGCACCATATCCATGATGGTGGTCGGATAGCTCAGCACTGCCGCCGAGCATGCCGTATGTTTCTTATTGGGGATAAGCTGGTGGCGCCAGAAAAACTTGTAGAACTTCTTGTACAAAGAGATCTGCTCCCGTACACGCACATAATTGGCAATACTTTCTGCCCCAGCATAATGGGTGCAAAGGCCTTCGAAGATGAAATGCTCCCGGTGAGATTGCAATGTTTTCATCAGTTCTGGCAGATAATTGTAGTCGAAACCTGTTCGGTTGAATCCTGTTTCGGCTTCAATATGTATCCTGGCAGGCTTATTGAGTTTGCGGGCCATTTCAAGACATTTTTCCAGCCTCTCGGGGTCGAAGACAAAAAACTCCACCTCATGCTCTATGGCCCATTCTATCTGCTCATCATCCAGATGACCCATGATCATAACATCGGAGGTTGGCTTTTTTACTCTGCACACCTGCAACGCCTCAGAGGCTGAAAACACGCTGAAATGCTTCAACCCGGCACCTTCCGCCAGCGGCACCATATGCTCTATACCATGCCCATAGGCATTGCCCTTTATTACCGATGAAATAACAGGTTTCTCGCCCACTACCTTACGCAGGTACCTTATGTTTTTCCGATAGGCCGACCGGCTGATTTCTATGTGAGAAGTGTGGAACATGGCATAGGGGTTTATTCTATCAGTTTCTTTACCGTATGATACAATACCTGCACTGCATGGGGGAGGATCTCGTCGGGGAAATCGTAATCGCTGTTGTGCAGCCCCGGACTATCGGTACCGCTGCCCATACCCAGGAGTGCTGCTTTGAAATGGCTGGTGAAATGACCAAAATCTTCCGACCAGCGGAAGGGCTCTTCTATGTGTATCACCTTCTCGCCCAGATCTTCGCTCACGCGGGCAATGGTTTTTACCAGATCAGGATTGTTGATGGTTGCCGGAAACTCCTCTGTCCATTCAATTTCGATCTTCAGTTTGTGTTCTTCTGCAAGGGTTTTGCAAAGGATTTCGGCCTGCTTTTTCAGCACCTTCATATCGGCATTGAGGAATGTTCTTAGTGTAGCCATCAGCACCGCTTTTCCGGGATTGGTGCCAAAGGCTACTTCTCCCAGTTTTGCATGGATGATGGTTGCCAGGGCGAAATCCTGAAAAAGATCAGCTTTGAGGGAGGGTATCCGTGGCAGTTGGAGCATCGCTTCTGCCAGCATTGCCGCGGGGCTGTTGCCTTGCTCCGGATGGGCGGCATGACTGGAGGCTCCTGCAATTTTTACTATCATGCCTGTAGAAGCAGCTGCAAAAGGGCCTTCGCGCAATACCACGGCCGCTTTTTCATAGCCGGGCAAATTGTGCCATGCCAGCGCAAAGTCGGGCTGAATCATTCGGAAAGCCTCATCGGCAATTACCTTGGCGGCGCCCTGCCCGGTTTCCTCTTCAGGTTGAAACAGCAATACCACCCTGCCGGCATTCAGAGGCTTGTGGGCAAGTGCCAGGGCCAGCCCGGCCAAAACAGCACTGTGGCCATCGTGCCCGCATTTGTGCGATACACCTGGATTTCGCGATTTATGGCCAAAGGTATTTACCTCTTCAATGGGGAGTGCATCCATATCGGCTCGCACAAGTATGGTGGGTCCTTTTGTGTCGAAAACATACACCCCTGCCAGCCCGTAGCCCCCAAGTCCGGTAATGAGCTTTTGGGGTGAGGTCTGGCGCAGGAAACTCTCCAGAGTGGAAGAGGTTTCTTTCTCCTGCCCCGACAATTCGGGGTTCTGGTGGAGCTGTTTGCGCAGCGAGAGCAAGTCTTTTAGCTGTTGGTTGTTGAGTAATTCCATAGTGCTGAATTGTGCTTGTGCGCCCAAAATACTAAAAAAGGGGGGAACAGAAAAATTTCAACCCGTTTTTGGGGTAGAGAATATAAAAGACAAACCTTCCTGCATGGCTTCGGGAGCTGGCAGCAGGAAGGTTTGAAAATCGGTAGTTTTGCCGATCAGGGAATTCTCACGGTTACCTGGTCTGCAATCTGCAATGCGGTGGTTATGGTACTTAGGTCTTTGAACAGTTCCCCTGTAGCACCCGACCAGTGGCTGTGGCCGATGGGTCTCATTATAAATTCTCTTTGGGGAGAATCCAGGTCGATGGTGGCCATATACACCAGCGCAGGTTGGCTGGAGGTTTTGTAGTGCGGATCGTCGGGGAAGCGGTTGTTGTGCCAGTGGCGGTTCCAGTCCCACGACTGGTTGATCTCCATCAGCAGGTTGAAAACCCTGGGCTCTGCATGGCGCAGGCGTGTATGCAATACAAAACTGGATTTGGGTGTAGGCCCTGTTACTGCATCAGGCATGGGATTGTCTTGTGTGGGGATGAAATAGCCGTCGGGAGCTTTTATACCCCGTTTATGCCCCCAGTAGGGCAGAGCGGCAGGGCGGCGAAGCGGGCCGGGTTCCCAGCGTCCGGTAGATGCATCGCCATGGCGGAAGTAGCCTTTGGCAATGGATTCTGCCACATACAGGCTATGGATATATCCGCCCATGGTGTCCTCAATCCAGAATGCCATCAAAGGGTGGTTGTGTGCCCGGCCTTTGGCGAAAACGATCTCCAGTTCAATTCCGTTTTTCTCTTCCAGGGTAGTGATACGTTCGGGGGGGGCTACTTGTCTTTTGCGTTGCCACCATCTTTGTGCAGGGCCAGTGTCGGCCATAAAAGAAGTAACCAGTGGCAAGAGTACCAAAAGGATTAAAAAGCTGGTAAAATATCTTGGGGTATGCATGGTTTTGTTTTTTAAAATTCGAACATAATGCCTATGGTGGGTAATACGTTGCCGGTAAAGTTACGCAACTCTTTCAATGGATAACGCATTACACCGTTTTCATCGGCCTGTGCCGGAAGAGGCATGCCGTTTTCGTCGGTAGCACGCAACAGGTTGGGAGGCAGTTGCGACTGGAAATTGTATACATTCTGTATATCCAGGTAAAACATCAGGGAGAAATTGTTGAAGAAATAGCCTTTGTCTACCCTGAGGTCGAGCTGATGGAAGCCCGGCAGACGTTGTGAGTTGAAACTGGAGAAATCCAGAAACCCCAGGCGCTGGGTGTCCCATGCTTCAGCCCGCGAGGAGGTCTCCAGGTCGAAAGGGGTGTAGGGAGCACCGCCGGAGAAGCGGAATTTGGCTCCCACATCCCAGTTGCGGGGTAGTTTGCGGGTAGCGGTAACGTTGAGGATATGCCGGTTGTCCCAGGCTGAGGGGATGAAACTATTGGTGCGTTTGCTTTCAAATTCGCTTCTTACAAAGGTGTAGGAAAGGATTATATTCAACCCTTCAAATCTCTGTTCGCGATAGAGCAATTCGGCACCGTAAGCACGCCCACGGCTGGTAGAGGTAACCTCTTCATCGCCAAAAACACCAAAATCTGCAGCTTTGCTGCCAATGGCTACACTGTCTTTTACTGAGAAGGGATAATTGCTGTATGCCTTGTAGAAGCCCTCCAGCGAAATTTTCGTTTGGCGGGTGGGCAGGTATTCAAAACCTGTTACATAATGGTTTACCCCAATGAAAGTAAGATCATTCTCCTTATTCCTCAGCACCCCCAGATTGTCTCTGAAACCCAGCGTAGTGTAGGAGGGAAGCTGGTAAAATCTGCCGGTACTGGCACTGAGCGACCATTGGTCGTTGAGCTTGTAGGAAGCCGAAAGGCGCGGCGATAGCTGGTTGAAAGGATTGGCCATGCTGGCGGAGTAGTTGTTGAAGTCGGTGCGAAGGCCAAAGGAAAGACTCAGCTTATCGTTATAAAGGTTGCGCGTAACCTGCCCAAACAAACTTCCTTTGTACATCTCAAGGAAGGAATCAAACTGTATGGTGTCCAGTTGATTCTGGAAGAATGTTTCGCGGTAGGTGTCGGCCAGGTATTTTGCATATTCTCCCCCGGCACCGTATATAAACCTCCATGGACCCATTTGAGTGGTGCGCTCGTAGCGGATTTTATTTTCGATCTCATCGGAAACATAATCGAAAATGCGGGGTCGGGATTCATCATTGTCGGGGTATTTCCATGAAAAATTTCTCAGCATGTTGCGGCTGAGCACTACCCGGTCGAACCCATTGGTGCGGAATCTGCGGTAAACCACCCCCATGGTATAGTTCCATTGTTCGTTTACCGGCAGATAGTCCAGGATAAACCTTTGTTCCTCGGTTTCGTTGGCATCCAGATTGAGACGAAACTGGTCCAGTGCTCCAATACCAATTACGGTAAGTTCTGCCTTATCGCTCAGGCGGGTATCGGTTTTAAACTGGAAATCGTTGTAAGTGGGCAGAAATGGCAGCCCGATAACACTGAACAGAAACTGCAGGTAAGAGCGGCGCAGCGAAAAGATCATGGTGGTATTGTCGGTAATGGGCCCATCGAGGGTAAGAGCCAGGTCGCTGGCCCCCACGGCACCTCTGAAATTAAGCCTTTCGTTGTTTCCTCTTACCTGGCGGAATTCAAATACCGAGCTAAGGGCATTGCCACGGTTGGCAGGGAACGCAGAGGAGTACATTTCTACCTCACGGATAAAATCCACATTGATGATACCCACAGGCCCACCCCCTGAGCCTTGTGTGGCAAAGTGGTTGAGGTTGGGGATCTCCACTCCGTCGAGGAAAAACCTGTTCTCGTTGGGGCCACCTCCGCGAATGATCACGTCGTTGCGGAAAGCAGGTGTAAAGGCAACCCCCGGCAAGGACTGTATTACCTTTGAGATGTCGCGGTTGCCTCCCGGGTTGCGTTCAATTTCCGAAATACCCAACCGGCGCAACGATACAGGACTTTCCTCTCGGCGTTGAAACTGTGAGGCAGCTACCACTACTTCTTCCAGCTCAAACTGACGTTCGCGCATGGCAATGTCGATGGTGGCTACACGTACATTGGAAACCTGGAAGTCTTCGGTTACCCTCTCTTCAAAGCCCACTGCCGAAACACGCAGCCTCACAAAACCAGGCTGCAGTCCTGCAAAAATAAAATTGCCGTCAAGGTCGGTGGTGCTTCCAATATTGGTGCCTTCAATGATAATGTTGGTGAAAGGAAGAGGCTCATTGTTCTTTTCGTTGAACACCCGACCCCTTATGGTGCCATTCTGGGCCTGGGTTAGGCTTAAACCCATCAGCAAAAGTATCCAAGCGAGTAAAATAGTCTTTGTTTTCAATTTCTTTCAGGATTTGTTAATGTTGCTTTTTGTATCCCTAAACAAGTATATGTGTCGATATGTTTTTTAGAAGATGCCCCCGAATTCAGAATATTTCAAAAAATGGTGGTGTTTTTATGAAGTATAAAAGTAGTGGTTTCGATTGCTTCAGAGATGATTTTGTCTAATAATTTTCTAAAAATACATCAACTAAAAATGATTGAAGAGGTCTGTTTGAAAAAATTGTACTTTCGAACCTGTGTTAACCCCTAATTTTTTTGCCGCATGGAACCCTTGAACTTAACTACGCCTGCCCTTTTGTTTTCAGCTATTTCTTTGATATTGCTGGCCTATACCAACCGGTTTCTCACCCTGGCACAACTGGTACGCAGCCTGCATGCCAAATACAAAGAGAACCCCTCTGAATTGCTTTACGGACAGATCGACAACCTGCGAAGAAGGGTATACCTGATAAAAAGTATGCAGATCTATGGTGTGGGCAGCCTGTTGCTTTGTGTGCTCAGCATGTTTCTTATCTATGTGGGCAAAAACCTGGCTGCTGAGATTATATTCGGGCTGGGGCTGGTGTTGCTCATCATCTCACTGGCCATAAGCATATGGGAAATCAATATAAGTGTTAAGGCCCTCAATCTGCATATCAGCGATCTGGAAGACAGAGACAACTGAGAAGAAGCCACTCACCGATGGCCAGATGGCATTTACCGATTCTGGCTCACACAACCTTCTGGTTCACCCTAATTTTGCTTCACATTCTTCAACTAACGAGTGGAGTGAGCATGATACATTAATACAATTATCCGGGCAAACATTTATCATGCGATTGTTGTCCGTTCAACCTTAAAATTTTTAAAAGATGAGATCACATATTGAAAAAAGGATGTTGCTGGGATTTATCCTGTTACTTGCCGGAGTAGTGCTTATGCTGCGCTATTATAATCTTCTTCCGTGGGATCTTCCCCATTACGTTTTCTCCTGGAAATCGTTGCTGGTAGTGCTGGGTATTGTTTTTATGATCACCGAAAAGAACAAAACCACAGGTATTATACTGTTTTTGCTGGGATCCGTGTTTGTAACAGGTGAGATCATGGATATGCGTTTCTGGGAAGTGGTACGTTTTGCTATCCCGCTGGTATTGATAGTAGCAGGGCTTGCCATCCTGATCCGTAAACCCACTTTTACCAAACGAGAGATCAATATTCCGGAAGGGGCAGATATCAATGATTACATCAACGAGGTGAATATCTTCGGCGGTGGTGAGAAAAAGCTCAAAACCCAGAATTTCAAAGGAGGCCAGATTACCTCTATCTTCGGTGGCAGCGAGATTGATATGCGCTATGCGCAACTGGCACCCGGGGTAAATGCCATAGATATGCTGTGCGTGTTTGGCGGCACCTCCATCAGGGTACCAGAGGGCTGGGAGATCAAAACCGAAGTTTCTGCCATCTTTGGAGGTTTCTCCGATGAGCGTAAGCTGGAAAAGAAAGATGTAATTGAGAACCCTGAGCGTATCCTCTACATCAAAGGACTGGTGTTGTTTGGTGGCGGTGAGATCAAGTAAATGCTTTTGTTATGCCACAACAACTTATAGCCACAAAACTATTCTTTCGAAACTACCTGGTTTTTACCCTGGTAGTTTCGTTTGTTCATTTTCTGCTGTTTCATTTGAGGTACGAAATGGTTTGGTTTATAGCGGCTGTAGATTCAGTTCTTTCGGTTTTTTTACTCAATTTTGCCTTGTTAAGCCTTTATTATGTAATCCGCTATGCGCGTACAGAGAGCCTGACCTCCCACAGCAGTATCCGCAACAGTGTAATTGCGGGGGTGTTGCTGGTTTCGGCCTGGCTGTTCTCAACACAATGGATTCTACAGCAACTGTTTGCAACACACCCGGTGTATACAGCGTTTTTGCAGGGTTCCCTGGCGCTTCGTTTTATTGCAGGTTTGTTTGTGGCCAGTCTGGTATACCTTTCCTTTTTTCTCTCTATTTACCAGTCGTCGGTGCAGGAGGCTGCCCAGCGCGAGAGTGAACTGAAAGTGTTGCTGCAAAAAACCGAATTGCAGGCACTCAAAAACCAGCTCAACCCACATTTTATCTACAACAGCCTCAACTCCATTTCAGCCCTTACCCTCTACAGCCCCGATAAAGCGCGTGAGATGGTAGGTTTGCTCTCCGATTTTCTTCGGATTGCTTTGCGGCAGGATGCCATGCAAACCACAACCCTGGAAGAGGAGATCAACAACATTGCCCTGTATTTGCAAATTGAAAAGGTTCGTTTTGAGGAAAAGCTGCACTGGTCCTTTGAACTGGATCCCAGGCTCAATGAAGCCCGAATCCCGGCACTGATCCTTCAGCCGGTTTTTGAAAATGCTGTAAAGCATGGTGTACAGCAAATGGAAGGCTCCTCCACAGTAGTGCTCAGAGCTTTTACTGCAGATGACAAGCTGGTACTGGAGGTGGAGAATGGATTTGACCCCCGGTTTAAAAAGTTCAAAGGCGAAGGGGTAGGGCTTGAGAACATCCGCAACAGGATGCACCTGATCTACGGTTCTTCTCAGCATGTATCTGCCGGGGCTGCAGGCTCAGTATTTCTTGTAAGGCTTACCATGCCGCTTGTTTTTGCGCATTCCTCAAAAAAATGATGTACCATGGAAAAAAAGATAAGAGCTCTGATCATTGAAGATGAAGCACCTGCCAGGCACCTGCTCACCTCATTTCTGCAGCAATACCCTCAGATTGAGGTGGTGGCACAATGCTCCGATGGCTTTGAGGGTGCCCGCATGATTATGGAGCAAAAGCCAGAGCTGATATTTCTCGATATACAAATGCCACGAATCAATGGCTTTGAAATGCTCGAACTCCTCAGGGGCGAAGACCTCCCGCTGATTATTTTTACCACGGCCTACGACGAGTTTGCCATTAAGTCGTTCGATTACAACACGTGCGATTACCTGCTCAAACCCATAAGCAACGAACGATTCAACAAAGCCGTTGACAAAGCCCTGGAAAAACTTGCCACAAGGCCTGTACAAGCCGAAAATGCCCTGAAAGTTGCAGAGCAGGCAATGGGTGTGGGTCGGTTTCTTGAGCGAATCGTTATACGCTCGGGCAATCAGATTGCTGTGGTGTTGTGCGACGACATTCTTTACCTGGAAGCCAGCGACGATTATGTGATCATCCACACACCCCAGGAGCAATGGGTAAAAAAACAAACCCTGCGATTTTATGAGGAAAAGCTGAAACCTGCCGAGTTTGTGAGAGTGCATCGCTCATTTATTCTCAAAGTTTCTGCCGTTAGCCGCATTGAGCCCTATTCAAAAGATGCTTACATAGCCATTTTGCACAACGGAAACAAGGTAGCCGTGAGCAAAGCAGGATACACACGCCTCAAAGAAGTGCTGGGCTTTTGAGAGGCTTTCCTGTTATTATTTCCTAAAATTGTTTGCAAGTGCATAATTCCTCCTTTAGTTTCTCGTTTTACATGCGCACAAACCAAAGAAATCATTACCTTTGCAAATTGTTTTTGAAAGCAGTAAGCACATTCACATAACAAAAAAATTCATGTTAAAACCGGAATTCAAGAAGGGATTATTCATTCTGATGGCAGGTATGCTCCTGTTTGCCTCCTGCAGCAAATACCAGAAACTGCTTAAGAGCGATGATGTAATGCTCAAAAAGGAGAAAGCCATAGAGTATTACGAAAAAGGAGACTATACGCGTGCCCTGGGTTTGCTCAACGACATCATACCCGTATTCAGAGGAACCTCCCATGCTGAGAACCTCAACTATTATTATGCCTGGGCTCATTATCACCAGGGAGATTACATCCTGGCGGGCCATTACTTCAGAACCTTTACAACTGCCTTCCCGCGCAGTGTGCACGTGGAGGAGTTTTTGTTCATGAGCGCTTATTGCAAATATTTGCTTTCGCCGCGTCCCAGTCTGGATCAAACCCCCACACGTGAAGCCATCAGAGAGCTTCAGGCTTTTGTAAACCGTTTCCCCACCAGCGAACGTGTTGCTCAATCCAACGATCTGATCGACGAGCTTAGGGCAAAACTGGAGATAAAAGCTTTCAACACTGCCATGCTCTATTTCAACATCCGCGATTACAATGCGGCAGTAAGATCTTTTCAGAACCTCATGCGCGATTTCCCTGACACACCTTATCGTGAGCAGGCCATGTTTCATATTGTTCGGTCGCACTTTCTTTTTGCAGAAAACAGTATCGAAATCAGACAAATGGAGCGCTACCGCAATGTGGTGGAGGCACACCGCCGTTTCACCAACCGTTTTCCCGACTCCGACCTTATGAGCCAGGCCGACCGCATGAACCGTACCGCACTGGAGCAAATTGCACGACTCGAGCAGATCGCTGCCGGGCAAAACTAATTCCGTCACCCCTTGTTTATCATTTATCCTTAATATTATTCTTGTAAACCATGGATTACAAAAAAGTAAAAGCAGAGAGCAATACCGTAACCCGCGACCTGAGGCAGTTTGATCAGGAAACCCAGAATATTTATCAGTCGGTGGTGATTGTTGCCAAAAGAGCCAATCAGATCGGTATGGAGATGAAAGAAGAACTCAACACCAAACTTTCTGAGTTTGCCACCTCTACCGACAACCTGGAGGAAGTTTTCGAAAACCGTGAACAGATCGAAATTGCCCGCTATTACGAACAATTGCCCAAGCCCAGCCTGATCGCAATCAGCGAGTATCTCAACGACAAGATCTATTACCGTATTCCTGAGAAGGACTGATCCTGCCCTGTAAGGTAAGGAAAAGATATTGCCGGGGTTTTTGAAAATGAAGGTGTTTGTATTGCGTTTTTCATACACAGCAAACCCCCATTCTCAAAAACCCTTTTTGAATCTTTACCCCAAATCAGTGGCGCGGTCACCCTTATAAGTTGTGTGTAAAACCATTAGACTTTCTTATGCTTGAGGGAAAAAATATTATCATAGGCATCAGCGGCGGCATAGCTGCCTATAAGAGCCTTCACCTGATCCGCTATTTCAAAAAGGCGGGTGCCAACGTGCGTGTGGTGGCCACTGAAAATGCCATGTGGTTTGTTACGCGTGTTTCGCTTGAATCACTCTCCCAGAATAAGGTGTACGATAAAGTATTTGCTCCCGACAACGACTATACCACCGAACACATCAGCCTTACCGACTGGGGCGATGTATTTGTGGTAGCTCCTGCCACTGCCAATATCATCGGGAAATACGCCAATGGCATTGCCGATGATGCCCTCTCTACCTCGCTGATGGCTTTTGACAAGAAGGTTTTCATGGCTCCGGCCATGAATTGTAAGATGTATGAGCATTTTGCCTTTCAGCGTAATATGAAGTATTTGCAGGAGAATGGTGTGGAAATGATTGAACCCGCCTCGGGTTTTCTGGCTTGCGGCTACGAAGGCAAAGGCAGAATGGAAGAACCCGAAGCTATCTTTGAAGCAGTAAAAGCTTATTGTGATAAACCGGGCAGTATGCATGGCAAAAAGGTACTGATCACCGCCGGCCCTACCCACGAAAATTTCGATCCGGTGCGCTTTATCGGGAACCATTCTACCGGAAAGATGGGATTTGCCATTGCGGGCGAACTGGCAGCCAGGGGAGCACAGGTACATCTGGTGGCTGGCCCCGTTAACCTTACTGCCACCCATCCCAATATAATCCGGTACGATGTGGTAAGTGCCTTGCAGATGTTTGAAACTGCAACAGATTTGTTTCCCACCATGGATGCCGCCATTCTCACCGCCGCGGTGGCCGATTACAGGCCTGCCCAAACCCCTTCCTCCAAGATCAAAAGATCAGATGAGAACCTCACTCTCAGCCTGGTGCCCAATCCCGATATTCTGGCCTCCCTCGGAAAGGAGAAAAAAAGCAACCAGGTGCTGGCAGGCTTTGCCCTGGAAACCGATAATGAGATGGAGAATGCCCTGAAGAAACTTCAGAAAAAAAACCTGGATTTTATCGTGCTCAATTCCCTCAACGACCCCGGCGCAGGCTTCGGATACGATACCAACAAAGTACAGATCATAGACAATAAAAACGAGGTTTTGAGGTTTGATTTAAAAACCAAGAAACAAATTGCCGCAGATATAGCTGACAAGCTTGCCCAGTGCATGGAGCGGCACCCATAGCTTTTTTTCGTTTAGTTAATTGAATTGAATTATGCGTAATACCTTCTTCGGCCTTGTTTCAGTTTTTCTGCTGATCTGCCTTAACGCCCCTCTTAAAGCGCAGGAGCTTCAGGTAATGGTGCAGATCTCCACTCCGGGAATGTCGGAAACCGATCGCCAGATCATGCAAACGCTTCAGTCGTCCATCCATGAGTTTATCAATCAGCGAAACTGGACCGAGTACCAGTTTAAACCTGAGGAGCGCATCGAAGGCAGTATCCTGATCACTGTCAGTGAAAAGGTTGGGAGCGATGAATACAGGGGCACCATCCAGGTACAGTCGCGCAGGCCTGTTTTCAGAACCTCTTACAGCACCCCCATCCTCAATCACAACGATCGCGACTTCTCCTTCCGCTATGTGGAGAATCAAACCCTCGAATATGCTGAGAACACCTTTACCAGTAACCTTACCTCTGTATTGGCCTTTTATGCTTACCTGATCATAGGTTTCGATTTCGATACCTTTACTCCCATGGGAGGTACACCTTTTTTTGAAAAGGCGCAGGCCATTGTAAATCTTGCACAGAATGCCACCGAAAGAGGGTGGAAATCCTTTGAAGGCCAACGCAACAGATACTGGCTGATGGAAAACATCTTTAACTCGCAATACGCAGGTATCAGGCAGGCCTTGTATACCTACCATCGGCTGGGTTTCGACCGCATGACCGACAATATGGATATGGCCCGTGCCGATGTGGTAAGTGCACTGGAAACCTTTCAGCGGGTTCATCGTCAGCGTCCGGGCAGCTATCTGATGTCGATCATTATGACCACCAAAGGCGACGAGCTGGTGAGCCTGTTTACCGAAGCTCCTGCCATGGAGAAGAACCAGGTAGTGCAGATCCTCTCTGAGATAGATCCCGCCAATGCAGCCAAATACCGCCGCATAAACCAGCCCAGGCAATAGCCTTACCCGGCGAACAATTGTTTAATTTTTATCCCATCTCCTTGCCTGAGCCCTGTGTTTCGCAAAGTTTCGTAACTTTGTCGCTTCGCTGATATTTTTGCAACGGACCCCTATGCTTAAAAGTCTCCTGATTGAGAATTATGCCCTGATCGAAAAACTGGACATCAGTTTTGATTCGGGCCTTACCATTATTACCGGAGAAACCGGCGCAGGAAAATCTATCCTGCTGGGTGCCCTGGGTATGATACTGGGGCAGAGGGCCGATACCCGTGTGCTGCTCGACCAGGAAAAAAAGTGCATTATCGAAGGCACTTTCCATATCCAAAACCTTAACCTGAAAGGTTTTTTTGAGCAGAACGAGCTGGATTATGATCCGGTGGCCATCTTTCGCAGAGAGATTACTCCGCAGGGAAAATCGCGTGCCTTTATCAACGATACACCCGTAAATCTGCCGGTGATGAAAGAACTTGCAGAAAAACTCATCGATATCCATTCGCAACATCAAAACCTGGTGGTGGGCCAATCTGATTTCCGCTTCCAGGTGCTGGATGCCTTTGCTTCCAATGCCGAATTGCTTTCTGCCTACCAGATTCAATACCAGGAGCTCACCAAAGTAAACCGTACCTTGCTGCAATTGCAGGAACAGGAAAAGCAGGTCCGTACCGATCTTGATTATTTCCGGTTTCAGTACGATGAGCTGTTTAAGGCAGCCTTGAGCGAAGATGAATTTGGTGAGCTGGAAAGCGAGCTGGAGATCCTCTCGCATGCCGCCGAGATACGTAATAATCTGGAAAAGGCCGATTTTCTGCTTCAGTCGCAGCCGGGCAATACCCTTTCTTTGCTGGCCGAAACAGCACAGCTTTTCCGGTCGCTGACCCGGTTCAGCAACTCCTTTGAGGAGTTGTTTCAGCGGTTGCAGTCAGCAGAGATTGAGCTGAAAGATATAACCATGGAGGTGAGCCGGCGCAAGGAAGATATTGCCGATGATCCGCGCAGGCAAATGGAGCTTCAGCAACGCTACGATCTGCTTCAGAAACTCATGCATAAACACAATGCCGCTGATATGAGCGAACTCATCAGCATTCGTGAGGATTATTTTCTGAAGATCAACGGCTTTGAATCGCTGGAGGAGGAGATTGCCCGCTTGCAGCTACAGAGCAATTCCATTCGCGAAAAGCTGGTAGTGCAGGCAGGTGCCATTTCTGAACGTCGCAAAAAGGCTGTTCCGAAGCTGGAAAACCAGATCTGCGCCCTGTTGAAAGAGCTGGGAATGCCCAACGCCCGTTTCGTGGTGAAGCAAACCCCGACCCCCGATGTTACTCCCCGTGGCAGCGATGAGCTGGAGTTTCTTTTCTCTGCCAACCTGGGCGCTCAACCCCAGAACCTGGAGAAGGTGGCTTCGGGAGGAGAACTCTCAAGGCTTATGCTCGCCATCAAATCGGTCATCTCCATGAAAAACCTCTTACCCACCATCATCTTCGATGAAATTGATACCGGTGTATCGGGTGAGATTGGCTTTAAGATGGGTACGATCCTCGAGAAGATAGGTCAAAGCATGCAGGTGATTTCTATAACACACCTTCCGCAGGTAGCGGCCAAAGGCGACAGACATTTTATCGTGTACAAGAAAACAGAAAATAAACATACAAAAACTCTCGTCCGACGTGTTGACACGCAGGAGAGGGTAGTGGAGATAGCAAAAATGCTGGGAGGAGACAACCCCAGCAGCAGTGTTTTACAAGCTGCACAAGAGTTAATTCAAAAACAGAGTATTCACAAAAATTAGTAATAAAATGGGACACAATCTCTTAAAAGGAAAGAAAGGCATTATTTTCGGCGCACTGGATGAAAATTCTATCGCCTGGAAAGTAGCCGAAAAAGCCAAGGCAGAAGGAGCCACATTTGTACTCACCAATGCACCCATTGCGTTGCGTAAAGGCGATATCTTCAGGCTTGGAGAAAAAACCGGGGCCGAAGTTGTGCCTGCCGACATCACACAATTTGATGAAATTGAAAACCTGCTGCAGGAAAGTATGAAGATACTGGGTGGTAAACTTGATTTTATATTGCATTCTGTAGGGATGTCGCCCAATGTTCGCAAAGGACTGCACTACACCGATCTGAATTACGATTACCTCAATAAAACCCTTGATGTTTCAGCCATTTCACTGCATAAGGTATTGCAGGCAGCTTACCAGATGGACGCCATCAACGAATGGGGCAGCGTGGTGGCACTCTCATACATTGCCGCCCAACGTACCTATTCTTCCTACAGCGATATGGCCCAGGCCAAAGCCATGCTGGAATCCATTGCACGCAGCTTCGGGTATCATTATGGCAAAAAGCGCAAAGTAAGGGTAAATACCGTTTCTCAATCGCCAACCATTACCACTGCCGGTAAAGGAGTAGGCGGTTTCGATGCATTCTATTCTTATGCCAATTGCATGTCGCCTCTGGGCAATGCTACTTCCGATCAGTGTGCTGATTATTGTATTACCCTGTTCTCTGATTTCACACGTATGGTTACCATGCAAAACCTTTTCCACGATGGAGGTTATTCAACCATGGGTATCAGCGATACGCTCATAAACGATTGTTTCACCTGTCAGGGAGATTGCGACGACAAGGCGAAGGGTAAATAATTGAAAATAAGGATTGTAGGCGTTTTGTCTGTTTTCCGATTATTTTTCTATATTTGCCGCGGGAAAAAATTTATGTAAACTAACTAATCAAGAAAACCCAAGATTCATGAGTTTTAGAATTGTTGTTTTAGCCAAGCAAGTGCCAGATACCCGCAATGTGGGTAAGGACGCCATGAAGGCCGATGGTACTGTAAACCGCAGCGCATTGCCGGCCATCTTCAACCCTGAAGATCTGCATGCATTGGAGCAGGCGCTGAGGATCAAAGACCGCAAGGATGATGTGGAGATCATTATCCTGACCATGGGCCCCCCCCGTGCCGCCGAAATTATTCGTGAGGCCATGTACAGAGGTGCCGATAGCGGTTACCTGATCACCGACCGCAAGTTTGCCGGTTCTGACACCCTTGCCACTTCTTATGCCATTTCTTTGGCAGTGAAGAAGTTGCAGCCCCATCTGGTAATTGCCGGCCGCCAGGCCATCGATGGCGATACCGCTCAGGTAGGACCCCAGGTGGCAGAGAAACTCAATATCCCCCAGGTTACTTACTGCGAAGAGGTGCTTGAGATCAACCAGGATGAGCTGATCATCAAAAGAAGGCTTGAACGCGGGGTGGAGGTAGTAAAAGGAAAAACTCCGCTGCTTATTACCGTGCACAGCTCGGCTCCCGCTTGTCGTCCACGCCATGCCAAACTGCTCATGAAGTTTAAGCATGCCCGCACGGTATCCGAACTACAGGAGGAAACCAAGGACTACACCGAAATGATGACCAATAAGCCCTACCTGCGTATCGAAGAGTGGAGTGTGGCCGACCTCGACGCCGATGTGCAATACCTGGGATTATCGGGTTCTCCCACCAAAGTAAAGAAAATCGAAAATGTTGTGCTGGCACGCAAAGACTCTGTGGAGCTTACCCCCAGCGACAAGGATATCGATTTCCTGATGAAAGAACTCATCGACAGCCACGTGATCGGCTAAGCTTAAGCAGTCATTAACGAAAAAATCTTTACCGTGAATAATATATTTGTTTATTGCGAAATCGAAGACGGTCATGTTGCAGAGGTGAGCCTTGAACTCCTTACCAAGGGGCGTAAGCTCGCCAACGAAATCGACCGCAAACTGGAAGCAATCGTAATAGGCCACAACCTCAAAGGGATTGAAAAGCAAATCTTTCCCTATGGTGTGGATGTGATCCACATGGCCGACAACTCGCGTTTGTATCCCTATCTTACCCTTCCTCATACAGAGATCATCGTAAATCTCTTTAAGCAGGAGCAACCCGAAATTGCTCTCTTTGGAGCCACCTCTGTGGGTCGCGACCTGGCCCCCCGCGTGGCATCTTCTCTCAAGTGTGGTCTTACGGCCGACTGCACCAGCCTTGTTTTTGGCGACCATACCGAAAACAAAACCGGAAAAGAGTATAAAAATCTGCTTTACCAGATCCGTCCGGCCTTCGGTGGAAACATCATTGCCACCATCATCAACCCCGATACACGGCCACAAATGGCAACCGTGCGCGAAGGGGTGATGAAAAAGGAGATTTTCAATGCCACTTACCACGGCGAGATCAAGCAGATCAATGTGGATACCATACTCAACGAAAGCCTTATGGCGGTTGAGATCATTGAAAGACATATTGAGAAGCAGAAGGTAAATATCAAAAACTCACAAATTATCGTATCGGGTGGATATGGTGTAGGTTCTAAAGACAATTTCGATCTTCTTTTCGAACTGGCAGATTTGCTGGGAGGAGAAGTGGGAGCCTCACGTGCTGCTGTAGATGCCGGTTTTGTAGACCATGCCCGTCAGGTGGGGCAAACAGGTATCACCGTGCGCCCCAAACTCTATATCGCTTGCGGTATATCGGGGGCGGTGCAGCATACTGCCGGTATGAACGAATCGGCCAAAATCATTTCTATCAACAACGATCCCAAAGCACCCATCAACCAGATCGCCGATTATGTGATCATTGGTAATGTGGAAGACATCATCCCCAAAATGATCAAATTCTACAAACAAAATTCAAAGTAATTTGAATGGTTCGCTTACTTAGGGACAAATTGACTAAAAGAACAAAAAATGGAAAATTTTTATACAGATAACCCCAGCTTGAAGTTTCACCTCAAGCATCACCTGATGGAGAAGATCATCCGGTTGAAAGAGAAAAATTTTGCCGATAAGGACAAATACGATTATGCATTCCAGGACTATGAGGATGCACTGGATTCCTACGACAAGGTACTGGAGATTGTGGGTGAGATTTGCGGGGAAACCATTGCTCCCAATGCGGAAGCTGTAGACCATGATGGTCCGCAACTGATCAACAATGAGGTTGTATATGCACCCGGTACACAGGAAAACCATGATACCCTCACCAAGGCCGGCCTTATTGGTATGTCGTTGCCACGCGAATATGGTGGACTGAACTTTGCCATGGTGCCCTATGTGATGGCCGCTGAGTTGGTTTCGAGAGCCGATGCCGGTTTTGCCAATATCTGGGGGCTTCAGGACTGCGCCGAAACCCTGCACGAGTTTGCCAACGAAGAGATCAGAAAAGAATTTCTGCCCCGTTTCAACCAGGGTGCCACCGCTGCCATGGACCTCACCGAGCCTGATGCCGGATCCGACCTGCAGGCCGTACAGCTCAAAGGTACCTACGATGAGCAAAAACAGCAATGGTTCCTCAATGGTGTGAAGCGTTTCATCACCAACGGCGATGCCGATATCAGCCTGGTACTGGCGCGTACTGAGCCCGGCACTACCGATGGCCGTGGACTTTCGTTGTTTGTGTACGACCGCAAGCACAAAGCCGTTACCATCCGCCGTATCGAAAACAAACTGGGTATCAAAGGTTCGCCAACCTGCGAACTGGTGTTTAAGGATGCTCCTGCGCAGCTGGTGGGCGAACGCCGAATGGGTCTTATTAAGTATGTAATGTCGCTGATGAACTCTGCCCGACTGGGCGTAGGTGCACAATCAGTGGGTATTGCAGAGGCTGCCTACAGAGAAGCTATCAAATATGCCTACGAACGTGAGCAGTTCGGAAAACCCATTATCAGCTATCCGGCTGTATACGAGATGCTTTCTGTGATGCGTGCAAAAATTGATGCTGCCCGCTCATTGCTCTACGAAACCGCTCGCTATGTTGATATTTACAAAGCATATTCTTTCATTGAAGAAGAACGCAAGCTGGAGCCCGAAGAAAGAAACGACGCCAAGCACCATACCCGTGTTGCCGATGCACTTACCCCGCTGCTTAAACTCTTTGCCAGCGAATATTGCAATGAGATTGCTTCCGATGCACTGCAGGTACATGGCGGTACAGGATACATGAAAGACTTTCCGGTGGAAAGACTCTTCCGTGATGCCCGTATTACCAATATCTATGAGGGAACCTCTCAGCTGCAGGTGGTTGCCGCTATCCGTGCCGTGGGCAATGGTGCCTACCTGAAACTCATCCGCGAGTACGAACAGCAACATGTGAAGCCGGAGTTTGAATACCTGAAGTCGATCCTGGTTGAACTGACCGACGATTTTGAAGCGCTCGGCAAACAGGTGCATGAAGGTAAAAATACCGAACTGATCGATTTTCACGCTCGCAGACTGGTCGAAATGGCAGGCTATATCATCATGAGCTACTTGCTTTTGCAAGATACACACCGCGATGGGCAATACCGCAAATCTCTCGAGATCTTTGTGCGTAAGGCCAAAACAGAGTGTGCTTCGCGCGCCGAATTTATCCGTTCTTTCGAAGAGAAAAACCTGGGAACCTACAAAATTACCTGGGAATAATCCTGAGAACTTAAACATCAAAAGGCTGTCTGTAGTAATACAGGCAGCCTTTTTCAGTAAAAAAAAACAGGCAGAGGTTAGTCTGCCTGCTCATTACATATCTAGGAGGAGATTAAAAACTTGAGGGAATTTTCGCTATTTCAGTTAACAATATTTTTTCTGCAACAGACCCTTGGATTTGATTGCTGTTTGCAGTTGCAAATGTAAACATTATTTAGAAACAGTCTAAATAAAAATAACAAGTTTTTGAAGTTTTTCTTTGTACCTACCTTGTTTCGGTGATCCATCGAACTGTCAGGTGAATACTCCGCGACGCTCTGCAAATCCTGAATCTATGAATCTACAAGGGGAGCAGAACCACAGGAGAGTTTTCAATCCGGCTCAACTACAAGCTTTACCTTGCTTTGTTCCGGCAACGAAACCTCTTATCACATTTAAAACGCAACCTTCGTAAAATATAGAAATTCGGATAGTTAAAAATTTTAACTTTACGCTGCTTTAACTAAACCCTGTTTTTTATGAGAAAGAAAACTGCAATGCTTGCTGCCATGTTTGTTTTGGCATTTGTGTTAACAAGTCCGGTGCTTGTGGCTTCACCTGACAGCATTCCTGACCGTCCTGTAAAAACCGGATGGGGCTTTGGTGCATTACCCGCTGTTTCCTTCAATACTGACCTTGGTTTTCAGTATGGTGGGTTGGTAAATTTTTACCATTATGGCGATGGCTCCACCTTTCCCAAATACAGACACTCCATTTATGCAGAAATATCCCGCTATACCAAGGGGAGTGGTATCAACAGACTTTTTTACGATTCTGAGTTTCTTATCCCCGGCATAAGGGTTACCTCCGACCTGAGCTATTTTACGGAGAAGGCCCTCGATTTTTATGGTTTCAATGGCTACAATGCCGTTTATAATGCCAACTGGGAAGACGACACCCACGCCGATTATGTTACCCGTATGTTTTATCGGCATGAGCGCCAGATGTTCCGGTTTATTGCCGACTTCCAGGGGCCCATCAGAGGCCGGGAATTGCGCTGGGTGGCCGGGTTTGGTATCCTCAACAACCAGGTGGCTTCTGTAGATATTGATGCGCTCAACAAAGGTAAATCGGGTGATGATCTTTTGCCTGATGTACCTGGCCTTTACGACCGATATGTTGATTGGGGGATCATTAGCGACAATGAAAAGGATGGAGGATGGACCAACCACCTGAAACTGGGTACCGTTTACGATACCCGCGACAACGAACCCAATCCCATGAAAGGGATCTGGTCGGAGGTGGTCTTTTTTGTGGCTCCTGATTTTCTGGGCAACGGAGACTTCGGCTATACCAAGATTTCAGCTACGCACCGCCAGTATTTTACACTGGTTGACGAAGTGCTTTCCTTTGCTTACAGGCTGAACTACCAGGGAACCCTTACCGGCGATGTGCCATTTTTTATGCAGCCCTACCAGATCAACTCCTTTTCTGCTTCATCCAATACCGATGGGGTAGGAGGCTCCAAAACCGTGCGTGGCATGTTGCGCAACCGCGTAGTAGGCGATGCTGTAGCCTATGGAAACTTTGAATTGCGTTGGAAATTTGTCCGTTTCGATCTGTTTAAGCAAAACATTTACCTGGCATTGAATGCTTTTACCGATATGGGACAGGTAATCAGAGAGATTGATTTCGACAAACCTTCTGCAGCTCAGCTGGACGGTTTGTTGCTCAGCGATTTCTTCCTCACCGACCAGGAAAAGTTGCATATTACCTATGGTGGCGGATTCAGAATTGCCATGAATGAAAACTTCATTGTGGCCGTGGATTATGGTACTCCGCGCGACAAACGCGATGGCAGCGGTGGTTTGTACATCGGGCTGAACTTCCTGTTTTAGAATATTCACTTTTTAGGTCTTTCGGATTTATGCAAAATAACTATCCAGATTCTGGCAAACGCAATATCAGATTGTTGATTTTCTCTCTGTCGGGCTTGGCGGTTTGCTTTTTGGCCATTGCAGCACTGAGCTTTGTATTGCAACCCGATACTCCTCTCAGGGGAATGATAAAGGTTGCCCCGGCCGTTACGGAGGAAGCTGCACCACAATCCACACCCCAGGCGGCACCGGTAAGTGCAGAACCCCGCATCCGATCCGGAGCAGCGCCCAGTGGCAATCCGCAACCCGCAGAAACTGCCACGCAGCCTTCTGCGGGGGCTCAGGAAAGTGTAAACAAGGACGATAAAATCCAGGATCCCTCCAAAGGCAATACCATTCCGAAAGACAGAGAGAGCACTCCTGCAGAAAACCCCTCAGTGAGCGAAATGGCTGACCCTTTAGAGGTGCCAGGACAAGGGTCTTAAAGAGGAAACAAAGGTGTAAGGACTTTCTGCCGTAGCATCTTCAAATAACCGTGCTGAAGCCTGAAAACCGTGGTTTTCTGTAACACGGCTCAGGTAAAACCCGCAAATAGCTAAAATAAGTTAATCTTATGCTGTTTGCGGGTTTTACTTTGTGCGGTATAACGGGTTTTTTATATTTTAGCCTACTGCCGAATGCCTTGATATTGCTGGGGAAATCTGAAGCAAGCAGGTTTCGGTTGGTAGTCTAAAAAGCCTGTTATACACATGTTCATGAGCAGATTTATCGCAATCACCCTTCTTTTTATTTCCGGTTTCCACGTTACTGCTCTGGCCAGCACCAAACGCCATGTGCAGCAGGCCTTTACTCAACGTACCTACAAAGCTCCTTCCATTGATGGGTACCTGGAGCCTGAGATATGGGGGATGGCAGAGGTGATCAGCGATTTTGTGCAATACGACCCACTGTATTACGGACAACCCTCTCAGCGTACCGAGGTGAGAATTCTTTACGACGACAAGGCCATTTACATCGGTGCAATGCTTTACGACAGCGCCCCCGACAGTATTCTCCGTCAATTGGGTCAGCGTGATGCAAGCCTCAATGCCGATGCTTTTGGTATCCGCCTCGATACTTACAACAACCAATTAGACGCATATACCTTTGAGGTTTCGGCCTCGGGGGTGCAACGCGATTTCCGACGCCAGGACAACACCTACGACGGCATATGGGAAAGTGCAGTTAAGATTCATGAGCAGGGATGGACCGTGGAGATGAGAATTCCTTATTCGGCCATTCGCTTTCCTGCCACAGAGTGTCAGACATGGGGCATGCAGCTCTATCGCAATATCCGGCGTTTCCGCGAAATGAACCACTGGGCGCTGGAAGAAAGAGACGCTTCCAACAATCTGGTGTACTGGGGACAACTCACAGGTATCTGCCAGATCAAAGCTCCATTGCGCCTCTCTCTGATACCCTATCTCTCAATGGCCTCCAGTCATTATCCGCACCAAATGGAAGGGGTAAGTAATTTTTCCAACAGTTTTGGAGGGGGGCTCGATCTGAAATACGGAATCAATGAGAGTTTTACTTTTGATATGACCCTGATGCCTGATTTCAGCCAGGTACCCTCCGACAACCAGGTGAAAAACCTATCGGCTTTCGAAACGGTGCATGGCGAACAGCGACCTTTTTTTCAGGAGTCCATGGACCTTTTTCATCGGGGGGGATTGTTTTATTCGCGCAGAATAGGGGGGCGCCCTCTTGAGTATGGTCGTGCGGGTATGCAGGCACAAGAGGGGGAAGTGCTCATTGATAATCCTGCACAAAACCGACTGGTAAATGCCTTTAAACTTACCGGACGCACCAACAACGGTCTGGGTATTGGCTTGTTTAACGCCATTACCGATAATACTTTTGCACGTTTTGAAGATTTTGAAGGCAACGTAAGAAAGCTGCAGACCGATGCGGCCACCAATTACAATATCCTTGTGTTTGACCAGGCCATGCGCAACAATTCATCGCTGTATGTGATCAATACCAACGTGTTGCGTTCTGGAAAGTACCGCCACGCCAATGTTACCGGTGCCGGGGCTACCCTGGTGGATGCTTCCAATACATGGCAGTTTCATCTCTCGGGGGCTTTCAACCAGCTGTACCATAAAAATGAAGAACTGGACGATCGTTTTGAAGTAGAGATAGGAAGCCGCTACAGCAGCTCCTTTGCCAAAACCAGGGGTCCGTTTCAGTTCTCTCTCAACCGCAATGCCATCAATCCCAAATTCAACGACAACGACCTGGGCCTTACCCATCGCAACAACCAGATTGCCGACCGGGTAGACCTCAACTACAATGTGCTCGATCCTATCTGGGTGATGCGCAACTGGCGCAACCGTATCAGGTTCCAGAACGAAGCCCGCTACAGTAATTACGTGTTGGAAAATATGTATGTGGAGTATTCTACCAGTGGCACAACCCAAGGGTATACCTTCTTGTGGCACGGAATGTATTTTCATCCGCGCGACAGAAAAGACTATTACGAAGCCCGTACTCCGGGGCGTATGTTTGTCAGACCACGGGCCGTTGGCGGATGGGCCGGGCTGTCGTCGGATTACCGCAAACCCTTTGCCCTCGACCTGCAATTCAATTACAATCATATTGCAAGCTTCGATAATACCAGCACATCCTATCGCATTGCTCCCCGGTACCGGTTCAGCGATCAGTTCTCCTTTGTGAATTCACTGGTGCTCAATTTCAATCAGAATGATGTGGGGTTTGCTGCCCGCGATGGCGATCAGGTAATCTTCGGCAACCGCGATGTAACCACCGTAGAAAATGTATTTACCAGCGATTATATTCTGCGCAACGATCTTTACTTCAGCTTCCGTATGCGCCAGTACTGGTCGCGCGGGCAGTATGCCGGCTTTTATGCCCTGCAGCAGGATGGCCTTCTGGACAGAAATCAGGAGCACTCCCTGGGGCAGACCCGCGATTTCAACTTCAACTCCTTCAATATCGACCTGGTGTTTACCTGGCTATTTGCCCCCGGCTCCAGTTTGAACGTGGTATGGAAAAATGCAATCCTGCACGAAAAATCGGGCATTGTAAACAGTTATTTTGATAATTTTGGGCTGCTCTGGGATTCACCCCAGTATAACAGCCTTTCCCTGAAGATCCTTTATCATTTGGATTATCAGCAAATCAGGGGGGCATAAAAGACCCAACATGATACAAGCCACCAACATCAGAAAAGCCTATGGATCTCTTCAGGTACTCAAAGGGATTGATCTGCAGATTGCCCGATCGGAAATTGTTTCCATTGTAGGAGCCTCAGGTGCAGGCAAAACCACCCTGTTGCATATCCTGGGTACCCTGGATAAAGCCGACCAGGGGCAGATCAGCATCAACGGACAGTCGCTGCTTGGCCTCAACGACAAACAACTTTCCGCTTTCCGAAACAATAACATTGGTTTTGTTTTTCAGTTTCACCATTTGTTGCCGGAGTTTACGGCATTGGAGAATGTGTGCATTCCGGCATTTATTGGCAACCGTTCGCCCCAGAAAACCGAAACCAGGGCCAGAGAGTTGCTGCAGCTGCTGGGATTGGCCGATCGCCTCACCCACAAACCGGGTCAGCTGTCGGGAGGAGAGCAGCAGAGGGTGGCAGTGGCCCGCTCGCTGATCAATGAGCCCGCAGTAGTACTTGCCGACGAGCCCAGCGGAAACCTGGACTCTGAAACATCGGCAGAGCTTCACAAGCTCTTTTTTCAGTTGCGCGAAAAGCTTGGGCAAACATTTGTGATTGTAACCCACAACCAGGAGCTGGCCAATATGGCCGACCGAAAAATCACCATGAAAGATGGTTTGATGGTGCAGCAACAAAGCCTGTGATAAGAATAATGACTTCAAAGCAAGAGGCTGCCCGCGCAAACGCAGGCAGCCTCTTTTCATTCAAGGTGGCAAAACCTTATTTAATGAAGAGCATTTCCCTGTATTTGGGAAGGGTCCACATTTCGTCGTCAACCAGCACTTCCAGCTTGTCTACATGATAGCGGATCTGCTCCAGGTAGGGCTTCACCACATTGCAGTAGAAAGTGGCTCTTTCGCCGGCGTGTTCAATGCTGTTGGCTTCTTTGCGCTGTTCAATCATGTTTTTTACATCTTCGCGAATACTTATAATATGTTCGGAGATCTTGCCGATGATGTAGCGTTGCAATTCAGCCTGTTTGTTAAACTGTTCTTCTGAGAGGATCTCTTTCAATCCCTTCACATTCTCCACCAGTATATTCTGGTAGCGGATGGCAGTGGGGATGATGTGGTTTCCGGCAAGGTCGGCCAGTACCCTGGATTCGATCTGGATCACCTTCGCATAGTTTTCGTGCCTGATTTCCCAGCGCGCTTCCAGTTCTTTATGGGTAAATATGTTGTTTTCGGTAAACAACTTCATGGTGCTGTCAGATACATAGGCTGCCAGAGCATCGGGGGTGTTTTTGAAATTGGAAAGGCCTCTGCGGGCAGCCTCTTCAACCCATTCGTCGCTGTATCCGTTGCCTTCAAACAAAATGGGGCGCGATTCGATAATGTAATCCCGGAGTATTTTAAAGATCGCCTCATCTTTATCTTCTCCTTTTTCCATGGCCTGATCTACCTGCAGTTTGAATAGTTTGAGCTGCTCGGCCAGTATGGTGTTGAGTACAATCATTGCAGGGGCACAGTTGGCAGACGATCCTACAGCCCTGAATTCAAACTTGTTGCCTGTAAAAGCCAGGGGAGAGGTGCGGTTGCGGTCGGTATTGTCCAGAATGATCTGCGGAATTTTTCCGATGTTCAGTTTAAGGTCGGTCTTCTCATCGGGTGTCATTTTGCGGTCTTTTACCTTTTTTTCCAGGTCGTTGAGTACCTGGGTGAGCTGCGAGCCAATAAAAACAGAGATAATGGCGGGCGGAGCCTCATTGGCACCAAGCCGGTGGTCGTTGCCTGCAGAAGCAATGGCTGCACGCAGCAGATCGGCATGCTGGTGCACTGCTTTGATGAAGTTGATGAAGAACGTAAGGAAGAGCAGGTTGGTTTTGGGGGTATGGCCGGGGCTGAGCAGGTTTTTTCCGGTGTTGGTTGCCAGCGACCAGTTGTTGTGTTTACCACTTCCGTTTACTCCTGCAAAAGGTTTCTCATGGAAGAGGATGCGGAATTTGTGCTTACGGGCCACTTTATCCATAATTACCATTACCAGCTGATTGTGGTCGATGGCAATATTGGCCTCCTCGTAAACGGGAGCAAGCTCAAACTGGTTGGGAGCCACCTCGTTGTGACGGGTTTTTACCGGGATACCCAGTTTCCAGGCTTCCACCTCAAATTCGCTCATGAAGGCCTTTACACGCGGGGCAATGGCACCAAAGTAATGATCTTCAAGCTGCTGGCCCTTGGCAGGAGAGTGGCCCAGGAGGGTGCGGCCGGTCATTACCAGGTCGGGGCGGGCATGATACAGGGCCTCGTCAATAAGAAAATACTCCTGTTCCCATCCCAAGGTAGGATATACGCGGGTAATGCTGCGGTCGAACAACTGGCAGATGTCGGTGGCTACAGAGTCGATCAGGCTGAGGGTTTTCAGCAAAGGCATTTTGAAGTCAAGGGCTTCACCTGTGTAAGATACAAATATGGTGGGGATGCACAGGGTGCCATCCATGATAAAGGCAGGGGATGAGGGGTCCCAGGCAGAGTATCCTCTGGCTTCGAAGGTGTTGCGCAATCCGCCACTGGGAAAACTGCTGGCATCGGGTTCCTGTTGTACCAGTTTGCTGCCGTCGAACTGCTCTATGCTACGGTTGTCGGAAGTGGAAGGGCTGAAGAAGGAGTCATGTTTTTCGGCAGTGGCACCATTGAGAGGCAGAAACCAGTGGGTATAGTGCGTTGCACCTTTGCTGATGGCCCAGGCACGCATGGCCGAAGCAACCTGGTCGGCTACCTTTTTGTCGATACGTTCTGATTTTTCAATGTTCTCGCTGATGCTGCGGTACACATCGTCGGGAAGGTACTCGCGCATGGCTTTGTCGTTGAACACATTGTTGCCAAAATACTCAGATACTTTGGTGGGAACGACAGGTATTTCCTGCGGAGCGTGGCTCAATGCTTCTTTTAATGCAGTAAATCTTCGGTTGCTCATGGAGGTTCGGTTTTTAAAAATTTCGAAGCAAAGGTAAAAAAAAGATGGGGTGTGTCAAGAAAAAAGTAAAAAAAATTGAGAGTGAGTGAAAATTGTGAGGGGTGAGACAGAAAAAAGACAACAAAAAGAAAACCTTTCCTTGTTTTTTGAGGGGGTGCCCTAAAAAAAAGCAAAAAGTAAAAAACCGGCTAATTTTCGGTTCCCGCAAAAAGGGTGTTTTGCTCATAAAAGTCTGTTGAGGCAAAAAAAGCATTCACTCTGTTTTCATTATTGCGTACCTTTGTGCTTTGAAACTGGGCTTAAATTGTTTAACCAAAAAATAATAAATCGCAAGAAATGCCTGATATTAAAGAATTGCAACAGATAGCGGCGCAGGTGCGGCGTGATTGTTTACGAATGGTACATGCTGTACAATCGGGTCACCCGGGTGCAGCCCTGGGGTGTGCTGATTTTTTTACGGCCATGTATTTTTCGCTGATGAAGCACAATCCCAATGCATTTGATATGGATGCGCGCGGAGAGGATGCTTTTTTCCTGTCCAATGGGCACCTGTCGGCAGTTTGGTACAGTGTACTGGCTCGCAGTGGTTATTTTGATGTGAAGGAGTTGTCGACCTTTCGTAAGATCAATTCGCGTTTGCAAGGGCATCCCGCTACCGAGGAAGGATTGCCCGGGGTTCGTGTAGCCAGTGGTTCGCTGGGGCAGGGCTTGAGCGTAGCCTGTGGTGCTGCCCTTGCCAAAAAGCTCAACAACGACCCCTCCACGGTATATTGCCTGATGGGCGACGGCGAGCTGCAGGAAGGCCAGATCTGGGAAGCTGCCATGTTTGCCGCCGGTCGTAAGGTGGACAACCTGATTGGTATTGTTGACTACAACGGTCAGCAGATCGATGGCCCCGTAGATAAAGTGATGCCTTTGGGCGATCTGAAAGCCAAATGGGAAGCCTTTGGATGGGAAGTACTGGAGATGAACGGAAATGATATGCAGCAGATCCTGGAAGTAATACCCCAGGCAAAACAGAAATGCGGCAACCAGAAGCCCGTGCTCATCCTTATGCGCACCGAAATGGGCTATGGTGTCGATTTCATGATGGGATCGCACAAATGGCACGGCATTGCTCCCAACGATGAGCAGCTGGAAAAGGCCTTGGCCAGTTTTGAAGCCACTCTGGGCGATTATTGATCCCGCTGCAAAACATAACCCGGCAACCGGATCGTGCAACTTATGCCGGCTGCTGTCGTAAAACAAGGGAAATTGAGGAACCTTTAAATACCAGGTGAATTGAAGTTAAGGAATTATTTCATTCTATTTGTCCTGCTTACAGGAGCAGTGAGTCTTTCCCCGGGCCAACCCCCGGTACAGGAAAAGAAACAGCCGCCTCTGACAAGGATCCTTTTTATCTTCGATGCCTCGCAAAGTATGTTTGCCCGCTGGCAGAGCGATATGCGCATCAATATTGCCCGCAATCTGCTCATCGAACTCCTCGACAGCCTTGCCCATATCGAAAATACGCAGCTTGCCCTGAGGGTTTACGGGCACCAGAAGCGTTTCCCGCCCCAGGACTGCGACGATTCGCGGCTGGAGATCCCTTTTGCCGATAATAACGTATGGAATATCAAGCAGCGCTTGCGAAGTATTACCCCCCGGGGTACCACACCCATCGCCATGTCGCTGGAGAGAGCCCAGCACGACTTCCCTCCCTGCGACAATTGCCGCAATATCATCGTTCTTATTACCGATGGTATTGAAGAGTGCGGTGGTGATCCGTGCGCTGTATCGCGCGACCTGCAGGCAAAAGGTATTATCCTTAAACCCTTTATCATTGGGATTGGCCGCGACTTCAGAGCCGATTTCGAATGTGTGGGGCAGTATTTCGATGCCACCAGCGAGGTGGAGTTCCGCCAAAGCCTGAATATAGTGATCTCGCAGGCTTTGGATAATACCACAGCGCAGGTTAATCTGCTGGATGTGAATGGTCTGCCCAACGAAACCAATGTGCCCATTACGTTTTACGATCGTACCAGCGGGCGCATCATGGAGAACTTTGTGCATACCCTCAACCATCGCGGGGTACCCGATACCTTGCACTATTTCGATCCCCTGGTTATTTATGATATGGTAGTGCATACCATGCCTCCGGTGCGCAAGGACAGTATCCGCATCAATCCGGGGCGGCACAATATTATTCCTGTTTCAGCTCCCCAGGGCCGGCTTACCTTGCTGGTAGGCGGATCGCCCCAGGTAGCCTACCGGGCCATTGTGCGCAGGCATGGCGAAACAGAAACCCTCACCACCCAGAACTTTGGCAATACAGAGAAATACCTGGTGGGGCGTTACGATCTGGAGGTATTGTCGTTGCCACGTATCCATATACGCAATGTGGAGATCAAGCAAAGCCATACTACCACAGTAGAGGTGCCTCAGCCGGGCATAGCCGTAATACGTCTGCCGGCCAACGGTCATGCCAAGGTGCTGCACGAAGAGGGCAACGAGCTGCACGAGGTGCACGTAATGCGCGACAATGTGCAAAGCGAAACCCTGTACCTGCAGCCCGGCAATTACAGAGTGGTGTACCGTTCCAGAGCCTCCAACCAAACCATTTTTTCCATCGACAGGCCCTTTCGTGTCCAATCGGGGGTGTCAATAGTGGTCAACTTAAGCAATTGATAACATAAAAAAAACCTTATTATAGTCATGATTGAATATACTTTTACTGAAAAGCAGGATACCCGCTCGGGCTTTGGTGCAGGACTGGTGGAAGCCGGCCGCAGAAATCCGGAGGTTGTAGCCCTTTGTGCCGACCTGATAGGTTCATTGAAGATGGACGCCTTCATCAAGGAGTTTCCCGAGAGGTTCTTCCAGGTGGGCATTGCCGAGGCCAATATGATGAGCATTGCAGCCGGGCTTACTATTGGAGGTAAAATCCCATTTACCGGCACCTTTGCCAATTTTTCAACTGGCAGGGTGTACGACCAGATCCGCCAGTCTATTGCCTACTCAGGAAAGAACGTAAAGATATGTGCCTCGCATGCCGGTCTTACCCTGGGAGAAGACGGTGCCACCCACCAGATCCTGGAGGACATCGGTATGATGCGTATGCTGCCGCATATGACCGTAATTGTACCGTGCGACTACAACCAAACCAAAGCAGCCACCCTGGCCATTGCAGAGCACCAGGGCCCGGTTTACCTTCGCTTTGGCCGCCCAAAGGTGCCCGTATTTATTCCCGCCGACCAGAAGTTTGAGATTGGTAAAGCCCAGATGCTCAGCCCCGGCACCGATGTGAGCATTTTTGCCTGCGGCCACCTGGTATGGGAAGCACTGGAAGCCTGCAAAATTCTTCATCAGAAAGGGGTTAGCGCCGAAATAATAAATATCCACACCATTAAACCTTTGGATGTGGAAGCCGTCATAGAGTCTGTAAAGAAAACACAGTGTGTTGTTACGGCTGAAGAACACCAGGTGTATGGTGGTCTGGGCGACTGTATCTCGCAGGTCCTTTCGCAACATATCCCCGCACCCCAGGAAAGGATTGCTGTTTGGGATCAGTTTGGCGAAAGTGGCACCCCCGACCAACTGATGAAAAAGTATGGTCTGGATGCAGAACATATTGCACAGGCAGCACTGAAAGCCGTAGCAAGGAAAAAATAAACCTTGCTCTGCATGAGCCATTACGACGATGATGTATTGCTCAAAATGTTTCATAACCCCGATAACTCAGGTTATGCATTCAATCTTATTGTAAGGAAATACCAGGAGAAGGTTTACTGGCACATCCGAAGGATGGTGATAGAACACGAAGATGCCAGCGACCTCACCCAGGATACCTTTGTTAAAGCCTGGAAAGGCCTTGGAGAATTCAGGGCCGATTCCGGGCTTTTTACATGGCTGTACCGCATTGCCACCAACGAAGCCTTGAGCTTTCTCAAAAAGAAGAAACGCTGGTCTTTCCTGCCCTGGAGCGATGTGGAATATACCCTGGAGAGTTCGCTGGAAACCTCACAGGCTTTTTCCGGATCGGAGATAGAGCGAAAACTACAGAAAGCCATCCTGCAGCTGCCCGAAAAACAACGCCTGGTATTTAATATGCGATACTTCGATGAGCTGAAATACGAAGAGATGTCTGATGTATTGGGTACATCGGTAGGAGCTCTGAAGGCATCTTACCATCATGCCGCAAAAAAAATTGAAGATTATATGAAGGCATATTAAACCCCGGCGGAGTTTCTGTGTCTAAACACCATACAACTATGCACATGCCCAACGACGATATCAGGAAGGAACTGCGGGAAATAGCCCCGGAACTGGAGAAATTCTCCGGCTCCAATCCCTTTGTTGTACCGCAGGGTTTCTTCGGGCAGATGCCTGAGAGCATCGCAGAGAAAATCCACCAACGCAAGCGCAGAACCCCTCGTGAGATATTCCTGCTGGTGCTTCGTCCTGTTGCTGTGGCTGCCACTTTGTTTGCCATAGCCTTTGCTGCCCTTTTCTTCCTTTATCAATCCGGCAAGGGCGATCTGCTCAGCGAACACGATAACCTTATTTACGAGGAGTACCTGGCCTGGTACTCCGACTATCAGACCGATATTTACCTGGATATGGTAATGGACGACACTTCCCCTGAAGAGGTGGTGCCCAGCGATGATTTCATTATAGAGTATATCCTGGATTATCATGGTGATGGTATTGATGATCTTCTCGATTAATGGTTCAATCCATCTGATTTGCGCAACACAAAAACTCAACCCTATGTATCGAAAGAACTTTTTATCCGCAGTTTTCTCTCTGGTTTTGGTGACTTTTTCCCTGGTTTCGGCAGCCCAGATGGGTGAGCGGCAGGAGCAGCACAGGCAGATGGAAGCACGACGCATTGCTTTTCTCACCGCCGAGCTTGAGCTCAGCCCTGCAGAAGCACAGGTTTTCTGGCCGGTTTACAATGAGTTCAACCGCAAGCGAGATGAGATGATGGTGCGCCACAGAACTGCACGCCTTCGCCTGGCAGAGCTGGATCAGCTTACCGATGCACAGTTGCTGGAGCTGGCCGACATGGAAATTGCCAATATGGAAGAGATGACTGCTTTACGCCGCCAGTACCACGAACGGTTCAAGGAGATCTTACCCCTGCGCAAGGTGGTAAAGCTCTATGAGGCAGAAAGAAATTTCAACCGCAACCTGCTTCGCGAAAGCCGTGGTGCCCAACGCGGGCGAGGGCGCAACTGATCAGATCAGAAAATATTCTCAAAAAATCTTCGTAACCGGCTTGGTCGCTCTTTTCTCTGGCGATCAGGCCGTTTTTCGTGGCGCTCATCGGGGGTGCCGAAAATATTTTCCCACCAGCTTTCTGTGGGCAGCTCCTCAAGGAACATGGCGCACTGCAGTTGCATGGCCAGGCTGTCGGGCACCGGTGAGAAGCTTCCCTGGGCATATTTGCGGGTGCGTGCCGATCGTTGCACCTCGCGCATGTAATCGCCCCAAACAGGCACAGCACTGCCGCCCGATCCCAGCGGAGAGCCATACAGGGCTGCAAAAGCAGGGTTTTCCAGGCCGGTCCATACACCGGTAATGAGTTGCGGACTAAACCCCACAAACCAGGTGTCGGCATTGTTTTGGGTGGTTCCGGTCTTACCGGCTATACTGCCCTGCAACCCGTGGCGCGACCGCAGGCTGCCTGCGGTACCGCTGTCAACCACAGCACTGAGCATCTCTCTGCTCAGCAGGGCCACATGGGGTTCCCATGCCTGTGAGGGATTGCGTTTACGTTTATCCTCCCACAGCACAGTGCCATTTTTGTCTTCTATGCGCAGCAGCCAGATGGGTTCAAGGGTTTGCCCCTCGTTGAGGAAGGGTGCATAGGCCAGTGTCATCTCCAGCAGGCTCACATCGGCAGTGCCCAGGGCCAGCGATGGCACGGGGGGCAGGGGAGAGCGGATGCCGGCCTTACGGGCATTCTCAATCACGGGCAAAACACCGGTCTGGCTGATGTAGTGTGCGCTGATGGTGTTTACCGATCGTGCCAGTGCACCCAGCATGCTGTAGTAGCCTTCGTGGTCTCTGCTGGCATTCTGTGGGCTCCAGTCGTCGAAATCTTCATACACCTGTATCTCGTTGCTGACGTATTCGCACGGATCTACCCCCATTTGCAGGGCCGTAACATACACGAAGGGTTTGAAGGTAGAGCCTGCCTGGCGACGTGCCTGCACATGGTCGTACTGGAAGTACCTGAAGTCGATACCGCCCACCCATGCCCGAATGTGTCCGTTGGAAGCATCCACCGATACCAGTCCGGCATGCATGATCTGCTGGGCACGGAAGATAGAGTCCATGGGGCTGATACGCATCTCTTTGGGGCCCTCCCAGGAGAACATCTCCAGCAGGGCTTCACGGGCAAAGGCCTCTTCGATCTCCTTTTCTGCCACCCGTGCCCTTTGCATGGACCGGTAGCGGTCGGAGTTTCGCATCAGCGAGCGCAGCAACGAGGCTGCACGCTGTGGGGTAGCCCGTTGAAAGTGGCTGTCGAGGATCTTTTGCTGGGCAGCCAGCTGGCGGCGCAGGGCCCGCTCGGCATTGAGCTGCAACTGATAGTCGATGGTGGTATAGATGCGCAGCCCGTCGGTGTAAAGGTTGTATTGGGTCTGATGGCGCGTGTTGTACTCTTCCAGGATCTTCACCACCTCCAGGCGCAGCTTCTCTCTGAAGTAGGGTGCAGGGCCCTGGTTGTGGGTCATGGGGTTGTAGTCCAGTGTGAGGGGGAGCTGGCGAAGGGAATCGGCCTGCTGCGCAGTGATATAATCATAGCGTTGCAACTGCCCGATAACGGTATTGCGCCGTTGCAGCGCCCTTTCGGGAAACCTGCGCGGGTTGTAAAAGCTGGTGGCTTTGAGCATGCCAATGAGCACGGCAGCTTCCTCCACCTTCAGATCGCGTGGGTTTTTGTTGAAAAACCGAAGCGATGCGGCACTGATGCCAAAAACATTCTCGCCCAATGGCACCGTATTGAGATACAGCACCAGGATATCTTCTTTGGAATAAATTCTTTCCAGGCGGTGTGCAATGATAAACTCCCTGAATTTGCTTACCGGCAGCGACATGATGCCATTGTTCTGGCGGGTGTACAGGTTTTTGGCCAGCTGCTGGCTCAGGGTGCTGCCACCCCCTGCCGAGGTTTCGCCCATGAGCAGGGTCTTGAAAAACACCCGCCCCAGGCTGCGGTAGTCGATACCACGGTGCCGGTAAAAACGTGCATCCTCAGTGGCTATGAGGCTGTTGATAACATTGGGGGAGATCTGTTCCAGGCTCACCTGCGACCGGTCATAAATGAAATATTTGCCCAGCAATTCGCCATCGATGGCATACACTTCGGAGGAGACCTGGTTTTCGATGGAGGCCAGTTCGGCCATGCGGGGCAATTTTCCCCACAATCCTGCCCATACGCTCAGAAACAACAACAGGACAAGGGCAAATCCTGCTGCCATACCCAGCAGGATGATCCTGAGCGAACGAAGGGCAACCTGTTTGCGGTAGCCGGCATCCTGCCGGAGCCTTTGCCAGAAAGCCCGTAGCTTTTCCCGGATAATGTGATAGTATTTCAAGACTTTACGTATTGGAGTTTTCCCAGAGGGTAATTACAGAATAAAAAATAACGATACACCCACAACGCTTATTATGGCTCCGGCAATTTCTTTCCAGCTTACCGATTGTTTGAAGAAGAAAAAGGTAGTGGGGATAAGCAGGATGGGTGTGATGGCCATGATGGTAGAGGCAATACCGGTGGAGGTATGCTGGGCGGCCAGCAGCGAGAGCGATACGCCAATAAAGGGGCCAAAGGTGGCACCCAGCAGCATCAGCATCATGGGTTTGCGCTGTGGCAATGCGGCATATACGGCCTTCCATCTTTTGAAAAAGCTTACCAGGATGGCAAAGCCGATAATCCCTGCAATCACCCTGATCTGTGTAGCGGCAAAGGGATTGAAGTCGCCCATGCCAAACTTGCTCAAAACGTAGCCGATGGCTTGTCCGGCAGCACCCAGAAATGCAAAGAACAATCCCTTGACCGGGTAGCTCACCTTTTGCCCCCCTTTGGTCTGGCGCTGGAAGATTACCAGTGCAATACCGGAGATGGTAAGGGTCATGCCCAGGATGTTGAACCAGGTCATCTGCTCACTCAGGAGCATCCAGCCTGTAATGGCTGTGATGGGTGGCACCAGGGTCATGATGAGCATGGAGAGGCGCGAGCCGATCAGGGTAAAGGCCTCAAAAAGAAACAGGTCGCCGATTACGAAACCCACCAGTCCCGACAGGATCAGCCAGAACCAGGTGTAGGAGCTGGCATCGGTGGGGAAAAACAGCCCCCTGGTGAACCACGAAAAGATACTCAGCAGCACCAGCGCCATTACCAGGCGGATGATATTTACTGCCACACTGCCCACCTTGCGGCTGGCGGTTTCAAAGGCCAATGCAGTGATGGTCCAGCAAAATGCAGTGCCCAGGGCAGCCAGTTCTCCGATACGTAATTCCATGGATTCAGATAGTTTTTTTTTATGACGCGCAAAGTTAGAATTTATCTGCTTGCCTGCGGTAGGGGCTATACGGCTTTTGGTTTTTTTGCATCTCACCCGGCAATACAGTGCAACCCCCGGATCCCCCAAAAAAGAAGAGGCTTTCTGCCGGGCAGAAAACCTCTTCTAACAGATTGCCGAAACAACCTATTGCTTAGCGTACAATTCGATGATTTTCAGTATCACCTGGGTAGCTTTTTCCATGCTTTCCAGGGGGATGAATTCGTACTTGCCATGGAAGTTGTGCCCGCCGGCAAAGATGTTGGGGCAGGGCAATCCCATGTAAGAAAGCCTCGATCCGTCGGTACCACCGCGGATGGGTTTGATATGGGGTTTGATGCCCAGTTCAATCATGGCTTTCTCTGCAATTTCCACAATATGATACACCGGTTCCACCTTTTCGCGCATGTTGTAGTACTGGTCTTTCATCTCGATCCTGATGGTGCCTTCGCCATGCTTTTTGTTGATGAAATCGGCCACATCGTAGATCATCTGCTTGCGCTTTTCGAAAAGGGTGCGGTCGTGATCGCGGATGATGTACTGCAGGGTAGACTCCTCCACGGTGCCATCGAACTTGATCAGGTGGAAGAACCCTTCGTAGTGCTCGGTAAACTCCGGGCGGTCGAAAACCGGGAGCATGTCGTTGAACTCACTTCCCACGATCATGGAGTTGATCATCTTGTGCTTGGCCATGCCGGGGTGTACGTTTCTTCCCTGCACCATTACCTTGGCATAGGCTGCATTGAAGTTTTCGAACTCCAGCTCACCCACTTCGCCACCATCCAGGGTGTAGGCATAGTGTGCACCAAACTTATCCACATCAAAATGATCTACCCCTTTGCCGATCTCTTCGTCGGGGGTGAAACCAATCTTGATGGTGCCATGCTTGATGTGCGGGTTCTGGGTAAGGTACTCGATGGCGGTCATGATTTCCGCAATACCTGCTTTGTCGTCGGCTCCCAGCAGCGTGGTTCCGTCAGTGGTGATGAGGGTTTGTCCGATGTATTTTTTCAATTCGGGAAAATCCGACACGCGCAGGTACATATCCTTTTGGGTGTTGAGCAGGATATCTTCTCCATCGTAGTCTTCCACGATCTGGGGTTTGATATCCTTTCCCGACATATCGGGGGCTGTATCCACATGGGCCAGGAAGCCGATCACCGGCACATCCTTGTCGATGTTGGAAGGAAGGGTAGCCATTACGTATCCCTTATCATCCATATGAGCATCGGCAATGCCCATCTGCTGCAGCTCTTCCACCAGTACCTTCGACAGGTTCATCTGTTTGCTGGTGCTGGGAAAAGTTTGCGAAGCAGGATCGGCCTGTGTGTCGATACTGATGTATTTGTAGAATTTTTCTAAAAGTGTTTGCTTCATAACTGTGTTTGTTTAACCGTTAATCTTCTTTTTTGGCTTTCAGCGCATTTCTGTAGAGGTACACACAGAGCAGAGTAAACATTACCAATCCCAGGTACTGGGCACCGTTGGATGCCACCCAGTTGTGGGCTTCCACATCCAGTCCGCCAAATTTAAGGATAGCACTGATTACGCCCATGAGGGCACCCCCGGCAATAAACCCGCTGGCAATAAGAGTTCCGCGTTCTTTGCGTGCATTGTTGAGTTTCTGATCCTGGCTGCGGCTGGTTACATAGTAAGAGATGATACCGCCCACCAGCAGAGGAGTGTTGAGGCCAATGGGGATAAACATACCCAGTGCAAAAGCCAGGGCAGGAATACCCAACATGGTAAGGATGAGCGAGAGGGCAGCGCCGGCAGCATAGAGCAACCAGGGGGCCGAACCGCCGGTCATCATGGGTTCAATTACGGCAGCCATGGCATTGGCCTGGGGAGCTACCAGTGCTCCTTCGCCTTTGAAACCGTAAGTCTGGTTCAGGATGATGATAACACCCCCAACGGTAGCTGCAGAAACCACAGTACCCAGGAACTTCCATCCCTGCTGTTTGTAGGGCGATGATCCGAGCCAGTACCCGATCTTAAGGTCGGTGATGAAGCCGCCGGCCATGGCCAGGGCAGTACATACCACACCCCCGATGATAAGGGCTGCCACCATACCTGAGGTGCCGCTCAATCCGGCTGCCGCCATCACCAGCGAAGTGATGATAAGGGTCATCAGGGTCATACCCGATACCGGGTTGGTACCTACAATGGCAATGGCATTGGCTGCCACGGTGGTAAACAGGAAGGAGATGATCATTACGATAACCAGCGCCAGCAACGCATGGCCCAGGTTGTGCACTACGCCGAACTGGAAGAAGATAAAGATCAACAGGCCGGTAACCAATATACCTCCCAGGATGATGCTCATGGGCAGATCGCGACGGGTACGAAGGTTGTTATCGCTGTTGGCATGCTTGCTGAAGGTCTCTTTCACCGCCAGGCTGATGGCCGTACGGATTACCTTGGAAGAGCGGATGATACCGATCACACCGGCCATGGCAATACCTCCGATACCGATCATACGCACATACTGTGCAAAGATGGTTTCAGGACTTGCCCCGGTAATGGCCTCTATACCTCCGAACATCTCGGCAGCATGGGCAATCATGGGGATGATCACAAACCAGCCCACAAAGGATCCGGCGCAGATGATCACCGCATATTTCAATCCGATGATATAGCCCAGCCCCACAATGGCGGCTCCTACGTTGAGCTTGAAAACCAGCTTGGCTTTGTCGGCCAGTGCCTCACCATAGGGGAGTACACGGGTGGAGAATTCCTCTGCCCACCAGCCGAAGGTGGCGATGATAAAATCGTACAACCCGCCAATCAGACCGCTAAAGAGCAGCACTTTGGCCTGATCGCCGCCTTTCTCGCCCGATACCAGCACCTCTGTGGTGGCGGTAGCTTCGGGGAAGGGGTACTTGCCATGCATCTCGGCCACAAAATACTTGCGGAAGGGGATGATGAAAAGGATGCCCAGGAAGCCCCCCAGCAATGAGGAGAAGAATACCTGGTAGAAATGGGCCTCCAGGTCAAGGATGTACAGTGCGGGCAGGGTAAAGATGGCTCCGGCCACAATTACTCCCGAACTGGCACCGATGGACTGGATGATCACGTTTTCGCCCAGTGCATTTTTTCTCTTGGCAAGGGTTGACAAACCCACTGCGATGATGGCAATGGGGATGGCGGCTTCAAAAACCTGCCCGATCTTCAATCCCAGGTAAGCGGCAGCCGCCGAAAAGATCACTGCCATAAGCAAACCCAATGATACCGAGCGGAAATTTACCTCGGGGTAAATCTTGTCGGGAGCCATTACCGGAATGTACTCTTCGCCGGGTTTAAGTTCCGAATAGGCATTCTCGGGCAAGCCCGTGATGTTTTGTTTGTTTTCTTCCATATGTTTTGACTTAAGTTTTGAAAGGTGATATTTTCAGGTGCCTGAAAAGGCGGCCTAAAATAGATAATTCCACGCACATAAGCCAATAATATTTGAACAAAATGTTGTATGATTATCCGTAATCCTGCCAGTAATTACACTTTATGCCTATTTCCCTAATCGAAAAAGACCTAATTCGAGAAAGTCTTTCTTTCTTCAACTTTTTAATGTGTCTTTATTTTATTTCATTGGTCACATTGAGCTCGCCCTTTGGGCTCGGTTCCTTGATGAAAAAGTTGCTCTCGCCTGCGGCGAGACGACAAAACTGCGGTCTCTCCGCTGAAAGATTTAAGGCCCCGCAATAAACCAAATACCCTGGACCAAATTTTAATGCAATGCGGGTCTGCAAATCTTTTTAACTGTTCCTTGTTTTGTTACCGAAAAATAATGCGAATATATCGTTTTAAAAGGTTGCATTGAGCTCGGCCCCGAAAAGGGCCTCGGTTCTGCAAGGCCGAGTGAATGTAAAGCTAACCAAGCGAGTCATACCTGGCAAAACATTTTTTATAAAGGAAATGCCATAGTGGCAAGAAAGCGGATATTCATAAAATGTTGTTTTGCCGTTGCACCGCGAAAGCAGGGGCCCGGGAAGGATCATCGGAGCATGATTCCGGCACTGTAGCGGCCGGTATGGCCCTTGTCGAAACGCGAAGAGAAGAAGTGTTGCGGATGGCAGTGGCTGCAAAGGGAGGTGGTTTCAATATGCTCTTCCTTCACCCCAAAATCGACCAGTTGAAGAAAATTGGCCCTCCACTGATTGAAGATATATTTTCCTTCCTGCGAGGCAGGGGAGATGATTTGGCGGATATCGCCGAAGCTTCTGAGGGCTTCCTGTTTTACATCCTCACCCACCTGGTAGCAGCAGGGCCCGTTGGAAGGGCCAATGGCTGCCAGTATATGCGCGGGGTTGCAGCCGTAGTTGTACATCATGGCCTTGATACCGGCTTTGGCAATGTTTTTCAGGGTGCCCCGCCAGCCTGCATGCAGTGCGGCCACCACCCGTTGGTGCGGGTCGTAGAGCAACACAGGCACACAATCGGCCACCTGCACACACAGGCAGATGCCCGGCACATTGGTTACCAGTCCGTCGGTATTGGCAAAGGCGGTTTGTAAATCGTGGCTGCCCGCCCCTTTGTGGGAGGCATCCACCATGGCCACGTTGCTGCTGTGGGTCTGGTTGGCAAAGGTGAGCTGGTCGAGCTCCAGGTCCATGGCTGCTGCGAGCTTTTTGCGGTTCTGCAACACATTCCAGTCGCTGTCGCCCACATGGAAGCCCATATTGAGGCTCTGGAAAGGTCCCTTGCTGTACCCCCCGTGCCTGCCCGATACAAAGTGCAGTACCTCCTTGTGTTGCAGCAGTGTTTCGAATTGAAATAATACTACGTTGCCTTTTTCTTCTTTGTGCATGGTGCAATGGGGAATTAGGTTAGGTTTGGGATGGATGGTGTTGTTATAATCATTGTTGTCCGGTTGCAATGTTCCGTTCCTCTGGAACTCATTTGGGGTAACATCCTTGTTTGATATAAACATTTCATCCCTACGGGATTGGTTCTGCAGGCAACATCCATTTTAAAACTCCGTCCTGCAATCAACTACCCCCCTTTAAGGTTGCACCCTTTCCCTTCCTCCCGGGGAGGGGTGCCCGCAGGGCGGGGAGGGTCAACGGGAAATGCAGATAGTAGCACCCAGGCATGTCCTGGCTTCCCTGTACAGCATCATGACGGTTCACCGCAAAAGCAGCGATACCCAGTTGTCCCGCTGCCAGGCAGGGATTCGGTTGGGTAACCGGCAGGAGGGCGCATCATCCTAAAAGCAATAAGGAGGATCACGGGGGTTATTTCACTGTAATCACTTTTTCGGGCTGTTCTTCTTTTTTCTTTTTCTTTTTGTCGGAGCGGTCGGCAGCTACAAAAAGGGCACCCAGAAAGGTACCGGCTGCAAATCCTACTATCAGTCCCAGAAGTTCTTTTGTCTTAGCCATGGTTCAGGTTTTTAAGATGAGTAAATAATACCGGACATCGGACTACGGCCCTGCGGCCCGATCCTCTGCCTGTATACAACTGTAACACCGGCACAAGACTAACATCTGAAACCGTGAAGGGTTCAACGCATCTTGGTGAGATAGCCATGCCGCAGGCACGGGATCTGTTTGTCTTCTGCCTGGTGTATAAGGGTCATAAGAAACTCGTGGCGCACTTCAGGATCCAGATCCCTGATCTGTTTCTTGAAGGTTTTTCCCTGTTGGGTAGATACCACAACAAGGCCGGGCCACAGCTCCAGCTGCGCTATGTCGGACCACAGGAACCGGTTGGCCTTTTTCAGCAATTTGGGCTTCAGCTCAATAGATTGGCTGTTTACCGCGATATACTGCCGCCCTGCCAATGCCTCCAGGGGATGGCCTATGCCCCGGGCCAGCAGGTTGAAGCCAATGGCAAGGTTGGTAACGGCCAAACCGATGCTGTCGAGGAACGACTCAAAGATTTGAATGTAAAGGGTAGTAGCTACCAGGATGGCGCCCATCACTATCAGCATGGGCGATTTGCGGCGGGGAGTAAGAAAGTTGTGTGTAAATTCCATAATGGGTTGAACAATATGGGTAAAAAATGCATTTCCCTGTTGTATATCGATCTTTTGAAAAAAACACAACCAAAAGCACGAAGCCAAAGCCTGAAGTGTGTTTTTGGTCGTTCAAATGCAAATCTACTAAATTTTAAGCATCCCGGTAGCCCCGCACAAGGAAAATTTTGTTTAATGATTATCCGCTTTCTTGTCACTAAGGCTTTTGCATTTATGTAAAATGTTTTGCCTGGTATGTCTTGCTTGGTTGGCATTATATTCAAACGGCCTTGCAGATTTTTCGGTAACAAAACAAGGAACGAAGCGGTTAAAAAGATTTGCAGACCCGCACTGCATTAAA
>ERZ869909.153-NODE-153-length-104180-cov-5.273806_pt1 | contig 104180 bp, 112 predicted proteins | sample MGYA00520892_ERZ869909 | MGnify/ENA primary metagenome ERZ869909 (study PRJEB32215, sample SAMEA104723947) | bioreactor metagenome | biome: bioreactor; feature: anaerobic bioreactor; material: water | place: China | collected 2015-03-12 ... | reverse complement strand
ACCCGAGGAGAACACCATGGCACGAGCCCAGGGGGCGCGGGCGCAGATGGCGCTTGCGTTCGAGACGACCTATGGCACGCCGCCTGTCGGCGGCTTCACACGAATGCCATTCGCCAGCGCGACGCTGGGGGCGGAGCAGCCGCTCCTGAACAGCGAGTTGCTCGGCTACGGCCGCGATCCGCTTGCGCCAATCAAGGACGCGCTGACGGCCGACGGCAATGTCGTCGTGCCGATCGATGCGGAGGCCTTCGGCTTCTGGCTGAAGGCGGCCTTCGGCCAGCCGATCACCACTGGCACCGCTGCGCCCTACAGCCACGAGTTCCGCTCGGGCAGCTGGGTGCTGCCCTCGATGTCGATCGAGACCGGCATGCCAGAAGTGCCGCGCTATGCCATGTATTCCGGCTGCATGCTCGACACGCTGTCCTGGCAGATGCAGCGCTCGGGCCTGTTGACCGCGACGGCGAGCCTGGTCGCGCAGGGCGAAGCTATCGCCACGACCTCCGCTGCTGGCGCGCTGGCCGAGATCGACCTGCAGCGCTTTGGGCATTTCAACGGGGCGATCACACGCAACGGCCAGCCGCTCGGCAACATCGTCTCGGCCGAGATCACCTATGCCAACACACTCGACCGGATCGAGACCATCCGCTCGGACGGGCGCATCGACGGCGCCGATCCCGGCATGGCCGCGTTGACGGGCCGGATCGAGGTGCGCTTTGCCGATCAGCTGCTGGTCAACCAGGCGATCAATGGCGAGCCTTGCGAGATGACCTTCGCCTACGTGCTGCCCTCGGGCGAAAGCCTCACGCTGGTGGCGCACGCCGTGTACCTGCCGCGCCCGCGCATCGAGATTTCCGGGCCGCAGGGCGTGCAGGCGAGCTTCGACTGGCAGGCGGCGAAGGATCCGGTGACGGGGCGCATGTGCACGGTCACGCTGGTGAACGAACGGGAGACCTACTGATGCTGACGCTTGATCTGACGAACGCGCCCCGCTGGCTCGACCTGCTGCCGGGCGTGCGGCTGAAGCTGCGCCCGCTGACCACTGCCCTGATGGTCTCCGCCCGCAGCGATGCCGCGATCCAGGCACTGCCGCCCGAGGCCGGGCCCGAGGAACTGGCGATGATCATGGCCAAGGCCGTGGCGCGGCGCGCGGTGCTGGATTGGGAGGGTGTCGGCGATGCCGAGGGCAACCCGGTCCCGGTGACGCCCGAGGGCATCGACGCACTCCTCGACATCTGGCCGGCCTTCGACGCCTTCCAGTCCGCCTATGTCGCCAAATGGCTGCTCCTCGAGCAGGAAAAAAACGTCTCTGCGCCCTCGCCGAGTGGTGGCTCGGCGGGGGCGATCGCTACTGCCAAGCCTGCACGCCCTGCGAAAGCAACGGGGGCCCGTGCCCGGATTGCCCGGCGCGGTTGAACCAGCCAGAAACTCTGGAAGGCTGGCAGGTCTGGGATCTGGCGCAGCGCCTGATGGGGCAGTTGCGTGTCGCCACCGGCCCGGACGCTTCCACAGTCATCGGCTGGGACATGACTGCAGCGCTGGCCATGGCGCAGGCGCTCGGGGGCGACCCGCTCATCGCGGCCGAATGCCTGCCGGTGATCGAGGCCGTGATGGTCCGCAAGGTCAATGAACAGAGCACGGCTGATGACCGAGCGTCTCTGTCCCGCGGTTGATGAACCCGCCCCGCATGCCAAGTCCCGCTCGTCAGAAAGTCTGATCCATGGCCCAGAAGCGCGTTTCCGTCCGCCTCGTCGCCGAGGGCGGCAGGCAGGTGAAGGCCGAATTCCAGGGGATCGGCGATGCGGGCGAGCGCAATTTCAAGCGGATCGAGCGGCAGGCCGACATCACCGGGGCCGTGGTGCGCCGGGTCATGGGCATCCTCGGGGCTGCGATCAGCACGCGCCAGCTCGTGGCTTATGCCGACCAGTGGACCGATCTGCGATCGCGCGTCGATCTGGCGACTGGCAGCCAGGAGGCGGGCGCGGCCGTCATGGAACGGCTCGCCACCATGGCGCGGCGGACCTACTCGAGCCTCGGCCAGACCACAGAGTCCTGGCTGGCCAATGCCACGGCGCTGCGCGAACTGGGGCTGACCACGGCGGAGTCGCTGGATTTCACCGAGGCGCTGAACAATGCGATGGTGGTGTCCGGCGCGCGTGCCGAACGCGCGGCCTCGGTCCAGACCGCGCTGTCGCGCGCCATGGCGCTTGGTACTCTCAGCGGGGACAACCTCAACACGGTGATCCAGAATGGTGGGCGGCTGGCCGAACTGCTGGCCGCCGAGCTTGGCACCACCGTCTCGGGCCTGCGCACCCTCGGCCAGCAGGGTGGGATCACCGGCGAAGTGATCCGAACCGCCCTGATCGGCAATCTCGAGCTGCTGCGCGAGGAAGCCGACAGCATGCCGGCGACCATCGGCGATGCGTTCACGCTGATCGGCAATGCCGCGCTGCAACTGGTCGGCACCTGGGATCAGATGGTCGGCGCCTCATCGACGGTGGCTGCGGCACTGATCGGGCTCGCCGACAACATGGAGCGGCTGGCGGCCATCGGCATCGCCTTCGCAGGCTTCATGGCCGCGCGCTGGGTTGCGGGGTTTGTCGCGGCGCAGGTCGCCACAATCAGCCTCGCGGGCGCGCTGACGCTCCTGCGCGGGGCGATCATCCGCACCGGGATCGGTGCGCTCATCGTGGGCGCGGGCGAGCTGATCTATTGGTTCGGTCAGTTGGTGCGCGGTGCGGGCGGCTTCGGCAACGCGCTCTCCCTTCTGGGCGATCTTGCCCGCGAGGTCTGGGAGCGCATGAAGCTCGGCGCTGTCGCCATGGGTCTCGCGATCATGGCGAGTTGGGCCGATATCAAGGCCGCCATCGCCGAGGCGCTGCAGACCTCGCTGCAAGCCGTGGTCGGTTTCGGGAACGGGGCGCTGAACACCTTCCAGGGGGCGCTCGATGCGATCAAGGTGCTCTGGGGCGCACTGCCCGCGGCGATCGGGGATTTTGCGTTCCAGGCGGCGAACGCGCTGATCGCGGGCGTAGAGGCGATGCTGAATGGCGTCGGCGAGCGCATCAACGGCTTCCTCGAAGGGATCAACAGCGGGCTTGAGGCGCTGGGGATTGAGCGGCGCATCTCGCTGATCGGCAATCTGGAACTCGGCCGGATCGAGAACCCCTTCGCGGGATCGGCGACTGTGGCCGGTGCCGAGGCGCGCGCGGCGTTTCAGGCGGCGTTCAATGCCGAGCCCATCACGATGCCGGATCTCGGGCTGAATGCTTACGCAGAGGAAGCGCGCGGCCAGGCCGAGGCCCTCCGCGCGACGATGGCCGGTGTGGCGGAAGCGGCGACGGCACCGCTCGAGTCCATTGCCGCCCTGCGCGAGGCGGTGACGGGCAGCGGTCTCGACGCGGAGGCCGCGCTGAACGGCGCGCGGACGGCCGCCGAGGGGCTGGGCGAGTCGCTCGAGGCCACCGGCGAGGCTGCGGGCCGTGCTGGCGGGGCCGGTCGCGGGGCGGGTCAGGCGCTGCGTGAGGCGGCCGATACGGCGCGGGGCGCCTGGGAGGCGACGGCCGAAGCTGTTCGCGCCGCCCAAGAACGCTCGCGCGAGATCGCCCAAGGTCTGGCGCAGGACATTGTCGGCCCGATCAAGGAAGCGCTGCAGTCCGGCGAGTTCACCTGGGAGACCTTCGCCAGCGCCATCTCGCGGATCGCCCAGAACCTTGCGAACCGGCTGATCGAGTTGGCGTTCAAGCCGATCGAGAGCGCGCTGATGCGGGCCTTCTCGGGCATGGGCGGCGGCGGCGGGTTCTTCGCGAGCCTGTTCGGCTTCGCGCGGGGCGGTGCATTTGCAAGTGGCCAGGAACTGACGGCTTTTGCGCGCGGGGGTGTGGTCAACCGGCCGACGGTGTTTCCCTTCTCGCGCGGCATCGGGCTGATGGGCGAGGCCGGGCCCGAGGCGATCCTGCCGCTCCGGCGCGGGCGCGACGGGCGGCTCGGGGTCGAGATGAACAGCGCACCCGCCCAACCCGCGCCGGACATGTCGACGCGCATCATCAACGTCCTCGACCCGTCCGTGGTCGGCGACTACCTCGCCACGCCCTCGGGCGAGCGGGCGATCCTGAACGTCATCCGCCGCAACCGGGGTGCGCTGAATGCCTGAAGTGGGAGGCCCACCGCCGCTGCTGTTCTGGCCCTTCCCGGCGGCGCAGGAGATCGCTGAGGTGCTGGAATGGCGCACCGATGTGCTGACATCGCGCGCGGGCGAACAGCGCATCGCGCTCCGGCCCCGGCCGCGGGAGATCGTCACCTTCCGGCACAGGCTGGATGCGCTGGAGATGGCGCGCGCCGCAGAACTCGCCCGCGCCGGGTTTGCCGGAGACTGGCATGTGCCGCTCTGGCACATGGCGCTGCAGCCCAATGCCGATCTGGCGCAAGGCGCGACCGAGATCCTGCTCGATACGGGGCTCTCGGATTTTCGGAGCGGGGAACTGGCGGCGATTGCGGTCGATGGCCGTGAGGCGGCGGCCGTGTCCATCGCCAGCGTTCTGGCCGACCGGCTGATCTTTGCAGAGCCTCTGGTGCTGCAACTGCCCAGTCCGGTGGTTGCTGCCCCGCGCATCACGGTCGCGCCGATCCGCGCAGGCGTGCTGACCTCGGCCAGCGAGGTCGCGCGCCGCAGGCAGGGCGATGGCACGGTCACCGCAAGCTTTCTCTTGCGCGAAGCGCCGGACCTCACCGCACCGGTGCTGCCGGTCTATCTAGGCCGCCCGGTCCAGACCGATCCAAGCCTTGTGCGCCGCCCGCTCAGCGCCAGCCTGCGCCGGGCTGTGGAATACGTCGACAACGGTTTCGGCCCGGTTGTGGCCGAGCCGGTGAGAGATATCATCGAGCGAGGGGAGACGATCACGCTGAAGGCGCAGGGCCCCGCCGCGCGTCACGCCCTGCGCCGCTGGCTCTGGTCGCTCCGAGGACGGCAGGTCAGCTTCTGGCTGCCGACCTGGGGGCGCGAGCTGCAGTTGCGCGCGGCCATGACCTCCGGATCCACGCTGATGCGCGTGGCGCCGGTCGCGTCGCTTGCGGCCTATGTCGGCCGCGCAATCCTGCTGGAAATGCCGACCGCGCTGCGCTTCCGCACGATCACCGCAGCCATCGCCGAGGGCGCTGATCACCGTTTGACGTTGTCCTCGAACCTCGGCGAGCCGGTTTCGCTCGCGACGAGGGTGCATTTCCTGACCGCGATGCGCGCGGATGCCGACCGCGTCGAGATCCAGCATGGCGCTGTGGCGAGCGAGGTCACACTGCCTGTCATCGAGGTGCCCACATGACCTATGCCAGCTTGGAGTCCTCGGTCGCCGAGGGCCGGCCCTATTTCCTCTACCAGTTCGTCGAAGGCGATCAGGTCTGGCGTTTCACCAGCCGCGCCGCGAGCTGGACCAGCGCCGGGAGCGGCGGGACGGAGATCACCTGGGAGCCTGCCGCCGTCGCCCATGGCGATGTGGTGCAGACAAGCGAAATCGAGCGTGGGCGGCTGGAACTGACCTGGCCGCTCTCGCATCCCTTCGCGAGGCGCTTCCTCGCCCCCATGGGCAACACCCCCGTGACGTTGACCATCTTTCGTGGCCACGAGCAGGTGCTGGGGGAGACGGTCGCGCATTGGAAGGGCCGCGTGGTGGGCGCAGAGGTCGAGGGGCAGCGCATCCTCCTGCAGGCCGAGTCGATCTTCAGCACGCTGCGCCGCGCGGGGGTGCGGGCGAAGTACCAGCGGCTGTGCCGACACGCCCTCTACGGGCGCGGCTGCGGGCTCGACATCGCGCTCTATTGGCTGACCGGCACGGTGACGGCCGTATCCGGCAATGCCTCGAGTCTGACGACCCCCGAGGCGGCGGCCGAGCCCGCCGGCTGGTACCGGGGCGGTGTGCTCAGGTTCGGCGCGCAGCTTGGATTCATCACCGGCCATGCCGGGGACATCCTCACGCTGTCGCGCCCGATGCCTGAACTGGCGGCGGCGCTGGCCACCCCGGAGATCGACCCGGAGACCGGCACAGCGATCCCGGTCCTCGTCGACATCGCCCCGGGCTGCGATCTGCGCGCCGCCACCTGCGCCGCGAAGTTCGGCAACCTCGCCAACTTCGGGGGCTTCCCCGAGATCCCCGGCCGCAATCCCTTCGGCGGCGGCTCCATCGTCTGAGAACGCCACATGGTCTGGACCTTCATTGCACGGCTCGTCCTCGGGCTGGTGCTCTCCGCGATTTCCTATGCGCTGAGCCCGCACCCCAAGGTCGAGAAGCCCCAGGCGGCGGGGCTGGACGATTTCTCCCTGCCCACCGCCGAGGAAGGGCGGCCGATTCCGGTGGTGTTCGGGACGGTGCTGATCACAGGCCCCAACGTCGTCTGGGCAGGCGACCTGAAGGTGGACCCGATCAAGAAGAAAGGTGGCAAGAAGTGACGCGCGTGACAATCCAGGACCTGCGCGATGCGCGCTACTGCCTCGCAGGCGTGCGGCCGTGGTTCCGCCGCCACGGGCTCGACTGGCAAGCGTTCTTGGACTGCGGCATCGACGCCGACCGGCTGCGCGCGACCGGGGATGCACTGGTGGAACCCGTGATCCGGATCGCAGAGCAGCGGGAGGCATTCGATGGGCGGGCGTAGCAAGGCGCAGACCGTCGGCTTCCGCTATTCGCTGGGGATGCATCTGGCGCTGTGCCACGGGCCGATCGATGCCATCCGCGAGATCCTCGTCGATCGCCGCACGGCCTGGTCTGTCACGACCGGCGGTGGCGTTTCGGGTGGCGGCGCGGCCGTGGAGACTCGGATCGGCGCGGTTGCGGGCATGACGGCAACCGCCGCGCTGGCGGGCGACACGGGTGCCACGATCACCTTTCCGGGGACACGGGCGGGGGTGCGCATCGGCCGGGATTACCGGCTGCAATTGGCGAACGGCACGAGCCAGACCATCACGTTGCGCGGCGTCACCTTCAACGCCGCCACCAATGTGACCTCCTGGTCCGTGCTGCCCGAGGCGCTGAGCTTCCCCGCGCAATCGGTCGAGGTGTTCGAGGCGACCAGCGCCGCCAGCAACGCAGGTGCCGGGGGTGGGCGTATTCGCATCGACAAGCCCGACCTCTTCGGCGGTGAGAGCCGCGAAGGGGGCATTCGCGGCGATGTCGATGTGCTGATGGGCGGGCCGGGCCAGGGTCAGAACGACTACCTGGCTGCTCGGATGAATGGCGACGTGCCCGGCTATCGCGGGCTCTGCAGCCTGGTGCTGCGGCAGGTCTATCTCGGCATCAATCCGTATCTGAAGCCGTGGGCGGTGCGCGTGACCCGCGTGCTGACCGGCGAGGCAGGCGCGGCGCAATGGTATCCCGAGAAGGCGGCCATCGTGCCCGAGGCCAATATCTCGGATGCCGCGATCTACATTGCGCTTGATGTCTCGGGTTCGATGTCGGGCACGCGCATGGCCGCCCAGAAAGCGGGCGTCGCGGCGCTCATCCGCGAGATCGGAGCCAGCGTCGATCCCGACCGGCCGAACGATATCCGCATCGTGCTCTGGAACGCAGGCGTCGCGGGCGCGATCGAGCGCCGCGAGATGGGACCGGACGACTATGCCGCGCTCGAGGCGTGGATGATGGCGCTCTCGAACAGCACCTCGGGGGGCACCAGCTTTGACGCCGCCTTTTCGCAGGCGGGGGCGTTCTTCGCGGGCGGCGGGTCCAAGCGGCGGATCGTGATCTTCGTGACCGATGGTGAGCCATCGCCGGTCTCCTCCGTCGATGCGGCGCTGGCGATAATTCGCACCCTGCCGCCGGCCGACATCTTCGGCTTCAACATCGCGCTCGCGAACACGACCTCTACCGCGCGCATCGACAACACGCCGGTGGACGGCGTGCCGGTGATCCCGGCCGGCAACCCGCAAGCATTGGTCGCCTCCCTGCGCGGGGCGTTCGGGAACGGCCCGGACATGAACCCGGCCCATATCATCCGGGAGTGCCTGACGAACCGTGACTGGGGGCTTGGCTATTCCACGGTCGAGATCGGGGCCAGCTTCACGGCCGCTGCGGACACGCTCTACACCGAGGGCTTCGGCCTCTCGCTGATCTGGCAGCAGGACAGTTCCATCGAGGAGTTCATCGGCAGCGTTCTCGACCATATCGACGCGACGCTCTTCATCGACCGGCGCACGGGGCTCTGGGAATTGCGGCTCATCCGGGCCGACTACACGGCCGCAACGCTGCCACTCTTCGACGAGACGAATGTCGTGGACTGGGGACGCCTGGGGCGGCGCGCGCCCTCCGACCTCGTCAACAGCGTGACCGTGCGTTTCACCGATGCCTGGACCGACGACACGGGGGCGGTCTCGGTCACCGACACCGCGCGCGTCCAGTCCATGGGCGAGGTGATCGCCACCACGCTCGACTATCCGGGCATCCGCTACCAGGGGCTGGCGATCCGGGTGGCCGAACGCGACCTGCGGGCGCTTTCCGTGCCGCTGCTCACGGGAGAGATTGTGGTGAACCGCGAAGGCGCGGATCTCGGGCCCGGCGATGTGATCCGGCTGCGGTCGCCCCGCCTCGGGCTCGACGATGTCGTCATGCGCATCTCCGAGATCGGTCAGGGCGACGGCCGCGACAATGGCATCCGGCTGAAGCTCGCCGAGGACGTCTTTGCCCTTGGCGCGACCGCCATCGCAGGCGGGCGCATGCCGACCGGGTCCGGGGTCGCGGCTCCGCCTAGGGCACTCTCCCGGCGCATGGTCGAGGAAGCCCCGTACTGGCTGCTGGTCCGCGAACTCGGCCACAGCGAGGCCGACCGCATTCTGTCGGAGGATCCCGATGCGGGCGCGGTGGTCGCCACGGGCGAACGCCCCAGCGCCGATGCGCTGGCGGCGGAACTCTGGATCGACTCCGGCACCGGCCCTGCGCAGGGGGGCGTCGTGGCTTTCGCACCCACGGCGCTGCTCGCTACTGACGTGACCGATAGCCCGGAGGCGCGCGTCCTCCCGGTCACCGGCTGGCGCGACATCGGTGAGGTCGGCATCGGCACGCTGGCGAGCCTCAATGGCGAACTGGTGCGCGTCGACGGGATCACCTCAACGGCCATCACCGTGGGCCGGGGATGCCTCGACACCGTGCCGCGCGGGCACGCCGCAGATACGCCGGTGATCTTCTTCGACGAGGGTGCGCGGATTACTGAGGACAGCTGGGCCGCGGGCGAGACCCTCGCAATCCGGCTGTTGCCCGAGACCGGGCGCGGCACGCTCGCCTTCGTGCTGGCGCCCGAGGACAGCGTGACGCTCGACCGCCGCGCCATCCGCCCCCTGCCACCCGGTCGGGTGCAGGCGAATGGCAGCTACGCGCCGGATGTCGATGCGCTGATCGCCGATGATCTGGTGCTGACCTGGACACATCGGGACCGGCTGACCCAGACAAGCCCCGTGATCGTCGATCACACTGCAGCCTCCATCGGGCCGGAGCCGGGCGTCGGTTACGCGATTGAGGTGCGCTGGATCGACCCCGACACGGGCGCGGCGCTCATGCCGCCCGGAATTGTGATCGACGCTGGCAGCGGGACGAGCTGGACGCTGGCGCCTGAGGACATCCCGGAGACCGGCGCGCCGGAGCGGACGGCCGAGATCGACCTCGCCGTGCGATCGCGTCGGTTGGTTGGAGGCGCCTGGCTCACCGACCGCGAGGCCCGGCAGTTCCGGCTGACCGCGCCCTTCGCCGCTGGCTGGGATCGCGGCTGGGGCTTCCTCTGGGGCACCTGAGCCCCGCCGACACATGCACAATGAGAAGCGAGACCAAGCATGCCCGAACGGATCATGCCGGGACTGGGGCTGCGCGCCTTCTATGACCCCGGCCAGCGCAACTGGGGCACCAGCCTCAGCGAAGACCTGCGCCGCCTCTCGGCCCTCGTGCAGGCGCGCGCCACATCGCGAACCGCTGCACTGCCAGCCACCGGCACCACAGGCCAGGTCGCGATCGTGCCCGCCACGGCGGGCGCCAATGCCAACGCGCTCGCCCTCTGGGACCAGTCACCAGCCGGTGCGGCAGCATGGGTCTACCTGACCCCGGAGGAAGGCTGGCAGGTCTGGATCGCGGATGAAGCGCGGCATGTCCGTTTCACCGCAGGGACATGGGTCGAGGTGCCCCGTCCCGGCGTCGTTCGGTTCCGGACGCTTACGGCGACCAGCCACACGCTGGAAGCCGTCGATCTGGGCAGCATCCTCGAGACGACCGGCTCCTCGGCCGTCACGGTGACGATCCCGGTCGAGGCGACCGTACCCTTCGAAATCGGCACGCTCATCAACGTGACGCAGGTCGGCGCCGGGATCGCAACCGTCGCGGCGGCTCCGGGCGTGTCGCTCAATGGCGTCAACGGAGGCTCCGTCGCCCTTGATGGCCAATGGTCAGGCGCCGCCCTCGTGAAGCGCGGGGCAGATGCCTGGGTCATCCAGGGCGCGCTGGCGGGGGCCGTCGCATGAGCCTTCTGATGATCCGCGCTGCCATCCTGTCGCAGGGCGGCGATGCGGCCCCGCCGGTGGACATCGGCTCTGTCTGGCAACTCGACGCGACGCGGCGCCCTCCGGGCTACACGCTGTCTGATGGCAACCAGACCGCCGTGAACACCTCGGGCGGGACCAACTACATGCGCTGGGTGCCCAGTGCCAAGGCCATCCTGCCCTCGGACGGGCGGCGCTATTGGGAAGTGCTCTGCGCTGCCAGCGGAGCCACCAGTTTCGACGGCTACATGGGCGTCGTCTCGGCGGCGCAGCGCGAAGAGTTCAATACCGGCAACAACCCGATCACGCTGGGCTCCATCGGCTATCGCGGCAACGGCACCCTCTGGTCGTCGAACAACACTGTGGCCGAGCAGCGCCTGACTGGCCTGCCCACCTTCGGCGCGGGCGACGTGCTGATGTTCGTCCTGGACCCGGCCACAGCGCGCCTCTGGATCGGCAGAAACGGCGTCTGGCGCGACGATCCGGTGAGTGGGGCCGCAACCTGGACGGCGGCACAGAGCACCGCCTTCTATCCGCAGGTCCAAGGGCGCAATCCCGGCGACGGCGGCACGCTGCGCTCGCAGCCCTCGCAGTTCAGCTACCCGGTGCCGCCCGGGGTGCTGCCGCTCGGCTACGAGCACCCCGACCTGCGCGTCTTCGAGGCGCATGCCTTCATCGAGCTTGCCTGGGACAAGGACCTCAGCGTCGGCGAGCTGGAGGCCTGGTTTGATCTCGGCGGCGGCACGCGTCTGACCTCGGGCGGCGTCTCGATCTTCCTCGATCACGGCGGGGGCACGTCCCTCACCGCCGCCCAATCCGCCCTCTACATCGAAGTGGAACTGCCATGAGTTACATCCTGCATCTGGGCCATCAGCCCACCGACATCGCCGGCATCTCGGGGCTTCTGAACACCACCGCCGGAGGGTTCGACCCGACGCTCGACGTGAACGCGATCCGGCACGTCGGCTTCAACAGCTATTCCGCGCCTTTCTCCTTCTCGGTTCCGGAACCCGTGGGCGATCTCTGGCTGGGGTTCCGCTATGTGCCGCCCAATGCGGACGCCAACAGCATCAACCGCGCCGAGGCGAGCTTTCTGGAATTCTACAGCGCCACCAACGTGCTGCTGGCTCAGATCAAGCCGATCACGACGACCAACCGCTATCACGCCATCGCGGCTGGCGACACCAGCGTGCAGGGCAGCTCCTCCTACACCGCCCCCAACGGTCAGCCGCAATGGATCGACGTGCGGGTGGCGGTCGGTGCCGAGATCACCATCGAGTTCTATGTCGAGGGCGTGCTGCAATCGACTGCCACCGCCGCAAACACGAACGGAAAGGGCAAACCGCGGCACGTGGTCTTTGCCAACACCGCCCTCCACGGGATTTCCGCGAACCGCACCTGGTACTACGCCCATATCTCGGCCCTCGACGGGGTCTCGACCATCGGGCGGCGCTTCGTGCGACGCAGCCCGAACGCCATCGCGAGCTTCAACCAGATGGTGGGCAGCATCGATGCGCTGCGCGATGGCGACATCGCCACGCGGGTCGCTAGCACGGCAGCGGGGCAGCGCATGTCCTTCTCGTTGACCGGCCCGACCGGCCCGGCCTCGGTGTCGGCCATCGCGGGCGTGCACCTCAAGCAAATCGCGCAGGCCGGGACGGTCGGGCCCGACGCCACGGCGGGGTTCCTGCGCATCGGCGGGGTCAACCACGACGCCACCCCTGAGACCGTGCCGGACCTCGCACCCAAGCCCGTCTATTCAAGTTGGGCGGTGAACCCGGTCGATGCGAGCCCCTGGAGCGATCTGACCTTGCCCAACGAGGTCGGGATCCTGTCGGCATGAGCCCGCGCCGTTCAGGAGAGGGCCATGTCCGCATGCCCGATGCCGAGTTCGAGGAACTGCTGGCACGCGCGGCCCAGGAAGGGGCCAGGCGCGCGCTCGCCGATGCCGGGCTCGACGGCGAGGAGGCCGCGATGGATGTCCGCGACCTGCGCGCGCTGCTCGACTGCATCCGCTTCGTGCGCCGCACGGCCGTGCAGACCACGGTCCATCTCGTCACCACTGGCATCATCCTCGCACTGCTCGCGGGCATCGCGTTGAAGCTGAAGATCTTCGGCCCGGGAGGCTGAGCGCCAACCGGGTCGTCCCGCGACCCAACCCGATCCCCGCAAACCACGCCAACGCGCAGTCACGTCGCTGCGGGCGGGTCTTGTCGTCCTTTCGCAAAGGAACTCTCCCATGTCCGAGCCCATCCGCACCTACCGCCATTTCCGCGATGTTCCGCAGACCCTCTGGCGCTGGCCGAACTTCTCGCCCGCCGAAATCGCCTGCCGCGGCACCGGGCAGATCAAGCTGCACCCCGAGGCCCTCGACAAGCTGCAGGCCCTGCGCGATCGGCTGGGCAAGCCTCTGATCGTGCGGTCCGCCTATCGCAGCTCCGAGCACAACCGCGCGGTGGGCGGGGCCAGGGCGTCGAAGCACATGGACGGTACGGCGTTTGATATCGCCATGTCGAACCATGACCCGGTGGCCTTCGAGGCGGCGGCGCGGGCGGTCGGGTTCCTCGGTTTCGGTTTCTATCCGCGATCGGGGTTCATCCATGTCGACCTCGGCCCCGCTCGTCAGTGGGGCGAGCGGTTTCCCGCGCGGCCCGTGCCCTTTGCTCCCGAGACGCCGCCGGCGCGCGAAGTCCTCGCCCAGAGCCGCACCATGAAGGGCGGCGGCGCGGCGGGCGTGGCGACGCTAGGCGCGGCAGGCATCGAGGTAGCGCAAGAACTGCTGGCTGAAACGCAGAGCGCCGTCCTGCCGCTGGTGCCGTATCTCGACACGCTGCGCTGGGTGTTCATTGCCGTCGCGCTCGCTGGTGTGGCCGTCACGATCTACGCCCGCATCGATGACTGGAAGCGGGGGCGGCGATGATCACCGCGCTCCTGACCGGGATCGCGGCCAGCACGTGGGTTCGAGCCGCCCTGTGCTACGGCGCCATCGCGATCGCCGTGCTCCTTTTCCTGCTCTCGCTCCGACGCTTCGGTGAGCGCGCCGGACGCGTCGCGGAGCGCCTTGAAAGCGTGGAGAGAACCCATGATGTTCAGCGCCGTATGTTGGAGGCTGCGGCTCGCCGTCCTCGTGATCGCGACGACCTCGCTGACCGCCTGCGCGACGGTCGGTTCTAAAGCTCCGGCCGGTGGCGTCTGTCCGCCGGTTGTCGAGTACGGCCGCGAGTTCCAGACGCAGGCGGCCGACGAGATCGCGCTGCTCCCGGAGCCCTCGGCGCTTGCCGAGATGATGAGCGACTATGGCGTGATGCGCGAGCAGGCGCGGGCTTGCAAAGGAAGCTGACCCTCAAGATGCCGTGCATGGCGTCAGAGGAACCTCATGGAACTTCAGAGGTTCTTCGGAGTGGGAACAGAACCGACGCCTGGCAAGCAACCTTCATGGATCAAGTTCTTCAAGCCTTCACCACTGGCGCCGGTATGCTGTGGAAGGCGCTCTGGGCGCTGATCTTCGGCTACATCATCTCGGCCGGCATCCAGGTCCTCGTCACTCGCGAGCAGATGGCCAAGATCCTCGGCGAGCGCGGACCGAGAGAGGCCGGCATCGACGGATTCTTCGGCTTCATCTCATCTTCCTGCTCTTTCGCCGCGCTCGCGGCATCGCGCTCGGTCCTGGTCAAGGGCGCGCATCCGATGAACTCGATCGCGTTCCTCATCGCATCGACCAATCTGGTGATCGAGCTCGGGATCGTCCTCTGGGTGCTGCTCGGCTGGAAGTTCACCCTCGCGAACTTTCTGCTCGGGATGCTGATGATCGTGTACGCCTACATTCTGACGCAGCTTTGGTTCCCCTCGGGCCTCATCGACGAGGCGAAGGGGCACGCCGAGAAGGCTCAGCAGAGCGAGGGAATGGACATGGACCACGGGATGAAGGGCTCGTTCCGCGACAAGCTCCTCTCCCGCAAGGGTTGGCAACGGATCGCCCGGGCGTTCTTCATGGAATGGAAGATGGTCTGGAAAGAGATCCTCTTCGGCTTCACCATCGCCGGCTTCATCTCTGTTTTCGTGCCGCAGAGCTTCTGGAATACGATCTTCCTCATTGGAGATGGCGGCGCGCAGCAGAGCCCAGGATTTCTCATTGTGCTTGAGAACGCGCTCGTTGCCCCTGTGGTCGCGTTCTTCACCTTCATCGGCTCGATGGGCAATGTGCCCCTGGCGGCGATGCTCTGGTCGCGCGATGCGTCCTTCGGGGGCGTGGTGGCGTTCCTTGGTGCCGATCTCGTCGCGGCGACGGTAATCTGGGTCCACGCCAAATATTATGGCTGGCGCTACGCCCTCTACCTGTCGGGACTGCTCTATGTCTGCATGGTCGCGGCAGGCATCACCGTGCACTACCTGTTTGCGCTTGTCGGCATGATCCCGACCGAGAGGCCGTCGCTGCAGGAGATGGTCCGCTTCGCGATCGACTACACCTTCTTCCTGAACCTCGCCTTCCTGGCCGCGGCCGCGGCGCTTCTCTGGCTGCACTTCCGAGGCGGCGGTGAGAGCACGGGACGCCGGGAAAAAGCAAGAGCATGAAGCGACCCGCGCCCGCGTTTGAGCGAGAAGCTCGCTGTCAGAGTCGCACGGCACGCAGCCGGAGTGCATTGGCAATGACGGAGACGGACGACAGGCTCATCGCAGCGGCAGCGAACATGGGTGAGATCAGGAGCCCGAAGAAGGGATAAAGCAGCCCTGCTGCGATCGGCACGCCAGCGGTGTTGTAGATCATCGCGAAAAACAGGTTCTGTCGGATGTTGCGCATGGTGGCGAGCGACAAGCGCCGCGCCCGCACGATGCCGCCGAGGTCGCCTTTGACCAGCGTGAAGCCCGCGCTTTCGATGGCGACGTCTGCGCCGGTGCCCATGGCGATGCCCACGTCCGCCTGCGCCAGTGCCGGTGCGTCGTTGACGCCGTCGCCCGCCATCGCCACCTTGCGTCCCTCGGCCTGAAGCTCGCGGATGATGCGGGCCTTGTCCTCGGGCAGCACGTCGGCGCGGATATCGTCGATGCCGAGGCGGCCGGCGATGGCGCGCGCGGTGCGCTCGTTGTCGCCGGTCGCCATGACGATGCGGAAGCCGAGGGCGTGGAGATCCTTCAGCGCCCGGGGTGTCGTCTCCTTCACCGGATCCGCCACGCCGACAAGGCCCGCGACGGCGCCATCGACGACGACGAACATCACCGTCTCGCCCTCGTCGCGGCGGGCGTTGGCGGCGGCCGTCGCCTCCGGGGCCTCGACGCCCAGCTGCGCCAGCATCTTCGCATTCCCCAGCGCCACGGACTTGCCGTCGACCGCGCCCGTCACGCCCATCCCCGTCACGGCCTCGAACGCCTCGGCACTGGCGAGCGTCAGCCCCCGCGCCTCGGCCCCGCGCACGATGGCCTCGGCCAGCGGATGCTCTGAGCCGCGTTCGAGGCTGGCGGCGAGGCGCAGGATCTCGGCCTCGTCATGTCCCGCCTCGGGCAGGACGGCGGACAGCGCCGGCTTGCCGACCGTCAGGGTGCCCGTCTTGTCGACGATCAGCGTGTCCACCTTCTCGAAGGCCTCCAGCGCCTCGGCGTTCTTGATGAGGACGCCGGCCTGCGCGCCGCGTCCCGTGGCCGTCATGATCGACATGGGCGTGGCGAGCCCCAGCGCGCAGGGGCAAGCGATGATGAGGACCGCGATGGCCGAGACGAGGCCATAGGCCAGCGCTGGCTCGGGGCCCCAGATCGCCCAGCCGATGAAGGACAGGATCGCGACGCCGATCACCGCCGGCACGAAATACCCCGCCACGGCATCCGCCAGCTTCTGGATCGGCGCGCGCGAGCGTTGCGCCGCGGCGACCATCTCGACGATCTGGGCAAGCATCGTATCCTTGCCCACACGCCGCGCCTCGATGATCAGGCTGCCGGTGCCGTTGATCGTCGCCCCCGTGACCGGATCGCCCGCGACCTTCTCGACCGGGACCGGCTCTCCGGTCAGCATGGATTCGTCCACGGACGAGCGGCCCTCGACCACCTCGCCATCCACCGGCACCTTCTCGCCAGGCCGGACGCGCAGGCGGTCGCCGATATGGACATCCTCCAGCGGCACTTCCTCCTCGGTCCCGTCCCGGCGGATGACGCGAGCGGACTTGGCCGCGAGGTCCAGCAGCGCCCGGATCGCCGAGCCGGTGCGCTCCCGCGCCCTGAGCTCCAGAATCTGGCCGAGGAGGACCAGCACGACGATCACCGCCCCGGCCTCGAAATAGATGCCGACGTTGCCCTGATCATCTCGGAAGCCGGCAGGGAACAGGCCCGGTGCGATCACCGCGACGGTGCTGAAGATCCATGCCGCGAAGACGCCCATCGCGATCAGGCTGAACATGTTGAGGTTGAGCGTGCGAAAGCTGCGCCAGCCACGTACGAGGAACGGCCAGCCGGCCCAAAGGATTACCGGCGTTGCCAGGACCAGCTCCAGCCAGTGCGCGAGGCGCTCGCCGGTCCAGTCGCGGATCGGCATGCCGACATAGCCGCCCATTGCCAGAAGCACGACCGGGATGGTCAGCGCCGCGCCGATCCAGAACCGGCGGGTGAAATCGACAAGCTCGGGGTTCGGTCCCTCATCGCCCGTGGGCACTCCCTTGGGCTCCAGCGCCATGCCGCAGATCGGGCAATCGCCGGGGCCGACCTGCTCGATCTCGGGATGCATCGGGCAGGTATAGACGGTGCCCGCCGGCATCGGTTCGGGCATAGGCTTGCCCTTGAGGTAGGTCTCGGGGGCGGCGTCGAACTTGTCCTTGCAGCGGGCCGAGCAGAAGTAGAACCGCTCGCCCGCATGTTTCGACAGATGCTTCGCCGTCGCGCGGTCCACCGACATGCCGCAGACGGGATCGACCGCCTCGATGTAGTCACCGGGCGCCGCCGCGAACTTTTCCCGGCATCCGTTCGAGCAGAACCGGTAGACATGACCTTCATGGGTGTGCCGGTGCGCGCTGTCCTCGCTTACCGTCATCCCGCAGACCGGATCCCGGATCAGGTTGTGGTTTGTTTCTTCCTTCATGCCGGTCTCCGATGCGGTCTGTGAGCGTTTCGCCTTCAGATGTGGCGCCTCCAGTCACTGGAGGGTCAAGGGAACGACAAAATTAAATGCTGCTCTTGACCCTCCAGCGGCTGGAGCCTCTATCTCGTGTCCAACGCAGGAGCCCGAGAGGCGGCAACATGAATATCGGCGATGTCTCGGAACGCAGCGGGCTGCCCGTCAAGACGATCCGCTATTACGAGGACATAGGATTGGTTCGCCCGGATCGCAGCGCCAACGGCTACCGGCAGTTCGACGAGATCGAGTTGCACAAGCTGCGGTTCGTCGGGCGCGCGAGATCGCTTGGCTTCGGTCTCGAAGCCTGTCGCGAACTCCTTTCGCTTTATCAGGACGGCGCTAGATCGCCAGACCAGGTGCGCGCCATCGCCTCGCGTCACCTCCGGTGCATGGAGCAGAAGCTTGCCGGACTGCAGTCGGTGACGAGAACTTTGCAGGACCTCGTTGCAAGCTGCGAACGCGCTGGCAGGCCCGATTGCCCGATCCTCGAAGATCTGGCGGACATGTCGGAACACCAGGACAGCGGTGCCGACGCCGTTCACGGCATCGCGAACACCGCATGATGGTATTTCCGTGCAACGAGCGGTAAAAGAGATATCATGTCGGTCCTGTCACGCCTTTTCCTTGTCGCCTTTCTCGCCGTGTTCTCGGTGGGGTCGGTCATGCATGCTGGCAGCGCCGCGTCGATGACCATCGAGATGGCGATGGCAGAGTCGACGGACGCCGGCATGGCTGATTGCGAGGCCTGCGGCGACCAGGACGGCGAGAGCATGCTGGCCTGCGACCTGCATTGCGCGTCGGCAGCGCACGCAGCGGTCCCGGCGTCAGGCGGAGCTGGAATGGAACCGGTTCTGGCACGGACCGTCGCATGGCCGGAGGACGTGCGCCTTTCCGGCCTTGGATCGCCGCCGCCCGGACATCCTCCGCGTCACATCCTCTGATCTGACTGGTTTCGGCGCGCCCTGCGCGTCGGGGATCGGTCTTCGCATGGGGCGTCAAAGCCTCCCGCTCGGCGCATCGCGCCGGTCCATGCCGATCATGAGAATTTTCCATGTCCACACAGCGACCACCGGCGCTTCGTCGTCGAACGTTCCTTCTTTCCATCGCCGGCGCGGCGGGCGCACTGGCGCTTCCCACTGGCGCTCTCGCGGCCCCTCCCACGCGTCCGGCCCTCGCCTTCGATGGTGACGCACTGCTCCTCGCCCGAGGCGGGCTGAAACGCATCACCGCAGATGGCGAGCCAGGGCAGGCGTTGCCCGTGCCCGGCGAGATTTCCGCGCTGGCGAGCCATCCGGGCCGTCCGGGCCGAATTCTTGCAGCCGGAGCTGGCGCGCTGGTCCTGTCCGACGATGGCGGGAAGAGCTGGCAGGTCCGTGACGCCGGACTGCCCGGTGCCAGAATCCAGGCCATCAGCATCGCCGCGGGCGCGCCCGACACGTTCCACGCGGCACTCGCGGGCGACGGGCTGTGGCAGAGCGAGGACGCCGGCCTGACCTGGTCCTTCGTGATGGACCGTCCCTGGCTGGCCGAGGCGGAGCGGGATCCGCTGGCGCTTGCGTCGGTCGATTTGCAGACCGGCATGGGTGGGATCTGGATCTACGCCGGCACCGAGCGCGGCCTGACGCGGGTGCCCGACTGCTTCTGCCGCTGGCAGGACGTCCAGCCCGGCAACGCAATGGACGCGCTGGCGGCGGGTGACGTGCCGCCACCCGAGGCGCCGCTGCCCACAGGCGAAGCGGTGCTCGCGCTGGCCAGCGCACCGTCGGCGCCCTCCACGCTCTACGCCGCCCTGCCATCCGGGGTCTGGTCCTCAAGCGATGGCGGTGTGGTCTGGGCGCAGGCCGCCCGTGGCGCTGCATCGGCCACGGCGGTTCATCCCGCAGACGCGCGGCGTGTGGCCGCGATCATCGACGACATCCTCCACCTCAGCCGCGACGGCGGTGCCAGCTGGACCGCCATCGCGGCCGCATGAAGGACACGAACATGAAAAAGACATTCGCATTCATCACGCTTGCTGCCCTCGGCGCGGGCGCTCTGGCTTTCGCGAACCATTCATCCGCACAGGGCGAAGCGCCGCATGTGACGACCGAAGCCGCCGACGCCGCGCATCAGGTCACGATCTGGCGCGACCCCGGCTGCGGCTGCTGCGACACCTATGCCGACTACCTCGAGGCGCACGGCTATGCGGTCACCCGCGTCGATGACCGGGCGTTCGACCGCCGGTCGATAGACGTCGGCGTCCCCGAACAGGGGCTCGGCTGCCACCTTGCCGAGATCGACGGCTATTACGTCAGCGGTCTCGTCCCTGTGGAGATCATCGAGCGGCTTGTGACCGAACGCCCCGACATCGCCGGCATCACCCTGCCTGGCATGCCGGCGAATGCGCCCGGAATGGCGCGCGAAAAGACCGGCACGCTCAAGACCTATTCGTTCGGGGAGGGCGGCATCGCCGTCTATTCGGATGAGTGAGTGCGTGGGCATGATGAATGGCCCGATGATGGGCGTGATGATGCTGGGCGGCGGGCTGGTTGCGCTGCTGGTTCTGGCGGTCCTGATCCTCGGCCTGATTGCGCTGGTGAAATATCTCAGGGGGCCGGCATGAGGCGGGCGGCCATTCTTGTCGCGGGTGTGGCGGCGGTTTCTGCCGCCGCGCTCGTCGCCATCGCGCAAGGTGACGAGGCGACCGGCGTGACCTTCATGGGCGAGCCGGTCACTGCCGCCGAAATCGCCCTCGGGCAGGAGGTCTATGCGCAGACCTGCGCCTCCTGCCACGGCGCCGATCTGGAAGGCCAGCCGGACTGGCGGCGCCGGCTGGACAACGGCCGGATGCCCGCGCCGCCTCATGACGAGACCGGGCATACCTGGCATCACGCGGACGGGCAGCTCTTCACCATCACGAAGCACGGCGTCGAGGCCGTGGTGCCCGGCTACGAAAGCGACATGCCCGCCTTCGAAGGCGTCCTGTCGGATGCCGAGATCCGCGCGGTGCTGGCCTATATCAAGAGCACCTGGCCTGAGCGCGAGCGGGGCTTCCAGGCCGAGGTTACCGCAAACGACGAGGCATCGGAATGAGCGTCGAGGCCGAACCGCCGCGTCGGCGCATTTCATGGGCAATCCTTCCCATGGCCATCTTCGCCGGGCTGGCGGCAGCATTCTTCTGGGGGCTCTTCAACAACGACGACCGGTTGCCCTCGACATTGATCGGCCGTGACGTCCCGGAGTTCTCTCTGCCCCCGATCGAGGGCATGGATCCGGGTCTGTCCTCGGCCGACCTCCGTGGCGAGGTGTCGATCGTCAACGTCTGGGCGTCGTGGTGCGTGCCCTGCCGGGTCGAGATGCCGCTGCTGGTCGAGCTGGCCGAAGTGGGCAGCGTCCCGATCCACGGCATCAACTACAAGGATGCGCCCGAGGCGGCACGCGGGTTTCTCGACGAGCTCGGCAACCCTTACACCCGGATCGGAGCCGACCAAAACGGACGGGCCGCGATCGAGTGGGGCGTCTACGGTCTTCCCGAGACCTTCGTCATCGATGCCGACGGGCGGATCGCCTACAAGCATGTCGGCCCTTTCGACCGCCACGCGCTGGAAAACGAGATCCTGCCGATCGTGCGTCGCCTCCAGCAGGAGGCCGGAGCATGAAGCGTCGCAGCGTGATCGTCGGTGGCCTCGCTCTTGCGGCCTCGCCGATGGCGGCAGCGGCATCGGTCCTTGTGCATGACGCGCCGCGCAGGATGCTGTCGCCCCCGTTCTTCGATGGTGGCGGGCGCGACCTCACGCTGGAGTCCTTCAGGGGGCGCGTCATCCTGCTGAATCTCTGGGCGACATGGTGTCCCCCGTGCCGCCAGGAGATGCCTGCGCTCGACAGGCTCCAGGCGCATCTCGGGAGCGACGACTTCCACGTTCTTGCGCTCTCGATCGACGACACTCTGGAACATGTGCGTCGTTTCTATGCGGATGTCGGCGTGAGATGGCTCGAACCCTACCTGGCCGAGGAGCTGCGCGTAATGCTCGCCTTCGCGGTGGTCGGCTTCCCGACAACCATCCTCGTCGACCGCGCGGGGCGCGAACGCGGCCGCCGCGTCGGCCCCGCCCGATGGGACGGCCGCACAGCCGTTCGCCAGATACGGACACTCATAGCCGAAAGGACGACCGACCAATGACGCAAGAAACTATCGCAGCGGGCCCGTTTTCGCCGCTCCCCCGGCTGGGCCGCCACAGCCTCATCCTGGCCGCGATGGCCCTCATCGCGGCGGGAATGGCGTTGAACTGGGGGTGGCTGGTGGCCATGGGTGCGGCGCCGCTGATCCTCAGCCTCGCGCCCTGCGCCGTCATGTGCGGCCTCGGACTGTGCATGATGGGCGGCTCGAAATCCTGCTCCACCAAGACCGGCTCGACGGAAACGCCGGGCTCCATGACCGACTGAACCCTCACCTGAAGGAGAACGACATGATTATCGGAAAGAACCTCGGAGTGGCCGCGCTGCTTGGCACGTTGATCGCGGGCGCTGCGCTCGCGCAAGAAAGCGGGCAAGCGCCTGACCCGGCGATGCCGGACCAGCAGGAGATGCAGGGGCACATGATGGGCGACGGCATGATGGATGGCGGCATGATGGGCGGCGACATGGAGGGCATGATGCAGATGATGCAGCAGATGGGTCCGATGATGGAGACCTGCATGGAGATGATGCAGGCCATGAACGAGCACATGCGGTCGCACGACCACACCGGCAACGACGGCTGACGCAGGCGGGTCCCGCCCGTGCCGATGGTGCGGGCGGGGCCGTGAGAAAACACCATGACAGATACATCCCTCATCTCACGCACCCGGCGCCTGCGCATCGCGTTGTGGTCTGCAGCCGCGCTTGCGGCGATTGTCGCCGCCCCCTTGGTGTGGACCAGCTTTCGCGCGCCCGCCGCGCAGGGACCGGCATTCAGCGGAGAGGCCGACATGCGCTCGGCCTTCACGCTCACCGACCATACGGGGCGTGCCGTGACCGAGGCCGACTTCGCCGGCCGCTGGCAACTCGTCTTCTTTGGCTTCACCCATTGCCCGGACATCTGCCCGACGACGTTGGCCTACATGGCGAGCGTCTTCGACCTTCTTGGCGACGAGGCCGATCGCGTCGCGCCGCTGTTCATCACCGTGGATCCGGCGCGGGACACCGTGCCGGTGATGGCGGAGTATGTGTCGGTCTTCCACCCCCGCCTGACGGGCCTCACCGGCACCGAGGCGCAGGTGGCCGAGGCCGCGCGAAACTTCCGCACCTGGTTCGAGCGGACCGAGGACGCCACCGCGCCCGACGGCTACTTCATGGCCCACGCCGGGCATCTCTACCTGATGCGCCCGGACGGCGCATTCGAGGCGGTGTTCCTGGAAGGCGACCAGCCGCCCGAGGCGTTGGCCGAGGAGATCGAAATGCGGATCGAAAAGGAGGACACGGCACGATGAAGGCTCTTCTGACGACCATGGCCCTCATGCTGCCTGTGGCGGCCATCGCCGACGTGACGGTCACGGATCCCTGGGCCCGCGCCAGCATTCTCGCCTCCCGGCCCGGCGCGGCCTACCTGGCGCTGGACGCCGACGGTCCCGACAGGCTGATCGGCGTCACCAGCCCCGTGGCCGCGCAGGTCATGATCCATGCGGTCGAGACGGACGAGGCGGGCGTCAGCCGGATGCGGCATGTCGAGACGCTGGATGTCGGGCCGCCGGCGCCGGTGGTGATGGCGCCGGGCGGCATGCACCTGATGCTGATGGGCCTGACGCGCAAGCTCGAGGAAGGCACGCGTTTCCCGCTGACACTGACCTTCGAGACGGCCGGCGAGATGACAGTCGAGGTGCCGGTCCTCGGCCCCGGCGCGTCCGGACCGGCGGAGGAATGACGATGCGGCTTGCTCTGATCGCGCTGATGCTGGCCACGCCAGCCTTCGCACACCACCCCGAAGAACGTCTGGACGACGTCATGGCTGAGAAGGAGCCGGCATTCGAGGCGACCGACACCTGGCGGGTGCCCCGCCTGGACCTGATCGATACCTCCGGCCGCGCACTGCGGCTCGAGGATATGCACGACCGGATCGTCGTCCTCAGCCTGACCTCCGAAGCCTGCGGCGCCCCCTGCGCAGCGCAACAGACGCTGCTGGACCGTGTCTGGCAGGCCATCGACGCGACGCCGATGCGGGACATGGTCACATTCGTTCACGTACAGGCGCCCGGTACGGAGTTTTCCGCCGCCGCTCCGAACCGGATCGCCGCCACCCCGGCGGAGGGCGACGTTTCCACGCTGGCGGCAGACCTCGCCCGCCTGTCCGCCGAAGACGGCGACGCACCGCTGGTGCATGTGATCGACCGCAATGGCCGGCACGCTGGTGTCTTCCGCGGCGACGGGTTCGGGCATGTCAACGCGGTGCTTTATATCAACGGGCTGAGCAACGCCCGCCCGGTGGAGCCCGGCTTCATGGACCGGATGCGGGGCGTTCTGCGATGACCCCACGTGCGACGATGCAGGCTCGGCCGGACTGGCTGTCCGCTTTGCGGAACTACCTTCTGTTCTCGGCGGCCGGCCACCTCCTGTGGGAGATCCTGCACACTCCGCTCTACACGATCTGGGTTGACGGAACCTGGGGCGAGATCGCCTTTGCGATCCTGCATTGCACGGGCGGGGACATTCTCATCGCGTTGAGCACGATGCTCTTGTCGCTCTTCCTGGTTGGGAATGCGACGTGGCCTTTGGAACGGGTACGTCGGGTCCTGATCGTGGCTGTGGCGTTCGGCGTTGCCTACACGGTCTTCAGCGAATGGCTGAACATCGTCGTTCGAGCGGCCTGGGCCTATCGGGAGATCATGCCGGTCGTTCCGATCCTCGACGCGGGTCTCACGCCGCTGCTGCAGTGGGTGATCGTTCCCACCGTCGCCTACCTTGCAGCCCTGCGGCTCCCGCGAGGCGCTCTCGGAGTGCGGCCGGGCGCATGATGGTCGACCTTTCCCTCCTTGGAGTTTCGGCAGCGCTGCTGGCCGGCACCATCTCCTTCTTGTCGCCCTGCGTCCTGCCACTGGTGCCAGGTTACGTCTCCTACGTTGCGGGACGAACGGTCTCCGATCGAGCGGCGCCGTCCCGTGCACACGCGGTTTGGCTGAGCTTCTGCTTCGTTCTCGGATTCTCGACGATCTTCATTGTCCTCGGGGCTTCGGCGACCGCGCTGGGGCAGGCGCTCCTGCGCTGGCGGTACGAGCTGAACCTCGTCGGCGGCGCTATCGTGATTTTGTTCGGACTATTCATGATCGGAGCAGCTCGCTTCTCGGCTATGGAACGCGACCTGCGATTTCACCTCGATCTGCCGGGCGGACAGCCGGTTGCGTCCTACGTCCTCGGCCTTGCCTTCGGCTTCGGCTGGACGCCCTGTATCGGACCGATCCTCGGTGCCATCCTGACAGCCAGTGCCACCAGCGCAACGATAGGCGAGGGTCTCGTCCTCCTGGCGGTCTACTCATCCGGGCTCGGAATCCCGTTCCTCATTGTTGCCGCCTTCACCGACACCATCGCCGGCAAGCTGCGGGGCATCGGTCGTTGGGGTCGGCGCCTGAATCAGGCTGCCGGAGGCGTCATGATCCTGATGGGGCTGGCCATGATGACTGGTCGGCTGAGTGCATTAGCCTACTGGCTCCTGGACGCCTTCCCGGTCCTGGCGCGGATCGGCTGAACCAGCGGGCGGTACATGTACTTGCGGGCTAGTAGTTCTGGCAATCTTCAACACCCACCGCCACGTTGGTCAGTATTTCGTCCATGAGCTCGAGCAACCGGGAAATCCGCGGATCACTCAAGCGATAATGGACGTGACGTCCCCGTTGCTCTCCAACCGCCAGACCGCATTCGCTCAGGCAGCGTAGGTGGTTCGACGCGTTGGGCTGCGAGAGACCTGTCGCTCCGACGATCTCCCCCACCGACAGAGGCCCGTCGCTCAATGCCTGAAGGATTGCCAGTCGGGAGGGATCGGTGAACCCCCTGAGAAGCTTAGCCCGCTGCAGGGAGGCCCTGGAGTCCTCCCGATCGACGGATCGGATTCCCGCACTAGACATATCATCCACCAGTGATATTTTGCCCGCGCCGATGATAGGAAGAATCTGATGAGCAGCCCAGACCTGATCCACAACGCCGCAGAGATGGCCCGTTATCGCGTCACCGGGATGGACTGCCCCTCCTGCGCCGCAAAGATCGAGAAGGCGGTTCGATCTGTCGGGGTGGAGGAAGTGAAGGTCTCGACCGCAACGCAGGTCATGACGCTGCATGTGTCCGATCCGGGCGCGCAACTGCCGGAAGTGGAGCGCGCGGTAACGGGGATCGGTTATCGCCTCGACCGCCTGGGCGGCTCCGACGTCGGTCACGAAGGGGACATCGATGATCTTCCGAAGGACTTGAGCCATATCACCCCGGCTTATCGGCGGGCGCTGTGGATCGTGATCCTGCTGAACGTCGGCTACGGCGTCATCGAGATGTTCGGCGGGTTCATCTCCGGTTCGCAGGCGCTGAAAGCCGATGCGCTCGATTTCCTCGGCGACGGCCTGATCACGTTCCTCGGGGTGCTGGCGATCGGCTGGAGCTTGGTCTGGCGGGCCCGTTCCGCCTTGATCCAGGGCCTGTTCCTGGGCGCGCTCGGTCTCGGGGTTCTCGCCAATACGGCCTACCGCGTGCTGGTGCAGCAGCAGCCCGAGGCCGAGTTGATGGGTCTGTTCGCGGTGATCGCGCTCGTCGTCAATGTGGTCGCGGTCCTTCCGCTACTGCCTCACCGGACCGGCGACGCCAATGTGCGGGCGGTCTGGCTGTTTTCGCGCAACGACGCCATCGGCAACGCGGCCGTCGTTCTCGCCGCGGGTCTGGTCGCCTGGACCGGCACGGCGTGGCCCGACCTCGTCGTTGCGGCGGTGATCGCCGGGCTGTTCCTGCAATCCTCGTGGTCGATCATTCGCGATGCGAAAGCCGATCTGCAGGAGAGCACATGAGCGCGCGCTTTCTGGGGCTAGCCGTTGCCGCTGCGGCGCTTGCTCTCGATCAGGGCAGCAAGGCGCTTGCTCTGAATTCACCCAGTCTGGCAGGCGGTGTGGAAGTCCTGCCGGTCATGAACCTCGTTCTTGTCCGCAACGATGGCGTCAGCTTCGGAATGCTCGGCGGCCTAGTGCCCTGGTGGGCGCTGGTCCTGCTCGCCTTCGCAATTGTGGCGTGGCTTTCCGTCTGGCTGTGGCGATCGCAGTGCCGGGTGGTCAGCGCGGCGCTTGGACTGGTCATCGGCGGTGCTCTGGGCAACGTGGTTGACCGGGTGCGGCTTCAGGCCGTCACGGATTTTCTGGACTTCCATGTGGGAGCCTACCACTGGCCGGCTTTCAACCTTGCCGACGTGGCGGTTTTCTGCGGCGCGGCGCTGCTCGTGTGGGACAGCTTTCGTCCCGCGAAGGCGAGAGACCGTGCGGAGGCTTGAGAGGAGACGAGCCGGAAGCGACGGTCTGCAGGGCGGTTGCTGCACCGGTGGAGAACGGTCCGGAACGGATCCGCTGTGGCGAGGACCTCGGGCCTGTCCGAACGGGTTGCGAGGAGCGTAACTGGTGCCCCGCATTCCGCGCGATCAGAGTTTCGACAGTACGCTGGCCCTGCTCTTCGATCCCTACGGGTTCGTCTCGAAGAGGTGCCGCCGTTACGGGGCCGATCTCTTTCAGGCTCGGCTCTTGCTCCGCCCGACGATCTGCATGAGCGGGCCGGAGGCGGCCGAGCTGTTCTATCGCCGCGACCTGTTCGTCCGGCGCGGCGCTACGCCGGGCAGAATCCAGAAGACCCTCTTCGGCCGGGGCGGCGTTCAGGGGCTGGACGGCGACGCGCACCGACACCGCAAGCAGATGTTCATGTCCCTCATGACGCCCGAGCGCATCGACAACCTGAAAGAGCTGACCGCCGGGTCGTGGAGCGTCTACGCCCAAAGTTGGGCCGCGAAGGACCGGGTCGTCCTTTACGATGAGGTGCAGCAGCTTCTGACGAGAGTCGTTTGCGCATGGGCCGGAGTTCCGCTGCCGGAGCCGGAGGCCGCCGTCGCACGTCGGAGCTCACCGCGCTGTTCGATTACGCGGGATCGGTCGGTCCGAGGCACTGGTGGTCCCGCCTGTCCCGTAAGCGGTCTGAAAGGTGGATCGAGGACGTCGTCGGGGGCGTTCGTGCCGGCCGTCTGGACCCACCGGAAGACAGCGCGGCGCGTGTGATCGCTACCTGGCGGGATCTGGATGGCGAGCCGTTGAGTCCCCGCATTGCCGCCGTGGAACTACTGAACATTCTGCGGCCGACCGTCGCCGTCTCCGTGTTCATAACCTTCGCCGCCCACGCCCTGCACCGGTTTCCGGCCTGCCGCCAGATGCTCCAGACCGAGGACGGGAGCGTGGAGCATTTCGTGCAGGAGGTCCGGCGATTCTATCCGTTCTTCCCCGCGGTGATGGCGCGCGCAAGGCGCAACTTCGAATGGAACGGCTATAGGTTCCCGCGGGGACGACGGGTGATGCTGGACCTCTACGGCACCAATCGCGATCCGCGGGCGTGGGACGCGCCGGAGGAGTTCCGGCCCGAGCGTTTTCAGCGTTGGGATGGCAGTCCCTTCAATTTCATTCCGCAGGGAGGCGGCGATCACGACCTGAACCACCGCTGCCCGGGCGAATGGATCACGATCGAACTCATGAAGGTCTCCTGCGAATTTCTCGCGAATAGCATGGATTACGACATGCCGGATCAGGATCTGGAGATCGACACAAGGAGATTGCCGGCCATGCCAAAGAGCCGTTTCGTAATGAGCAACGTCAGACCTCGGAGTGAATCGTGATCGCTGTCTGGGCCGGGGTTCTTCTTGCTGCCGTTTGGCTGGCGCACTGGGGGGCGGAGCACCTGTCCGACCCTCTGAAGAAGCTGCGCCAGCAATGGGGCTTCTCGGTCGCGACGGGCGGCGCCTTCGTTGGCCTTGCCGCCGCCTCGCCCGAGATCGGTATTAATACCACGAGCGCCCTGCGCGGGGTCGGCGATATCGGCCTCGGTGCGCTCCTCGGCTCGAACGTGCTGGCGATCCCGATGATGGTGGTGACTGCCTACCTCGCTACTCGCAAGAGTGGCATCGGCGAGAACGGCGGGCATCACGACCACGAGGAGCACCGCCGCGCGCACCTCTTGCAAGTCGATCGCCAAGCCGTGACGGTCCAGGCGCTGCCCTATCTCGGCATCATCGCGCTCTTCGCGCTCCTGACCCTGCCTGCGCCCTGGCGCGGGCTGCAGCCGATCGACGGCTGGATCCTGCTGCTCGGCTATCTCGCTTATCTCGTCCAGGCGCTTCTGCGCGGCCGCAAGGAGGGCGAAGAGGTCGACTGGAAGCGGAAGGAAAAGTGGAAGGCCGTGGCCGGCGTCGGTGCTCTTGCCGCCGGCGCGTACTTCACCGTGTTCTCGACCGAGAAGATCGTGAGCGCGATCGGGATCTCGAAGATCATCGGCGGACTCTTCATCACCGCGCCGGTTGCCGCTCTGCCGGAAGTCTTTGCCACCTGGTATGTCGCCCGCAGCGGTCAGGTCACGTCGGGCGTTACCAGCGTTATCGGCGATCACGCCGTCACGATGACGCTCGCCTTCATTCCGCTCACAATTGTCGGAATGCCGATCGAGAACCTGCAGCTCTTCTGGGTGACGCTTGCCTTTGTGGCCCTGATGCCGACCCTCTATGCCGCCTTCATCTGGTGGGGCGGTCGCGATAGCGGATTTAGACGCTGGCAAGTCGCAGCACTTCCCGCGGTCTACGCCCTCTTTGTGGCCGTGCTTGTGCTCTGGGTTCAGCCCTTTGGACAAGGCGCGCAGGAGTCAGCTGGCGCATCCGGCAGGCAGGCTCAGGAAGGGACGGAATAGCTGCGGGGCCCAGAGAGGGTTAGACCGGGGTCCCGTCCCCTCCGCCAGATCTCCTGATCTGCAACCTCATCAACGCATTGGTATTAAAGGAAAACGGGCCCTGTCCCGAGTGCCTCATTTTTTCGGCATGCCTTGCCGCACATTTTGCCGCGCAGTCTCGTTGCGGAGAACGGCGTTGCTGCAAAACTCTCGCCGTGAAGGATTCACATCACGAATCCATGGGGTTAGACGGGTGACATGAACAAGCCCACCCGCCGCTGCCACAGCGCGATCATCGCACGCAGTGGCACGGCGTTCGGGCACTCTCTCGAACCGGTGGCGTTCGTGCCCTCACTCCCGATCCGCAAGAATGGCCGACCATGGAAGGAGGATTGCCCAGCCGCCCGGTCCCGCAACGAAACCCTGCGTGCCACACGCCACTACGGCCGCGCGTTCTGGAAGCGATGGACGGGATACCACGCCCGCAGCCGCGCCGAGGCCAAGATGCGCTGTCTCAAGTCCTTCGGCGACCGCATCGCCGCGAGCGACCCTGACCGCCAAACTGCCGAAATCCACATCCGCGTCGCACTCATGAACCGCTTCAACGCCCTCGGCACGGCCGAGATCGTCCGTGTGGCCTGAGCCTCAAGGGGAAAGGGGAAGTCAGGCCTCAAGCCGAGTTTCTGCAACAACGCCGGTCGTGTTGGAATTGTCCGCAGAATGGCGCAGGCTCGATGCCGCCTGAACCAGATGACCGACGAGCCACTTGAGGCCTGAGTCGTTCGCACGCCGGCGGTTGACCTGCGCGACCATGTCGAGCCTGGGCGTTTCGCTGCCAATCTCCGAGACCTTGAGATCGAAACGCCGGCAGATGTTTCCGGCCAGAAGGCGTGGCACGACGGCGATCCGCTCCGAGCCCTCGATGAGCTGCGGCAACTGCGAGAACTGCCGGACCGTGACGCAGGCGCGATCGATGAGACGCGCGCTGACCTGCGGCGAGAACCCCCCACGCATCTTGCGGGGTACGCCCATCAGCGCCGCGACCACCTGGAAACCGCGCAGTTCCTCCTGTGTCATGCCGTCGACTGCTGCCGCGTTGGAGCTGTCGCTGAGCACCACGTAGTCGTCCATGAACAGCGGGTAGACCGGATGATCCGGCGCCGAGAATTCTCGGGGCAGGATGTGCAGGTCGACCTCGCCGGATTCCAGAGCGCCCCACTGGTCCTCGCGGAGCGGCAGCAAGTCGATACGGATGCCCGGCGCCCGGCCGAGGATCGCCTCGATCGCACCAGCGAAGACGGTGTCGACGACGTGGTCGGACGCGCTGACCACGAAGGTGCGATCCGAGCTTTCCGGAGCGAAGGGCTGGGCCGCGGTCAAAAGCCCGCCTGCGTCGGCCAGCAACGCGCGGACCGGACCGCTCAGCCGTTCGGCCAGTTCGGTCGGGACCATCCGGTTCCCGGCGGACACGAAGAGTTCGTCGTCGAAATACTGGCGCAGTCGGCCGAGCGCGTTGCTGACGGCGGGCTGGGTCAGGTGAAGGTTGCGCGCCGTCTCGGTAACGCTGCGGTGCTCCATCATGGCGCGAAAGACTACCAGGAGGTTCAGATCGAAGCCCATGAAACGCATCACCACGCCCCTCTCATAGATTCTAGTGATAATGTAGGATCATAAAAGTAAATTTGCAAATATCGCAACTGCGATGCATCTTCTGGCAAGAGTTTGGGAGGAGATTCGACATGGAAAGAGTACCTGTGCGCCAGGTCGGCGTCTTCGTGTTGTTTCTGCTGGCATGGGCGGCAACGACGCAGTTCGGAGGCGTCTCTCCGTCAACATTGCCGCCGGTCACGGATGTCGCGGGCGCGCTGCTCGGCCTCTGGGGGGATCCCGCGTTCCTGCCGTCGATCTTGCGGACGGTGCGCGATGCGTTGACGGGGCTCATGATCGCGACGGTCCTCGGGATCGCAGCGGGCGTCGTGATCGGGACCTCTCCATGGCTGGAGCGCTCCACGCGCCTGCTCGTGGACTTCGGCCGGTCCTTTCCCCAGATCGCGCTCCTGCCAATCTTCCTCATCGCCTTCGGCGCGACCTCGACAATGAAGATCGTGCTGGTGTCGATCGCCTGCTTCTTTCCGGTCCTGCTGCAAACGATCTACGGGGCGCGGCGGCTCGACGAGACGATGGCGGACACGGTGCGGGCGTACCGACTGCCAATGGCCCTGCGGGTGTGGAAAGTCACGATCCCCGCCGCGAGCCCCTTCATCTTCACCGGCTTCCGCATCGCCCTGATCGTGTCGATCCTGGTGGCCATCGGGGTCGAGATCCTGAGTCAGGTCGAGGGGATGGGCCGCCAGCTTGCCGAGGCCCGCAACTTCTACCGTACCGACATCGCCTTTGCCTATGCGATCTACGCGGGCTTGCTCGGTGTGCTGGTCAATGCAGCGGCGGACCGGGTCGAGGTGGCACTGCTCGGCTGGCATCTTCGTTCGCAGGAGGCATGAGCTCATGGCAAACAGGTCTTCCCGCCCCTTGTCGCGTGGCCCCATTGGCTCGACGTTGAACTATTTCTGGCTTCCAGTCGTGCTGATCGTGGTGTGGTGGTTCGCCTCTGCCGGCAGCCAGTCCTTCTTCCTGCCGCCGTTGTCGGAGATCGTCCGCGTCCTGTGGACGGACCTCATGAACGGCAAGCTGCTGCGCGAGACCCTGTTCAGCATGCGCAACGTCCTGCTCGGCCTGTTCATCGCACTCGTGCTTGGTATCGGGTTCGGCTTGCTGATCGGCCGCAACAAGGCGCTTCGCGTCGCCGTCTGGCCGTTCCTCGCCTTCTTGCGGGCCGTGCCCGGTGTGGCGGTGGTGCCGGTCGTGCTGGTCGCCATGGGCGTGGGCCCCGGGCCGCAGATCTTCATCATCGTGTTCGGCTGCACCTTTCCGATCCTGCTGAACACCATCGACGGTGTGCGCGGCATCCGCGAGTCGATCATCGACACGGCGCGCGCCTATCGCCTGCCCGAGACGCTCTACGTTCGCAGCGTCCTTCTGCCTGCGGCCCTGCCGCAGACGATGGCGGGAATCCGCATCTCGCTGTCGCTCAGCCTGACCCTGATGGTGGTCGCCGAGTTCAGCGCCGGCAATGCGGGGCTTGGCCGATACATCATGCAGGGCCAGGAGGCCTTCAGGCCGGCGCAGGTCTGGGCTGGCACGATCTACGTGGGCATCGTCGGCTACTTGCTCAACGTGATCTTCCTCTTCGTCGAACGGCGGCTGCTCGGATGGTACTTCGGTATCCCCCGCCGTGCCCCGCGCTACCGCACCGCGCCGTCCTCGGCCGGCAAGGCCATCAAACCGGAGGCATGACCATGCTGAAGAACGATCCCCAGACGGCGACGCCGGAGCCCGTGGTTCCCACGGTCGTCATCGAGAACCTCGCGAAGTCCTACGGTGCCATCGAAGTCCTGCGCAGCCTGTCCATGCGCGTCGAACCCGGCGAGGTGATCTGCATCGTCGGCCCATCGGGCGTCGGCAAGACCACGCTGCTGCGCTGCCTGTCGGGACTGATGCCGCCGTCCAAAGGCGAGGTCCGCGTCGGCGACGACGTCGTGACCGCCCCACGGCCCGAGATCGGCATCGTGTTCCAGGACTATCGCGGCTCGCTGATGCCGTGGATGTCGACGATCGAGAACATCACGCTGCCGCTCCGCGGCAAGGGTATCCCCAAGGCCGAGGGTCTTGAGCGTGCGCGTCGCTGCCTCGAGGAGGTCGGCCTCGCCGGCAACGAGGACAAGTATCCCTGGGAGCTGTCTGGCGGCATGCAGCAGCGGGTCGCCATCGCCCGCGCGCTGGCCTATGACGCTCATATCCTGCTGATGGACGAGCCCTTTGGCTCGCTCGACGCGCAGACCCGGTTCGACCTCGAGGACCTCGTCTTTGATCTGCGCCGGCGGCTGTCGATCAGCGTCATCCTCGTCACCCATGACATCGACGAAGCCGTCTATCTCGCGGACCGGGTCGTCGTCCTGTCTGGCCAGCCCGCATCGGTGATCGACACTGTCGACGTCGACTTCGGCCCCGACCGCGACCAGGTCGAAACCAAGTCGCTGCCGGAATTCTCGAAACTCCGCGGCCGTATCCTGAACGAGATCCGCCGCAAGACGTAACCACCACCAAGGGAGGAAAGACCATGACCAACGTGACGAGGCGCGCCTTTGCTGCAATGACCGTTGGGGCCTTGGCGCTAACCCTGACGACAGGGACAGCCCTTGCCCAGAACCGGGAGCCGCTGCGCATTGCCTATGCCGCCGTAGGCTCGTTCCAGCCGTTCTACATTGCCGAGCGCAACGGATGGTTCGAGGAGGCCGGCCTGGCGGTCGAACTGGTCCCGGGCGGCAACCCGCAGGAGAACATGGCACGGCTCATGTCCGGCGAGGTGCATGTCGCAGGCAGCGGATCGACGCCGGCCATTGCGGCTGTCGCTGGCGGCGCGCCGGTCAAGATCGTCTTCGCCAACCAGAACATCGGCGAGATACCGACGACCGGCCTCATCGTGCGGGCCGATAGCCCCTACAATTCCGTCGCCGATCTCGAAGGTCGAACCGTCGGCGTTCAGGGCCTTCAGGGCACCGGCGCGCTGATGATCAATCGGGCCCTTCGCGGTGCGGGCCTGGAGCCGGGGGCCGTGACCCTGACCCATATGCCGCCCGAAACCCATGTCGACAACCTCAGAAACGGCAATGTCGAGGGCGTCGTGACCTTTGCGCTTTTCTACGAGCTCGCCGCGACCAACCCCGAGTTTCGCGTGATCGAGGAGGCCTACGAGACGGTCAAGGGTGCACCCGGCATCGTCTACACCTCGAGCACCCGGGCGATTGCCGAGCGCGGCGACGACATCGCGACGCTGATCGAGGTGCTCGACCGGGCCAGCCGGCACGCCAACGAGAACCCCGACGAGGTGCGCGCGATCGACCGCGAGCGCACGCGGCTGCCGCGCGAGTATCTCGACTCGCGCGAGATCACGCCGGCCGGCGTCACGCTGGATGTCACGGCGCTCGAGCAGATGGCCGAGGACATGTACGCGTTCGGCTGGATCAGCCGTGCCCCCAGCGTCGACGAGATGCTGTGGGAGCGAATGCCCCGCGATTGAGCCACCCCTGCTGGGTGGCGCCAGCCGCCCGGCCCATTGTTCCAAGGAGACCGCCCCCGATGTCCGCCAATTCCGACACTCCGATCACCGTGATCCTCCTGGGGACCGGCACGCCGCAGCCCGATATTGAGCGCTTCGGCTCGGCCACGCTGGTGCAAGCGGGCGGTCTCACCCTCCTCTTCGATGCCGGACGCGGCGCCTCGCTGCGGCTGACACAGGCCGGGATCCGACTGGGCGCCATCGACGCGGTCTTCCTCACCCATTTCCATTCCGACCACACTGCGGGCCTCGCCGACGTCTACGCCTCGGGCTACATCCCCGGGCCGTTTGGCAAGCGTCAGACCGCGCTGCCGGTCTACGGCCCCGAGGGGGTCGTCGAGCTCGCCGAGGGTCTGATGCGGGCCTTCGAGGGCGACCGGCGCGAGCGGGCGATCGAGTCGATCCCCGCGAGGTCCACCGTCCTGGAGCCGCACCAGATCGGCGAGGGTGTCGCCTTCGAGCAGAACGGCGTCACCGTCCGCGCCTTCGGAACCTATCACCACGATTTCGCGCCGACCTACGGCTACCGGATCGACCATGCGGGGCATTCGGTCGTCCTTTCGGGCGATACCGCAGCGGACCCGCGCGTCGCCCATGCGGCGAAGGGCTGCGACCTGCTGGTGCACGAGGTCGCCGCGATCCACGAGTCGATGGCCGACAACCCGTTCTTCCGCGATGTCGTGATGAAGGGACATACCAGCCCCGAGCAAGCCGCCGCGATCTTCGCCGAGGCGAGGCCCAGGCTCGCGGTCTTCACACATATCGTGCAGCTTCCCGGGGGCAAGGTCGGCCCGACCGTCGAGAGCATCCTCTCCCGCACCGGCGCGCATTACGACGGCCAGGTGATCGAGGGCTGCGACCTGATGACCATCCGCGTCGGCGGCGACGGCGTCCATGCCGAGCGCCCGGCCGCGTCGTCCATTGCCCTGTCCGAGGTCTGACATGGCGTCCTCCGACCCCCGCACTCTCGAGATCGCTTCGACTGACGCGGGCCCGCTTTGCGTGGATCTCCACCTGCCGAAAGGTTCCGGTCCCCATCCGGTTGTGGTCGGCGTCTCGGGCGGCGGGTGGAGCCGGGGGCACCGCCGATCGCTGGCCCCCTGGGGGGCATGGCTCGCCGAACGGGGCTTCGCGTTCGCCGCAATCGACTACCGGCGCGTTTCGGGGGGGGCCGCCTGGCCGGGCAACGTGGAGGACGTCGCAACCGCCCTTCGGTTCCTGGCGCAGAGCGGCCCAGCACACGGGCTCGACCCCGCGCGGATGGTGGTGCTCGGCGTGTCTGCCGGGGCGCATCTCTCCGCGCTCGCTCTTCTGTCCCGAGGCATCGAGACGCCGGAGGTGGCGGGCTTTGTCGGCGTCTACGGAGTTTACGACCTTATGGCCCACTGGCAGGCCGACACCTGGCGCAACGCGGCCCCGGGCACGGACAAGACGGAGGCCATGATCGGCTGCTCGCCATTTGAGGACCCCGCGCGCTACCACGACGCCTCGCCGCTGCGGCAGATCACCTATGGCGCCGCGCTGCCCGTCCTGCTTGTCTGGGGCACGGCCGACCGCGAGGTCCTACCCGACGAGCAGTCGGCTTCCTTTGCCCGCGCGCTCACGCAGGCGCGCTTCCCGGTCCGCACGCTCGAGGTGCCGGGGGCGGGTCATCTGTGGTTCTCCGAGGACGGCCCGGAGGCCGAGGGCAGCCATTCCGCCCGCATCGCGCCGGACATCCTGCGGTTCCTGTCATCGACCTTGGGGGCCAGGGCATGAGCATGCAATACGACGTCGTCGTCGTGGGCTGCGGCCCCGTGGGGGCCTTCGCCGCCAACGTCCTCGGCCGCGCGGGCCTGCGCACGCTCGTCCTGGACCGCGACGAAGCGCCCTACGCGCTGCCCCGGGCCGTCCATCTCGATCACGAGATCGTGCGCCTTCTCGCCGATATCGACCTGTGGGACGACATTGAGGGCAAGATGCTCGCCGCCGACGGGCACCTGCATATAGGGGCCGATGGCGGCGTGATCCGCTACCTTTCCGCAGTCGACAAGCCGAAGCCCTTCGGCCACGCGAACGACTACTTCTTCTACCAGCCCGAACTCGAAGCCGTGCTGCGCGCAGGGCTTTCGCGTCTCGAGACGGTGGCGATGCGGCTGGGGGTCGAGGTTACGGGGGTCGACCAGTCGCCCGACGGGGTGACGTTGGCCATGGCGGGCGGCGAGACGGTGACGGCCGACTGGGTCATCGGCTGCGACGGCGCGCGCAGCGCGGTGCGCAAGGCTATCGGCGTTGCGCTCGACGATCTTGATTTCGAGGAGCCGTGGCTCGTCGTCGATGCCGAAGTGGACGGGCCCATCGCATTCCCGCCATTCACCGGCGTGCCAAAGGGCGCGAACCTGCAGCGGCTGTCGGTCATGCTCTGCGACCCGCGTCGCCCGGCCACCATCGTGCCGGGGCGCGGCAATCACCGACGCTGGGAATTCATGCTCCTACCGGGCGAGCGCGACGCCGACATGGCTCGGCCCGAGCGGGTCGAGGCACTGGTCGCACCTTGGGTCGGTGACGCGCCATGCAGGATCATCCGCGCCGCGACCTACCGCTTCCACGGCCTCGTGGCCGAGCGCTGGCGCGTGGGCCGTGTCTTTCTGGCTGGCGACGCCGCCCACCAGACCCCGCCCTTCTTCGGGCAGGGCATGTGCCACGGGCTGCGCGATGCCGCGAACCTCGGCTGGAAGCTCGCGCTGGTGCAGCGGAACGCCGCGGATGCCCGGCTACTCGACACCTATCAACCCGAGCGCGATGTGCAGGTGCGCCACGTCATCTCGCGTGCCATCGAGGTCGGCCGCACGATCTGCATCCTCGACCCGGAGACAGCCGCGAAGCGCGATGCCGAAGTCCGAGAGCAGGCAGGCATGAAGACGGCCGCCGAGCTGATCGCGCCGATCCGGTCCGCCATCGTTGCTCCGGTGGCGGGCGAGCGGTTCATCAATCCGGCCCTCGCGGAGGGCTTTCTCGACGACGCGACCGGGGGCGGCTGGGTGCTGCTGCACCAGGGCGATCTCAGTCTCGCGCCGGAGACCGAGCGGATCCTTGATACGCTTGGCGTCGGGCGCTTCGACATTGGGGCACTGGACGACCCGGAGGGCCACCTCGGCGCGTGGTTCTCGTCGCGCGGCGCGACAGCCGCGCTGGTCCGGCCCGACTTCTATCTCGCCGCGGCGGGGGACGGGGCAGATCTCTCGCGCAGCATCCGGACCATGGCCGACGCGATGGGCCTCACGCCGCTTCCCGGCCTCAAACACCAAGGATAACCCCGATGCGATTTGTCAGTTTCACCGTCGGCAACCGGGCCTCATGGGGGCGGGTCATCGGCGACACCATCCACGATTGCGGCACCGACGAGTTGCCGGACCTGAAGACCGCCATCGCCCGCGGTGCGCTGGAGGGGGCCGACGGCCCGGCGATCGCCCGCGGCTCGGTGCGGCTGCTGCCGGTCGTTCCCAATCCCTCCAAGATCCTCTGTGTCGGCCACAATTACGAGAGCCACCGAGTCGAGACGGCGCGGGAAAAGACCGAGTATCCATCCATTTTTACCCGCTTTCCCGACACTCTCATCGGCGCCGACGATCCGATTGTGCGGCCCCGCGTCTCGAGCGACCTCGACTACGAGGCGGAGCTTGCCATCGTCATCGGCAAGGGTGGTCGCCACATCGCCGAGACCGACGCGATGGCGCATGTTGCAGGTTTCGCGTGCTTCAACGACGCTTCGTTGCGAGACTGGCAGTGGCACACGCGGCAGTTCATACCCGGCAAGAACTTCCCCGGCACCGCGCCGTTCGGCCCCGAATTGGTCACACCCGACGAGGTCGCCGATCTCGATGCCGTGTCGGTGGAACTGCACCTGAACGGGGAGGTGATGCAGCGGGCGACGCTTGATCACATGCTGTTCCCGATCCCCGTGATCATCGCCTACGTCTCGGCTTTCACGCCCCTGGCGCCCGGCGATGTCATCGCTACTGGCACGCCTGGCGGAGTCGGGGCCAAGCGCAAGCCGCCGGTCTGGTTGAAGCCGGGCGACAACGTCGAAGTCCGGATTTCGGGCATCGGGTCGCTTCGCAGCGCCGTCGTGGACGAGGGCTGAGCGATGGCTAGCGAAACGCAGAAGCGGAGCTTTCCGATCGCGGGGATCCGTTCGGTCGAACTCTCGGTCCCCGACTTGAGCCAGGCCGAGGCCTTCTACACCGATGTCTGGGGTCTCTCGGTCGCCGGACGCGACGGCGGCGCGCTCTACCTGCGGGGAACTGGTTCCGATCCCTATCTCGTCGCGCTGCGCAAGGGTGCCGTCGCCATCGACAGCGTGACCTGGGCCGCAGCACCGCAGGCGGACCTCGACCTGCTGCGTGCGCGGCTGATCTCGGCCGGAGGACGCGATGTGTCGGAGATCGACGAAGTGCCGCTGCATGGCGGCGGGACCGGTTTCTCGCTCAAGGACCCGGCGGGGCGGACGTTGCGCGTCGTGCAGGGCGCGCAGACCAACGCTGCGCAGGCCGATACCGGCAGCCGCCCGGTGCGCCTCGCGCATGTCAATATCAACACTGCCGACATGGAGCGTGACGTGGCCTTTCTGGAGGCGGGCCTCGGCTTCGTGCTGACCGACCGCTCGGCGCAGATGGCTTTCCTGCGCACCAACGACGACCATCACGCCATCGTTCTGGCCAAGGCTCCGGTGGACACGTTGAACCACGTCGCCTTTCTGCACGACAGCTGGGAGGACGTTATGCGCGCCTCCGGCCGGATGTGCGACGCCCGGTTTCCGATCGGCTGGGGGCCGGGGCGTCATGGACCGGGGGACAATGTCTTCGTCTACTTCGTCGATCCCTTCGGCATCGTCGTCGAACATACCGCCGAGGTGCTGCAGGTGGACGACAGCTACCGGATCGGCATGCCCTCGGACTGGGTCTGGCCCGAGGGGCGAACCGATCAGTGGGGCATCGCCCCGCCAAAGACAGACGATTGCAAGGCTGCGCAACTCGCCGTCCCGTTTTCTTGAGGAGGAAGATCCATGTCTGCTGAACCTGCCGCCTATATCCTGCGACACGGCGAAAGCCGCATCACCAACCTGGTTGCCGGACAGATGGTCCGTACGCTGGCCGACACCGCCTCGACAAAGGGTGGGTTCGGGGCTGTCGTGCTGGAATCGACCATCGACCGCCAGCCGATCCCGCTGCACTATCACGAGAAGGAACACGACACCTGGCTTTGCACCCGCGGTCGGCTGCGCGTGTGGTGCGGCGACGAGAGCCGCATCCTGACTGACGGCGATTTTGCCTATGTCCAGCCGGGCGACATCCATTCCTACCAATGCCTTTCGCCGCGCACCCAGTTCTTCGGCATCGTCGCGCCGGGCGGCTGGGAAGGCTTCTTCGACGCCGCCGGCGAGAAGTGGGAGCAGCCCGGCCTTCCGGAGGCGAACCATCCGTTCGACTTCTCCCGCATGGGGCCGGCGATGGGGCGCTACGGTGTGATGCGGGTCGACGGCGCGACCTATGGCGATGTCGTCAACGGCGATTCGACCGACCGCGAGTTGCCGAAGGGCCCGGCCTCGTATTTCCTGCAGCAGGGTTACGGGCCGCGGGTGCGGGCGCGGGGGCATCTCTGCACCACGCTCCTGTCGCGCGCCGTCAGCCGCGACCATCTCGAGATGCGGGTGGTCGAGGGTCTGAAGGGCGCCACCATGCCAGCGATGTCCCATGGCGAGACGCATGTCTTCCTCTATATGCTCGAAGGCAGGATCACGCTCCGGCTCGGTGCCGAAGCGACGGTGCTGCAGGCCGGGGACGCGGCGAACATCCCGGCCGGGAACGTATATGCGACAGCGGTGGAAACGGGCCATGCGCGCTGGGTCCTCAGCTCTGCCCACGGCGACGGGCTGGAGGCCTGGGACCGGCTGGGGCAAAGGACGGAAACCTTCACGCCCGCCCCCGCCTCCGGCGCGAATTCCACGGCCGACGCGGACCTGGACGGTCTCGACGTCCGTCTCTCCACATGAGCAAAGGACACAGCATGCCGACCCCTTCCAGCTTCACCACCCTCGGCACGGGGGGCGGGCCGATGCAGAACCCCCAGCGTTCTCAGCCCGCCCACCTGCTGATGGTCAAAGAAACCCCCGTCCTCGTGGATTGCGGCGAGGGTGCCCTGCGGCAACTCCGCTGCGCGGGTATCGACTATCGCCAGGTCGACCACATCTTCCTGTCGCACCATCATTTCGACCATATCGGCAGTCTCTTCGCCTGCCTCGGTCTCAACATGATGATCCACCGCCACAGGATGCTGACCATCTACGGGCCGCCCGGCACACGACAGATCGTCGACGGCCTGATCGCTGCCTGCGCCGTCCCGCACGAGGCCGGTTTCGGCGCGACCGACCAGAAACTGCCGAATCCGGGGGACTTCGTGGAGGTGCGCGAGATGACACCGGCCGACACCATCGAACTCGACGGCTGCCGGGTAACCTGCTGCGAGAACACCCACTACCGCCCGGAATCCGAGGCCGGCCAGCCGGGCCATCTGTCCCTGTCGTTCCGATTCGACCTCGAGGACCGTTCCATCGTCTTCACCGGCGATACCGGGCCCTGCGAGGCGGTGGAGCGACTCGCGCAGGGAGTCGATCTGCTGGTGGGCGAAATGGTGGACGCCGAGAAGGTCATCGAGCGGTTCCGCAAGATGAACCCGAACGCGCCGAAGGAGCGGGCGGACCGCATCCTGCGCCACATGACCGAACACCACTTGACCGCCGAGCAGCTGGGCGACATTGCGGCGCGGTCCGGCGCCGGATGCGTCGTCGCGGTCCACCTGACGAACGATTCCGTGACGCCCGAGACGGTCGAGGACTACCTCTCTCGCATCAGGAGCCGTTTCGAAGGAGAGGTCCACCTCGGAGAGGATCTCGCCAGCTACTAGTTTCGAGGATCGGCAGTGGAACTGCACCCGGTCGACGCGCCGCCTTGGCGCGGCGTCCGGTTCGGACGCCGCGGATCGCTGGGCCGGACCCGGCGGTAACCCGCACATGGTGATGGTCTCCGGTCCCACCACGGCGATCTCAGCCCTGCTCTTCGCCACGCTTGAAGGCATCGATTCCCACCGCGCTGCCGTCCTCGCGCCGCCGGCTGTCCAGGCCGCGGATGTCGCGCTGCTGGCGCCCGGGGCGGCGGCCGTGGCGATCGTGGGGTTGCCTGAACCCCGAAGGGTGGCAGCGATCTGCGCCTTGTTGCCGGAGCCGATCGCGCGCGGATGCGCAAAACGGATGCCGAGGGGTGAACCCTTGCCAGTTGAAGCGCCGCGCCGGAGCCTCGCACCGGTCTTGACGCAAGCCTCGTGCGGCTGGTGATGCGCTTGATCGCCCCCTTTTCGTCAATGCTTTAACCACCGCGGACAGCGCCGCGGGGCAGCGGCTTGTTGCCGTGATTGCGGATGTCTTTGGGCGGTTTGCCCGACCGTCCGCCGGCGGTAGGACATGCCGCCCTCAAGCTCCGGTATGTGGTCAGGCATAATATGCTTTTCATGAATACAAAAAGCTGTTAGGTTGCCCTTGGTGAAGGATGCCGCGCATCTTGATGAGGTTTGGCCATGCGGAAAACCCCGGGGCATGGAAACGTGCTGAGCTACTATGATTTCGGAGCCACAACCACCTATGCGGCCGCAAGTGACCCGCGCTGTGCCTGGTGCTGCTATATCCCGGAATCCTATGAAGAAGAGGGTGATCAGACCTATCCGCTGGCGGTGATCGTGCATGGAACCGAGCGTGGCATGCATTACTATCGCACCGCTTTCGCGGATTTCGCCGAAGCGCAGCAAGTGATCGTCCTGTGCCCGCTTTTCCCGGTCAATCTGGCATTTCCGGGTGATTTATCCTCTTACAAAATTCTTCGTTATGGCGATCTGCACTATGACCGGATCCTGCTGGGCATGATCGACGAGGTGCAGGCGAAATGGCGTATCGCGGGGCGGCGGGTGCTGATGTACGGATTTTCCGGCGGCGGGCATTTCACGCACCGGTTTCTCTATCTCCATCCCGAGCGGCTGCTGGCGGCGGCGGTCGGCGCACCGGGGATCGTGACCCTGCTTGATGACCGGCATGATTTCTGGGTCGGCACCGGCGATCTGGAGAACCGTTTCGGCCGTGCTGCCGACCGCGAGGCCATCGCGCGGGTGCCGGTGCTGCTGATCGCCGGCGCCGAGGACAAGGAAACCTGGGAAATCGCCATCAACAAGGGCGATCCCTGGTGGATGGAAGGGGCGGATCTGGCCGGCGCGGACCGCGTAACACGGCTGCAGGCGCTGCACGAAAGCCTGACGCGCGCCGGGGTCGATGCCAGCGTGACCCTGGTGCCGGGCGAGCGCCACGACGACCGAAAACTGATCCCGCTGGTCAAGGATTTCTTCGCAAAACAGCTAGACCGCGCACGAACCGCGGCCACCACACCCAACGCAACCAACACGGAGACCTGACAATGACTGCCCGCATACTGATGCTGGCCGCGACAGCGGCTATGCTGCTGCCCGGCAACGCCCTGGCGGATACGCTGACCATCCGCCTGAATGCCGATATCCGCGGTACCGACGGGCTGAACCGCGATGCCAATACCGATGTCGTGCTGCATCATGTCTTCGAAACCCTGGTGGCATTCAGGAATGACCTCAGCATTGGTCCGCTGCTGGCCGAAAGCTGGGACGTTGCCAATGACGGCACGCAATACCGCTTCTCGCTGCGCGAGGGTGCGGTGTTCCATTCCGGTGCGCCGGTCACCGCCGAGGATGTCGTCTGGAACTGGGAGCGGCGCATGGATGCCGACAGCGGCTGGTTCTGTCAGCCGTTCTTTGACGGGCGTCAGGGCCTGGAAGTCACCGATGTGCGTGCGGAAGACCCGCGTACGGTTGTCTTCGATCTGGCCGCGCCGAATGCGCTGTTTCTGGCGCAACTTGCCAATGTGCAATGTAACGGCTGGATCGCCAGCCCCGAGAATGTCGATCAGGACGGTGTCTGGCGGGAGGGCGTGGCAATCGGCAGCGGCTCGTTCGCGCTGGCGGAATGGGATCGAGGGCAATCGATCACCCTGACCCGTTTTGCCGATTACCAGCCGTTGAGCGAGCCGCGTTCGGGCCTGTCGGGGGATCGCAGCGTACTGGTTGAGCACCTGCGCTTCCTGATCGTGCCCGATACCTCGACCGCCGAGACGGCACTTTACGCAGGGCAGATCGACATCATGCCCAATCTTGCGCCCGAGCGCATGGGCGACGCCGAGGCGCGCGGCATGAGCGTGGATTCCGCCCCCGGCCTGGCGTTCACGCCCATGCTGATCCAGACGCGCGATCCGATGATGCAGGATGCGCGGCTGCGGCGGGCATTGGCGCATGCCATCGACTTTGAGGCGCTGGTGGAGCTGCGCAGCTTCGGGCTGGCCCGGTTCAACCCCTCGGGTGTGGCCGATGCCAGCGCCTATTTCGACGAGAGCTTTCGCGAATGGCCCGCCCATGATCTGAATGCCACGCGGGCGCTGCTTGATGAGATCGGCTACAATGGCGAGGCGATCCGCATTCAGACCAACTCGCGCTATTCAGGCATGTACGAGAACAGCGTTCTGGTGCAGGCGATGCTGCAGCAGGCCGGCATCAATGCCGAACTGGAAACGCTGGATTGGGCAACGCAACTGGATAACTACCTCGCGGGCCGGTTCCAGATGCAGTCCTTCGGCTATTCCCCCCGCCTGGACCCGGCGCAGCTTTACGGCATCTTGCTGGGCAACAAGGACGACCGCCCCACCATCCAGTGGGAAAATGACGAGGCCTATGCGCTTTACCTTCAGACGATGCAGACCACCGATTTCGACGAGCGCCAATCGCTGTTTCGTCAGATACATGCCCTGATGGCGCAGGATGTGCCGCTTCTCGGCATCTATTACGAACCGGAAACCGGCGCGGCGCGGCCCCATGTTCAGGGCTACGAGGTCTGGCCGGGCGGGCTGACGCGCGGCTGGGGCGTTTCGGTCGGCGGATGATCGCCATCAGAACCGGGGAAGGGGGGCAGGCGCCCCCCTTTTTCATGTCAGCAGGCGGGCAAGCCGCGCGGCGGTGCGTTCGAACGCGGCCAGGGCGCTGGCCGAAACTCCGGCATGGCCCATGAAATTATGAACCATCGCCGCCTCGCACTGATGGTCCGCGTTGCCGCCGGCTGCGTTGATGCGCTCTGCCATCGCCGCGCCCATGTCGCGCAGGGGGTCGTGCCCGGCGGTGATGATTGTCGTTGGCGGCAGATCGGCCAGGCTTGGCGACAGCAGCGGCGAGGCGCGCGGATCGAGCGCGCTGGAAGGATCGGGCAGATGCGCGCGAGTGAAGATCTCCATCAACCGGGTATCAAGGAAGAAGCCCTCGCCGAAAGCACTGATCGACGGATAGCCCGCGCCGCCGCAGAACGGGCGCATGTCGCTGACGGGGTAGAGCGCCAGCACGCCGCGCAACTTGCCGGGCAGGGCGGCTGCGGCCTGCAGTGCCAACCCGCCGCCCGCGCTGTCGCCCGCCAGACCGATCCGCGCCGGATCGATCCCCAGCAAGGCGCTGTTTTCCAACGCCCATTGCGCGGCCTGCAGCGCATCGTCTTGCGGCGCGGGAAACGGATGTTCGGGGGAAAGCCGATAGTCCAGGCTCAACAGGCTGACCCCGCTCAGCGCGGCCAGATGATGCGATTGGGCGTCATAGGCTTCAATATCGCCAAGCATGAAGCCGCCGCCATGGAAATAGAGCGCCAGCGCGCCGCCGGGTTGCCCCCGGTAGAGGCGCGCTTTCAGCGGCCCGTCTGCTCCCGGCAGCAGCAGGTCTTCGACTGGGACGCGGCGTGGCGCCGCGATGCCGCGATCGAGGTAACGGGCGCGATAGGCCATGCGGGCCTCGGCAAGCGGCAGATCGGCGACGCTGGGGCCACTGTAGCCGCGCGCCAACAAGAGCATTTCGGCGATCTGGGGATCGAGGGTATCGGGAAGATCAGGCATTGCTGCACCTCAAAATATGTTTTATGAATTAATATAATGCATATTAGCGAGGGGTGCGCAACATGGCGGAGCGTGATGCGAAAGGGATGTATGTTCCCGCGGCTTTCAGGGTCACAGAGGATGCCTTGCGCCGCTGGATCAGGCAGATGCCCTTCGCCCAACTGGTGAGCATGGGCGCCGAGGGCCTGCAGGCGACGGCCACGCCGCTGGTCTTTGCCAGCGACGCCGATGATGAGGCCTGCCTGCATGGCCATGTCGCCGGGGCCAATCCGCAAGTGACTGCGCTGCGCGGCCCGGCGCTGGCGCTTTTTCGCGGTCCCGATGCCTATGTCTCGCCGCGCTGGTATCCGGGCGGGACGGATCTGCCGACCTGGAACTATGTCGCCGTGCAGGTGCATGGCGCGCTGGAGCCGCTGGACAGCGACGCCGAGCGCCGTGCGGTGCTGGAGCGGCTCATCACCGTGATGGAGCGCGAGCAGCCCGAGCCCTGGAGCCTGGCCGAGGCCGATGCCGCGCGGGTTGCGGCGCTCCTGCCGCATATCTGCGCCTTCCGTTTGCGCATTGACCGGATCGAGGGGATAGAAAAGCTCAGCCAGAACCGCCCTGAACCCGCCCGTCGGGCATTGCAGGCCGCGCTGAACGGCAGCGGTTCAGCGGATGCGGCGGCGGTGGCGGCGCTCATGGCGGCCCGGGGCCGCGCGCTCACTCAGGGCTGAGCTGACCGGCCATCCAGTGCTGCACGCAGGGGATCATTGCTGCCCCATCATGCCCGGCGCCGGGCACCAGATCGAAACGGACGTCACAACCAACCTCGCGCAGCGCCTGATCCAGCCGCTCGGCGCGGGCGATGCGCGTGGCCTGCGCCTGCCATTCGGCGCCCTGCATCCACCAGCCATCGCCCGGTGCGAGGGTGATTTCCCAGGTTTCGGTATCCTGATCGCCGACGCAGACATGCACTGGCACCCGGGCAATTGCCGCCAGATCGGGCGCATGGCCGAATACTGCGGCGAAATCGCGTATTCCGGCCCACCAATCGGCTTGGGGGTCGGGCAGGGTGACGATGCCGGGGGCGCCAATCGACACGCCGGCCAGTTGTTGCGGATGCGCCAGCAGGAAGCGATGCGCGAAATGCCCGCCGCCGGAAAAGCCGTGCAGGAAAAAGCCGCCCTCGCGCAGCGGGTAGCGCGCGGCAACTTCGGCGACCATGTCGAGCAGGCGCAGATCATAGGGGATCGTGCCGCTGCGCAGTCGCTTGTAGCCCGACAGATCCTCCGGCCCCTCTATCCCGGCGGGAAACAGCGGCGCCAGCACCAGCGCGCCCTTGGCTTCGGCAAAATCCGCGAAGGCGTCGCGGTAACCTTCGGCGTGACGGGCGGTGCCGTGCAGGGCCACCAGCAGCCGGTAGCCCGCCGGCGGGGATTTTCTCGGCACATAGAGGCAGTAGGAAAAGCGCGGATCGGATTGCAGCGCAAAATAGGGCGTGATGCCGTAGTCATAATACCCCAGCGCGCCGGGTTGCGCGCCCTCACGCCCGATATGCCAGCTCATTGCGCAGCCTCCGGCTGACCGAAACGGCGATCAATCAGCATCGCCGCTTCCAGCAGGGCAATGGTATAGGGGTTTTCCGGCGCATCGAAGATGGCGTCGCGCGTGCCTTCCTCGACGATGCGGCCGGCCTGCATGACCGCCACCCGGTCGGCAACCTGCTCGACCGCGCCAAGATCATGCGAGACAAACAGGCAGGCAAAGCCCATGCGATCCTGCAATTCGCGGATCAGGCGCAGGATCTGGGCCTGAACCGTCATGTCCAGCGCCGATACCGGCTCGTCCGCCACAACAAAGGCGGGCTTGCGCACCAGCGCGCGTGCAATGGCGACCCGCTGGCGTTGACCGCCCGAAAGCTGGTGGGGCAGCCGGTCCATGAAACTGCCATCCAGACCAACGGCCTGCAACATTTCCTCGGTGCGCTCGCGGCGGGCTGCTGGCGAGAGATCGGGCTCCAGCCGCAGGGGTTCGGCCACGATTGCGCCGATGCGCTGGCGCGGGTCGAGCGAGGAATAGGGATCCTGAAACACCATCTGGATCTGTTGCCGCAGGCCGGGGGCGGGCATGCGCCAGTCCAGTGGCTGCCCGCGAAAGCGCATCTGCCCGGCCGAGGGCTGCACCAGCCCCACCAGCGCGCGGCCCAGAGTGGTCTTTCCCGAGCCCGAACCACCGACCAGCGCCAGGGTCTCGCCTTCGCGGATGGTCAGACTGACGCCGCGCATGGCCTCGGTCGGCGCGGAACGTGAAAAGAGCCGCTGACGCCCGGGATAGGTGATCGCAAGGTCATGCACCGAAACCAGCGGCGCCCCCGTCGTCCGCCGGGCCGTGGTGGCGCTGCGCCTTGGCAAGGCATCGACCAGACGGCGGGTATAGGCATGCGCCGGTTCGCGCAGCACCGAGGAGGCCGTTCCCTGTTCGACGGCGGCGCCATCCTTCATCACCACGACATCGCGCATGTATCGCGCAACCATGCCAAGGTCATGGCTGATCAGCAGCACGGCGGTGTTGTTCTCATGCGTCAGCTCGATCATCAGATCCAGCACCTCGCGGCTCACCAGCGTATCCAGCGCGGTGGTGGGCTCGTCGGCGATCAGCAGCGCCGGGCGCAGCAGCATCACCGATGCCAGCATGATGCGCTGGCGCATCCCGCCCGAAAACTCGTGCGGATAGGCGGAAAGGCACGCGCCGGGATTGGGAATGCGAATCCGCTCCAGCATGGCGAGCGAGCGGTCGCGGATCTCCGCGCGCGACAGGCGGGTGTGCAGGCGCATCCCCTCGGCCATCTGCTCGCCGATGCTCATGGAGGGGTTGAGCGAGACCATCGGCTCTTGAAACACCATGCCGATGCGCGCGCCCCTGACTCGCCGGAGTGCGGATTCGGGCTGTTGGCAAAGATCGGTGCCTTCGAACAGGATCTGCGATCCCTGAGCCACGCGCAGCGGTGATGGCAGCAGGCCCAGCACCGCGCGCGCGGCCATGGTCTTGCCCGAGCCGCTTTCGCCAACCAGTGCCAGCGTGCCCCCCGGCGGCAGCGACAGCGACAGATCGCGCACAACGCAACGGTCGCTGTCGCCGATCCGGACCGAAAGGTTGTTGATGGCCAGCGTCGGCTGGGAAGGCTTCGGGCCAGTCTGCGGGGATGAAATCGCGCTCACGCCATGCCCTCCATCTTCGGGTCCATCCAGTCGCGCACGGCATCACCCAGCATGTTGACGCCAAGCAGGGTCAGCGTGATGCAAAGCCCCGGAAACAGGATCAGCTGGGGCGCCTGAGCGATATGCGGCCGGGCGGTATTGAGCATGTTGCCCCAGCTGGGGGCGGGGGGCGGTACGCCAAGGCCCAGAAAGCTGAGCGCGCTTTCGGCAAGGATCACCCAGCCGAACATCATGGTGGCGACCATCAGCACCGGGGCCAGGCAGTTTGGCAGCACATGGCGCAGCATGGTGACCCATTCGCTGTTGCCGATCACCCGGCTGGCCTCGATATATTCGCGCTCACGGATCGACATGACCGATCCGCGCACCACCCGCACCACCACCGGCGAATAGGCCAGCCCCAGCGCAACTATGATGCCGTTCCGGCTGGCCCCGAACACCGCCATGATGCCCAGCGCCAGCAGCAGGCCGGGAAAGGCCAGCATGGAGTCGTTGACGATCATCAGCAGCCGGTCGGTCCAGCCGCGCCGGTAGCCGGCGATCACCCCGATGAACGAGCCCAGCACCACCGCTACGCAAACGGTGATCAGGGCGATGGTGACCGAGGTGCGCGCCCCGGCGATCAGCCGCGAAAGCACGTCGCGGCCAAATTCATCGGCCCCGAGCGGGAACCCTTCCTGCGGCGGAGCGAGGCGAGCGCGCAGGTTGATCTGCAGCGGGTCCATGGGCGAGATCCAGGGCGCGAGGGCCGCAACCATCAGCACCAGCAGCACGATGCCCAGCCCCAGAAGTGCGTTGATGCGCAATGCGCGCAGGGAGCGGAAGGTTTGCGCGATCATGCTGTCACCCGTGGATCAAGCAGCGGATAGACCAGATCCACCAACAGGTTGATGGCCACATAGAGGAAGGCGACAAGCAGCAGGCAGCCCTGCACCACCGGGTAGTCCCGCGCATAGATCGAATCGATCAGCAGCCGCCCCAGACCGGGGATGGTGAACACCGTTTCGATCACCGCGATATTGGCCAGCAGGGATGCCAGAATCAGCCCGATCAGGGTCCAGGTGGGCGCAAAGGCGTTGCGAAATGCGTGGCGCCAGATCACCTGACGCTCGCTCAAGCCCTTGGCGCGGGCATGGGTGATGTAGTCCAGCCGCGCGACCTCGATGGTGCTGGCGCGCGCCATTCGGGCGATGGCGCCAAATTCGATCAGCACCATGGTTGCAACCGGCATCAGCGAATAGGTGGCGGCCGCCCAGAAATCGCGCGCGAACGAGGTATAGCCGACCACCGGCAGCCAGCCCAGCCAGAGGCCGAAGAAGAGAATGAACATCAACCCCAGCCAGAAGCTCGGGATCGACATCGACAGCGTGGCCGCCGAAACGATGCCGATATCGGTGGCGCGGTCCTGGCGCCAGGCGGCCAGCATGCCGGCCGGCACGGCGATCAGTGTGGCCAGCGCCACCGCCACCAGCACGATGGTTGCCGAAACCTGAAACCGGTCGAGGATGAGCGGCAGAACCGCCTGGCCGGTCGCGATGGAACGCCCCAGATCGCCCTGCAACACATTGCCGGCCCAGATCAGGTATTGCACCGGCAGCGGTCGATCGAGCCCCATGGCGCTGCGCATCGCCGCGACCTGCCCGGGCTCGGCCAGATCGCCCAGCATCATCGCCGCCGGATCGCCGGGTATATTGCGCATCAGCACAAACACCATCAGCGACACCACGATCAGCGTCGGAAGGGCGGTGAACAGGCGCAGAAGCAGGAAACGGACCATGGCTTGCTCCTATTCGGCGGCGCGCGCGGTGGTGAAATCGACTTCCATGTCAAGCCGGTAGTCGGTGAATTGACGGTTGATCGCGGGCAGCGGGGCGATCTGCATATGCCCCTTGGCAGGCTCCATGACGATCATTGCCACGGTCGCCGAAAGATTGCCGCCCTCCTTTGGCACCGGCGGGCGGCAGACGGCAAAGGGCGAGGCGAAATCGTCAAACAGTGCGGCTTTGAGGTCCTCGGCGGTGACGGCGCCCTTGGCCCGGTCCAGGATACGCTGCACGCGCCGGCCGCGATACAGGCTGTCGGGCACGCTGGACAGGCCGGTTTCGCGCAGCTTGCTCAGCGCGATGGCGCTCTGCCAGTGATTGGCATGCACGATCATGCCGTCCTCGGGGAAGATCGTGAAGGCCTCGTCGGGCGCGCATTCGAAATTCACCGCCTCGCCGCCGGCATGGCTGAGCATCATGTTGTTCGAGCCGGATTTCGGTGTGATCGCCACCACCTTCAGCGCCATGGCGAAATGCCGTGCTTCCAGAACGCGGCGCCGGATCAGTGGCAGCGGAATGCCGATCGCGCGATAATCCCGCTCGCATTCCAGATAGTTGGCGGTGATCGCGATGCCTGCGGCGTTCATGCCGCTCCGGGCCAGCCCCCCCGCCTCGGTGAAGGTCAGAAAGTCCGGGCCGTCATCGCGCCTGACATGAAGCGCGACGGAGGTATCGGCGCATTCGGCCTTCCAGTCCCAGTTCTGGCCATGGATGACATTGCCGTCGCGGGTGGCCTCGGGCAGGATCACTGCGCCGGTGCAGCCATCGGGCTCGTCATCCGCGCAGCCGGTTTCGCGCTGCGCGATCTGCAACACTTCGGTTCGTGCATTGAGCAGGACCACCGCGCTGACCGGGCAATTCGCCCCATGCGCGATCCCCTCCATCTCCTCGACAAGATCGGGCGCCCAGGCGCGCAGGGCCGGCAGAAAACCCTCGCAGACCTCGGTGATCCGCTTTGCGCCGAACTTCATCCGCGCCATCTGCTCGGTGTAGTGCTGGATCGACAGGGCGACACGCTCGCGCGCGGCCTCGCCATGGATCTCGCCGCGCCGGCGGGGATCACCCGATACCTCGATCAGCGGAAAGGGGGATGGCGACATGAAGACCTCCAGGCTGTTTCATCGCACCATAAATGCATTATGAATTAATGAAAAGCATTTTGTGCGACTGTCTGGAAATTTATGGGATTGCCGCAGGCCAGAGGGCGGCTGCATAATATGGCTTTGAAATACAGATGATGAGCCGCCATGACCGTACCGACCGCGATTGACCGCAAGGCCGAGCCCAACCCGCTGCGGGTGGACCTGGCCCGCAAGGTGCTGCTTCGGTTGCAGGGCGAGGATGCCAAGCCGGGTCAGCGGCTTTCGGTGCCCGAACTGGCCGGGGTCTTCGGGGTGTCCAGAACGCCGATGACAGGCGCGTTGGAGATTCTGGTCGAGCTTGGGGTGCTGCGGCCGGCAAAGTCGCGGGGGCTGGAGGTGGCGCTGGCGTTGGATGGGGTGCAGATTGATGCGCTGCTGCCGAATTCCCCGCTGGAGGCCGTCTATCAGCGCATCATGCGTGACCGTGCCACCGGCGATCTGCCGCAGGAGGTCTCGGAAGCCGAGTTGATGCCGCGCTACGATGTGACGCGCGGCACCATCCGCAAGCTGCTGATGCGCTTCGCTGCCGAGGGGCTGGTGCGGCGCCAACCCGGCCATGGCTGGCGTTTCAGCGACAGCCTCGATGACGATGATGCCTATCGAGAAAGCTACGAGATCCGGCTCATCGTGGAATGTGGCGCATTGGCATCACCGCGCTTTCAGATCGACCCCGAGCGGCTGGCGTCGATCCGGCGCGCGCATGAGGGCATTCTGGGCAATACGGCGCAAAGCGCCGATGGCGATGCCTGGTTTGGTGTGAATGCCGAGTTTCATGAGGGGCTGGCGAGCTTCTCGCGCAACCGATTCGCGCTCGAAATCGTGCGCCAGCAAAACCACTTGCGGCGCATGCAGGAGGCCGCCGCTTTCACCGACCTGCCGCGCGAAAGGATAATCCAGTCCTGTCATGAGCATCTGGCCATTCTGGACTCCGTCGAAGCCGGGGATCGTGACTGGGCCGGCGCGCTGCTGCGCCGACATCTGATGGCCGCCTCGGAGTTCCGTTGGCCGCTCTAGCCCCCGGCCTGATCAGGAGGCCTTGCTGGCCACGGGATCGGCGGCTTCGGCATTGCCGGTCGGGGTTTGCCAGTCCATGCCGAAGAAGCCTTCGCGCCAGGCGAAGATCACCAGATGCTTGTCGATGACATAACGCGTGCCGATCACTTCGCGCGCGCCCGGGGCCGAGAGCGTGGCGTGCAGGCCGGTATCATCGGCGCGCAGTGCCACATGGCCGTCGTCGAATTGCAGCGCGCCTGAATGGGTGTCGAATGTGACCTCCATCTTGTGGGCGAAATGCTTGCAGAGCTGCTGCAGATAGCGCGAACCGTTCGGGGTGGCAAAGAATCCGGTTGATGACAGCATGGTCGTTTCCTGTGCTTAATCCTGACTTTTTTGCATAGGTAATGACGTGAGCGCCGCGCGGCAAGGATCAGAATCCACCAATCTCCGTTGCGGGGCCGCTTTGCAGGGTGTCGCGCGCCGCGTGAGATCAGGCGGTATATGCTTTTTGGTTGCGTTTAGAGCAATAATGTGACGATATGCCCGGCAGGAACCTGCTTTCGCAAGCCGGAAGCCCCCTTGGATGGCGACGGCAGTGTTTGCGGGGCGATGGTCCGGCAGCCGGATCAGGCACCCAGTCCCGGACTGTCAGACCCAGCGCGTCAGGAGCGTGATACGATGTTTACCGCCGATCTTCCCGTCGTCGATTGTTCCGGCTCGCCGCGGGAGCGTGGCAGGGCGCATGGCGAGGCGCTGCGCGCGGTCATCGCCGACAAGATCCTGCTTTGGCATCAGGCAATCGGCGAGGCTTATGGCGTTCGCGCGGCGATGTTCTTGCCGCGTTTCCTTGCCGAAACCGACTTCCGGGCGGCGATCGCCCGCCACACCCCAGACCTGCTTGACGAGGTTGCCGGCATTGCCGAAGGCGCGGGGCTCGACAATGACACCGCCTATGCCCTCCAGCTCATGGACGAGGAATGGTGGTTTGGCCGCTCGCTTGGCGACGGGCATTGCTCAAGCCTGGCCATCTCGCCTTCCAGCGATCAACCCACTTTCGTGGCGCAGACCATGGACCTGCCGCGCTGGCATGATGGCGCGCAGGCGCTGTTGCGCCTGACCGGCAGCGATGGCAGCCAGACCCTGGTGCTGACCTCGGCCGGCATGATCGGTCTGACCGGGCTGTCGGGGCGCGGGCTCGGGCTGTGCGTCAACACGCTTTCCCAGCTTGCGACCAGCCGCAAGGGTCTTCCCGTCGCCTTTGCCATGCGTGGTGCGCTGGCGCGTGCCGATGCGGCGCAGGCCGCGGCATTTCTGCGGTCGGTGAACCACGCCTCCGGTCAGAATTACCAGATCGGCGACCGGCATGGCATCGACACGCTGGAATGTTCTGCGGCGGGTGCCGTCACGGTGGCGTTCGAGGCCGGGCGCTCGCTGCATACCAATCACCCCCTTGCAAGCCGCGATGCGCGCGACGCCGAGGTTTCCATGCAGGGCAGCGACAATTCCCGCGCCCGGCTCGACAGCTTGCGCCAGGATCTCGCCCCGTCACGCCGGCAAAGTGTGGATGCCGATGCGGTCAGGACGGCGCTTTCGGCCTGCAGGCCCGGTGGCGAGGTTTCCATCGAGATCGAGCCGGGTTCTGCCCTTACGGCTTCGGTGACATTTGGCGCGCTGGTCTCCGAGATCGGCGAGAATATCACCTTGTCGGTCTGTGCCGGCGCGCCGAGCGCGGAAAGCTGGCGCGAAATAGCGCTTGCCTCGGCCTGATACCCGATAGCGCGCCGACGAAGCGGCGGCTTCCGCTTGCAACCGGCGGCGTGGATGCCGGCTGGGTCGATACGCTCAACCCTTGACCGATCGAACACCCCAAGCCGCGCGCGCTGGCAAAACGGCGTCGTCGCCGGTATCCGGGGCTGACCGGCTGTGGCATTCGAGCAAGAAAAACCTTGGCGCTCGCGAAACTTGGCGCCGCGGTTCGCGCTTCGCGGCGTCCGTGGGCTCCGAGGTCAGCTGGTATTCATCGGCGTGACTGGCGCTCTGCAGGTCCGCTAACCGCGGAAGGAAACACCCACGGATTTGCAATCATCGAAGATGTCGGGCTTGCGGGAGTATATGATGGCCGATTCAGCGCCCAGCGACATGACGAAGTCGTGGATCTCCTTGACCAGTTCTTCCTGTGTCTCGATGGAGCGCAGCGCATAGCCACGGATAAACCCGACAACCTCGTCATAATCAAGGATGCCGGAAGCCGATGGCGCGTCGATGCAGACGTCGATTTCAGCATGGATCAGCACTGTCTGCGGCGATTCCTTCTCGAAATCATGGATGCCAAGGAACATGCTGATCTTCAGATCGTCGATGATGATGCGGAACCTATTCATCGAAATGCCCTTCCTTGGTCAGGAATGCAACGTCCCGCGGCAGCTTAAGCATTGATTGCCCGCCGTCGATTGTCACAACCTGATTGTTGCAGCCTTTGGTATTCCACATGAATACCGCGGTATCGGCAATGTCGGATGGAAATACCCGCCTGTTGAGCGGGTTGATCCGGCTGCTCTTCTCGAAATTCTCCTGGCTCTGCTTGCCGCTGATCAGTGTGATGCTCGGCGCAATGCCGCAAACCCGCGGAAACCCGGCAAAGCGCATCGCCATCATATGGGTTGCCGTCAGCAGGGCTGTCTTGCTGAGCGTATAGGTGAAGAAATCCGGATTGATGGCGAAAACCTTGTTGTCCAGAAGGTTGATCACCAGCCGATCCTCGGCCGGCTCGGGCTGACCGCCGACCAGATGAGCAAGCTGAACCGGTGCCTTCAGATTGACGCTCAGATGATCATCGAACTGGGAATCGGTATAGTTCAGAAGGTCGTCGTTGGCGAACATCGACGCGTTGTTGATGCAAAGGTCAATCGCACCGATTGCGGAGCGAACCTCATTGAACATATGGCCGGTAGCATCGCGATCACGCAGATCGGCGCGAAAGACGGTGCATATCCGCTGCGATGCATTCAATTCGTCACGCAGTGCAAGCACTTCATCCTCGGACGAGTTATAATGCACGGCCACATTGAAGCCGAGCCGGGCAAAACGTCTTGCCAGATCGGCCCCGATCCGTTTGGCGCCACCGGTGATCAGAACATTAGGCATGATTGGCTGTGCTCGCTTCAAAGATTTCCGGCCGTTCCTGCATGAAGGATCGGATCATGAACATCAGATCCTGCGCGAAGAACACTCTTTCGGAGGGATTCCAGACCGTATCCTCGGGGAGGGAGGTTGTCGCTACGACAACCAGGTATTCCTCGCCATCGACGATCCGCGACAGGAATGACTTGTTGAATGAATAGGCGATATTGGCCCGGGTTTCCTGGGGTTTCGCGGTCGACTGAAGATCTTCGATATCCAGCGAATGGCGGAACTTGGCGCTCAGGAATGACCGCATGTCGCCGTCGAATCCTTCCTGCCGCATCAATGTTTCGAGCCGGCTCAGGGAAAACCAGACATTGATATTGGCGCGCTTCACATTCATCTCGACTCGGAGGTTCAGTTTCAGAACCCGTCCTTCAAACGGTGTCGTGATGATGTAATCCGCATAGCAGCGCCCCAAAGAATGAAACACCTTGATCTCTGCCAACTGGCCATCAACGGTTTTCGGAGATTTCCGAAAGTTGCGGAAGTTTACAAAGGAGCGTTCTTCCTCGGGGATGAACTGCAGATGATAGGGTATCGTCTGAACAAGGATCTTTTCCGTTCTCTTGATGATCGATTTCTCTCCGAACGACGATCCGGCAACAACGATGACGATCAGGAGAATGGGAAAGACCACGCTGAGAAGGTAGGCTCCGGCGGCTATCCAGTCGGGTTTGTCACCATCCAGAAGGGCGCGGTAGAACAGAAAGGCGCAGACGGTTATCGAGAAGAACATCAGGATGAAGATGAGCACTCTCACCCAGGCGGGAATGTAGATGATCTGAACCTGATTAGATATGTTCACTGAGGCCCCTCTCTATTTCCTTGGCGGCATAGACACCCTCGGCAACCGCAGTTGCGACACAGGGGTAGGAGTGGTTGTTCACATCGCCGATTGCGTAAACGCCCGGAAATGATGAACGCATCCGGGGATCGACGACAATTCTGCCGGTTTGATCGAGATCGACCTTGAAACCCAGCGGCGGAATAACCGGCGCCCAGCCGTAACATGGGCAAATGATTTCAGGGCTGAACCGGCTTTCTCCGTATCGCACAATGTCGTCTTCGACCCAATAGTCACCGACCCGCTTGTCCTTGGCTGCAACGGCGCCCCACATGTCTTTTCGGGCCCGACTGCTGCGGGCAAAGACACGCACGCGCGCGGCACCCTTTTGGGTGGCGATCTGATATGCTTCGCAGGCAGCGTCGCCACCGCCCAGAATTGCCACGTCTTTCCCGGCGCATTGCATGGAAGCAGCACCAACCAGCCCCAAGACGGCGCGATCCGATTCCATGCCGCCGGTATTTTCGCTGGTTCCGGTCGCCAGTATCACGTTTCTCGCCGATAGCGGCCCCAGGGCGGTGGAAACCAGAAACGCGTTGCGCTCGGTGGAATGGTCGATGCGCTCGCAGCTTGTTCTGAACAGGGTGCAGCCTTGTTCGGAAATGTTGCGCTCGATATTCGCGGCGACATTTCTTGCCAGCGTGGTCGCCTGAACCACCGCGAGCCATGAATTCGAATAGGGGGATCTTGCCTGAAGCCCGCCGATCTCGGCCTTCTCCAGCAGGCAGGCCTTGAGGCCGAGCTTGGTCAGCCACAGCACGCATTGCGCGCCGGCCGGGCCACCGCCTATGACAATGGCATCAAACTCCCTGTCCGTCATCGCTTTACCGCTTCCCTCGTCGCCTTGCGCGCCGACCAGCGTAGATGTAGCGGAACCGTGCCGCGGTTTCGAGGGCAAGTCACCAGATTTGCGGCCTTTCTTCCGTCAGCCGGCCGGGGGCACGCAGGCGGCCGTTTCGCGGCTGATCACCGCGCCATCGGCCTTCGCCCCAGCGCTCCTGGGATCGACGCTGATGCGGGGCAGCGCGTTGCTGAGCGCCATGACCACCTTGAAGATGCCGTTGCGCGGTTGCCCGGGCGGCCAACTCCACAGGGCTCTGCTGCTTGCGTCTGTCAGGGCGGTAGTTGCCCGGAACTGGATTGCGCCGCAAACCCGGGCGCCGCGGCGGTGGGGCGTGCCGTAACCCTGGTCTGGCGGTGCCGCCGGGCTTTGAGTGCTGGATCGACGCCCCGGTGTTTCCAAAGTGGAATATCAGTAGAACTTCAATTCATTTGATTGTGAATTCAGGCGGCGTCATTGTCATGGCCAGAAGCAGGCCGGCCTGGCCCCGGGGCGCGAATCGAGGTGATGCATGAACTTTTATCCAGACCTTCAGCTTTATATCGGTGGCGCATGGCGCAAGACGGCCGAATCCATGCCGGTGCTCAATCCGGTGGATGAGCGTGTCATCGGCGCGCTGCCGGTGGCGCGGCGCGCTGACCTGGACGATGCGCTGGCCGCTGCCACCGAGGGGCTGCGGATCTGGAGCAAGACCGCGCCGCGTGTGCGTGCCGAACTGATCATGAAGGCCGCAGCGATCATGCGCGGGCGGATCGACGAGATCGCCCGCGCCATCACCCTCGAACATGGCAAACCCTTCGCGCAGGCCCGGCTGGAGGTCATTCGCGGTTGCGAATTCTTCGAATGGGATGCCGGCGAGGCGCAGCGGCTTTATGGCCGTGTCATCCCCAGCGGGCCCGGCATCCGCTATGTGGTGCTGCGCCAACCGGTCGGGGCGGTGGCGGCTTTCTCGCCCTGGAACTTCCCCATGAGCCAGCCGGCGCGCAAGATCGCCGGTGCGCTGGCATCGGGCTGCTCGATCATCCTGAAAGCCGCCGAGGAAACCCCGGCCGGTGCCCTGCATATCGCGCGCGCCTTCCACGAGGCCGGGCTACCGCCGGGGGTGCTCAACCTGGTCTTCGGCGATCCGGCCGAGATTTCCGGCTATCTGATCCCGCAAGATGACATTCGCCTGGTGGCCTTCACCGGCTCGACCCCGGTGGGCCGGCATCTGAGCGCGCTGGCGGCCAATCACATGACCCCGGTGCTGATGGAGCTGGGCGGGCACGCGCCGGTGATCGTCTGCGAGGATGCCGACCCGATCGCCGCCGGGGCGCTTTCGGCGCTGCGTAAGGTGCGCAATGCCGGGCAGGTCTGCACCTCGCCCACGCGGTTTTTCGTGCATGAAACCCGGGCCACCGCCTTTACCGACAGCTTCGTTGAGCAGATCCAGCGCACGGTGGTCGGCGATGGCATGCAGGCTGCAACCGATATGGGGCCGGTGGCCAATGCCCGCCGGCTGCAGGCGCTCGAGGAACTGGTCGAGGATGCGGTGGGCAAGGGCGCGCGGTTGCTGGCCGGCGGGCACCGGATCGGCGATCGCGGCTATTTCTTCGCCCCGACCGTGCTGGCCGATGTGCCTTATGAGGCGCGGGTGATGCAGGAAGAACCCTTCGGGCCGCTGGCGGTGATCAACCCGGTGCGCGACCTTGATGAAGGGATCGCCCGGGCCAATGCGCTGCCCTATGGGCTGGCAGCCTATGCCTTCACCCATGATCTGGCCACCGCCGACCGGCTGATGGACGAGATCGAGGCCGGCAATCTGTCGATCAACACGCTGGAGGCCTCGGTCGCGGAGACGCCCTTTGGCGGCGTGAAATACAGCGGCTACGGGCGCGAGGGCGGCGAGGAAGGGCTGCACCACTATACGGTGGTGAAGACGGTCTCGCAGCAGATGACGCTCTGACGCCGCTTGCCCGGCCTGATTGCCGGCACTGGAGGAACGGATGAAATACAGCAGAAAAGACGCCAAGGACCATGCCCGCCGGCACCTCAAGGGGATCTGGGCCGCAGCCCTGATGCCCTTCACGCCCTCGGGCGCGATGGATGAAGAGGGCTTTGCCGCCAATATCCGCCACTGGACCGAGGACCTCGGCATCGAGGGGCTGTTCATCGCCGGCAAGCAGGGCGAGTTCTTCTCGATGTCGGTCGATGAGCGCAAACGCTGCTTCGATCTGGCGGTGAAGGCCAGCGAGGGCCGGGGACAGACCATCATGTCCTGCTCGGACCAGAACCTCGATGTGGTGCTGGATCTGGCCCGCCATGCGCAGGATTGCGGCGCCGATTACATCGTGGTGCATGCGCCGGTGCTGCATTTCTTCAAGGCGCAGGACGAGACGCTGCTGAACTATTACCGCACCATTTCCGAGGCGGTGGATATCGGTATTGCGCTCTGGTCGCATCCCGACAGCGGCTATCTGATGAGCCCCGATCTGTGCAACCGGCTGGCCGATCTGGAGAATGTGGTGGCGATCAAATACAGCGTGCCGCGCCCGATGTATGCCGAACTCAGCCGGCTGGCAGGGGATCGCATCCAGGTCAGCACCGCCTCCGAAGAGGAATGGCTGGACAATATCATCGAACTGGGCTGGCAGCTCTATCTGTGTTCCTCGCCGCCCTATCTGCTGCAAACTGCCACGGACCGGCGGATGCGCGATTATACCGATCTGGCGCTGGCCGGGCGCCATGACGAGGCCCGGCGCCTGCGCGACAGTCTGGAGCCGGTGCGCCGGGCGCTGCGCAGCACCCGCCCGGCCGAGAAACCCCATGCGCATCAGAAATACTGGCAGGAATTGCTGGGCCAGACCGGTGGCGCGGTGCGTCGCCCGCTGCTGGAACTGACCGAGGCCGAGAAGGCCGCCACCCGCGCCGCTTTCGAAAGCTGCGGCCTGAACCCGAAGGGAGACTGAGATGACCCGCCTTGCCGCGTTCAACTTCCAGAAATGGATCGACGAGCACAAGCATCTGCTCAAGCCTCCGGTCGGCAACAAGATGGTGTTCGAGGATAGCGGGCTGATGGTCACGGTGGTCGGTGGCCCCAACAAGCGCACCGATTACCATGACGACCCGGTCGAGGAATTCTTCTATCAGCTCAAGGGCGACATGCTGCTCAAGCTGCACGACACCCGGACCGGCGAGTTCTATGACGTGCCGATCCGCGAGGGTGATGTCTTCCTGCTGCCGCCGCATGTGCGCCATTCTCCGCAGCGCCCGCAGGAGGGTTCGATCGGGCTGGTGATCGAACCGGCTCGGCCCGAGGGCGCGCTGGATGCGGTGGAGTGGTATTGTTTCGAGTGCAGCCATCTGGTGCATCGCGCCGAGGTTGATCTGGTGTCGATCGTCGATGACCTGCCGCCGCTCTACAAGGCTTTCTATGAAAGCCAGGAGGCGCGCACCTGTCCCAATTGCGGCACCATCCACCCCGGCAAGGAGCCGCCCGAGGGCTGGGTGACGCTCTGAGCCGCAACCCATGACGGGACGAATGACGCCATGATCCTCTTGCTTGAGCAGATACTGAACGGGCTGCAATACGGCATCACGCTGTTTCTGCTGGCCGCCGGGCTGACGCTGATCTTCGGCGTCATGGGCGTCATCAACCTGGCGCATGGCTCGCTCTATATGGTCGGAGCCTTCGCCGGGGTCTATGTCGCGCAGCTTACCGGCAGTTATTGGCTGGGGGTTCTGGGGGCGCTGGCCGGTTCGGCGCTGGCCGGGCTGATCATCGAGGCGCTGGTGATCCGCCGGCTTTATCAGCGCGAGCATCTCGATCAGGTTCTGGCGACCTTCGCGCTGATCCTGATCCTCAATCAGCTGGTGGTGCTGGGTTTTGGCCGCCAGCCGATCTTCTCGGCCATGCCGGCGGGTTTCAGCGGCTCGGTGCAACTGCTGCCGGGGCTCTATTATCCCAGCTACCGGCTGCTGGTGATCATGGCCGGGCTGGCGGTGGCCGGCGGGCTCTATCTGCTGATCAACCGAACGCGCATCGGCATGCTGGTGCGCGCCGGCGCCACCAACCGCGACATGGTGCGCGCGCTGGGGGTCGATATACGGTTGCTCTATACGGTGGTCTTTGCGCTGGGCGCGCTGCTGGCGGGCTTCGCCGGCTATGTCACCGCACCATTGAGCGCCACCCAGGTCGGCATGGGCGAGCAGATCCTGCTGGCGACGCTGGTGGTGGTGGTGGTCGGCGGGGTGGGCTCGATCAAGGGCGCCTTCGTCGCCGGGCTGGGTCTGGGCATGTTCGATACGCTGATGCGGGCCTTCCTGCCCGATATGCTGCGCCTGATCATGTCGCCGGCCGATGCCGATGCGCTGGGTGCCAGCATTTCGTCGATGGGCATCTATCTGGCCATGACGCTGGTGCTGCTGGTGCGCCCGCGCGGGCTCTTTGCGAGCGGAGGCTGAGATGCGCGCAACCAGGTTGTCTCTGGGCCTGCTGGCCGCGCTTGTGGCGCTGCTGCTGCCGATGCTGCTGGACATGCTGGGCCAGCCGGCGATGCTGCGGCTGATCACCCGCATGCTGATCTATGCCATTGCCGTGGCCAGCCTGAACTTCATTCTGGGCTATGGCGGGCTGGTTTCCTTTGGCCATGCGGCGTTTTTTGGCATCGGCGGCTATGCGGTGGCGATCCTCGATCTGCACCACCGCAGCGGCCCGATCCTGGGGCTGATCCCGGGCAGCGACAGTTTCCTGATCGCGGTGCCGGCGGCGATGCTGCTGGCCGGGGCGGCAGCGGCGATGGTCGGGGCGCTGAGCCTGCGCACCAGTGGCGTTCAGTTCATCATGATCACGCTGGCCTTCGCGCAGATGCTGTTCTTTCTGTTCGTCTCGCTGCGCAGCTACGGCGGCGAGGACGGCATCATCATGCGCCGGCCCAATGCGCTTTTCGGGCTCAATCTGCGCGACCGGATGGTGATCTATTATGTCGTGCTTGCGCTGACGGCCGGTTATTTCCTGTTCCTGTGGCGGCTGGTGAACTCGTCCTTCGGGACCATCCTGCGCGGCATCCGTCAGAACGAGCGGCGCATGACGGCGCTGGGCATTCCGGTCTATCGCTACAAGCTGGCGGCCTTCACGCTGGCGGGTATGGGTGCGGGGCTGGCCGGGGCGCTGATGGCCAATTTCTCGCGCTTCGTCAGCCCCGACATGCTGCATTGGACGCTTTCGGGCGACATGATCATCATGGTCGTTCTGGGGGGTGTCGGCACGCTGGCCGGCCCGCTGCTGGGCGCCGCGGCGTTCCTGTTTCTGGAAAGCCAGCTTGCCGCCTGGACCGAGCATTGGAAGCTGTTCATGGGGCTTTTGCTGCTGGCCGTGGTGCTCTGGACCCGCGGCGGCATCATGGCGCTGCCGCGCTTCCTGTGGCGGTGGCTGCGGGGTGGCGGCAGTGGGGATGGCAGTGGCGCCGCGGCGCAGGATGATCCTGCCGGGCAAGGGGGGCGGCAATGAACCCGATCCTTCAGGTTGAGGGGCTGGTCAAGCGCTTCGGCGGGCTTCTGGCCACCGACGATGTGTCGCTGGAGCTGCGCGCCGGCGAGGTCCATGCGCTGATCGGTCCCAATGGTGCCGGCAAATCGACGCTGATGAACCAGCTTGGCGGCGAGCTGCGCCCCAATGCCGGCCGCATCCTGCTCGATGGCCATGACATCACCCATATGAAGCCGCATCAGCGGGTACGGCGCGGGCTGGGGCGCACCTTTCAGGTCACCAATCTGCTGGGCGAATTCAGCGTGGCCGAGAATATCGCAATCGCCGTGCAGGCGCGCAGCGGCGGCAATTTCCGGCTCTTTGACCGCATGCGCGCACGTCGCGACATCTGGGCGCGCACCGAGGCGCTGCTGGCGCCCAGCGCGCTGGCTCGCCGCGCTGATATGGCGGTCGAGGATCTGTCGCATGGCGAGCGCAAGCAGCTGGAACTGCTGGTGGCGCTGGCCGGCGAGCCGCGGCTTTTGCTGATGGACGAGCCGATGGCCGGGCTGGGCCATGTCGAGAGCCGCGAGATGGTCGAGCAGCTGCGCCGGGTCGCGCGCCGCATGCCGCTCCTGCTGGTCGAACATGACATGGAGGCCGTATGGGCGCTGGCAGACCGGGTTTCGGTGCTGGTCTATGGCCGCATCATCGCTTCGGGCAGTTGCGACGAGATCCGCAACGATCCCCGCGTGCGCGAGGCATATCTGGGCGAGGAGGGCGAGCTGTGCTGAAGGTCGAGGGGTTGCAGGCCAGCTATGGCGCCTCGAAGGTGCTGTTCGATATCGCGCTCGATATCGGCGAGGGCGAGGTGGTGACCCTGCTGGGCCGCAACGGCATGGGCAAGACAACCACGGTGCGCGCGATCATGGGGCTGCTGCGCCCGCAGGCCGGCAGGCTGAGCTTCGCCGGCCAGGAGATCGCCGGGCGCAACCCCGAGCGCATCGCGCGGCTTGGCGTCGGGCTGGTGCCCGAAGGGCGGCATGTCTTTCCGACGCTGACGGTGCAGGAGAATTTGATCTGCATTGCCGCCAACCGGCTTGGCGCTGCGCGCCCCTGGACGCTGGGGCGGGTGGTCGATCTGTTTCCGCGGCTGGGCGAACGGCGCCACCAGCTGGCCGGCACCCTGTCGGGCGGCGAGCAGCAGATGCTGGCGGTCGGGCGCGCGCTGATGACCAATCCACGCCTGCTGATCCTTGACGAGGCCACCGAGGGGCTGGCGCCGACCATTCGCCGCGAGATCTGGCAGGTAGTCGAGCGGCTGAAAGCCGGGGGGCAGTCGATCCTGCTGATCGACAAGAATCTTGGCGTGCTCAAGCGTCTTGCCGACCGCCATTTCGTGATCGAGAAGGGTTGCACGGTCTGGCAGGGCAGCAGCGAGGCGCTGGCACGCGAAGAGGCGCGGGTGCGCGCCTATGTCGGGGTCTGACAGGGAGTTCGGGGCCATGGACGATATCAGGGCATTGGCCAGCGAAAGGCTCTGGGACCGGGCGCGGCTGGATGCAGATTACACCGCCCGCACCTGTGTCAGCGCCGCGGAGTTCGAGCGCATCATCGGCCTCTATGCCGAGCGTTCCAAGGCTGCGCTGGCACTGGCGGGCAACCATCTGGCGCTGCGCTTTGATGATCTGAGCCACGAGCGGATGGATGTTTTTTCCACCGTGCCGGGCCAGTTGCGCCCGGTGGTGCTGTTCATTCATGGCGGCTACTGGCGGGCGCTGTCGCGCCAGCATTCGGCCTTCATGGCACCGATGCTGGCCGAGTTCGGCATCGCCACCGCCGTCCCCGACTATACGCTTGCGCCCGCTGCCAGCCTGACCGAGATCACCCGCCAGATGCGCGCCGCCGTGGCCTGGCTCTGGCAAAACGGTCCGGCGCTGGGCATCGACCGCTCGCGCATTGTGGTGGCCGGTTCCTCCGCCGGTGGGCATCTGGCGGCGGCGCTGGTGATGCCGGGCTGGCAGGCAGGATTTGGCCTGCCCGAGTGCGCCATCCGGGCAGCGCTGCCGGTTTCGGGACTTTTCGAGCTGGCGCCGCTGGCTTCAAGCCATATCCAGGACTGGATGCGCTTCACTGATGCCGAACTCGCGGCACTCAGCCCGCTGCGCCATTTGCCGGCGCCGCGCGTGCCGATGGTGGTGGCGCTGGCCGGCACCGAAACCGCCGGTTTCGAGCGTCAGAGCGCGGCCTATGCGCTGGCCACAGGCGCCGATCTGCTGCGCATCGAGGGGCGCAACCATTTTGACGTGATCCTTGACCTTTGTTCGGCGCAAAATGCGTTGTCGGGGGCGCTGTTGCGGCTGTGCGGCATCAGATGACCAGCGCCTGGCTGTGGTTTTCGACCAGCCGCATCAGGCTCAGCGCCGTCATCGCCGAGGATTTCGGGTTTTCAGGCAGCGGCGCATTCTCGAAGCGCAGCGCCATCGTGCCGAAATCGCCGGCGGCGATGATCTCGTGCCGATTGAGGCGGGCCTGAGGATCGGCCACCAGCGCGATGCGGGTGCGCTCCGGCCCCAGCCCGGCCAGCGCCGTGGTCATCGCCACATTGGCGTTTTGCGGAAAGCGGTTGGCGGCCTGAAGCGCATTGCCGATGAAGAAGGTGCAGGGCGCCGTCAGCGTATCGAGCTGGCAGAGCTTTTCCGCCTCGGTGCCGCGCCAGGCGTGGGCGGGCTTGACGATGCGATGCTCGACCTCGGCAAGACCCATATGGCGCGCGGCGCGCAGCGCATCAATCCCGCCGAGCGCTCCGGGGGGCAGAAAGAGCTTTGCGCCATGGGCTTGCGCCTGCCGGGTCAGCTCGCGCAGCAGTGCCGCATCGGCGAAGGCCGAAACCGACGAGACGGCGAAATCCGCCCCCGTTGCCAGCGCCGCGCGGCCCCAGGGGGCGACGCTGTCGCGCCCGGCGGCCTCGATCACCAGCGCGGCGCCGCATTCGGCAAGCTCGGCGGGATCGCGCAGCAGGCGCGCGCCCGGGGGCAGGGCAGGGCGCTCGCGCGTGGTGTCGCGTACCGCTACCGCGACGATGCGGGCGTGGTTTACTTCCCCCGCCAGATGCCCCGCCAGATGCCCGGCCAGCGCCCGCGCGATTGCGCCCCAGCCGATCAGGCCGATCCTCAGCGGCTCACTTTCCATCGGCTCAGCCCGCCGCGAACTGGCGGATCGTCTCGGCCACGGCGGCGGGTTGTTCCAGCGTCGGAAAATGCGTCTTGCCGGGCAGCTTGACCGGCTGGAACCAGGGATGGGCGGCGGCGAAATCGCGCTGGGCCGCGTGGTATTCGGGCTCGAAGGGCTGCGAGAAGACATGCATGATCGGGCGCGTCGGGCTCAGGGCCGCCATGCGCTGCATCGGATTGCCCCAGCGCGCATAGGCGCGGGCGATCTCGCGGCCGGAACGTGCCCACATGTCGAAACTGTAGCCCGCCATCTCTTCGTTGACATGGCTGATGATGTCCTGATTGGCGGTGTCGCCGATCCAGTAGTCGAACAGATCGCGCCGCCCTTGCTCCCATTTGTCGATCTGCTGGATCTCGTCGATGGCCTTGTGGAATCCGGCATCGGGGGTGACCATGATCCAGTCGATGACCACGCTGCGCGGAATGCGCGTGGGCCCCGCGCGGTCGGTCAGGCCGATATTCGCCCAGCCGCCATGCGAGGTCGAGACCGGCAGAACCCGCTCGATCTTCAGCGCATCCAGAAAGCCGATGATGTCGTCAACCTGCTGCTCGGCGCCGAAATCGCCGTCATGCTCGCGGTTGATGCCATGGCCGCGCCAGTCCAGCCGCAGCACCCGGTGGCTGCGCGCCAGCTCGGGCGCCAGATGCTTGAACAGCCGGTGGTCCTGGCACCAGCCGGACAGCAGCATAATGGCTTCACCCTCTCCCTGATCGTCAAAAGAAAGGGTGTTGTTGTTGATCTCGATGGTCTTCATCTCAGTCTCCGTTTCTTGCCGTCAGAGATCGGCAACATGGGCGGTGCCGGCCGGGATATGGCGCGCGGTGCGCAGACGCAGCGCCGCCAGTTCCGGGCTCTTGCTGGTCAGGGCCATGACCTCGGCGCGCAGCGCGTCGGGCCAGAAATTCATGTCGCCCTGACGCTCGGATTGCTCCTGCGTATGCTCGGTCAGCGGGCGTTCCGTGGCTTCCCAGGCGGCCAACCGTGCTTCGATGGGCCCGGCGCCGGCGGCGACCGCTTCGGCCAGCGAGAGCGCGTTCATCAGCGCCGTGCCGCCGCCCTGACCCAGATAGGGCGGCATCGCATGGGCGCCGTCACCCAGGATCGCTACCCGCCCGGCGCTCCAGGCTTTCAGGCGAATGACCTCGAAGGCATCCCAGCGTCCGCCGGCGTGAAAACGCTCGATGATGCTGCCCAGCCAGGGGAAATCCGCTTGCCACAGGCCGGCATCGGGGGGCAGTTGCTGCGCGGGCAGATCCTCGGCGGCGCAGCACAGCGCGATATAGAGGTCATGCGCGCTGGCCGGGGTGTAGAGGATGCGCCGCGAGCCGGTGAAATGCTCGATATACTTGTCGCGATCGGCGGCGGGCAGGTCATCGGTGGCACGCGGCACCATCAGCCGGATCGCGCCGTAGCCCAGCTTGCGGCGGTATTCCAGCAGGCCCAGCGAATCGCGGACCCGCGAGTTGATGCCATCGGCCCCGACCACCAGATCGGCCGGGCGCTCGCTACCATCGGCCAGCAGCAGCGCGCCCTCCGCCCGCGCGCCGATCACCTCCGAGCCGGTGCGGATGTCAACCCCGAGTTCGCGGCAGCGCGCCACCAGCGCAGTAAGCAGCGTCTCGCGCAGAATGGTGATCAGCCGCGCCTGGCCGGGGCCATTGATCGGAATGATCTCGGTGATGCGGTTGTGGTTGTCGCGCATCTCCATCACCGGGCCGATATGGGCGCCGGCGGTTGCCTGCTCGTAGGCACCAAGTGCCTTGAGCACGCGCAATCCATTGCTCCAGATATAGATCCCGGCGCCGAAGGTGCGCAGATCGGGCGCGCGTTCGTGAACGGTCACGCTCCAGCCGCGCTGGGCCAGCGCAATGGCGCTCGCCAGCCCGCCGATCCCGGCGCCGGCGATTTCGGCATGGGGCGTTTGGGAATGCGTCTCGGTCATCGTCGGTGTCACCTTCGGGGGTGGTTGTCGGGGTCTGCTGTCAAGGTCCGCTGCATGGCGCGCGGCCCATCGCGGCCGGCAGCGTTGACACGAGGCTTCCACAGGCCCATGTTTCCTTCAAGTGAAATAATTTTCACTTGGTATTCAAAATTGGAATGGTGGGGGTGCCGTGGTGCGGCCGGGAACGGTTGCCATGGTCGGCACCAGACACCAGCAGGAGACGGCCATGAAACTGGTCAGCAGCCGCCTGACGATCCGCCATCTGCGCATGGTCGTCGCCATTTCGGAAGAGGGCAATCTGGTTGGCGCCGCGCGCCGCCTGAACATGACCCAATCGGCCATCACCAAGGCGCTGCAGGAGGTGGAGGCGCTGACCGATACGCTGCTCTTCGAGCGCACCAACCGCGGCGCGGTGCCGACGCCGGCCGGTATGACGCTGATCGGCCATGCTCGGCTGGTCCTGACCCAGCTGCGCCATGCCGAGGAACATCTGGCTGATCTGCGCGACGGCACGGGCGGGCGGGTTGCGGTGGGCACATTGTTGTCGGCGGCGGCGACGCTCTTGCCGGCAGCCATCGACCGGCTGCGCAAAGAGCGGCGCAACATCGACATCAAGATCGTCGAGGCGACCAATGACGTGCTGATGCCGGGGCTGCGCTCGGGCGAGCTGGATTTTGTCGTCGGGCGGCTGAGCGAGCATCGCGAAACCCATGATGTCGAACAGGAGATCCTGCTCGATGATCATCCCTGCATCGTCTGCCGCCCGGATCATCCGGTGATGCGGATGGCCGATCCCAGTCTGGAGGATCTGAGCGGCTGGGACTGGATACTGCCGCCGCCCGATGTCAGCCTGCGCCGGCAGCTTGACGTGGCCTTTCGCCAGGCCGGGCTGACACCGCCGCGCCATGCGGTCGAGTCGGTCTCCTTGCTGACCAACCGGGCGTTGTTGCGGGCCGGCGACTATTTGGCGGTGCTGCCGCTACAGGCCGGTCTGGCCGAGGCGGCGACCGGGGCGGTGACCATCGTGCCGCTGGCGATGCCCAATGTCTCGCGACCGATCGGCATTACCCGGCGCGCGGGCAGCACGCTGTCCCCGGCCGCCGAGGCCTTTGCCGATACGCTCCGCAAGGTCTGCGAGGATATCCGCGCCGGTTTGCAGCAGGTGCCCTATGGCGGCGAGAGCATTTCCTGAGCGGAATATCTGAATGAAGAGTATTCCATTTACCGGAAACTGAACAGCCGGCAGGCTATCCCTGCAGGACGGCGCCTGGCTGCGGTTCTGACATCTGGCGGGTTGCGACAGCGCTTTGGCGGTGACGGCGTGGTGACATGCAAAAGCGCCGCCGGCGAGGTCAGACCCGGCGCCCAGGCCGCTGCGCGCGACGTTCCAAGCACGCCAACCAATGAGGACAGCATGCGTTTGAATACCCTTCTTCTGGCACCAGGTCTGGCACTCGCGGTAGCGGGCGCGGCCGGTGCGCAAACACCGATCACCATCGGCATGATCACCACCCTGTCCGGCCCGGCGGGCTATCTGGGCGAGGATATCCGCGACGGTTTCAACCTTGCGGTCGAGATGAACGGCGGTCAGCTCGGCGGTCGGGCGGTCACGCTGGTGGCCGAAGACGACGCCATGCGCCCGGCCAATGCCCGCCAGATCGCCGAGCGCATGCTGGCCGAGGGGGTCGAGATCTTCACCGGCATCATCTTCGCCAATATCGCCTTCGCCACCGTGCCGGAAGTGCTTGAATCGGGTGCGCTTTACATCAGCGCCAATACCGCCTCGGCCAGTTTCGCCGGCGAGGGCTGCCATGCCAACTATTTCGTCAGCTCCTGGCAGGACGACAGCCAGGGCGAGAGCGCCGGCGCCATGGCCCAGGCGCTGGGATTCCAGAACGCCCTGCTGATCGCGCCCAATTATCAGGCCGGCCATGAAACCATCGAGGCTTTCCAGCGCACCTTCGAGGGTGAGATCGTCGGCGAGATCTTCACCAGCCTGGATCAGACTGATTTCGCCGCCGAGATCGCCCGTATCCGCGCCGCCCGGCCCGATGTCGTCTATCCGTTCCAGCCCGGCGGGCTTGGCATCGCCTTCCTGCGCCAGTATCACCAGTCCGGCCTGCTTGATGAGATCCCGCTGGTGCTGCATCCGGCCTCGCTGAACCCGGTGACGCTGGCCGCGCTGGGCGAGGCGGCCGAGGGGCTCTATGTGTCCAGCCACTGGAATTCGGATCTTCCCAACCCGACCAACGAGGCCTTCATGGCCGCTTGGCGCGCCGCCTATGGCGACCGGCCGGCCACCTGGTATGCTGCGCAGGGCTATGACGTGGCACTGATGGTTGCCGCCGGCATGAGCAATCTGGCTGACGAGGGCTTTGATCTTGCGGCCTTCCGGCAGGGCATCCTTGACGGTCCGGTCGATTCGGTGCGCGGCGGATTCACGCTTGGGCCGAACCAGCACCCGGTTCAGGATTGGTATGCCGTGCGCGCCGAGCGCGACAGCGAGGGCAATCTGGCGCTGGTGACCCAGAACCGCGTTCTTGAGGCTCATGGCGACATCTATGCCGGTGATTGCCGCATCGACTGAGCGGCCTTCTCCTTGATCTAGGCACGGCCCGGGCGCAGGTTCGGGCCGTTTGCTGTGCCGGCTTTGCGTGGTCGTCAGGATTGCCCAAACCCCGTTGAGCGGTTAGGCCATGGCAACGGGTGCGGCGACACAGGCATTGCCGCCCTGACTATCGCTGTGGAATGGGTTTGATGGCGCCTAAAGCACCCGCTCGCGTGACGATCACCAGTGTTGCCCGCGCCGCCGGCGTCAGCACGGCGACGGCCGGGCGCGTGCTTGGTGGTTACGGCTATTCCAGCGATGATGTGCGCGAACGGGTGCAATCGGCCGCCGAGCGGCTTGGCTACCGTCCCAACCGATTGGCGCGCAGTCTGATCACCGGGCGCACCCAGACCATCGGCGTGGTGGCCGGCGATATCCAGAGCCCGTTCTATGCCGCGGTGCTCCGGGGCATCGAGGATGTGGCACGCGAGGCGGGTTTCGGCATTCTGGTGACCAACAGCGACGAGCGCGCCGCGCGCGAGGTCGAGGCGGTTCAGCTTCTGTCCGAGAAACAGGTGGACGGGCTGATCGTTGCGCCCAGCCAGCTACACGGGGCGCCGCATCTGGGCGCGCTCGCGAAAAGCGGGTTCGCCATCGTGCAGATTGACCGGGCGGTGCGTGGCCTCCAGGCCGATTCGGTGACGGTGGACAACCGCGCGGCGGCGCGCAGTTGCACCGCCGCCTTGCTCGATGCCGGGCATCGCCGGATCGGTATTGTCGCCGAGCTGGAGCGCTGGGAAGGCGGCGATCTGGCTGATTTTCTGCAAGCGGCGGCACGGGATGCGCTGGAGCCGGCGGTGCTCTTTCCCAGCTGGCAGCGGCTTCTGGGCTATCTGGAAGCCCATCGCGACCGCGGTTTGCCGCTTGATCCGGGGCTGATTATCCGGGTCGGAACCTATTCGGCCCAGGCCGCCTTCGAGGCCGTGCAGCGGGCGTTGGTGCGTTCCGATGGCCCGAGCGCACTGTTTCCGACCGACGGGCTGATGGCCGGGGCGGTGATGATGGCGCTCAATGCGCGCGGGCTGCGGCTGCGCGAGGATCTCTCGCTGATCTGCTTTGATGATCTCGACTGGATGAGCTTTCACCGCCCGGCGATCTCGGCCGTGGTGCAGCCGATGACCGCCATTGGCCGGCGGGCGGCGGCGCTGATGCTGGAACGCCTTGCCGGCAGCGATCATCCACCGCGCCATGAAGTGCTGATGCCGCAACTGATCCTGCGCGATTCCATCCGCGCTATCTGACAGGCCTGACCGACATGGTGGCTCAGTCGGCGGCGCGCATCAGGGCCTCGATATCGAGCGTTGACAGATCAACCGGCAGATCGATCGGCGCACCATGGCCGATGGCGCCCAGATAAAGGCAGGTCTGCGCCGCGGCCTCGGTGGCAGCGGCAAGCGCGGCTTCCGGCGCCTCGCCGCGCAAGAGCCCAACCAGGCTGCGGGCGATGAAGGTGTCGCCCGCGCCAAGCGTATCGACCGCCTCGACCAGTTGCGCCGGGGTTTCGACGATGCCGTTGTCATCCAGCATCAACGCCCCGCGCTGGCCCATCGTGGCGAGCACGCGTTTCGCCCCCAGTGCCCGCATCCTGCGCGCCATTGCCCGCGCCTCGGAGGGCGTGGCGGTGCCGGCCGAGAAACTGGCCAACCAGCAATGCGGGGCGATGCGCGCCATATGAGGTTCGCTCAGCCGCGTTGAAAAATCGTAGGAAAGCCGGGTGTTTGCAGTGATCTGTGGCACCCAGTCATCCAGCGCGCTGGACTGGCCGACATGGGCGGCATCGAAATCGGCCAGATAGGTGATGTCATCATTATCGGGGGCAAAGCGCGAGACACCCAGATCATAGGTCAGAAACAGCCGTTCGGCGCCGCGATGGCCGATCACGCAATAGGCCGTCAGCCCGGGAACCTTGCGCAACCGGTCGATCCAGACCCCTTCGGCAACCAGCGCGCCGCGCATCAGCCGCCCGGCCGGATCATCGGCCATGGCACCGACATAGGCGCTTTCGGCGCCGAATCGGCGCGCGTAAACGGCCACGTTCAGGCAGTTCCCGCCCGGGTACATCTGGCCGGTGGAGAGGTAACAATCAACGTCGTTGTCACCGATTGCCGCGATACGAACCATGCCCGTTCCATTTTTTGATTGACAAGATGTGAGAACGTTCCCACATTTGCAGCATCAAGTCAACGCGGTCGAAAGGCCGTGCAGAAGGGAAGGGCCGGAGATGGCAACGAGGGATCAATTGAACACCGATGTGCGCGCCGCGCTCGATGCGCTGGACGGGCGCGAGATCGCGCATGTCTATCTGGTGGCCTGCGGTGGTTCGCTGTCGATCATGTATCCCGGCAAGTATCTTCTGGATCGCCACGCAACGCGCCTGACGTCGGATCTTTACAACGCGGATGAATTCATCTGCCGGGCGCCGCGGCATCTGGGACCAAAAGCGCTGGTGATCCTGTGTTCGCAGACCGGCACCACGCGCGAAACCGCCCGCGCCGCAGCCTTCGCGCGCGAGCAGGGCGCGGCGACCATCGCCATGACCATGGAGCCCGCCTCGCCGCTGGCGCGGGCGGCCGAGCATGTGGTGCGCTATGATGCGCCCTATACCACCGGCAACCCCATCGACCCGGCCGACAGCAATTATGCCGTGCTCTACATGTTGCTCGCCGGTCTGTTGGATAGGCGCGAGGGCACTTCGCTGGTCAAGCCGCTGCTGTCCAGCCTGCCTGCGCTGGCACCGGCCATCGCCGAGGCCAAGGCGGCTTTCGATGGCCGTTTCGAGCGCTTCGCCGAGCGTTTTCAGGACAGGCAGGTGATCTACACCACCGCCAGCGGCGTCAACTATGGCGCGGCCTATTCCTTCGCCATCTGCGTGCTGATGGAAATGCAATGGATCAACAGCCAGGCGATCCATGCGAACGAGTTCTTTCATGGCCCCTTCGAGGTCGTCGATCGCGCGGCCAGCTTCATCTCGCTCATCGGCCTTGACGAGACCCGTCGCATCGAGGAACGCACGCGCGATTTCCTGTTCCGCTTCGGTGATGCCGCCAACATCCTGGTGCTCGATGCCGCGGAACTGGACCTGTCGCGCCTGCACGAGCCCTTCCGCGCCGCCTTCGTGCCGCTGATCTTCTTCGATGCGCTTTGGGTCTTTGCCTACAAGCTGGCCGCCCGGCGCGAGCACGTCATGCTCGAAGGGCGGCGCTACATGAAGAAGATCACCGACTACTGACAGCCATTGCCGCCCCGCAGGCTGCTCGCGGGGGGATCGGAGCCGAACGAGCAGCGAAAGGGAGTGAGACCATGACCATCTATTTCAACGCCTCGCGGCGCGATCTGCTGGCCGGCTTGTCGGCCTCGATTCTGGCCCTCACGGCGGCTTCGGCAAGCGCCAATACGGTGACGATCCGCATCGCCTCGGTGAATGCGCCGACCACCGAAACCAACATCGTCGTGCAGGAGGTGGCGCAGCGTGTGACCGAGCGCACCGAGGGCCGGGTGGCGTTCCAGTTCTTCCCCTCGGGGCAGTTGGGCACCACCACCGACTCGCTGGAACAGGCCAGCCAGGGCCAGCCGGTAATCACCTTCACCTCGGCCTCGTTCATGGCGACCTTCGGCGTGCCGGAGCTGGCCATTGTCGAGGGGCCCTTCGTGGTCGGCGACAATACCGAGGCCGAGCGGCTGGCCAATTCCGATCTGATGCAGGGCTATTATGACCGCCTGTCCGATGCCGCCGGTATCCGGGTGCTCGCGCTCAACTGGTTCGACGGCGCGCGCCACATGATCGGCAGCGCCCCCTATCCGAACCCCTCCGATCTGCAGGGCGTGCTGATGCGGGTGCCGCCGGTCGATACCTGGGTGCGCACCTTCGAGCCGCTGGGCGTGGTGCCCACCACCGTCGAGGCCGCCGAGGTCTATTCGGCACTGGCGCAGGGGGTGGTTTCGGCCGCGGAATCGCCGCTGACCGGCCTGCGCGCCAGCCGCTGGTATGAGGTGGCGCAGCACATCACCGAGACCGCGCATTTCAACCTGTTCACCGGCTGGGTGATGAGTGCCGCCACTTTCGATGCGCTCGATGACGCCGACCGCGCGATCCTGCTGGAGGAGTTCCGCGAAGGCGGGCGCGAACTGACCGCCCGTTCAGAGGCGCTGGCCGGTGAGATCCGCGCCGAATTCGAGGCCGCGGGAGTGACCTTCCATGCCGCCGATCTGGAGGCCTATCGCACCGCCACGACCAGCTTCTATGATAGCATGCCCGAGGGGCTGTTCGAACAGGTGCGCGCCGCCGCTTCGGGCGAGTAAGCACCGGCCCCGCCGCCCGGCAGCAAGCAACCGGCGGCGGGTTTTCATCTCGGGGGAGGGGCCATGGCACGCTGGCTGGATCGTCTGGAGGAGCTCTTCGGCTCGGTGCTGCCGGCATTGTTGCTGGCCGTTGTGCTGGTGGTCGTCACGGCCAGCGTGGTTGCGCGCACCATCCTCGCCATTCCGTTCTACATGGCGCATGACATCGCGCTCTTGTCGATTGCCGGGGTTGTCTGGTTCGGTGTGGTTGGCGCGGCCGTGCAGGGGCAATTGTTCGGCCTTGGCTATTTCGTTGGGCTGCTGCCGGAACCGGTTCAGCCACTGGTCAGGGCGCTTGCGCATGTCATCGTCATCATCGTGGCGCTGGCCATCATTCACGCCGCCCATGCCCAGATAACCACCTCGCGCTTCACCCGATACCTTGCGCTCGGCTGGCCCAAATGGATCGTCTCGGCCGGGCTTGCGACGGCCATGGCGCTGCTGATCCTGGGACAGTTGCGCGCCCTTTGGCGGCTGTTTGCCAGCCTGCCGGAAAGCCCGACAAGATGATCCTGACGGCCCTTGTTTTCCTGCTGCTGCTTGTGCTGGGCGTGCCCATCGCCTTTGTGTTGCTCGGTGCATCGGTGGCCTATTTCGCCATGAACCCGATGATGGCCAGCATCATCGCCCAGCGCATGGGCTCCTCGCTCGAATCCTTTCCGCTGCTGGCGGTGCCTTTCTTCGTGGTGGCCGGCGCGGCCATGGCACGCGGCGGGATCGCCCAGCGGCTCTATGATTTCGCCGATGGGCTGGTCGGGCACTGGCGGGGCGGGCTGGCGCAGGTGGCGGTGATGAACTCGCTGTTTCTGGGGGCGATGTCGGGCTCGGCCAATGCCGACGCGGCAATCGACGCGCGCACCATTGCCCCGATCATGCGCAAGCAGGGCTATTCCAACGGCTTCGCCTCGGTGGTCAGCGCCGCCTCGGGGGTGATCGCGCCGATCATGCCGCCTTCCATCGGGCTTATCATCTATGGCCTGCTGACCAACACCTCGATCGGGCGGCTGTTTCTGGGCGGGGTGGTGCCGGCGATCCTGATCACCATCACGCTTCTGTTGACAGTGCGTTTCGTGGCGCGCCGGCGCGGCTATGCACCGATGCGACCGACCCGCCTGCCGGCGCGCCAGATCGTCACGCGCGGGCGCGCGGCGCTCTGGGCGCTGGCGATGCCGGTGCTGCTGATCCTGGGGCTGCGCGGCGGCTGGTTCACGCCAACCGAACTGGGCGCCATCGCGGCGGTCTATGCCCTGTTCGTGGGCCATTTCATGTATAACGGGTTCTCCGGCCATGACCTCTATGCGCTGATGCGCGAATCCGCCCATACCACGGCCAGCGTGCTGTTCATCGTGGCGGCAGCGGCGGTGTTCTCGCTGGTGCTGGCGCTCGAGCAGGTGCCGCAGCAGATCCTCGGCGGGCTGCTGACGCTGAGCGACAATCGTTTCGCGCTGCTGCTGATCATCATGGCCGGCCTTCTGGTGCTGGGCACGATGCTGGAGGGGCTGGCGCTGCTGGTCATCCTGGCGCCGCTGCTGATCGAGGTGACGCGCGCCCTTGGCATCGACCCGGTGCATTTCGGCATTCTGCTGGTGTTCAATACCACCATCGGCTCGATCACTCCGCCGGTGGGCACCGTGCTCTATACTGTCTGTTCGATCACCCGTTGCAGCATCGAGGAATTCACCCGCGAGTTCCTGCCCTTCCTGGCGGCGTTGATCGCCTTGCTGGTGATCCTGGCACTCTTTCCGCCGCTGGTCACCTTCCTGCCCAATCTGCTGTTCTAGAAAGGAGGCGCCATGCGCCTGTTCGATGCCGCGCAGGTGGATGCCGCGCTTGATTACCCCGGTCTGATCGCGCATCTGCGCGCCGCGCATCAGGGCCCGATGCCCGAGGCCGCGCATATGGTGCGCGACGAACCCGGCGGTGGCGAGAACCGTTTTGTCACGCTGATTGGCTGGCAGCAGGGCGGCATCATCGCGGTCAAGATGGTGGGTGTCTTCCCCGGCAATCTGGCGCTCAGCCCGGCGCAACCCTCGGTTCAGGGGCTGGTGGCGGTATTCGATGCCGCGACCGGGGCGCCGAAGCTGGTGGCCGATGGCGCGGCCATGACCTTCCGCAAGACGGCCGCCGATTCCGCGCTGGGCGCAGCCTTGCTGGCGCGTGCCGATGCCGGCGAGCTGCTGGTGGTCGGTGCCGGCGGGCTGGCGCCACATGTGATCGCCGCCCATTGCGCCGCGCGCCCGTCGATCCGGCGCATCTCGGTCTGGAACCGCACGCCGGCCCGGGCCGAGGCGCTGGTGGCGGGGCTGTCCGCAGAGCTGGCAGCGCAGGGGCGCCACATCGAGGCGGTGAGCACCCTTGATGCGGCGGTGGCGCGGGCCGACGTCATCTCCTGTGTCACCATGTCGGATCGCCCGCTGGTGCGCGGCGACTGCCTGAAACCCGGTGCGCATCTGGATCTGGTCGGCGCCTACCGGCCGGATATGCGGGAGGCCGATGATCAGGCCATGTCCCGCGCGGTGCTTTTCGTCGATACCCGCAACGGGATGGAAGGGGCTGGCGATCTGGCGCAACCGGTGGCCGCCGGGCTGATCGGCTGGGATGCGGTGCAGGCCGATCTTTTCGATCTGTGCCAGGGACGGCACCCCGGGCGCCGCTCGGCGGACGAGATCACCTGTTTCAAGAATGTCGGCGGCGGCCATCTGGACCTCTTTGCGGCTGCCGCCCTTGAGCGGAAAGCGAGGGCCTGAGGTATCTGCCGGGAGCGGGCAAAGCGACCGGGCGGTGCGATCTGCCCCTTCCCAACCCGGTCGCCGTGCCACATAGTGCCAGCGCTTTTCATGTCCCAATCCAGATTGATCCTTTGCAACAGCTTCCCCTTGCCTTCCGTTCGGACGGGTTGACCCTGTGCGGCACGCTGACCCTGCCGCCCGGCGTCACCCCGATGGAGCCGCCGGTGCCCTGTGTGGTGATGGTTCATGGCAGCGGGCCGCAGGACCGCGATGGCAATATTCGGGGCTTTCGCACCGATATTCTGGCCCGGATTGCCGAGTATCTGGCCGCGCAAGGCATCGCTTCGCTGCGCTATGACAAGCGCGGCTGCGGCCGGAGCGAAGGGCAGTTCGGCACAGCCGGCCTGCTGGAGCTGGTCGGCGATGCGCAGGCGGCGCTCGATTGCGCGGCAGCCCAGCCGGGTATCTGCTCTGGGCGGCTCTTCGTTCTGGGCCATAGCGAGGGCGCGGTGCTCTGCCCCGAGATCTGCGCCGGCAGCGCCATCACCCGCGGTGCGATCATGCTCTGTGCCAGTCTGCGCAGCCTTGAGGAGGATCTGATCAAGAATGCCGAGGTGCTCAACCGGGATCTGCAGGGCCTGAAAGGGTTCCGCGGCTGGCTGGCGCGCCGGCTGTTCCATACCCGCGATCCGCAGGCCGTGGTGCGCGCGCTGCGCCGGCGGGTCGAGCGCAGCGATCGCAAGCGGATCTGGGTCTCCTTCCAGCGGGTCAGCACCAAATTCTACCGCGATACGTTCAATTATGATGTCCGCCAGCATCTTGCGGGGTTTCAGAAGCCGATCCTGGCAATCGGTGGCGGCAAGGATTTCCAGTGCCTGCCGGAAGACACCCTTGAGATCGCCCGGCGGAGCGCCGGGTCGGTCACCACGCTGATCATCCCCGAGATGAACCACATGCTGCGCCGCCAGCTGGGCGCGCCGTCGATGCTCGATTACAAGGATCAGGGCGACGAACCGGTTCTGCCCGAGGTGCTGCGCACCATCGCGCAATGGCTGGCCGGTTTCGCGCCGGGCGATATCCCGGGTGCCGGCATCGCGGGCGCCGGCACTGATTGATCAGCCCGCCGCCAGATCCCGCAGCCATGCCGCGAACCGATCACCCCGGCGCGTTTGCGGGTCGTTGCGGAGCAGGACATAGGTGCCCAGCCTCACCTCCGGCGCCGCCGGAAAGGCGCAGAGGGTGCCGGCGTCCAGATCATCGGCAATGATGAACTGCGGCGCCAGCACCATGCCGATCCCGGCGACAGCGGCGCGCAGGGCCGCATCATCAATATCGAAATGGCCAGACCAGCGCAGCTTCGCCGCCGCATGCCCGCTCTCGTGCAGCCAGTTTTCCCAGTCCCAGTTGCCGGCCGCGCATTGCAGCGCCGGGATCTGTTCAAGCCGCGGGTTCGCGCCGGCAGATCGCAGCAGACTCGGCGCCAGATAGGGGCGCGACAGGTCTTCCAGCAGCACCTCAGCCTCGGGCGGGGCGGTTTCGAGCGGAAAATAGGCCAGGACGAAATCCGCCCCGCTGTCTGGCGGCAGGCCGTTCACGCTGGTGGTTTCGATCCGGATGCGCAGATCGGGATGGCGGGCGCGAAAGGCCTCCAGCCGCGGGATCAGCCAGCGCGTGGCCAGCGTCACGGGCACCTGCACCGATAGATCGGCCAACCCCGAAAGCGTCGCCTCCAACGCGGCTTGCAACTTGCGGATCGCGGGCTGCGCCTGACGATAGAGGCTCTCGCCGGCATCGCTCAGCCGGATGCTGTTGTTCTGGCGATGCAGCAGCCGCACCCCCAGCGCCGCTTCGAGCCCGCGCACCTGATGGCTGACCGCCCCCGGCGTGACGCCCAGCCGCGCGGCCGCCAGCTTCATGCTGCCGCATTCGGCCACGGTGGCGAAGACGCGCAGCGCGTTCAGCGAGATCCGGTCAAGAAGCTGCATGAGAATTTCTCGCTCAGAGGTATCAATTCTCGTTTGTAGCTGGCGGCTTGAGGGTGTCTGTCTGCAGAATACCTTCTGCGAGGCCGCATGTCATCCGATAGAAGCCGATACACCGCCGCCATCCTTTGGGTGCTGCTCAGCACCGCGCTCTGGACGCTGATCTTCGCGGCGGCGAAGTTCGCCGATGGCAGTATGGGAACCTTCCAGATCACCCTGCTGCGCTATATCGGCGCGCTGGCGACGGCGCTTGTGCTGGTGCGTGCGGCGGGCGGCCTGCACCTGTATCGGAGCCGCCGCACCGGGTCACATTTCCTGCGGGCCGTCTGTGGCTCGGGGGCGGCGGTTGCCGTCACCTGGTCGGCGGCGCATATGCCGCTCGCCGATGCGACGGCGCTGAGCATGACCTATGGGGTGGCGCTGGTCTTGCTGGGGGTGGTGTTCCTTGGCGAGCGGCCGGGGCGGCTCATTCTGCTGGGGAGTGTGCTGTCGCTGGGCGGTGCGGCGGTGGTCATGCTGGGCAAGGGCGCCTTTCAGGGCATGCTGCCGCTTGGCCCGGCGCTGGCCGCGCTGGCCGGCGCGGGGCTGATGGCGGTCGAGGGGGTGCTGATCCGGGTGCTGGGGCTGACCGAGAAGCCGTTGAGCGTGATCTTGCATGTCTGCTTTTTCGAGCTGTGCCTGATGGTGGTGCCGGCATGGTGGAACTGGCAGCCGGTGAGCCTTTCGGCAATGCTGATCTGTATCGCGCTGGGGCCGGTGGCGCTGTTCGCCCAGTATTGCACCATTCGCGGCTACCGGGCGGCGCCGCTCTCGGTGGTCGGCCCGGTGGACTATTCCTGGCTGATCTTCGCATCCCTTCTGGGCCTTGTGGCCTTTGGCGAACGCCTGGGTCTCATGACCATCATCGGCTGCGCGCTGATCATCGGCGGCGGCCTGATCCTGACGCGCGCCCGCAGCGGTTGACCGGCGCGGCCGCCGGCCCCTGTCGCCGCGAGCCGGCCGCTACCAGATCTGCCTTGGCTTGAGTGGTACGGGGCTCATGTTGAGGGCGCGGTGGTTGCGCAGGCGTTTTTCGGCCGCATCGGCAAGGCAGGCGGCTTCGTTCAGCGCCTGCCCCAGCCATGACGCGGCCTGCTGGCTCAGCAGGCGTCGGGCGAGCCGTTCCTCTCCCTGATCGAGCAGAATCTCGGCGCTGCGCAGCACATCGGGCAGATCCGCCGCCAGTTCCCGCTCCAGTCGGCGCCAGTGATCAAAGATCTCGGGCAGCAGCGGGTCTTGCATCTGAAAGGCCAGATGCATCAGGCGCTTGTGCAGGGCAAAGGCGGATTGGGTGACCTCGGCGCCCTGGGGCACACGGCTGACAACATCACGCCCGCGCTCGGCGTGGCGCGCATCCAGAAAGCGCGCACTTTCGCCGGTGGTCAGGTAGCGATGCGGCCCGTATTCCAGCGGCACCTCGTTCATGCCCATGAAGACCGGCACCAGCGGAGCGGTCACCGGCCCCACCGGCGCATGCCACATCACCCGCAGCGCGTCATGCGCCGGGTGATGCAGTGGCACCACCTGCCCATAGCCCGCCGTGTCGCCGGTCAGCCGCTCGCTGGCGATGGACCAGATCACATCCTCAAGGCCGATCTTTTGCGGGCGCGCGGCACGTTGGCGCATTTCATCCTCGATCCAGGCCACACCGTCCCAGCGGCCCTTGCCGTCGCCATAGACGGCATTCACGTCGAACGGACCCTGCGCCGGGTCATGCCAGCCCTGCGCCACGGCAAAGGGAATGAAATGTTCGGGAAACCGGAAATCGGCATTCGGCGCCGGGGGAATGACCCCGATATAGCCCGGCCGGCTGGCACGGATGCTGTCCGGGCCCAGCCGCTCGGCCACCCAGAGCTTCTGTGCGCCGGAAAACTCGATCACCACCCAGGCCTCATCGGGGTCGGCGATGATATGGGAATTGCCGCCGTAGCAGGAATAGCCATGCTCGGCGATCAGCTGCGCGATCAGATCGACCCCCTCGCGCGCGGTGCGCGCACGCTCCAGCACCAGCCGCGCCAGATCGGAATAGTTCGGCCCGCGCTGGTCGGGAGGGGTCATGGCGATCAGTTCGGGCCGCGAGGGCGACCAGATATCACGCACCGCCACGCCATGCTCGTTCAGCCCGCCATTGGTGATCGGCGCCGGCACGCCCAGATAGTAGCTGTAGCTGACCCGCAGATGACGAAAGGTCTCGGCGATCTGGGGGATGGTGCTGCGCTGGCCCGGCAGATCGGCGCTGGGCGAAACGCCGACCTCGACCGATGTGCCGGGTTCATGGCGCTGGCGCGGCGCGATCTCCAGCCAATGGCTGGAGGGTTCATCGCCATAGCCCGCCAGCCAGGCGTGGCCGTCGGCGCTGTGGTTGCGCCCGATGTAGATTCCGTAGCTCATGCGTCCTCGTAGGTTGGATAATGGCAGGATACCGCGCGCGTGGCGCCGGTTTCCAGCACCGGTATGCGCGCGGCGCAATCGGGGCGCGCCACCGGGCAGCGGGGGTGAAATTCGCAGCCCGAGGGGCGCGCGGTCAGCGCCGGGGTTTCGCCCGACAGGATGATGCGGTCGCGCCGGCTGGTCGGGTCCGGCTCGGGATTGGCCGACATCAGCGCGGCGGTATAGGGATGGCGTGGCGTCTCCATGATCTGCTCCACCGGGCCGATCTCGACGATGCGGCCCAGATACATCACCGCGATGCGATCCGCGACATGGCGCAGGATATTCAGGTTATGGGTGATGATCACCGTCGTGAGCCCATGTTCGGCCTTGATGCGGTTGAGCAGGTTCAGGATCTCGCCCTGAACCGAGACATCCAGCCCGGCTGTGGGTTCATCGGCCAGCACCAGCGCCGGGTTCAGTGCCAGCGCCCGCGCCACGCCAACCCGCCGCGCCTGCCCGCCGGAAAGCTGATGTGGATAACGATGCAGGAAATCGGCACCCAGCCCGGCGCTTTCCAGCAGGCGGATGGCGGTCTGGCGCGCCTCGCCCACCGGCTGACGATGGATCGCGAAAGGCTCCAGCACCAGATCGCGCACCGTCTTGCGCGGGCTGAGCGAACCGACCGGGTCTTGAAACATCATCGCCATCTGCCGGCGAACGGCGCGCCAGTCCGGCTGGCGATGCAGCGGCTGCCGGTCGAACCAGATCTCGCCGCCGGCCAGCGGCAGGAGACCGTTGATGGCGCGCGCCAGCGTGGTCTTGCCTGAACCGGATTCGCCGACAATGGCCAGGGTTTCGCCGCGCCGCACTTCCAGGGAAATGCCGTCGATGGCACGGATGCGGCGTTGCCGGGGCCGGGCCAGGAGCGCCTTCAGTCCGTGCAGGGCGGGAAACTCGACGACAACGTCGCGCAGTTTCAGGATGCTATCGCTCATGCCCGATCCTTCGCGGCAAAATGGCAAGCGGCCCAATGTCCCGGCGCAAGCGCCACATGCCCGGGATGGCTGGCGCAGCGCTCGGTGGCGCTGTCGCAGCGAGCGCGGAAGATGCAGCCCGGTGGCGGATCGGTCAGATCGGGCAGGTTGCCGGGAATGGCCGGCAGTTGCGCCACGCGGGTCTTCATGCGCCCCGGGTCGCATTCGATCAGCCGCGCGGTATAGGGATGGCCGGGGCTGAGGAAGACATCATGCACCGGCCCCTCCTCGACCGCTTCGCCGGCATACATCACCACCACTCGGTCGCACAACTCGGCGATCACCCCCAGGTGATGCGAGATGAACAGGATCGCGCAGCCGATCTCCTGCTGCAATTCGCGCAGCAGTTCGATGATCTGCACCTCCAGCGTGGCATCGAGCGCGGTTGTCGGCTCGTCGGCGATCAAGAGTTTGGGACGCATCATCACCGCCATGGCGATGGCCACGCGCTGACGCTGCCCACCCGACAGCTCATGCGGATAGGCGCCAAGCTTGGCCACCGGATCGGGCAGGCCGACGCGACCCAGCATCGCGGCGGCAAGGGCCAGTTTCGCGGCGCGTGGCCGCCGATCACGATATTGCACATCCAGCATCTGCCGACCGATGGTCAGCACCGGGTTGAGCGAGGTCATCGGGTCCTGAAACACCACCGCGATATCGCGCCCACGCAGATCGCGCAGCCGGCGCGGCGGGGCCCTCACCAGCTCTTCGGCCTGAAGCCGGATCGAGCCGGCGGCAATACGGGCATTTTCGGGCATGAGCTGCAACAGTGCGTTGATCAGCGTGGACTTGCCGCAACCGGATTCGCCGACAATGCCGACGATCTGCCCCGCTGGCACATTCAGCGCGACCTCACGCAGCGCCTGCAAGGCCCCCTCGCGCGTCTGGTAATGCACCGTCAGCCCCGCCACGTTCAAGGTGTCGGTCATCGCGATTTCCTCAGTTTCGGGTCGAGCTGATCGCGCAGCGCCTCGCCCAGGAAGGTGAATCCCAGCGTCACCAGGATCAGCGGCAGCCCGCCGGCCAGGATGATCCAGGGCGTGGAGCGGATGTAGTCGAACCCGTCCTTCAGCGTGGCGCCCCAGCTGGGCGTGCCCGGCGGCACCCCGATACCCAGAAAGCTCATGCCGGCCTCGATGGTGATCACCACCGGCAGGTTCATCGCCGCCAGAATGAAGAACGGCCCCAGCACATTGGGCAGCACATGGTGGAAGACGATGCGCAGGAACGAGGCCCCCATCGCCCGCTCGGCCAGAATGAACTCGGCATTCTTCAGCGAAAGCGTCTGCGTGCGCACCACGCGGCCATATTCCGAGAACGAGGTGATCACCACCACCACGATCACCGTGCCCAGCCCGCGCGGCATCAGCGCCGCCAGCGCCAGCGCCAGAATGATCGTCGGATAGGCCCGCAGCGTGTCGAAAAAGAACAGCAGCGCATTGTCCAGCCAGCGCGGTCCGAAACCCGCGATCATGCCCAGAACCAGCCCGATCAGCCCCGAGATGGAAACCGCCGTCAGCGCCACATAGAGCGCAATCCGGCTGCCCTGCGCCAGACGCGAGAAGGTATCACGGCCCAGATTGTCGGTACCCAGCCAATAGGTTGCCGAGGGCGGAGCGAAACGATCGGCAAGGTTCATCGCGGCATGGTCATGCGGCGAGACCACATCGGCGAAAGCGGCGATCAGCACCAGCCCGGCGATGATCAGAAGCGCCAGCACCGCAAAGGGATCGGCGAGCAGGCGGCCCGCCAGGCTGTGTCGGAACTGGCTCATGATTTCACCCTGTGGCGCGGGTCCAGCGCGGCGTTGACCAGATCGGCGATCAGCGCGCAGGTGACGAAGAATCCGATCGCCACCAGCATCGAGCCCATGACCACCGGATAGTTGCGCCCTGAAACGCTGTCATAGATCAGCGCGCCAATGCCCGGGCGCGAAAACACGATCTCGGCAAAGACCGCGCTGGAGAGCATGCCGCCGATCCCCACGCCGAGCACCTGCACCGCGGGCAGGATCGCCACCCGCAGCGCGTAGTTGTAGATCACCACCCGGCGCGGCAGGCCGAAGGCGCGTGCGGTGCGGATGTAGTTCTCGCCCAGCGTTTCCAGCATCGAGGCGCGCACGATCCGCGCGACATAGCCCACCCAGGCCAGCCCGATGGCAAACGAGGGCAGCACCAGATGATAGAGCCGGCTGCCCAGATCGCCCGGCTCGCCGGCGCCGATCGTGGGAAACCAGCGCAGCGTTACCGAAAAGATCAGCAGCGAATAGAGTGCCACCACGAAGCTCGGCGCGGCGATGAAACCCACCGACAGGATGCCGCTGATCCGGTCCAGCCAGCTGTTGCGGTTATCGGCGGAAAAGGCGCCGAGCAGGATACCCAGGCTCGCCGACCAGAAGATCGCCCCGAAGACCAGCGCCATGGTATGCGGCAGCGCGTTGAACACTGCTTCGGCCACCGGGCGGTTGCGGTTGAAATCGGTGCCCAGATCGCCAGCCAGCACCCGGGTCCAGAAATTGCCGATCTGCATCAGAACCGGGTCATCCAACCCCATGTTGGCGCGAAACTCGGCGCGGATCTCGGGCGTGGCGCGCGGGCCGAGCAGCACCGTTGTCGGATCGCCCGGCAGGGTGATCATGATGGTATAAAGTGCCGAAATCGCGACGAAAACGATCGCCAGCGCCAGCAGGATACGCTGAAAGGCGTATTGCAGCATCACATCCCCCCTTCGATACCCGCCCCCGGAAAGGGGGCGGGCGCTTGGCTGGAGCCTCACCCCGGCCGGTTCAGGCGCGGCGGAAGAACTGCACCAGCGGCTGACCATCGGGCCTGGTGGCCGGCACGATGCTGTCGGCGAACAGATTGGCCGTCACGCCATGGGTCAGGAAGCGATAGCCGCCCGATTCCTCCATCAGATCCTGCATGCGGCGATACATCTCGTCGCGCCGGGCAGGGTCGGTTTCGGACAGGGCCTCGTCATGCAGCCGGTCGAATTCCGCGTTCGAGAATTGCTCCCAGTTCCAGTCGCCGATCTGCTCGCTGACGAACCAGGCGGTGGCGTAATAGGGGTCCGGGGTCATCGAGAAACGCTTGATGGTCAGTTCCAGATCGCGCCAGCGCTCGCCGTCCGAAGCCACGCCCAGGCTCCAGAACGAGCCCGATTCATGCACGCTGATCTGCAGGTCGATCCCGGCCTGCGCTATCATCGCCTGCATCACCTGCGCGGTGGTGGTGTGGATGACGTTGTTTAGCACATCCAGATTGATCTGCAGCCGGTCGATCCCGGCCTCATCAAGCAGGGCGCGGGCACGGGCGAAATCGGCCTGCGGTGCGATCAGGGTCTGCGGCCGATGCCCGATCAGCCCCGGGGCGATGATGCCGGTGGAGGGCTCGGCGACGTCAAAGAAGGCCGCCTGCATGATCGAGGGCACGTCGATGGCATGCATGATCGCCTGCCGCACGCGGATATCGGCGAATTTCGGGTTCTGCACATTCAGCCCGACCCAGTGATAGAACAGCGCCGGATGCACCGTCATGCGCGCCCCGGCCGGCGGGTTGTCGCGCAGCCGCGCCACCGAGCCGGCGCCGACCGAGGTGAAATCGACATCGCCCGCTTCCTTGGCGATTTCGGCGGCGGAATCATCAACCACCACGATCAGATCGACACGTTCGAAATCAGCCGCTTCGCCCGAGAAATCCGGGTTGCGCTCCAGCACCCAGCGCTCGCCCAACCGATGTTCGACCACGCGGTAGGGGCCGGAAACCGCCGGCGGCACGGCGGTGGTGATCTTGCCGCCGGCTGCTTCCACGGCCGCCTTGCAGATCACCGTGCCGGCCAGATAGGGCAGGGCGATGGTCCAGATCGGCGCGAAGGGGCGTTCCATATGGATGATGCCGGAATGGCTGCCTGTCACCTCGACATGGGTGAAGGTGCCCAGATCCGGCTTGATGCGGGAGTTGTTCTCTTCGACCATATGGCGATCCATCGAGAATTTCACATCCTCGGCGGTGATCTCGCCAAAACCGTCCGACCACATCTGACCCTGCTTGAGGGTGAAGGCGATGGTGGTGGGGCTGGTCTGTTCGATGCTTTCGGCCAGATCGAGCTGCCAGGCCCATTCCTCGCCCGGCACATACTGGATCAGCTTGCGATAGATGCAGCCATAGAGCAGCTCTTCCAGAAAGCCCGAGGCATCGAGCGGATCGTAGTCGTCGGGCTCCAGATAGGCGCGCACATTGAGCCGGCTGCCATCGGCCCAGGCGGCGACCGGAAACAGCGCAGCGGCGCTGAGCGCCGTGGCCCCGGCCAGAATCTGGCGACGCGATAGCGGGATATGCAGCGTATCTGACTTTCGGGTATTCATCATGGCCTCCCGGGCTGGTGGAATTATCGCCCGGTGGCGCAGAACGCAGGGCGCCGGGCGACTGTTGTTGTGCCCGCATCCTGCAAAGCGCGCCCCGGGGCGCGCAATTGCGCTGTCATGAGAATAAAGGCGCTTCTGACGCTTCAAGAGCGTCACATAGCGTCAGACCGGCAGTTCCAGGGCGGTCAACATGTGCTGCCCCTCGCCGCCGACCGCCAGCATCCGCGATACATGCCGGGGCAGGGCGGCGCTATCGGCGGTGAAGATGCCGGTTTTGCGCATCGCTCGGCGCAGGTCGGTCGTTGGTCCTAGGTATTCCAGAAACACCTGCGCGGCGAACGGGGCGCGAGCGCTGCGCCCCTGCACCCCAAGCGTCATGCCGGTCAGATATTCGGGTGCCTCGCCGGCAGCCGGAAACAGGATCGTCTGCGACAGCGAGCGCAGCGAGTGGTTGTTGTGGTCGGTGATGAATATGCGCCGCCCCAGCATCACAGCCACCCCGACATAGCGGATGAAATGCGACCGCCCCAGCGGGCTTTCCTCGGGTTGGATGCGCTCGGACAGGCGGGTGTAATATACGCCCTTGTAGCCGGCGATGCGCAGGATCGAGCGGCGGATCATGCCCGGTCGGCTCGGCGTATAGTAGTAGTAGAAGTAATAGCCGCAATAGGGCCTCAGGCTGTCATCCGAAGCGGCGATCATGCGGTCGATATGCGTGGCGGCGGGCCCGAGCGCGCGCAACAGATGCCGTGCCCTTGGCCGCAACGAGACCAGTTCGGCAAAGCGGCCGTGCGGCAGCAGCAGTTCCTCTTCCTCGACCCCGAAATAATCGCAGATTCGGCGCAGGTTGCGCGCCGAGGGCCGCGAGGAGCCGTTGAGATACTTGGTGAATTGCTGCCGGTTGACGGCCAGCGCCCGGCAGACCTCGGCGATCGAGGGGGCGTAGCTGCACAGCAGTTTCAGATTGCGGGCGATGTTCTCTTGCATCGGGCAACACTAGCGTAGAAGCGCGGAGGTGCAAGCCGGATTCGCGTCATATTGCGTCAGGTCGAGCCGCTGCATCTCGCGCGGTTCTGTCGGTCCCGGGTCATACCCCGTCGCGGGGAATGGAGAACTGCCAGTCGCGCGCCAGAAGACGTGTCTCGCCTTCGAAGGCTTCCAGCCGGGCGGTGACATGAAACCACTCCGCATCGCAGGTCATCAAGGTGCGGGTTTGGGTGCGAGTCTGCCAGTCGCCGCGCCCAAGGGTGATACGCCATTGCACTTCGTGGCGCGCCGAGAGCGGGTCGGCATGGCGGATATCCCAGGTCTCGGTGATGTGCCGGCTGGTTTCGATGCCGGAGCCTTCCTGACGGATCAGCCCGCCATCGGTGATGATGCGCAGCCGCTGGCTGCCATCGTCCAGCCGCTCGTCCTGGCGGCTGTGCGATGGGGGGCGCAGAATGGTGCTGCGCTCCGCAGTCATGCGTTCGGGCGGGGTGAACTGCGGTGCGGGTTCGTCGATCAGCGGGCGCACCGGCAGGTCCAGCCGGCAGGCCCGAGGGTCCAGTTGCAGCGTCAGCGGGGCCACCGAAGGCCAGATCATCGGCCAATAGGCGGTGGAAAGCGACAGCCGCAGCCGGTGTCCGGCCGGCAGACGATAGGCGATGTCATTGAGCGCCAGTTCCACCTCGATGGGCTGACCGGGGATGAGCGGTGTCACGCTGTCATGCCCCTGCCGATGAGTCAGGTTCAGCACACCCATGGTGATGAAGGCCACGCTACCATCGGGGCGCAGATCACCGAGCCGCGCCACCACGAAGCCGCTGGTTTGATCGGGCGTGATGCGCAGCATGAGCCGCGCCGCGCCGACGATATCCATGTCCTGCGCCAGCGGTTGCGTGTCCAGCGCCAGACAAAGCGCATCATCGGTGCGCTGATCATCGGCCAGATCGTCGATATTGCGCATGCCCGGGCAGAAACGCTGCCCGGCCCCGCCGATCGTCTGGCCGTTGCTTACCGAAAGGGCCTCTGTCCCCTGATGCGCGCCCAGCCCCTGTTCCGACAGGTGAAAGACCTGCCGACCGATACGCGGTGAGGGCCAGCCGGGTTCGGCGATCCAGCGGCCTTGCCGATGCCCCATGCGCCGCGACGGAGGTTCGGAGTCGAGCATATACATCCGGTAGGATCGCTGGGGGGCCGGGCCTTCGCCCTTGAGCCAGTGATCGAACCAGGCCTTGACCTCGTGCAGGAAACCGATGGCGGGTTCTGGCCAGGCAAGATTGGGATATTGATGCGCCCAAGGCCCGTTGATCCCCGCCACCGGCGCCGAGAGGCCGGCAAGGCAGCGCGGCACCGCATTGGAATAGGCATCGGCCCAGCCGCCCACCGCCAGGATGGCGGCTTTCACGGCGCCGTAATCCTCGCAGACCGAGGCGCGGCGCCAATAGGCATCGCGGCGCTGATGGGCGAGCCAGGTTTCCAGATGCAACGGCTGCTGGGCCAGTCGCTTCAGCCAGATATCCCGCCAATCGGCGCCGACAATCGCCGGATCGGGCGGGCGCGAGGAATAGGCGAGCATCTGCGCGGACCAGCCCATGTTCTCTGTCAGCAGGCAGCCGCCCATATAGTGGATGTCATCGGCGTAGCGGTCATCGGTGAAGCAGATCGTCACCGCCGCCTTCAACGCCGGCGGGGCGAGCTGCGCCAGTTGCAGCCCGTTGAACCCGCCCCAACTGATGCCGATCATGCCGACGCGCCCGTCGCACCAGTCCTGCCGGGCCAGCCATTCGATCACCTGCAGCCCGTCATCAAGTTCGGCCTCGGAATATTCGTCGCTCATCTGGCCATCGGAATCGCCATTGCCGCGGATATCGACGCGCACGCCGATATAGCCGCGCGTCGCCAGCCAGGCATGGGTCAGTTCATCGCGGGCCAGTGTGCCGTCGCGGCGCCGATAGGGCAGGTATTCCAGCACCGCCGGCGCGGAGTTTGTCCGTGCCGCGCCCGGCAACCAGATCCGCGCGGCAAGCCGTGTTCCGTCGCGCATCGGAATCCAGACCGGGTCCAGAACCTGGAAGGGGGCGTTGTCCCGCGTCATCTGATGTCCTTTGCGCTTCATGCCCGCCGGTCCGGTCGGAGCGGCTGCGCTTCAGATGATGGCCTGCGAAGCCGTGTTTCAAGCGAGCTTCACGCCGCCAACTGACGCGATCAGACGCAGGGTCTTGCGCGGAGTGACGGGGCGCGGTGGCGCCGGAACGGGGGCCAGGGTTGCGCGATGCGCTGGGCGTTCTGATGGCGGGCGATGATGCGAAAGACGGTGGGGCCGTCCTGCCGGGTGACAAGCGCCAAGTGCCAGTAGTGAAACTGCGTGCGCTCGTGCATTTCGACAAAGAGCGGATTGCCCGCCATATGCAGGTGGATTCTTGGAACATGCGATCCAGCCGGTTGAGTTCGGCGCGCGAAATCTCCTCCAGGCGGTCCATCCGCGAGACCGGGCCGGCGGCCAGGACATCGAAAATCGCCGCCAGTTCGGCGCTCTCCTGATTCAGCAGTTCCATGTTCCGGGCTTGCGAGCGCGCGCCATCGCCGCTGGCGGCGCTGAAATCGCGCTTGGCGCGAAGGTTTCCACGCGTGCCTGTTGCGGGGCGATATCGTTGATCCATGGCGCAGCGACGAAATCGGGGCGGGTATTCCGTCGCCTGAGCCCGGGCATCAGAGACAGACAGGGCCAGCAGGCAAGCCATGACCACGCGACCACCCCGGCGACGACCGCAAAACAAGTGCGACATCCAAGCTCCTTCTCCGGACGCCCCGTCCGGTGGAATTGTGGGTTTAGGCAATTCGTTGTCGCGAAGCCGGATCGGCAGGTCTCCTGACTCGCGGCCTTGGGCCCGATACCGCCTTCCCGCATCTTTCGACGCAGTGGCCTCGCCCGCTCAGGGCGAATGGATCGGAACGGTCGCTTACAGTTGCGGGGGCGGTCCCGGATTTCGTGGCTTGCGGCTAAGGCACCGGGTTCCCTCTTTATCCCCGACGGGAACCGTTCCCGGTGTTGGTGCCCCAGTTCCGGTGGTTCGTCGACCGTGTCCTCTGTCCGTCAGGGGGTCAGGAACTGGCCTCGCGGCGGACAAGCTGCATCGATTCCGGCGTTCTGCCATTGGCAAACACATGGCTGTAGCTGGCGCTGAGATGGCCGATATCCAGCGCCTGAATACCCGCCGCAGCGATGTGATGCGCCAGGATGGTCGCGGTCGGGCCCAGTGACAGCAGCACCAGCGTGTCGGGGCTGGCGCGGTTGAGAACGTCTCCCAGGATCTTTTCGCGCTGTTCGAAACTGTGGCGCGGTGCGGTATGCAGGATATCGACCTTCGCGGCGGTGTCGAACAGTTCCGGGATCACATCGAAACGCGAGCCACGGCCGGTCACCACCAGAACCGGGCGCCCCTGCCAGATCCGTCGCCATTGCTCCACGCCCTTTGCACCCGCCTGCCTGAGAAAGACCGGCCGGGTGACCATGCTGTGGCCGTAGCGCTGGCTCGGATCAATCAGCGGCTTGAGGGTGGACCACATGGTGATATAGGCCCCGGTCCAGTGCAACTGCCCGCGAAACGGTGGCGGCATGCCCACCAGAACCCGCCCCGGTGCCTTCCAGCCGGGGTTGGTCGCAGCTTTGAGTTCCTGCTGCAACTCGCGGGAATTGGTCTGGAAGCCGATGTTGTAATCGCCATTGGCCATCAGCATCAGTTCGCCATCGCCGAAACGCGCCAGCGACAGCCGTTCATCATGGATCGCATCCAGGGTCTCGGTCATGGTCAACTGCAGCGGGCGGATCACTGCTTCGATCTCGTCGTTCATGTCCTGCAGGCTGCTATCGAGCAGCAGCCGCGCCAACCGCCGCTGCGCCTGCAACTCGACCAGCACATCGTCCAGAGCCTTCTGCTGCGCCTTTTGCTGGGCTTCGGCGGCCTTGCGCGTTTCCTGCAGCTCCTGCCGGATGGCCTGCAGTGCATCCAGCATCGGGTCGTCGGTGGCCTTGGTCTGACCCCGCGCCGCCTCGATCAGTTGCGGGCCCTCGGAAAATTCCCATCCCAGCGCGCTCTGGACGGCGCTGCGGGTGCGGTCGGTATAGCCTTTCAGGAAATCCAGCACCTCGGGGTCCACCTCGAAAGGCTGGCTTTCCCAGACCTTGCGCGCCTTCATCGCCTCGAACCGCTCCAGATGCTCGCCGGTCAGCCGCGCCGGATCGAGGCCGGTATGTTCAAGGATGCGGGCCAGCGCGGCGTCGCGGTCAGCGTGCATTTCCTCATAGTTGAGCACCAGAATATCCGGGTAATGCCGCCGCCAGGCATCGAGATTGCGCATATAGGAGCCATGCGCGTCGATCTGCGTATGCGGCAGCATCTTCTCCATCAGGGCGCGGTCCAGCCGCACATCCGCCCCGGCCCCGAAGCGCCACAGCATGCGCATGCGAAACACCGACAGCGCCCGCGCCAGCGGATCACGCAGGATATAGATCACCCGCGCCCCCGGGTTCAGTTCCTTGCATTCGGCAATGTGGTGATGGGGGATCGCGGCATATTCGGGCGTGAAATCAAGGGTCTTGAGCGCCGGGTCGGGCGGGGTCATCAGCTCGCGATACCATTCGACCCCCAGCTCATGGTTCTTGTCCCAGAAATGCGCCTCCTTGTCGGTGGAGGTCAGCGGTTCGCTGTTGGGGAAGGACCAGGTGTCGGGATGGCGCGACAGCATCGAATGCAACCACGAGGTGGAGCCCTTCTGACAGCCGATGCAGAGGATATCGGCGATATTCTGTCTGGTGTTCTGCATTCCTGCCCCCGAAATCCCTGAGGTTGTGCCGCTGCCCGGCGAAACAAGCATGGATTCCCTTCTTTTTGCAAGGTGATAGAGGGCAGCAGGGCCAGGCCGGCATCATTCATTCATGGCGGCGTCGCCGGCTAGAACGATACCTGCTGCCCCCGGCCCGAAGCCTCGGCGGCGCCCAGCACATGATGCGCCACCGCCAGATCCTGCGCGGTCACGCCGAGTGAGCGATAGAGGGTGATCTGATCCGCCGTCTGCCGCCCGGGCACCAGGCCTGCCAGCACCGCGCCGATTTCGCCTTGCAGATGCGCCTCGGTGACGGTGCCCGCCGCAATCATCTCCACCACCTCGCCGGCCTGTGCCAGCAGCGAGGGGCGGTAATCGCAAAAGAGCGCCGCGCGCAGCACCACCGCATCATCAACCTCGCGCTTGGCGGGCATCGAGGCGCCGACCACGTTCAGATGCTGGCCCGGCTCCAGCCATTCGCCCATCAAGACCGGGGTGGCGCTGTTGGTCACGGTGCAGATAATATCGGCCCCCGCGACGGCCGCGCGGGCATCAACCCCATGGCTGATGCGCAGCCCGGGGTGATGCGCGGCGGCATGTTCGGCAAATTCGGCGGCGCGTTCGGGACGGCGACCAATGATGCGGACCTCCTGCACCGGGCGCACCGCCAGCATCGCCGTCAGATGGTGCTCGGCCTGTTCGCCGGTGCCGATGATGGCCAGCACCCTTGCGTCCGGGCGGGCCAGTGCGCGGGTGGCGACCGCACTGGCGGCAGCGGTGCGGATCGCGGTCAAGAGCCCCGCATCCATCATCGCCACGGCGCCGCCGGTCTCGGCCTCGAAGAGCACCACCGCGCCGCGATGGCCCGAAAGCCCGCGCGAAGGATTGTCCGGGAACAGGCTGACCAGCTTCACGCCGTAGCATTGCGGATCGCTGATCGCGCCCGACATCACCCCCATCAGATTGGGCCGCGCGGCCGTGCCGCCAACCGGCACCACATGGCGCAGCGGCAACTGCGCACCGCCGGCCGAGACATCGCGCATCACACGGTCCACCACCGCGATGGCCTGCTCCATCGGCAACAGTGCGGCGATATCGGCATTGCTCAGAATTCTCATGCCTCGAACTCCGGGCTTCCGGTCCAGCCCTGGTCCAGCGGGGCCAGCCCCAGCCGCGACAGGATCAGGCTGGAATAGAGCGCCGGGCGCAGAACATAGGGAAAATGCCCGCCCCAGCGGAAATGGAACCCGGTGGCGCCGGGCAGCCGGGCGCGCACCGCGGCGCGCATCGGCGGCGGGATCAGCGGATCATCGGCGGCGTCAATCACCGTCAGTGCGGCGGGTGGCAGCGGCGTGGCGGGCAGTTCCGGCCCGCGTTTGAGCGCATTGAGCCGGGCGCGCATTTCCCCTTCCGGGATGCGCCCGCCCACCTCGGCGATCAGGAAATCCACCAGATCGATCTGATCGGGCTGCGCCTGCCCCCAGGCTTTCATCGCGCCGAGGAAACCGGCGCGCAGATCGGCAATGGGCGCATGGTCCAGATCCTGGGCATAGGGTTGACGTTCGGCAATGCCGGCGACCGTATCCAGCGTATTGGCGGCGAACAGATGGCTGACCCGCGCCGGATGCGCCCCGGCCAGATATTGCGCCAGATAGCCCCCGAGCGATGAGCCCAGCACCGCCGCGCTGGCGATCCCCCGGGCATCGAGCAGCGCGCAGATATCCGCCGCCCAGTCGGTGATCCCGCCCTGCGCCGGATAGCTGAGCGCGATCACCCGCAACTGCGGCGCCAGCGCGGTGATCTGCTGCCAGAAGATATCCGCCCGCCCCAAGGTGCCGGGGATCAGCACCAGCGCCGGGCCGGTGCCGCCGGTGTCGATCACCCCCCAGTCGCGGCCATTGGGGGATTCGCGGGTTTCAGGATGGCTGGCGGCAAAGGCATCGCGCGCCCTGATCAGCGGATTGCTCATGCGAAAGGGTCCTCGACCTTGGGCCAGTAATTGGGCGCGCGGTTGCGGTAGGGGATGGCGGTGAAATCCGGGGTGATGGCCCCCGGCGTCGCCACGGCGATGATGCTGGCGGCAATCGGCGCGAAACCGGCGCGAAAATGGTTCGAGGATTTCACGCAGACAAAGCGCCGCGCCGCCAGATCGATACCCAGCCCGGTGAAGGCCTCGGGGTGGAAGGTCTGGGTGCGGGTATCGTTGATCAGGATGTCGATATCCTGCTCCGGCCCGGTGGAGAGCCAGACGGCCGTTCCCAGACCCTGCGGCAGACGGCCGAAGCGCTGCGTGAGCCCGCTGGCGATGCGGCGCACCGTCACCTCCAGATCCAGCGGATCGCCCGACATCGGCCCGCATTTGCCGCCCAGCCGCAACGCCAGCCGCGCGCCCTCGCCGGCATCAAGGCAGATCCGCACCGCGACTGGGTCCCAGAAGATGCCGGTGGCGAAATCGGCCATGCCGCGCTCCAGCATGGCGCGCAGAAGGAAAGTCGCGTCCGAGGGTGCGCCGCCGCCGGCATTGTCCGACATATCGGCCAGCACCACGGGTTTTCCGGCCACGCGCGGCAGGGCTTCGGCCTGTGCCAACGCGGCAGGGATGTCATGCACCGGCTGGAAGATCGCCTGCCGCTCGGCCCAGAGGCTTTCGCCCAGCTCGCGCGCCATACGTTCGGCCAGGCCGGCGTCGCCATCGGTGATCGCCAGCGCCCGCGCCCCGGTGCGCGGATGATCGCCCCAGGGAAAGCCATGCGCCAGCGACAGCGACAGCACCCCGGGCTCGCCCTCGCGCGCGATCATCGCATCGACCCAGGCGCGCATCGCGCCCTCGGGCGTGGGCATGGCCATGATGATCCGGCAGTCGTGGTCGCGCATCACCGGGTTGCAGCGCCCCTCGGCGGCATCGGCGATCAGCGTGAACAGTTCATCGGCGCGGGCCTCGATATCGACATGGGGATATTCCTTGAAGCAGATCAGCGCATCGGCCTGTTCCAGCATCGCTTCGGTCAGATGGCAATGCGGGTCCAGCAACCCGCCGATCCGGGCGCCGGGGGCGATCTCGCGGATGCGGGCGATCAGATCGCCCTCGCAATCGGGGTAACCCTCGGCGATCATCGCGCCGTGGAGCTGCAAAAGCACGATATCGACCGGGGCGGCGGCGCGCAGATCGGCCAGGATCTCATCGCGCAGGGTCTCATAGACCGCGCGCACGGTGGGGCCTGCGGGTTGGGCGAAGGTGGAAAGGCTCTCGGCCACCTCCCAGCCGCGCGTCTCGGCCCGGTTGCGCCACAGATGCATCGCCCCGGTCCAGTAGCTGAGCGGCTGGCGCGTGGCATCGCCGTGATAAAGCCCGCCCTCCTGAAAGCCTGCCATGCCGGTGGGCAGCGGCGAGAAGCTGTTGGTTTCGGTGGCCAGCGCGGCGATGAAGACTTTCATGAGGCGTTCCTGCGGCTAGGGTCGGGTTCGGGGCTGCGCCCGGGGTCGGTCAGGCGCATCGCCAGATCGGCCAGCGCATGCAGCACGATCAGCGCGAAGGCCAGCGGCACGACGGCGGTAAACCAGACCATCGAGATCGGGATCATCTCGGCGCTGCGTTCAAGCGAGCGGCCCAGAAAGCCGCGCGCCATGTTCATGTTGGGGCCAAAGAGTGAGAACCAGATCACCGGCGTGACGAACAAGAGCGCCCCCGCCGCGCGGATCAGCGCCATCCCCTTGCCCGCCAAGCCCCTGATCTGCAGGGCGCCGGCGTTCAGAACCGGGTCGATCCCGGCCCGGAACGCCGCCGAGGCCCCCAGCATCCCCGCCCAGACCATGGCGCGGCGCGCCAGTTCCTCGGTCCAGACGGGGGGCGCCTGCAGGGCATAGCGCGCCACCACCTGCCAGCCCGCGGCAAAGACCATCACCAGCACCGCGCCCCAAAGCGCGATGCTGTTGAGCCAGTGCGACAGGCGGTCAAGGCCAAGGGCGGCGCGGCGCATGGCCTATTGCCCCAGTGCGGCGGTCCAGAGCGCCATCTGCTCGGGCGTGACGATCAGATCATAGGTGGTCATTGAGGCGGCGCGGAATTCGTCGCGGGCTTCGTCGGTCAGTTCCACCACCTCGACCCCGGCGCCGCGCAGTTGATCCACCACGCCGTCCTGGCTGGGCAGCCAGTCGCGGTTGGCGGTGCGCGCAGCCGTAACCGCTTCATCGACCGTGGCGCGCTCATCGGCGCTCAGGCCCTGATACCAGTCCTCGGAGGCGATGGCGATGCGCAGCGAGGGCGAGATCGCGGCCTCGGTGAAATGGAGGATGAACTCGGTGTGGCCAAAGAGCAGTGGCACGAAGGCCGGGTTCAGATAGCCATCCGCCACCCCGGTTTGCAGCGCATTCGGCACTTCGGCCCAGTTGACCACGGTGCCGCTTGCCCCCCAACTGCCGTAAAGCGCGATCTGGCTTTCATCGAGCGCGCGCATCCGCAGCCCGGCCATATCGGCCATTGAATTGATCGGACGGCGGGTGTTGAAGATCCCGGTGGCGGCGCCGACCACGGTGACATCGAGCACCCGAACCCCTGACGGGGTGAGCGCGGCATTGATCCGCTCCAGCATGCCGCCCTCTTGCAGCGCGGCATCGACCTGGTCGATATCGGCGAAGAAATAGGGCAGGCGCAGGCCATAGATCAGCGTGTCGATCGAGGCGACGATAGCCAGCGGCGACAGGCCCACCTCCAGCAGACCCTGGGTGACCTGGTCGAACACCTCGTCATCGCCGCCCAGCGCGCCGCGCTGGAATTCCTGCACCTCCATCCCGGCGCCGCGCAGGTGCTCGGCGAAGGCATGGGCCCAGACATAGCTGCCGGACCCGGCCAGATCGGGCGGGCTGTCGAGCGCGATGGAAACCTGCGCCTGCGCCGCGAAGGGCAGGGCCAGCGCCGCGCAAAGAGCGGCGGCCTTGAACATGTGGGTTGTCATTTTTCGTCTCCCTGTTGTGGTGATGGTCCGATGCGGCCCCTATCCGCCGCCGATGAAACCCAGTTGTCGTGGTAGCCAGAGCGTGATGTCGGGCACTGCCACCAGGAGCGCCAGCACGAGGATCTGCAGCAGGAAGAAGGGCATGATGGCGCGCGCCAGCTTCCAGTAGTTCTCGCCGGTGACGGTCGAAACCATCAGGAGGCAGCCCCCCAGTGGCGGTGAGATCATGCCGATGCATATGTTGAAGCAAAGGATGATGCCCAGATGCACCGGGTCGGCACCCTGCGCCAGTGCCACTGGTGCCAGCAGGGGCACCAGCAGAAACAGCGCCACCGCCGTATCCAGCACCATGCCCGCGACCAGAAAGATCGCCATCATCAGGATCATGTATTGCACCGGGCTCAGGCCCATGTTGGCGACCCAGGCGGCGATGGCTTCGGGGATGCGCTCCAGCGCGGCCAGATGCCCCAGCGCCGCCACCGCCGCGATCAGCATGAAGATCGCGCCGGACAGAATGGCGGTGCGGCGCAGCGCCTCGATCAGATCGGCCAGACGGATGCCGGCGTAGAAATAGCCCGCGCCGACAGCGGCGATCACCGCCACCCCGGCGGCTTCGGTGGGGGTCATCAGGCCAAAGACGATGCCGCCCATGATGATCGCCGGGATCGACAGCGCGGGCAGGGCATTCAGAAGCGTTGGCAGAAAGCGCGGGATTTCGGCGGCCTCCAGCCGGGGGTGGTTATGGCGCCAGGCGAACCAGGCATTGGCAGCGAACAGCGAGATGGCCAGCACCAGCCCCGGCACGATCCCCGCGACGAAAAGCGCGGTGACCGATGTGCCCATGATCGCGCCATAGAAGATCATGATGATCGAGGGCGGCACGATCGGCCCGATGATCGAGGAAGCGGCGGTGATCGCCCCGGCATAGGCCACGCTATAGCCGCGCTCGCGCATCGCGGGCACCAGCGTGTTAGAAAGCGCCGCCGTGTCGGCCACTGCCGAGCCGGAGATACCGGCGAAGAACACGCTGGTCATGATGTTGACATGCCCCAGCCCGCCGCGAATGCGCCCCACAAGCGCCATCGCCAGATTGATCAGCACCCGGGTCACGCCACCGCGGTTCATCACCTCGCCGGCGAGAATGAACAGCGGCATCGCCATCAGCGCGAAGACATCGATGCGCGAGAAGATCTGCTGCGGCAGCACGGCCAGAAAGCGCGTGCGGTCGGTGGCGATGAAGGCCAGCACCGCCGCGCCGCCGATCACATAGGCAATCGCCAGCCCCGACGCGAGCAGGATCAGCGCGATGACCGGCACCAACTGGATCATGCCGCCGCCCTCGCCAGCCGTTCGGGCGCCAGCATCGCAGCCGTAACGCCCTGATCGGCGATATCGGCCGGCGGCGGGTCACCCAATGCCGCGGCGGCGGCCCAGCGGGCCAGCGCCGGCGCGCTCTGGATGCCATAGCCGCCTTGCCCCACCAGCCAGAAAAAGCCGGGCGCATCAGGCGCGAAGCCCACGACCGGGCATTTATCGGCCACGAAGCTGCGCAGCCCGGCCCATTTGTGTTCCACCCGCCGCACCGGCAGATCCAGTGCCTGCTGCACCCGGTCAATGGCAATGGCGATATCCAGCTCCTCGGGGCTGGCATCGCAGGGCGGCGAGGGGGTCTCATCGGCCGGTGACAGCAGCAGTTTCCCGGCATCGGGCTTGAAATAGAACTGCTCATCGACATCGACGGTCAGGGGCCAGTGGTCGATGGCGATACCCTCGGGCGGCGGCACCAGCAGCGCGGTCCGCCGCTTCGGCACCAGCCCCACTGGCGTCACGCCGGCCATGCGCGCCAGTTCATCGGCCCAGGCGCCGGCGGCGTTGATCAGCATTTCGGCCTGCAATTCGCCGTCCGGCGTGTCGAGGCGCCAGCCGCCACCCATGCGGGAAATTCCCGTCACTTCCGTTGAAAGGCGAGTCTCGCCACCGGCCTCGGCAAGCTGGCGCAGATAGTGGCGGTGCAGGGTTTCGACCTCGATATCGGCGGCCTGCGGGTCCATCAGTGCGCCGGCCACATAGCCCGGATGGAGCAGCGCCACCCGGTCGCGGGCCTGATCGGCGCTCAGGGGGGCAACAGCATTGCCCAGTTCCTTGGCCAGACTTGCCAGCGCATCCAGTTGATCGGTGCGGGCGATGAACATGGCGCCACGCGCCCGCAGGAGCGGGGTGCCATCGCGCGGGGCCCGGAACTGTGTCGCCGAGGCCCGCGACAGCGCCCGGATCACCGGCGGGCCATAGGCCACGGTGAAAAGCGCCGCCGAACGCCCGGTGGTGTGATAGCCCGGCTGGTCTTCGCGCTCCAGCAGCAGCACCCGCGCGCCCAAAGCCGCCAGTTCGGCCGCAACCGAGGCTCCGGCAATGCCCGCGCCGATCACCACCACCTGCCAGCTTTCCGCCATGCGCCCGTCCTTTCTGGCTTCCTTTCCGGGTGTCGAGGTGAAGCCTAGCAGCGATTTTCCGATACGAAAAGTATTTTTTCGCTTCGGAAAATGGTTGGCGCCGGGCGCTTCCCGGCCTAGATTCGATGCCATGCAGATGACCCTGACCAATGCCCCGCAAAACCCTTCCGACAGCGCCGAGCGCGACCGGCTTGAATTCGGCAAGCGCCTGCGCGAGCTGCGCCGTGATCGCGGCTGGACGCTGGCGCAGCTTGCCAAGCGTTCGGGCGTCGCGATCTCGACCATTTCCAAGGCCGAGCGCGGGGTGATGGCCCTGACCTATGACCGGATGCTGCAACTGGCGCGCGGCATCGGTGTCGATATGACCGAGTTTTTCGCTGCCGAGGGGCAGGCCTTCGCGCCGGGCAGTTTCGTGATGGCCCCGGCCGGCACCTTCCGGCGGCAGGAGGCCGGCAATTACGTCTATGAGATGCTGTTCCCCGAGGTCCGCAACAAGGCCATGACCCCGATGCTGGGCACCCTGCGCGCCGATACCCCGCTGGCGTTCGAGGATTTCGTGCGCCATCCGGGGCAGGAATTCCTGCTGGTGCTGGAGGGACGCGTGACGGTTCATGCCGAGGGGCGCCCGCCGCTGACGCTGGAAAAGGGCGACAGCCTCTATTTCGACAGCGCGCGCGGCCATCTCTATGCCGCCTCGGGCGTGCAGGATGCGCGCATTCTGGTGGTCTGCACCGAGAGCCGAACCCCGGAGAGCTGAGGCGCCGCCACGCGGATGATCCGGTCCCGGGGCCTTGACGCCGGGCCTTAATCGTAACATATGTTGTTACATGAAGCGAGACAGCCGCCTTTCCTCGGTCCTGCATGCGCTGCTGCATATGGCAGAGCAGGATGGCCCCATGACCTCGGAAGCGCTGGGCCAGTGTCTGCGCGCCAATCCGGTGGTGGTGCGCCGCACCATGGGGCTTTTGCGCGAGGCCGGGCTGGTGAGCGCCGAGCGCGGGCATGCCGGGGGCTGGCGCATCGCGGTCGATCTGCGCTCGGTCAGCCTGCGCCGCCTGCATGAGGCGCTCGGCGAGCCGGCGATCTTCGCCATCGGCAACCGCAACGAGACCCCGGAATGTCTGGTCGAGCAGGCGGTCAATGCCGCGCTGGAGGGCGCTTTCGCCGAGGCCGAGGCGCTGCTTCTGGAGCGTTTCGCCGATGTCACACTGGCCGATCTGGCCGAGGATTTCGCCCGCCGCCATGCCGATTGGCGGGCCAGAAAGGGGTAGAACATGCAGGATGTGATCGTGATCGGGGGCAGCTACGCCGGAATGGCCGCCGCCCTGCAGCTTCTGCGTGCGCGGCGCAAGGTGCTGGTGATCGACGCCGGCCAGCGGCGCAACCGTTTCGCCGCCCATTCATACGGATTTCTGGGTCAGGATGGGGTGGCGCCGGGGCAGGTCTGGGCCGAGGCGCGCCGCCAGTTGCAGACCTATCCGACCCTGACCTGGGTTGAGGGCACGGCCAGCGGCATCAAGGGTCAGCGCGACGCGTTCCGCGTCACGCTCGACACCGGCGCCGATTTTGCCGGCCGCCGTATCCTGCTGGCCACCGGGGTCGCCGACCAGTTGCCCGAGATCCCCGGCCTGCAGGAACGCTGGGGCAGGTCGGTGTTTCACTGCCCCTATTGTCACGGCTTCGAGCTGGATGAGGGTCGGATCGGCGTCATCGCCACCGGGCCGATGTCGGTGCATCAGGCGCAACTGCTGCCAGAATGGGGCGCGGTGACCTTTCTGACCAACGGCGCCCTGACGCTGGACGGCCCGCAGCGCGATGACCTGATCGCGCGCGGCGCGGTGATCGAGGAAGCGCCGATCACCCGTATTACCGGCGCGGCGGATGTCGAACTGCGCGACGGCCGCCTGCTGCGCTTCGCCGGGCTCTTCACCGCAACCCGCACCGCGCCGGCAAGCCCGCTGGCCGAAGCCACAGGTTGCGCGCTGACCGAGACACCGATGGGCAGCCAGATCATGACCGCCGACACAAAAGAAACCAGCATTCCCGGCATCTTCGCCTGCGGCGATGTCGCGCGGGCGCCGCATTCGGTTTCGCTGGCAGTGGGCGATGGCGCCTGGGCCGGGGCGCAGCTGCATCGCTCGCTGGTCTGGCCGGCGGGCTGAAGGGCGGGGGCCGAAGGGCAGGGGGCGCCTGCCACCTTGGACCGGGCTCACGAGGGATGTGTGGTTTGGGCTTGACGGCATAGGCAGTCACCTATAATAGGTGATTGCCTATATGATTCCGAGCCCTTCCAGGTGATGACATGAGCCGCGTTGCAGCCAATCAGGACCCTTTCAAGGCGATTGCCGACCCCAACCGGCGGCGCATGCTGGAGCTGATGCTGGCACAAGAGCGCACCGTCGGCTTCCTGGCCGAGGAGCTTGGCATTGCCCAGCCCTCTGCCTCGCAGCATATGCAGGTGCTGCGCCTGGCCGGGCTCGTGGATGAACGCACCGAGGGTCGGCGGACCTTCTACAGCCTGCGCGCCGCCGAACTGCGGATCGTCGCCGACTGGATCGCCCAATACGAGGTGTTCTGGAACCAGCGCCTGGATGCGCTGGAGGATCATCTTTCTCGAATGAAAACATAAGGATAAGTTGGCAATGAAAGATATTCGGATCACCCGCACGCTGCCCTTTCCGCGCCAGATGGTCTGGCATGCGTTGACCGACGGAACGCAGCTTGGCGCCTGGCTCATGCCCAATGATTTCCGCCCCGAGATCGGTGATCGCTTCACCTTCCGCACCAAACCGGCGCCGGGTTTTGACGGCATCGTTCATTGTGAGGTGCTGGAGCTGCGTGCGCCGGAACGCCTTGTCATCAGCTGGCGTGGCGGCGCACTGGATACCCGCGTGAGCTTCGATCTGCACGATGCCGGCGCCGGCACAAGGCTGACACTGTGCCATCAGGGTTTTACCGGGCTCTCGAACGCCATCCCGCGGATCGTGCTGGGCTTTGGCTGGCGCGATCTTCTGGGCAAGAAGCTGCCCGGACATCTGGCCTCGTTGCAGCCGGCCTGAGCGGGCAAAATGCTTGATCGGGCGGCTCTGTCGCGCGATCCTGCCCGGGTCTGCTAGCCACCCCGGGGAGAACCGCATGCGATTGACCTTCCGCCCGTCCTTGCGCGCCATCGCCTGGCTGTGCGGGCT